>OLOS01000393.1_pt1 | contig 48343 bp, 37 predicted proteins | sample 1672631 | NCBI WGS metagenome assembly OLOS01 (sample SAMEA3136707, study PRJEB25190) | human gut metagenome | biome: human gut; feature: human-associated habitat; material: faeces | place: Austria | collected 2013 | reverse complement strand
GGTATATTGAATTTCATCAATATTTATATGGTATTTATGATGAAACGTTCTAAAGAATATGGAGTAAAAAAAGTATTCGGCTTGCAGCGTCTGCCTTTGTTTTTACAAATATGGATGGAAAATCAGTTATTAGCCTTTGCCGCACTGCTAACCGCCTGGCTGTTGATAGAAGCAACCCAAGTACCAGTCAGCCGGTTGATGAATGAACAAATTAGCTATTCGGCATTCGACTGGAAATTGTCTTTGGGATTCATCATATTATTACCTTTAGTCACTTCTATTTATCCATACATCAGATACAATTATCTCCCTCCTATTGTATCTATTCGTTCAATAACATCAAACCGTCATGCTATCACTGTACGTATGACATTCCTTTTTTTCCAATACGTTATAACCATATTACTCCTTATCTTGTCATTTTACTTTGGCAAGCAACTGCATTTCCTGCTGAATACTTCTCCCGGATATCGGACAGAAAGAATTCTTAGAGCTGAGTTGTTACACGAGAACAAAAATTATCTGCGCTCTGAAACAGAAGAAAAGCGCAATGAGCGCTTTGCCCGCCAAGACCGTATCAAGCAACTATTAAACGAGTGTCCTCACATTGAAATGTGGATGAGTTCCCATTATTCTATATTAAGGGGAAGCTCTATCTGCATGTTGTTAAATGACCAAGATACCCGTCAACCCATGCTCACCCTATTTCCTTCCCCACAATTCTTCCAACTGTATGATTTGAAAGTACTGGAAGGAGAAATCCCCCAAAAATTTGAAGGTTGGAGTGACTATAAAATGGTACTAAACAAAGCAGCAATGAAAGCCATGGGCTATGCGCAACTAGAAGATGCTTTTGTACGCAGCGAATCTCCACTTTGGATTAGTGTCAGCGAAAAAGGAGAAATGGAAGAAGGTGGAACCAAACTTATGCCTGTAGTGGCTGTAATAGACGATTATTACCCAAGCCATCTCACTGAAGGAATAAAACCGATGGCATTTGTCGTGGGGCCCAGCAGTGGCAACAGCGATTTTTTGATTGCCGTCAACCCCGATAAAGAAAAAGAAGTCATAGAATATCTGAAGAAAACAGAGAAAGAAATATATAATACCGAAGACTTCACCTATACTTGGTTGACAGATGAAGTTCACAAACTTTATGCTCAGGACCGTCAAACAGCAAATATTTATTTCGTCTTTGCCTTGATAGCAATCATCATCTCCTGTTTGGGATTATTTGGATTATCCTTATTTGATATCCGACAACGTTATCGTGAAATTGCCATCCGCAAAGTAAATGGTGCAGGGATGAAAGACCTTTACCTGCTATTATTCCGCAAATATATCAAAGTAATAGGTTGTGCATTTGTATTGGCTGTTCCACTTGCCCATTACCTCATATATATGTATACACAGGATTTTGTGCTAAAAACACCTATAGGTATAGGGATTTATTTAGCAGTTCTAGCTATCATTTCCTTTATTTCATCAAGCACAGTAATTTGGCAAATACACAAAGCTGCTCAAATTGATCCCGCAAAAATTATAAGATCAGAATAAACACACATAAAATATGAAAACACTGAAATATTCCTGGCGCTTTTTAATGCGTTCTAAATCGTATACTATCATTAATTTGCTGGGACTGGCATGCAGTCTGGCATGCAGCATCATCTTGATGCGATATATCCATAGAGAACTGACAGTGGACACACATTGCATCGACAGGGAGCATGTGTATGCCATCTGTACCAATACAGAAGGCAACCGGGGACTAAGTGGACTGAAACAATATAACTATGATACCATTTCTATTGACAATCGTTTCGTAGAAGCTATGACCACCTATATTCCATTGGAAAAGGACTATGTCATTTCCGGTACCAACCGTATTCCGGCACGTTGCCTCGTTACCGACAGTGTCTTTTTTCAGTTATTTCATTATCCTATAGTGCAAGGAAAGCTATCTCTCACAACACCTCAGTCGGCATTATTAACGGAAAAATACGCCCGCAAGATTTTCGGTAATGAAAATCCTATAGGTAAAATACTACGTTATAGTAATGGCAAAGACATTACCATAGAAGGCATTGTAGGAGAACCTGAGTGTAAAACTACAATTAACTTTGATATCATCCTCTCTTCTAAATTATCCCAACATTGGGAAAGGATGAATACGGAGCTCTATCGTTTCCTACCCGGTACAGATATAAATGCCATAAATAAGACAGGTAGTGTTCCACGGTATATAAATGATCCTGAATATGACACTCGCACACATACTTTTTCTTTAATTTCTGTGAAGGATATTTACTGGGACGGTTCTTTAACTGACCGTGAACCTGCTATGTTTCTTTCGGGAAACCGTTCTCACTTAATCATTTTGTCGGGCGTATGCCTGTTATTGCTCCTCACCGGCATCTTGAATTTTATTAATCTTTATCTGGTGGCATTATTACGTCGCGGAAAAGAATATGGATTGAAGAAAGTATTTGGCGTATGCGGCAGAACATTGTTTGCCAATATATGGATTGAAAATACATTACTAGTTCTGAGCGCCTTATTAGTATCTTGGCTTATTATTGAAATAATGTCTGCCCCTACTGAATATTTGTTCGACACTCACTTTTCTTATACGGCTTTCGACGGATGGCTTTCGGCAAGTATTTTATTATTGTTACCAGTAATAACTTCTATTTATCCATACATTAAATACAATTACACCTCCCCCATTCTTTCCATTCGCTCTATCGGTGCCCAAAGTCATTCCAAACATTTTCGTATGTTCTTTCTAGGGGCACAGTATATTATAACTTTTTTGTTAGTGGTACTTTCACTTTATTTTAATCGACAACTTGGAATGTTATTAAGTACCGAGCCGGGCTTTCGTACTAAAAACATAATGAATGTAAATTTAGTATATGAATCGAAAGATTTTAGCAGCTATACTTATGAAAGTATGCAACAACGCCGCCAACGTGTCATGCAATTGGATAATGAACTTAATGCATGCCCCTTTATTGAATTGTACGAACCTAGCTATGAGAATATCCTTACTCCTACCTTTGGTACAAATTATTTGAACAATAAAGGAGAAAAGGTGTTTCTAAATATTCATTACGCCACTCCTGCATTTTTCAAATTATATGATATAAAAGTAATTGAAGGTGAGATACCCGATATAAATAAAGAAGACCGGCGCACTGTTTTTGTTGTAAACAAAGCCGCACTGAAAGCATTAGGCTATACTTCAATCAATGGCATTGGAGTGATTGAAGAAAATCAAAAAAAGGCTAATGCTAACGCTTCTCTTCAACCTATTGTTGCAGTAGTAGAGGATTATTTTGAAGGACATTTGACATCTGGAATCAAGCCTACTATCTATCCTGTCGGAGCACGGTTCAGTGGTGATCTCTATCAGATAGCTTATACACCCGGCAAAAAGAAAGAAGTGATTGATTTCTTACGTAATTTGGAATATAAACTCTATGGAAGTGAAGACTTTGAATATACTTTTCTGGAAGATGATATCAAAGCAATGTATACACAAGACCGCCAAACAGCCACTATTTATTCTATTTTTGCAAGTATAGCTATTATTATTTCCAGTCTTGGTTTGTTAGGGATTTCTCTTTTTGACATTCGCCAACGATATCGGGAAATAGCGATTCGTAAAGTGAACGGTGCAAGTGCCAAAGACCTTTACCGACTGTTATTCCGCAAATATATAACCGTTTTAATTATAGCATTTGTCATAGCTATTCCTTTGGCTTGTTATCTGATAAATACCTATACTCAGGATTTTGCAGTAAGGGCACCTGTCAGTATAGACATTTTTATCATATCATTGCTGTTGGTAATAATCATATCACTGGGCACCTTAGCATACCAAATACAAAAGGCGGCACATATTAATCCGACGCAAATCATGAAAACAGAATAATTTTATAAAACAACGGAAATATGTTAAGGCATTATATAAAAATGGCAATGCGCCACTTATTAAAATATAAGATACAAAATCTGATATCTATCGTAGGGCTATCTGTCGGGATATTATGTTTTAGTATCTGTCTTTATTGTAGCCGGTTCATCAGCGAAGTAGATTCTTGCTTTTCCAATAAGGAACGCATAGCAGACATAAATTTATGTACAACACGGGGAGATTTGTATTCTGGTATTCCGGCAACAACGATTGAAGAATTGCGTAAACTTAGATTCGATGAGGTTCAAGATTTTACCTTTACCGTTTATCCCCGAGAGCGGAGTTACAACGTAGAGATAAAAGAAGGGAAAGAATTACCATACGATCATTTGATGACAATGGAAGTAGACTCTCTTTTTAGGAAAGTATTCACTCCCCAAATACTACAGGGATCATGGGAAGTAGCCTCCAACACCCCCAATGCCATTATACTGACCCGCTCTTTAGCAAAAAAGATTTTCGGTGAGTCAGAAAATCCCATAGGCAAACGTATGATATTGACACAACGTCTTTTTACAGCACCGGATACCACTCCTCGTACTGGAGGCATAACCTATACCATTCAGGCCGTGATAGAAGATATTCCCCTGAATACCAGCCTGAGTTTTCTTGAGAAACTGGATATGCTAACTTTGAATGACAGTGAAGGAACATTGCAATTCAACGGTCGTGATAATATGACCGGAGGTTTTGGTTTTGCTCTGCTACGTCCAGGTAAAACAGCCCGAAAATTAGAAGCCCGTTTTCGCTCCATAAATATGAAGCACTACATGTATGACGAAGAAACAGCTATAACCGCCTCACCCTTTGGAGAGAAATTTTGGGATAAGTCCATCGCTCCTTATTTTGCAGGAATAACCATGATAGTAGGCCTGCTGATCTTACTGACCGGACTTCTTAATTTCTTCCATTTTCTTATGGGAACTTTCTTGAATCGTAACCGTGAATACGGGATACGCAAAGTTATGGGCAGTGGAAACCAGCGACTTTTTTACCAACTCTTTGTCCAGTCTGTCATCATTGCATTCATCGCTTTCTTGTTTACGTTCTGCTTGATTGAAATAATCAGCCCCTATTTGAATTTCAATTTATTTAATTATGTTCTTATCATTGAAAAGAACCTCTTGTTTATACAGACCACAGAGTATATGATATTCATCTTATTTTTATGTATGATATTATGCTTTATAACTGTATTGCGCATACATTACACATCTATCCAGACAGAGATTCATGGCAGTGAGATAAAACGTCATAAACATGGAATGCGAAATATACTGTTAGGTATCCAATTTTTTATATGCTGGATTTTCGTCGCATTTACCGTAGCTCTTTATATGCAAGCGGAAAAAACGGAATCTACCCTATTCAACACATTGACTGAAAAAGAAAAAGCCAATATACTAAGTTTCTCCATAGATTATATGTTTATGAAGAATGAAGAGAAACTGGCTTTAATAGAACGTATATCCAAATTTTCCGGTGTACAAGACAAATTATTGGCAGACATCAGTTATCTGAAAGGTATATCAGGTACTGGGATGCAAATGGAAAAAGGTAACCCGGAAAGCAGTTTTGAAGTAAATGTCATGAATGTTTCCACTAACTTCTTCCAATTCATGAACATACCTTTACTATCGGGACACACATTAAAAGCCAAAGAGGATTTGGTAGTAGACAAAACATGGGCGGAACGCCAGAAAAAAGATCCGTTAGGAACTATTTTATACAATTACTCGGAAAGCTATACCATTTGCGGTATATGTGGCGATTTTATCGCCAATGTATATAATCAAAGTCCTGGATTTGTATTCTTACCCAGCGACTTCAATTATTATGTAGGTCATTGCTATCTGAAATGCGAGCCGGGGAAAACGGCTGAAATAAAAAAAATGATAGAAAAAACATTGCAAGAAACACTTCCGGAAAGTATTCACCCTCAAGTCACTACATTGCAGGAGGATATATATGAAGCACAAGCAACAGAAAATAAATTGAAAGGGATTATCCTGTTCTTTTCTATCGTCAGCCTGCTCATTACCTTGTTGGGAGTTTATTCGACCATCACATTGGATACGGAACGCAGACAAAAGGAAGTAGCTATCCGGAAGGTAAATGGAGCAGGATTGAAACAGATTATTTTATTGTTTGCCCGCCTTTATATAAGACTGCTGACTGTTTCCGCAGTTATTGCATTTCCATTTATTTATATAGTCATACAAATGTGGAAAAAAGCATATATTGTATTCTTTAATGACGGTATCATATATTGGGCAGGAATTTTCATCGGAATAACATTTATTACGGCCCTCACGGTATTATTCCGTATTCTGAGAATAGCACGAATTAATCCGGCAGAAGTAATCAAGAACGAATGATAAGAAATAGATTCAACTATGATAAAACATTGTCTGAAAATAGCAATCAGGAACTTAGTAAAGTACAAAGTCCAATCGGCAGTCAGTATTCTAGGACTGGCTGTAGGATTTGTCTGTTTTTCATTATCCCTTTACTGGATACATTATGAAATGACATACGACCATTTCCGCCAGGATGCCGACCGTATCTATATGGTACGCACTAATGACGAATATACGGAAGGGAAAATTTCAACACGAGTTCCCTATTCTTTAGCCGCTTATTTGGCCCAGCACTTTCCGGATATAGCAGTTGCCGCCCCCTTTCATCTCATTTCTGAACGAATCAGCGTGAATGACAAATATCAGGATGCCGTTTTTTCATCAGCAGACAGTGCATGGATGAATCTGATGGATATCCGGATTATTAAGGGAAACCGTAACTTTATGCTCCCCAAAGATAATGCCGAAATAGCAATCACTGAAGAAGCTGCAAAAAAATGGTTCAGAACGGAAGACCCGATAGGAAAAGAGGTGAAAATGCTCAGACGTACCAAAAAAATTTGTGCCATTGTCCAAGCTGAAAACAGACATACCAATTTTCCTTTTGACTTTATAGGCAACCCAGAATTGGGAAAAACCTGGTGGTATATCACTTGGAGCATACTGATTAAGGTAAAGCCGGATACAGACATTGAAGAATTAGAATCAAAAATCAATGCCAACCTGCCTGCCGAACTGAAACAAGTGACATTGACCAGAAAAACCGGCATTGAACGGATTATACTTACTCCGCTTTCCAAACTACATTATGCAAAAGATTTCCGAGATGATAAAGAAGCTGGAATAACTTTTCAGTATATCATCTATTTTTCAATAGCCGGTATATTAATCATAACGTGTGCGTTAATCAATTATCTCACCTTATTTATTAACCGCATGAGAGTCCGTCAACGGGAAATGGCACTGCGAATGATACACGGTGCCAACATCCGCTCGCTTGTTTCTCTCTTAACTGTGGAATTTTTGCTTCTGTTGGCGTGTGCAGTTACTACCGGATTTCTGCTGATAGAAATATGCTTTCCATCTTTCATAGAACTTACAGGAATTGATACAGCAAAATCCTCTTTATACGGAGAAGCCTTTCTTTTCATCGGTTTGATCTCCCTAATTATATTGACTGCCATTATCGGACTTTTATATATACTATATCATCGTTCCCTACACCTCTCTTTGCGTTACAATACCGGAAGGAGTACCGGTACACAGTTACGTAGAGGAAGTATAGTTCTTCAATTGTTTGTCTGTTTGTCTTTTATAGGATGTACCGTGTTGATAAACCAACAATTGGATTACCTGCGTCACCGCGATTTAGGATTGAAAATTAAGAATCGGGGCAGCTTCTCTGTTATGGGAGACATGGATTATACTCCTTTAATAAGAAAAATAAAAGAACTTCCCATGATAACCGAAGTTATGCAACCTGACTATTACCCCATAGTATCACAACTGACAGCTATCGGACAATTTGACAATTGGGAGGGACTGGATATTCCTATTGATACGCCAGTTCCGGTTAAGTTATTTTTAGGGAAAGAAGATTTTTTCCGTTTTTACGATATCACCTTATTAGCCGGTGAATGGCTTGATGACCTATCTACTTATGAAGACATCATTATCAATGAATCACTGGCGCGCCGAATGGGATGGAGCCCACAAGAAGCCATCGGCAAACATATTATACAATCATACATTACCTATACAATTGTCGGCGTAGTGAAGGATTGCCATTATGGAGCACCGACTTTACCCATTCCCCATACAGGCTTTCTGGTTGGAGAACAAATGGGATTAATGCAGCGTTCTGCCGGTATCTTATTCAAATATAAAGAAGGAACGTGGAATGAATGTCGTAAAGCCCTTGAACACCTTTACCAGACCGAATGTTCTCCTGAGAATATCTTGCGTCTGAACAGTGAAGAAGAAGTATATAATAATTACCTGCGTTCCGAAGAAATGCTGACCCGGCTGCTTAGTTTCGCGTCTTTAGTATGTATTCTTACCGCCATGTTCGGCATTTATTCTTTAGTAACACTTACTTGCGAACAACGTCGTAAAGAAATTGCAATACGTAAAGTAAATGGAGCCACAGTATGGAGCATTCTATTCCTGTTTTTCCGGGAATATCTAATCATGCTTTGTATTGCTGCACTGTTCGCTTTTCCAATCACATACGTCATTATCAAGCAATGGATATTAAACTATGTCCGGCAGGTCAGTATCAGTCCATTACCATTCATCCTTATTCTTATAGGGCTGGCTCTGACAGTCATAGCAGGAATCAGTTGGCGGGTATGGAAAGCAGCCAACGAGAATCCTGCAGAAGTAATCAAAAACGAATAACTTTTAAAATATAAGATTATGATCAAAACAGTAAACTTGCAGAAAATCTTCAAAACAGAAGAAGTCGAAACATGGGCATTGAACAATGTCAATCTAGAAATTAAAGCAGGCGAATTTGTAGCCATCATGGGACCATCCGGTTGTGGAAAGTCCACCCTGCTGAATATCCTCGGCCTTTTGGACAATCCTACGGGAGGCACTTACGAACTGAACGGAACAGACGTTTCCAAATTTACCGAAGCACAACGCACCAATTTACGTAAAGGAGTCATCGGATTCGTGTTCCAGAGCTTTAACCTGATTGATGAATTAAATGTATTCGAAAATATCGAATTACCCTTATTGTATATGGGAATTCCGGCGACAGAACGCAAACGTCGGGTAGAAGATGCCATGAACCGTATGGCTATTGCTCATCGAGTAAAACATTTCCCACAACAACTATCTGGCGGACAGCAACAACGTGTTGCAATAGCCCGTGCTGTAGTAGCAAATCCGAAACTGATTCTAGCAGATGAGCCTACCGGTAATCTGGATTCCAAGAACGGCAAGGAAGTAATGGAACTTTTGACCGAGCTGAATAAAGAAGGAACAACAATTGTTATGGTTACCCACTCCCAACACGATTCCGGCTATGCAGGAAGAACCATTAATTTGTTTGACGGACAGGTGGTGAATGAAATAAAAATATAAATTAATTTATCATTGAGGTGGTTTAACCACCTCAATGATAACAAAAGGATATTATAACAATGAACATCTTCTTAAACATCAAACTTATTGTCCGCAACTGGTGGCGGAACAAACTTTTTTTTCTGATTTCACTATTCAGTCTTACAGCTGGATTAGGATGCACCAATCTGCTTATGACTTTTTTTATCCATGAATATAATGTGGAAAAATATAATACCGACCGTAACCTCATTTATCTATTACGTCAAGACTCTCCAATGGAAGAAGGTATTAAAGTAGCCTACTCTACCTCAGACGCAGCCACACAGATAAAAGAAAAATATGCTGAAATTACAGATATTCTGCATGTGAACGGAATGTCTGGTAATCTTTGCAAATATAATGGAACAGATATCAAACAGTTTCTTTTTATCAGTGCCGACTCTACTTTAAATCAATTTTTCCCTTATACAACTTTAGAAGGCAGCCTGGAAGAAGTCCTCACGACCCCGGACAAAGTTGCTGTAAACAAAAGATTTGCTCACCGACTTTTCGGAAATCATTCCGGAATTGGAGAAATCCTGGAAATAATCAACGAAGAAGGACAAAGTAAAAGTTATAAAGTAGCAGCTATATTAGAAGATCGTCCACAATCTTTTCTGCATTTTGATTTGCTGACAGGACTATCCGACAAATCATGGGGAGGTCCCGTATTATTAAAACTACAACCAGGTGCATCTCCCTTAGCTTTACAGGAAAAAATTAAAAAAGACAAGATTCCAACTTTAGTACCGGATTCACAATATTATATTGATCCGATAAAAGAACTATACTTTAATACTGGAAAAGACAGTAAGCAGCAACAGTTGGCTTTCTTCCAACACTGTGACGTATTATTACTATATATCAGTCTGATTTCAGCCCTGCTTGTACTTATCATCGCTTGTTTCAACTATACAAATCTGACTCTCTCACGTATCATGCAGCAACTTAAAATGATACATATAGAGAAATTGATGGGAGCAAAATCAAAAGAAATCCGCAGTCAGTTATTTCTTGATGCAGCACTTACCGTTTTATTTGCATTCCTGTTATCATTATTGCTTATTAATGACATGCTGCCGTGGTTTAATGATCTGTTGTCTACCCACCTCTTCTTCTCTTTCTTTTTCAGCTGGCAAGTTCTACCTTTACTTTTATCCTTCATTTTCTTCATGGCTGTCATTCCCGGTCTGTATATCAGCCATAAACTCTCTCAACAGACTTTGAGCAAGTATCGGCAAACTTATACAGGAAGGAAAAAGCAACAATTTATATGGTTGCTTGTTACCATCCAGTTTATATTTTCAATCGGGTTAGTGTATGCAACCACTCTTACACAAAAACAAATGAATCTAATCAAATCCCGTGCATACCATTACGAAAATACAATAGAAATAGGAAATGGCACCCTTCCTCTGTTTCCGCTCTATCAGGAACTGAAACAAATGGATGGGATAGAGTCTATAAGTCTTTCCATGAGTTCTGTACTTTACTGTTGGCTTCGTGAGCTTCCTATCCGACAAACAGACGGTAGTATCCAACATAATTTTATAGCACACATCCCTACTGACACAGCTTTCTTCCAAACCATGCATATCCGACAAATTGCCGGAGTATCTCCCTCCCAAGCCTGTCGGGAATATACTCATCCGGCTTTTATCAATGAAAACCTTGCGCGTCTGCTGAACATAGATGTTTCCCACATAGGTCATAAACTAAATGAATTTGATGGATTCTCGGATTCATTAAGTATTATTGCAGGTATTTTCAAGAATTTCCCATTTAACTCCCTGGAAGAAGAAATCGGTGGTCAACAAATATCTATTGGAACAGAACAGGATTTAATTCAGAAAGGAACATTCATACAAATGAAACTCATTCCTGAATATTATAAAGAAACATTGGTATCTATTGAAAAATTATGGAAGGAAATGAATGGTGACAGAGGTTTCAAATATGTAGATATGCATAAAGAATTTATGTTGCGTAATAACAAAGTAATTATACTCTCCCGAATCCTTATCAGCTACTCATTTATTGCATTGGCCCTGACCTGTTTTGGCCTGTTCGGTATTTCATGGTACGCTGTACGTCATCGTACCCGTGAAATTGCAATCCGTAAAGTGCATGGTGCTTCCAATTGGGAAATAGTATGGTTACTAAACCGTTCTTTTCTATGGCAAATACTAGTAGCATACATCATCGCTATTCCGATAACGTGGTTATTAATGCAACATTGGCTGGAGCAATTTGCTTATCGAATTTCAGCCACACAATGGAATTTCCTGACTCCTATTCTTATTGTATTGGTAATTACAACCATTACGATAACAATACATAGTTATCTTAGTGCACGCACTAATCCGGTAAACAGCCTGAAAACTGAATAGCAAACGTCTATGTATATGTTCTTTTTTGCTGAAAAAGCACCAAACTTACAGAAATCACAACAAGGATTATGCCCAAAGCACTGTATGTAGTAAAGAGTTCATTGAATACAAATACCCCTACCAGGACTGCCGTAAGAGGTTCCAATGCACCCAATAAAGAAGTCAACGTCGGTCCTGCCAATTTTACAGCCTTCACCAACGTGATATTAGAGATCGCAGTTGCAGGAAGTGCCAGTCCCCCAATATAGAGCCAAGTGATTACATTGGTTTCCCAACGGACCCCCTTATCATAGAAAAGTCCTCCCAGCAAAAAGAGCAAGGCTCCCAACCCCATCACATAACAAGTTAATACCGTAGAATTAACTTCCACTGCTCTAGTTTTTCTTATACCTATTATATAACCGGCATAAGAGAAAACCGATATGCAGGCCGCTATCAATCCCACCATTCTATTTCCACCATTATATTCTATATTTCCGGAAGATAAGAAAGATGCTCCTACTAATGATAAAACGATAGCAGCGAAAGTCACAATAGACTTCTTTTCTCTAAAGAAAACGGCCATTGTTACTGCAACAGCCAGCGGATACATAAAATGGATAATAGAAGCAACACCACTTGCAATATTCTGATAAGCTATGACAAGACTGAACGAAGTAAGCGCACGCAGCAAGCTCAGTCCGAAAATTGTTTTAAAATTTTTATACCCTATATGAAAATCACATTTGGTAAGAAAAGCAAAAACAAGCAAGACAACTGTAGCAACTCCCCAACGATAAGTCAGCACTTCAAAAGAAGAATATCCAATAGCCAACAAGCTTATGGAAAAAAACGGTGCCAATCCGAAAGTCGCAGAAGACACTGCTGCATATAGAATACCTTTTATCCGATTCATGTCCTTTTCAAGTAAAACGGATACAAAGATAGACAATAATACATAATAAAAAACAGGTTGCCTTTACAAAGGCAACCTGTGATATCTTATTTTATGATTTCCAACTTCTTAAAGCACTTGGTCAGTTTATCCACAGCATAGTCAACTTGTTCCTTTGTATGAGTAGCCATCAAAGCAACACGCACCAAAGTATCTTGTGGTGCACAAGCTGGTGGAATAACAGGATTAATAAATATACCCTCGTCAAATGCCAGCTTAGTCACTTCGAATGTCTTGTCCGTATCACGAACATAAAGTGGAATGATCGGACTTTCAGTATCACCGATTTCAAAACCGGCCTGACGGAAACAATCCAAAGCATAATTTGTAATCTTCCACAAATTCTCACGACGTTCGGGCTCACTCTTAAGGATATGAAGTGCAGCACGTGCAGCAGCTGTTGCAGCAGGAGTATTACTTGCAGAGAATATATATGAGCGTGAGTTGTGACGCAACCAGTTGATTGTATCTTTATCCGCAGCAACAAAACCACCGATAGAAGCCAGTGACTTTGAGAATGTACCCATAATAACATCTACCTGATCTGTCAGTCCGAAGTGATCGCAGACTCCTCGCCCGTCACGACCGAACACACCCAAGCCATGTGCTTCATCCACCATGATACTTGCATTGTATTTGTCTTTCAAACGAACAATCTCAGGCAAGTTAGCCAAATCACCTTCCATAGAGAAAACCCCATCCACCACAATCAGTTTCACAGATTCCGGTTTACACTTCTGAAGTTCTTTCTCAAGGGCTTCCATATCATTGTGCTTGTATTTCAACTGGGTGGAGAAAGAAAGACGACGTCCGTCTACGATGGAAGCATGATCACGGTCATCGCAGATAATGTAGTCATTGCGGTCTGTCAGGCAAGATACCACACCTTCATTTACAGTAAAACCGGTAGAATAAACCAATGCATCATCTTTCCCTACGAATTCCGCCAATTCCTTTTCTAACTGAACGTGCAGATCAAGCGTACCATTCAAGAAGCGTGAACCTGCACAACCTGTACCATATTTACGGGTTGCAGCAATAGCTGCTTCGATAATCCGTTCATCGTAGGTTAACCCCATATATGAGTTGGAGCCAAACATCAGCACCTTTTTACCATCCATGATAACCTCTGTATCCTGATGGCTGTCTATCTCACGAAAATAAGGGTAAACGCCTCTTTCCATGTATAGTTGAGGCAATCTGAATTTACTTAACTTGTCTTGTAATAATCCCATATCCTATTGTATATGTAAGCCTCGTCGGCCTACTTTAAAATAATGTATATAAACTCACTAATACATTCTGTTTTCAAGGTGTTCCCGTCAAAACAGGCTGCAAAGATAGTAAATTCTACAACCGATTGTACTTTTTTTCAAAAAAAATGCAAGTAAAGATAGAAAAAGAGCAAAATACGGCGACAGGGCTGTAAAAAAGGCTTTTAGGTAAGTGTCGGCAAAAAAAGGTAACGCCAACGGAAACCGGAAAAAAGCCAAATGAAACCGGAGTTGCGTTACCAAGTCATAACCGTTTTTCGTATCGTGCGCAGGGCTGGAAAGGCGAATAAAACGGTTCGACGAGGGCACGGGCTGCCATTTGAACGGCCTTTGCTGTAAGCAAAGGTAAACATTTTCGGAACACACTCCGAAAAAAATGTGTCGGACGGTTCTTTTGCGTTGATACGCTGCGATTTGCATAGCTACGAATAACTCCATAGTTAATAGTTTTGTACCATTAAAAATGTGAGTTATGAGAAGTACATTCTGTGTGTTGTTCTACCTGAAAAGGAAGGACGTAAGAAAAGACGGTACGGTTCCCGTCATGGGACGTATCACCATCGACGGGGGCAAGCCCGCGCAGTTCAGTTGCAAGATGACGGTCGCTCCGTCGCTTTGGAATACCGAAACGGGACGTATGACGGGTCGGAGCGTCGCCGCGCAGGAGGCGAACAAGATGCTCGACGGCATCCGTGTAAAAATCAACAACCATTATCGTGAAATCGTGGATCGGGACGGCTTCGTTACGGCGGAGAAGGTCAAGAACGCCTTTTTAGGTCTGGAATACCGCCATGAGACGCTTCTGAAAGTTTACGAGCAGTTCAACAGCGACTTCGACAAGCTGGTGCAGGCCGGAATGCGTGCGAAATCCACGCAACAGAAATACCTGACCGTTTACGACCACCTGAAACGGTTTCTCGAAACACGCTACCACGTGAGCGACATCGCTCTGAAAGAGATAGCCCCCGCGTTCATCAACGACTTCGAGCTGTACCTGCGCACGGAGAACCATTGCAGCCACAACACGGTCTGGGTGTATCTTATGCCTCTGCGCAAGATGATAAGCATCGCCATAGAGAACGGCTGGCTTCTGCGCGACCCGTTCATCAAGCACGAGATCAGCATGGAGGAAACCGAGCGTGCGTTCCTGACGAACGAGGAGCTGAAAAGGTTGATGGACATGCGCTTCAAGAAACCCAAATACGAACTCGTGCGCGACCTGTTCGTGTTCTGCTGCTTCACGGGCTTGTCCTATTGCGAGCTGTATAACCTCTCGGACGACAATATCCGCACGTATTTCGACGATCACGAGTGGATTCATATCTCCCGCCAGAAAACGACGGTCTTGTCGGAGGTGCAGTTACTCGACATTCCCAAGATGATTTATGAGAAGTACAAGGGCATGGGCGAAGGCGGCAAGGTATTCCCCGTACCCAAATACAGCGCGATTCTGGGAACCATCAAAAAGATAATGAAGCTGTGCGGCATAGAGAAGGAGGTTACGTGGCATATCGGGCGGCACACGATGGCCACGACGGTCTGCCTGTCGAACAACGTGCCTATCGAAACGGTCAGTTCGATTCTGGGACACAAGAATATCCGCACGACGCAGATTTACGCCAAGATCACGAAAGAGAAAGTCAAAAAGGACATGACCGCCCTCGCCGCGCAGTTGAACGCCATCGAGGAATTTGCGGGAGTAGCCATTTAATCGACACGGTATTGACCATTCAAATAAGGAAGATATGAAAAGGGACACAATCAGGATAGAAGGAAAAGCGATCCGCGTAACGGGCAGCGAGGTATGGATGACGCTGCCGGAAATAGTCGAACTGTTCGGCACGACCGCCGCAGCGGTTTATGCAGGTATCAAGGCCATCCTCAAAGAAAACGCCCTGCACGACTACGAAGTCTGCAAGTGTATCCGTCTGGACAGCGGCAACTGTGCGGACGTGTATAACATGGAGGTCGTCATCGTCCTCGCGTTCCGGCTGGACACGTATCCTGCGGCGGCGTTGCGCAGTTGGGTCGTGCGCAAGGCGACGACACCCGTGCGGACGACGCCCCCGATCATCCTCCGATACGGGGATGGGGTCTTGAACTGAAAAAACTGCGGGCAGGCTTTCGGGCTTGCCCGCAGTTCGTTTTACGGAATGGCCTTGCGGTAATTGTCCGTCAGGAGCTTCTCGATGTCGGTCTCCCGATAGAGGACTTTGCCGCCGAACACGATATAGGGTATCTTGCGCTCGGTGCGGTATTCCTGCAAGGTGCGGCGGCTGACTTTCAGCAGGGCGATCACCTCCTTGTCCGTGAGGTATCTCTCGCCCGCGAACGGAGGCCGGAAACCCTCCATGAGCCGCTCCGCATCTTTCGTCCCTTTTTTCAGGGCGTGCAGCAACGAGGCGACACGCCCGTCGTCTGCCGTAATCACTCGGTCATCGTTCATATATCTGTGGATTTAGTGGGTTGGTATTTCCATTCAGGTATCTTCCTGCGCGGATTGTGGCAAGGCGGCCTCTTTCAACAGCCGCTCCACCTCCTCCGGCCTGTAATAAAACTTGCGGTTCACCTGCGCGAAGGCGATCTTCCGGCTGTCGCGCAAGGTCTGCAAGGTTCGCGGGCTTATGCGCATCAGGCGGCAGACCTCCTGCCCGTCGAGCCATTTGCTTTCTCGTTTGTCGCTGCAACGGCGGCACAACTCCCCGACCTTTCCCGCGAGCGTCTCCGCAGCGGCGAGCAACGCCTCGAATGTTTTCTTTTCTACGATAACTATTTCCATGTACTGCGATTTTTAAGATTTGCGGCAAATCTACTCAATCCCCCCGCATCTGCCTACTGTCCGGGGCTTCTGGCAGCTTGTGGCGTCGGTTTGGCACTCTCTGGCTCTCCCGAACACCACAAGCTGCTGATTTATTTTCATTTATCATATATATACTAAACGATGCGCCTCGCAGCAAAGCACCACCTTTGCCCGTGAAACAAAAAACAAAGGTTATGGAAATCATCACGATGGAAAGTTCCGCCTACAAGGAGCTGGTGGAAAAGATAGATAAGATAGCCGGATATGTCTGCGACAGCGAACGGGAGAAGAAGCAACCCGACGCGGACGTGTGGCTGTGCAACGAGGAGGTCATGTCGCTGCTGGGTATCAGCCGCCGCACGCTCCAACGCCTTCGGGACGGCAAGCGCATCCGCTACGCGATTTTCAGGGGCGCGTGCCGCTATCATTTTTCAGAGGTGTCGCGTCTGGTCGAGGAGTCGGTCGTCGCGGGCGACCCGCAGAGGCTGGAAGATTTCAGACGTAATTATCTGCTCCGCACGGGCAGCCAAAGGAAGAAAGGGTAAGCGTATGGGACTGCTGGACACGGATACATTCGAGCTGTGGATGTCGAAAATCATGGAGCGTTTCGACCGCCACGAACAGATGCTCTCGAAGCTCGCAGGCAAGGAGATCAAAGAGGTGAAATATCTGGACGGGGAGCGGCTGCTGGACAATCAGGACTTGTGCCAGCTCTTGCAGGCGAGCAAACGCTCGCTGCAACGCTACCGCAGCTCCGGCACGCTGCGCTACCAGATGCTGTGGCATAAAATCTATTACAAGGAATCGGACGTGCAGGAGTTCCTGAAAAATCATTTCGACGAGTTCAGGGGCTGCCGCAAGGTGGAAAAGGAGAAGGGCTGAACGCCAAAGGCTGCCAGACGGACGCCACAAGCTGCCACCTGCGGCGCGAGCCATTGCCGCCGTACTCCGTACCGCTAAATTCGCGGCACATCCATTCAGGTACAATTAAATATCAATCAGTTATGGAACAAAAGAAAAAAGAACAGGACGTTCTGGTCGTCAGGGACGAGCAGACGGGTGAAATCGGCGTCGTCGCGGGTTTGAAGCGCGACGGCACGCCGAACATGAAGGCCGCCGGAGCGGAACACGCGCAGGACTTCCTGCGCTTCGACCGTCATGGCGACGTATTGGACAACTTCTTCTCCAACTTCTTCCGGCAATGTATGCACCCCAAGCGGTTCTCCTTCTACCGTGTAGCGACGGAGGGTCTCGAAAACGTGCTTATGGTCATCAAAGAGATGCTGAAGAAGCCGGACGAGTATCGCGATGTTCTCGCGGCGCACCGTGTCGATACGACCAAGTATGAACAGCAGGCCGAGCAGATGCAGCAGGAGGCGGCTCGAAGCGTCGCGGAGGAAACACCCGACGGCGTCGGCGGGCATCGGGAGGGCGACACCGAAAGCCAGTCCGCCGAAACGGAACAGCAGGCTCCCGACGGGCAAGGCTACAAGCCTATCGACGACAGCCGCCTCGACCGCGCGGAGGTTGCCGAACGCTGGGGCATCGACCTCGCGGCGTTGGAGCAGTCGGGCGATCTGGAACGTATGCGCAACTACGGCAAGTCGCGCCTTATCGACTGCAACCCCGAAATCGGGGGTATCCGCGTCCCGATGCAGGCGCGGCTGTCGCTTCGGGAGAATCCCGACGGTACGGTGTCGCTCGTGCCGCACCCGATACGCCGTGCGCCGAACTACGACGAGTACCTGAACGTCAGGTTCACGCCGGAGGATCAGGAGAACCTGAAAAAGACGGGCAACCTCGGACGTGTGGTAGAGGTCGTCGATCCGGCGACGGGCGAGCTGCTCCCCTCGTTCGTCAGTATCGACCGCATCACCAACGAAACGGTGTCCGTTCCGGTCAGGGAGATCAACATTCCCCACGAGGTGCTGGGCGCGGCGCTGGACGACAAGCAGCAGGCGGCACTTGCCAGAGGCGAGGGCGTGTACGTGGAGGGCATGACCTCGAAGAACAACGGCAAGGTGTTCGATGCCACGATCCAAATCAACGCCGACAGGCGGGGGCTGGACTTTCATTTCGGAGAAAGGAAGCAGCAGCAACGTCAGGAGCAGACGCGGGCGACAGACGGCGAGAAGCAGGAGAAGCCGCGCAAGCTGCGTATCGGAAGCACCCTGCTCCAAAGGCCGATTACCGACGAGATCAAAAAAGGCTGGGAGCAGAACAAATGGGTCTATATGGAGGGGCTTATCGACAGGAAAGGAAAGCCGTTCAACGCCTACGTGCGTCCCAACCACGAACGCGGCAAATACGACTTCTCCCGCAAGCGACCGGAGGAGGCGCAAATCCATGAGATCAAACCCGACAACGCCTCCCGCACGCAGGTAGCGGTCAATTCGGAGGGCAAGACCCACGAGGCGACCAAGCACGTGGGCGAGCCGCTGCAACGGGGACAGACCGCCCCCGCCAACGAGGAGCAGCAGCGCAGGCAGCAGAACGCGAACAGACCCCGAATGAAGATGTAGCTATGGCGGCCTTCCTCCTTCTGCTGTTCTTCTGCCTTGTCTGCGGCGCGGGCGGTTACGCCCTGCGACGTGTCGATTGGCAGGCCGTCGATGAAGAAAACGCGCGGTACTACACCGCCGACGGGTATCACATCTATTACGACCGTAAAATCCTGCGCCGCCTGTACGGTGAGGAGGCTGCGGCGAATGAAACGAACGAATAAACCAACCGGGGCGTCAAGCCCCACCCACTAAATCCACAGTAAAACAAATCGAATATGAAAACGATCATTGCAGAAAAACCGAGCGTGGCGCGGGAAATCGCCCGCGTCGTGAAGGCCACCCGACGGGAGGCCGGCTATCTGACCGGAAACGGTTATAATGTAACTTGGGCGTTCGGCCATCTCGTGCAGCCCGCCCTGCCGGACGGCTACGGCATCAAGGGCTTCCATCCCGACAACCTGCCCATCATCCCTCCGGTGTTCAAACTTATCCCCCGTCAGGTCAAGGGCGAGAAAGGCTACAAGCCCGACAGCGACGCGGAGGCGCAAATCAAGGTCATCGCCCGCCTGTTCCGCGAGAGCGAGCATATCATCGTGGCGACGGATGCGGGGCGCGAGGGCGAGCTGATCTTCCGCTACCTGTACGAGTACATCGGCTGCGCCACGCCGTTCGACCGTCTCTGGATCAGCTCGCTGACGGACAGCGCCATCCGCGAGGGGCTGGAAAGGCTCGAAAGCGGCAGCAAGTACGACAACCTCTACTACGCGGCCAAAGCCCGCAGCGAGGCCGACTGGCTGGTGGGCATCAACGCCACGCAAGCCATCACGGTAGCCGCCGGACGCGGCACGTATTCGCTCGGACGGGTGCAGACCCCCACGCTGGCGATGGTCTGCGAACGCTTCTGGGAGAACAGGCGTTTTAAGCCCGAAACCCTCTGGCAGACGCATTTCTCGACCGCCGGAGGAGAAGGCGGCGAGGTCGTGAAATTCTCCTCCCGCGAGAAGTGGAAAGAGAAACGACCCGCGACGGAGGCTTACGAGGCGCTCAAAGGAAAGGGTACGGCGCGGATCACGAAGGTCGAACGCAAGGAAACCGTGCAGGAGCCGCCCCTGCTGTACGACCTGACGACGCTGCAAAAGGAGGCGAACGCCAAGCACGGCTTCACGGCGGAAAAGACGCTCTCCATCGCGCAGAAACTCTACGAGGCGAAGCTGATCACCTACCCCCGCACGGGCAGCCGCTACATCCCCGAAGATGTCTTCGACGGGATTCCGGCCTTGCTGCTCACGCTCAAAGGCAACCCGACGTGGGGCGAACGCCTCGCCCTCGTGGGAGAGCCTACGCGCCGGAGCGTGGACGCGGCGAAAGTGACCGACCACCACGCGCTGCTTACGACGGGCATGAAGCCTAAAAACCTGCTGCCCGACGAGCAGACCCTCTACGACATGATCGTCGGGCGTATGCTGGAAGCCTTCTCGGAGAAGTGCGTCAAGGACGTGACGACCGTCGTGGCGGAGTGCGGCGGTACGGAATATACCGTAAAAGGCGCGATCGTCCGTCAGGCGGGCTGGCGCGGCGTGTATAACGAGGAGACGGAGGACACCGTGCTGCCCGCATGGTCGGAAGGCACGGAGCTGCCCGTCGCAGCCTGCTCGATGACCGAGGGCAAGACCAAGCCCAAACCGCTGCATACCGAAGCGACGCTGTTGGCGGCGATGGAGACCGCAGGCAAGGAGATCGAGGACGAGGAGGTGCGGCAGTCGCTCAAAGAGTGCGGTATCGGCACTCCGGCCACCCGTGCCGCCATCATCGAGACGCTCTTTTCACGGGAGTACATGGTGCGTCAGAAAAAATCGCTCGTGCCGACGGAAAAGGGGCTGGCTCTCTATTCGGTGGTCAAGACGATGCGCATCGCCGACGTGCGCATGACGGGCGAATGGGAGGCCGCACTCGCCAAAATCGAACGCGGCGAGTTGCGCGATGAGACGTTCCGCAAGGAGATCGAGGCGTACACCGCCGAAATCACGACCGAGCTGCTGACCTGCGGCAAGCTGTTCGCGCCGTCGGCTTCGGAGTGCCTCTGCCCCAAGTGCAAGACGGGACGGATGCAGTTCTTCGGCAAGGTCGTGCGCTGCGACAATCCCGCCTGCGGGCTTCCCGTGTTCCGCGTGAAAGCCGGAAAGACGCTCTCCGACGCGGAGATCACGGAGCTGCTGGCCAACGGCCGCACCGGAGTAGTCAAGGGTTTCAACAGCAAGCAGGGCAAGAAGTTCTCGGCTGTCGTGGCCTTCGACGGGGAGTTCAACACCGTTTTCGAGTTCCCGGAGGCTGCCCGAACGGAGAAATCCACAAAACGAAGAAAATAATGCGTATATTTGCCCCTAAATTCACGGATTTGAATTGTTCTTCCGTTCCGACGGTCGATACCGATTTATTTTCTGTGGATTTAGTGGGTGGCACTCGGCGGGGACGTCGAGTGCCTTTTCTTCATCTTCCTTTTTATCCGATAATCCACTAAATCCATAGAATTATGAATAAGATGAACAAGCCTGCGGAGTTATCCTACTACGGGCTTTACCTGTTGTCCCACCTCAAAGAGAACCATCCCGACAAGGCGGGCGATGCGGCCTTCATCGAGGCACGCGCCGACCATGCCGCCGATGTGTACGAACGTGCGCGTCTGGAAGGCTACCTGCCCGAAGGGGCGCACGAGCTGGCGATGGCCGCCCTGCTGGAAGGGCTGCACTTTTCCAAGTACAACACCGTCATAGAGGTACTCTGGAACGAATGCGCGGACGAAGTGCCGCAAAGCGAGGCTCCCGCCGCCGCGCTGAAACTGTTACCCTATTTGGAGGGCGTCTTCGCCCGCTACCCGCTCTCGGACGATTTCGCCTACTCGCCCGAATACGAGCAGCTCTGCACAGAGCTTACGGGGGCTATCCTAATTTCGATAGAAGAGAATGGCCTTTAACCGTAAAGCCAAGCTGCGCGACAACATCGAGGCGATACGGACGGCTTTCGAGTTGGGCAAGGCAGGACGGGCGGCCACTCCCGAAGAAAGGGAGCGGCTCGCCCGCTACTGCGGTTTCGGGGGACTGAAATGTATCCTCAATCCCGCCGCCTCGCTGACCGATGCCGTCCAGTGGGCGAAATCCGACCTCGACCTGTTCCCGCAGACGATGGAGCTGCACCGTCTGATCCGTGAGAACAGCGCCAGCGAGAACGAATACAAGCGTTATATCGACAGCCTGAAAAGCTCCGTGCTGACGGCGTTCTATACCCCATCGGCGGTAACGGAGGCTCTGGCCGACGTGCTGCACGACTATAATGTGCGCCCGTTCCACCTGCTGGAACCCTCCGCAGGACACGGCGCATTCATCGGGGCGTTCGCACGGAAGGACGCCGCCGTCGATGTCATGGCCTTCGAGAAAGACCTCCTGACGGGCAAAATCCTCTCCTGCCTCTATCCCGACAAGAAGATACGGACGGAGGGGTTCGAGCGCATCGAGAAACCTTTCGACGGCTATTTCGACGCGGCGGTCTCCAATATCCCGTTCGGCGACATGGCCGTCTTCGATCCGGCCTTCTCCGCGAGCGAGGCTCCCGCACGCCGCATGGCGACGAGAGCCATACACAACTACTTTTTCCTCAAAGGGCTGGATGCCGTCCGCGACGGCGGTATCGTGGCGTTCATCACCTCGCAGGGCGTGCTGAACTCCCCGCAAAACGAAGCGATACGGCTCGAAATGATGGAAAGGGCGCATCTGGTTTCCGCTATCCGTCTGCCGAACAACCTCTTTACCGACAATGCCGGGACGGAGGTGGGCAGCGACCTTATCGTCCTGCAAAAAGACACCCGCAAAGAGGGGCTGACCGAAGATGAAAGGCTGTTTACCCGAACGGGGACGCTGCGCGGCGTAAGCACCAACAGCTATTTCATCGAGCACGAGGAGCAAATCGTCTGCACGAGTGCGGAGCTGGACACCGACCCCTACGGCAAGCCCGCAATGGTCTATCGACACGAGGGCGGCGCGGAAGGCATCGCGGACAGCCTGCGCGAACTGCTCGACCGGAACCTGCACGCACGGCTGGTCATGCGCCTCTATTCCGGCGGCATTCGGGAAGCGCGGCTGAAAGAGGAGCAGGCGGCAAAGGTACAGGAGGCGGAACCGCTCCTGCGAACGGAGGATGCAGGGCCGACTACCGTGTCGGAGAATACCCCTCGGACAGAAGCGGCACGCGCGTCCGCACCGACAAGAGAGGAGAAACCCGAAATAGAGCCTCCGGTAATGACCCTTTACGACCTGTTCGGCTTCACGGCGGAGGAGGTGCGCATCGCCCAGACGGGCGGTAAGCCCCGCCGCCGGAGCAACCGCCCCAAGCTGGCGCAACCCCGTCAGCCGTCGCTGTTCGATGCGCCGACGCAAACGGCGACGATAGCCACCCAAGAGGTACGGACGGCGCACGGCTCCGCTGAATCCGCACCCCGTCCCGCCTATCCCGTCGAGAACGGTTTCAAGGCGGACTTGAACCGCCGCATCACCGACATCGAGCGGCAGATGCGCGAGGAGGAGGCGAAGCTCTCGGCAGAAGAGAGGCAGCGCAGGTATGAGGAGGAGATGCAGCCCCGACCGTTCAAGGAGTTGTTGGAACCGCACCACCGCGAGGGTTCGTTCGTCAAGGTAAATATCGACGCGACACGTTATCAAATCGGCTACCTGAAAGACGTTACCCGCTACGGGGCGACGTTCCACCCGCTCGATTTGGAGAAGGCGCAGCGGGAGAAGATTGCAGCCTACATTCCCGTGCGCGACGCTTACGAGAGGCTCTATGCCTACGAAGCCGAATACCACGACGAGGGCGACGCCATGCGTAAAGACCTCAATGCCCGTTACGATGCGTTCGTCGCACGCTACGGCAATCTGAACGCCAAAGCGAACGTCAAGCTGTTGATGATGGACGCTTCGGGGCGCGACATCCTCGCGCTGGAGCGTGCGGAGGACGGGCAGTTCGTCAAGGCCGACATCTTCGATCATCCGGTGGCGTTCTCGCTCAACGGGATTACGCACGTCGATACGCCCGAAGAGGCTCTTTCGGCCTCGCTCAACCGTTACGGCGGCGTGAACCTCGACTACATGGAATCCTTGTCGGACAACAGCCGCGAGGAGCTGATCGACGAACTGAAAGGGCGCATCTTTTACAATCCGCTGGCCGGAGGCTACGAGATCAAAGACCGCTTCATCGCGGGCAATGTGGTCGATAAGGCGGAGCGCATCGAGGCATGGATGGCCGAGAACCCGCACGGCGAACGCGAGAAGGAGGCTCTTGCCGCCTTGCAGGAGGCCGCACCGCGACCGATTTCGTTCGACGAGCTGGATTTCAACCTCGGCGAGCGGTGGATACCGACGGGCATCTATTCCGCATACGCCTCCTACCTGTTCGATACCGACGTAAAGATTGGTTTTTCGGAGAGTATGGACGACTACTCCGTCAAGTGCGGCGTAAGGAACGCCAAGATTCTCGACCAATTCTGCGTCAAGGGCTACTACCGCACCTACGACGGTATAGCCCTGCTGAAACACGCCCTCGTGAACACCGTACCCGACATGACCAAGAGTATCGGCAAGGACGAACACGGCAACGACATCAAGGTGCGCGACAGCGAGGGCATACAGCTCGCCAACAGCAAAATCGACGAAATACGAAACGGGTTCACAGAGTGGCTCGCAGAGCAATCGCCGGAATTTCAAAAGCGGCTGGCGGATATGTATAACCGCAAGTTCAATTGTTTCGTGAGGCCGCAATACGACGGCAGCCACCAAATGTTTCCCGACCTCGACCTGAAAGCCCTCGAAAGGCGGTTTGACATCAAGGAGGTGTATCAGAGCCAAAAGGACTGCATCTGGATGTTGAAGCAAAACGGCGGCGGCATCTGCGACCACGAGGTCGGCACGGGCAAGACGCTGATTATGTGTATTGCGGCGCACGAGATGAAACGGCTGGGGCTGGCGCACAAGCCGATGATTATCGGACTGAAAGCCAACGTCGCGGAGATTGCCGAGTGTTATCGTACGGCATACCCGAACGCGAAGATACTCTATGCCTCGGAAAAAGACTTTTCGCCCGAAAACCGTGTGCGTTTCTTCAACAACATCAAGAACAACGACTACGATTGCGTCATCATGTCGCACGACCAATTCGGCAAGATTCCGCAGTCGCCCGAATTGCAGCAACAGATTTTACAAGCGGAGTTAGACACGGTGGAGGAGAATTTGGAGGTGTTGCGCAATCAAGGTAAGGAGATTTCGCGGGGAATGCTGCGGGGATTGGAGAAGCGCAAAATCAACCTCTCCGTGAAATTGGAGAGTATCGCCCATGCCATCAAGTCGCGCACGGACGATGTGGTGGACTTCAAGCAAATGGGTATCGACCATATCTTCGTGGACGAGAGCCACCAATTCAAGAACCTGATGTTCAACACGCGGCACGACCGTGTGGCGGGATTGGGCAATCAGGACGGCAGCCAAAAGGCTCTTAATATGCTTTATGCCATCCGCACCATTCAGGAGCGGACGGGAAAGGATTTGGGAGCGACATTCCTTTCGGGAACGACCATCAGCAACTCGCTGACGGAGCTGTACCTGCTGTTCAAATACCTGCGACCAAAAGAATTAGAGAGGCAAAACATCAACTCGTTCGACGCATGGGCGGCGATTTTTGCCAAGAAGAGTGTGGACTTCGAGTTTTCGGTAACAAACAACATCGTGCAGAAAGAGCGTTTCCGCTACTTCATCAAAGTGCCGGAGCTGGCGGCGTTTTATTCCGAGATCACCGACTACCGCACAGCGGAAGACGTGGGCGTGGATCGCCCGGAGAAGAACGAAATACTCCACAACATCCCGCCCACGCCCCAACAGGAGGAGTTCATCGGCAGGCTGATGGAGTTCGCCAAGACGGGCGACGCGACGATACTCGGACGCGCCAAACTCTCGGAGACCGAGGAAAAGGCGAAGATGCTTATCGCAACGGACTACGCCCGTAAGATGGCTCTCGATATGCGTCTTATCGACCCCGACCTGTACGAAGACCACTCCGACAACAAGGCGAGCCACTGCGCGAAAATGATTGCGGAGTATTACCACAAATACGACGCGCAGAAAGGTACGCAGTTCGTCTTTTCGGATTTGGGGACATTCCAGCCGGGACAGTGGAACGTGTATAGCGAAATCAAGCGCAAACTCGTGGAGGATTACGGCATACCTGCATCAGAAATTCGTTTTATTCAGGAATGCAAGAACGAAAAGGCTCGCAAGGCCGTCATCGACGCGATGAACGAGGGACGGGTGCGGGTGATCTTCGGCTCGACCTCCATGCTCGGAACGGGCGTAAACGCGCAGAAACGGGCGGTGGCGGTGCATCACCTCGACACCCCGTGGCGACCCTCCGACCTCGCACAGCGCGACGGGCGTGCCGTGCGCAAAGGCAACGAGGTAGCCAAGTTCTTCGCCGGAGGCAAGGTGGACGTGATTATCTACGCGGTGGAGAAGTCGCTCGACAGCTACAAGTTCAACCTGCTGCACTGCAAGCAGACCTTCATCTCGCAGCTCAAAAGCGGCGCGATGGGTGCGCGTACCATCGACGAGGGGGCGATGGACGAGAAATCGGGCATGAACTTCTCCGAATATATGGCGATTCTTTCCGGCAACACGGACTTGCTCGACAAGGCGCGATTGGAGAAGAAAGTGGCGGCGTTGGAGAGCGAGCGCAAGACGTTCCACAAGGCCAAGAGCGCCTCCTCGTGGAAATTGGAGGATTACACCAAGAAGCGCGCGCATAACAACGACTGCATCGTCAAGATGTCGGCGGATTACGAGACGTTCCTCGCACGGGTACAGACCGACAAGGAGGGCAACAAACTCAATGCCCTGCGGCTCGACGGGCTGGAAGCCACCGATCACAAGAGCCTCGGAACACGCTTACAAGAGATTGCCAAGAACGCCACGACGGGCGGCGAGTACGTGCGTATCGGCGAGCTGTACGGCTTTCCGCTGCTCGTAAAGACCGAACCGCAGTTGAAAGACGGCAAGGAGGTAAAACTGAACCGTTTCTTCGTGGAGGGAGCGTTCAAGTACACCTACAACAACGGGCAGATAGCGATGGCCGATACCAAAGCGGCGTCGATGAACTTCCTGAACGCGCTGGAACGCATACCCAAGCTCGTGGAGCAGTACAAGGCGCAGAACGTAACCTACGAGCGGGATATTCCGATTTTGCAGGAAACGGTCGGCGGCGTATGGAAGAAGGAGGACGAGTTGAAGGCACTGAAAGCGGAGGTCGCGGCGTTGGAGCGGAAAATACAGCTTACGCTCGCACCGCCCGCACACGAAGCCGGGCAGGAACAGACCGACGGCGTGCAGCAGGAGAGCGGACAACGGGAACAGCAGCCGGAGGTAGTCAGACGAGATACGGATACCGATTCGGACGATTTTACTCGTAATCATTCCGTTGTTACTCAACTTTCAGCATCCGAAAATAGAATGGGGAGAAGTCCAAAATTATAAAAAAAGACAGTTGCTTAAAATGGCAACTGTTTTTTTATAACTAATTGAAAACCTTTTGTTTGGTGCAAAATGTAAAAAACAGTATTTTTGCACTTAAAGAATATGGAATAAAATGAAATCAATACCTATATACAAGTTTGTCAAACGGAAGTACGGTTCGGAACTGCTCGTGGATGTCATAACAATTGATGACATGAAGCAGAATATCGAACGGACACCCGTATTGAGTGAAAACTTTTATAGTATCATGCTGGTTATGAAAGGCCGGGAGGAGGTCTCCGTCAATGAACGTTCGGCCATAGTCGGTGTGGGAAATGTCGTATGCGGGATTCCGGGAGAAATATGGAAATTCAATAAAGACAGTAAACTGGAAGGCTACAACTTGATTTTCGAGGAGGAGTTTCTGCTTTCGTTTTTCAACGACCCGCATTTCCTTTGCAAATTGCCCTATCTGCATCCGAACCGATTATCTCCGGTTTTATTCTTGCCGGAAGATTTACAGCAACGGGTTCATAGCTTGTATGAACAGATGAGACATGAGATAGCCACAAACGGAAAAGAGAAAGACCAACACATCCTGCGTGCGATGCTGTATGAAACCTTGATGCTGTTAAAGCGGGCGGAGCAGGCAGAAACCCATATGGCATCCAATCCGATAGCATCCAACAGGTATATCGAATCCTTTGTAAAATTGGTAAATGCGGACTTCGCCGCACAGCACGGTATCGAATACTATGCGGATAAACTTTGCATCACACCTAATTATCTGAATAAGATCGTGCGGCAGTCGTTGGGAACCTCCCCGAAGTCATACATTGCCGACAGGATTATCCAAGAGGCCAAACGCTTGTTGCGTTATACGGATTCTACCGTAACGGAGATTGCCGACCGGCTGTGTTTCGAGAACGCCTCCTATTTTATCCGTTATTTTCGCAAGCAGACCGGATGTACCCCTCTTCAATTTCGAGAGCGGCAACAATAATAAGTCCTGAAAAGTGATTTATTTCGCCTTGTTTGTAATATACGGTATTATTCGCTGTTTCGTATTTTTGCATACTTGATACTGAATTTATGGAAACAAAGAAAATACCAAATGAAATAGAAATACGCGGCGCGCGAGTACATAACCTGAAAAGCATTGATGTAAATGTACCGTTGGGTAAACTTGTCGCCATCGCAGGCGTATCGGGTTCGGGCAAGTCGTCGCTTGCGCTGGGGGTGCTTTATGCCGAAGGTTCCCGTCGCTATCTCGAAGCTCTTTCGACCTATACCCGGCGACGGCTTACGCAAGCAACGAAAGCGGCTGTCGATGAAATCGAGCACGTGCCCGCAGCTATTGCCTTGCGCCAGCGTCCCGGCGTTCCGGGCGTGCGCAGCACATTCGGCACGCAAACCGAATTGCTGAATCATTTGCGGTTGATGTTCTCGCGTTTGGGTAGCCACCGCTGTCCGAACGGGCATATGCATCCTCCTACGACAGACGTCGCGGCAGGTAAGCGGCTGACGTGCCCTGTCTGCGGTGTCGAGTTCGATCCTCCGGGAGCAGAATCACTGGCTTTCAACAGCGACGGAGCTTGTCCGCGCTGTAATGGTACGGGTGTCGTTCGGGAGATCGATGACACGACACTGGTTCCCGATCCGTCGCTAACCATCGGGCAGGGAGCCGTCGAACCGTGGAAGATGTTCGGTATTTCGTGGATGTCGAAAGTCGCCGCCGAGTTCGGAGTACGAACCGACGTACCTTTTGCCTCCCTGACCGATAAGGAGAAAGAGATCGTCTTTCGGGGGCCGGAAATCAAAAAAACGATTCTGATACCCTCGAAGAACGGAAAACTTTTCGAGTTGAATGCCACGTACCGCAACGCCCGCCGTGCCGTGGAGGAAGCGTTGAAAAAAGCCGCTACCGAAAAGGGGCTGGAACGTATCAACAAATATTTGAGCTTGCAAACGTGTCCGGAATGTCATGGTACGCGACTTGGGGAACAGGCGCGTTCGACGCAACTTTACGGAAAAAATCTGGCCGAAGCGACTGCTATGACGCTGACAGAACTGATGGAATGGATCGGCAATATTCCGGCCACCCTTCCCGAACCGATGCGCCAGATGGCCGAAACCCTCGTGGAACAGTTTCGCCGGACAGCGGGGCGGCTACTGGAACTCGGATTAGGCTATTTGAGCCTCGACCGTGCGGCGGCCACGCTTTCGACAGGGGAACGGCAGAGAGTGCAACTGGCTCGCGCAGTGCGTAATCGCACGACCGGAGTGTTATATGTACTCGATGAACCCTCCATCGGATTGCATCCCTCGAACGTGGACGGATTGCTGGGGGTCATGCACGACCTCGTCGCCGATGGAAATTCGGTCGTCTTCGTCGATCACGACATTCGCATCCTGCGTGCCGCAGAGTGGATGCTCGAAATCGGTCCGGGAGCAGGTGCGGCGGGAGGTCATTTGATTGCCGAAGGAACGGTCGAAAAGATCGAGGTAAATCCGGCCTCGCGTATCGGTGGGTTCCTTTCCGGACGGGAGACAGTCGCCGTGCGCACACGAACGGCCGAAACCGATATGTTCGCCAAAGGTTGCATACGCCTTTCGACCGCACCGTTGCATACGGTGCATAGCCTTGACGTGGAGATACCGCGAGGCCGTTTGGTCACTGTAACGGGTGTATCAGGTTCCGGGAAAACGACCCTCGTACTCGAATGTCTGATTCCAGCTTTAACGGCCGTTACCGCCGGACAGCCGCTTCCTTCCTATATCCGTAAAATAGAAGCGGAAGGGATTCGGCGGGTCAATCTGATCGACGCCTCGCCAATCGGCGTCAATGTCCGTTCGACCGTAGCCACTTACAGCAACATCCTTGACGAGCTGCGGCAGCTTTATGCGGCTACGCCCGACGCCCGGAAAGCAGGCTGCAAAGCGGGCGACTTCTCTTACAATACGGGGGCGTTGCGCTGCCCGACTTGCGACGGAACGGGCCAGATTTCGCTCGATATGCAATTTCTGCCGGATGTGGACATCGTATGCCCCGACTGTGGCGGTTCTCGCTATGGTCATGCGGCGGAAAAAATTGCTTACCACGGGATCTCACTACCGCAAGTGATGGCACTCACGGTAGATGAAGCGCTCGAACGCTTCGCCTCTGTTAAAAAGGTTCGGGAAAGACTTCTGGTACTCCATAACCTCGGTTTGGGATACCTGACGCTCGGTGAAGCGACTCCGGCTCTTTCGGGCGGCGAGGCGCAACGGTTGAAATTGGCAGCGGAAATGGGACGGGCACAAGACGATGCCATTTTCGTATTTGACGAACCGACTATCGGTCTGCATCCGTCGGACGTGCGGGTATTACTCGGCGTTTTTCAACATTTGGTTGAGAACGGAGCGACGGTCGTAGTCATAGAACACGACCTTGATTTGATCGCAAACGCCGATTATATCATCGACATGGGGCCCGGCGGAGGAGTGTCGGGTGGACAGATCGTAGCGGTCGGCACTCCCGAAGCGGTAGTGGCCAATAAAAAAAGCATAACAGGACAATATCTGCATTAAATGCTATAAAACATAAAAAGCCCCATACTTTTATCTAATCGAGTATGGGGCTTTACATTACTTGTTTGATTATCGTAATGATTCGATTAAAGCCTTGTATGCTTCTGCCCCTTTGCGGATACGTTCTTCGGCATCGGGCATCATCGTACCATAAAGAACAAACGGACGAAGGTAGGTCATACCGGAATAGATGGCAGTTACTTGATAGGGACGCAGGATTTCATCGGTCGTGAACTGCTCTGCGCCTCCCGTGTGATATTCTTCTTCCGAGACGCCTGTCGCCGTTGCCACAAGCAGGCCTTTACCTTTCATTCCGGGATTCTCCAGAAAACCCAGCATGAATGTATCGAGCCAACTTTTCAGCATGGCAGGCGCGCTTCCCCACCAAAACGGGAATTGGAATACCAGCACATCGGCGCTTCTTACGTCATCGATGTAGTTTTCTACTTTCAGCGGGGTTTTATAAATATCCACCACTTTTACGTTTTCGATACCCTTTACAGCCTCCGTCATTGCTTTACAGGCTTTTGAATTTTCAATGTCAGGGTGTGCCGACAGGATTAAAATGTTCTTGTTCATAATCATCAAAATTAAAATGTTCGAAATCTGTTTATGCAAAAATAGCGTGTTGCCGATCAAAAGAGATAATATAAAAAATGACTGTTATGATACTTTTCAAGCCTATTTATTTGTTGCATATCTTGTTTTATCCATATTAGTCTCGAAAAGTATCATTATCCTCCTTTTTTGTATGATTAGTATATACATAACAGCCTATAATTTTGAATTAAAAAATATAGTTATGGTCATATAATAAAATCGCTATTCGTATATGATTCGATTGATGGTAACGATTGTACGAGTGTTTTATGTGATAGATGAGAAAATCAGCAATGAAAATCGCCTATAAGTAAATGTAGTAGATTGTTATGAAGCATATTCAAATATCATTACAAAGAAAAATATTTTTGAGTTATTCAATTTCAGTGGCGATCATCGGGATTATGGTCGCCATTCTGTTTTATGAACAGAGCCGTATAAAAGAGATTGCGGCAAACTCTGTTGAAATAAACGACATTCGTCAAAATGTAACCGCTGCCCACCGTGAGGTTACGGAACTCGCTACATTGGGCGAGAGCGTCATAGGTTGGAACGAAGAAGATAGCCGCACCTACCGTGCCCAACGGCTCCGCCTCGACAGCCTGCTTCAAGCACTCCGTCGGGAGTGCGTCCGTTTCGTGCGTCCCGAACAGGTCGATACGCTGCGGATGCTGTTGGCGGCCAAAGAGACGCACCTGCTGCGTATCATGCGGAGCGTCCGCCAGCGGGAGGAGATGGACAGCCTGATCGCCCAGAGGCTGCCGACCGCCGTCGCCAGTGCCGCCAAGCCCCGCATAGAGGTACGGCGCAAGAAAGGCATCGCGGGCTTCTTCGGCAAGAAGGACACGATACGGGTATTTCCGCCGTCGAACAACCTACATGCGCTGAACAGCCAAATAAATACTTTGCGGGATACCCCGACCTTTGATTTCAACAATCCGGTGGACAGCCTGCGTCGGCAAAACAGACAGTTGAACCGCGAACTGTCGGCGCTTATCTCCCTGCTGGACGGGCAGGCACAGATGGCTTTCGACTTCCGGGAAAAACGAATAGCCGACATGAGGCAGACCTCTTTCCGCATACTCTCCTGCGTGCTGGGCGTGGCGATTCTGCTGCTTGTCCTCTCATATATCATCATCCAACGGGACATCCGGCGTCGGGAGGCCGGAGAGCGCAGGTTGAAAGAGATTATCGGCCAGAACCGCGACTTGCTGGATATGCGCAAGAAAATCATCCTGACGATTTCCCACGACATACGCGCCCCGCTGAGCATCATCAACGGCAGCGCGGAGCTGGCGATGGGCACGCGCGACCGCAAGAGGCGCAACAGCCATCTGACCAATATCGGCGTGCTTTGCAAGCATATCCTGCACCTGCTGAACAACCTCTTGGACGTGTACCGTCTCAACGAGGCGAAGGAGACCCGCAACGACACCCCTTTCCGGCTTTCCGACCTGCTGGAACGTATCGCGGCGGGATTCACCCGCGCCGCCAACGACAAAGGGCTTCTCTTCCAGTGCGATTTCGAGGGCACGGACGTTACGGTCTGCGGCGACAGCGACCGCATCGAACAGATCGCGGACAACCTGCTCTCGAACGCCGTCAAGTTCACCGAAGCGGGAAGCGTCGGCTTCACCGCCCGCTACGAAAACGGAACGCTTCTGCTGACCGTCGAAGACACGGGCATCGGCATGAGCGGGGAAACGGCGGCACGCATCTTCGACCCGTTCGAGCGTTCGGCTCCCGACACGAACGCCGAAGGTTTCGGCTTGGGGCTGTCGATCACGAAAGGGCTGGTCGGGCTGCTGGGTGGGAAGATTACTGTCGCCAGCGAGGTCGGCAAGGGCAGCACGTTCCGCGTGTCGCTCCCCCTGCCGCTGACGGACGAGACGGTGGAAAACGAGGAGCGGGTTTCCAATCCCTCCGCACGCCTTCCGCAGCGTGTGCTCGCCATCGACGACGACCCGTTGCAGCTCGAAATCGTCAGGGAGATGCTCGAACGCAACGGCGTCTCCTGCACGACCTGCGGGAATACCCGTGCGCTGGTCGGGGAGATGCGCAAGGCGGACTACGACCTGCTCCTGTCGGATATACAGATGGCCGGAACGAACGGCTTCGAGCTGCTGGAACTGCTGCGCAACTCCAATATCGGCAATTCGCGCACGATTCCGGTCGTCGCCATGACCGCACGGGGCGACAAGGAAAGGGAGGCTTTCGCCTCCGCCGGATTTGCGGCCTGCATCTACAAGCCGTTCTCGATGCACGAGCTGCTCGACCTTATCGCCTCTGTCATCGACGGCACGAAGCCGGAGGCTGTATCTGCGGATTTCGCCGCGCTCACGGCAGAGGTGAGGGATAAAAAGAAACTGCTCCGGACGTTCATCGGAGAATCCCGCAAGGACATCGCGCAGCTCCGCGAGGCGGGTGACGACCGCGAACGGCTGAGGGAGGTCGTACACCGTATGCTGCCGATGTGGGAGCTGCTGCAAACGGACGACCTGCTGCACTCCTACCGGGACGTGCTGCACGACGACAAGGCGGACGACGGAGCGGTCGGGGAATACACGCGACGGGTCATAGACCGTACCGCCCTGCTCATCGCGGAAGCGGAAAATGAAATGAAAAGAGTGACGGATGAAACGGAAGATACTGATAGTTGAAGATAACGTCAGCCTGTCGCAGATGCAGAAAGACTGGCTGCTGCAAGCCGGGTACGAGGTAACGACGGCCATCGACGAGCCTGCGGCACGGCGTCTGCTCCGCAGGACGGCTTTCGATTTGATCCTCTCGGACGTGCGGCTGCCCGAAGGGGACGGCATCTCCCTTTTGGAATGGACGCGCAAGGAGAGGATGACGATCCCGTATATCATCATGACGGAGTACGCAACGGTGTCCGACGCGGTACGCGCTATCCGTTCGGGCGCGAAAGACTACCTGCCCAAGCCCGTACACAAAGAGCGGCTGCTGGAAATGGCCGACGAGATACTGCGCCCGCTTTCGACCGTGCAACGGGAGGAAAAGGTGTTGTTCCAACGGCGCAGCGTACAAGCCCGCCATGTGGAACGGCTCGCCGCGCTGGTCGCGCCGTCGGACATGTCGGTCTTGATTCTCGGTGCGAACGGGACGGGCAAGGAATCCGTCGCCCGCAACATCCATCGGTCGAGCGAACGGCGGAGTATGCCGTTCGTGGCCGTAAACTGCGGCGTGCTGCCCAAAGAACTCGCCCCGTCCCTCTTTTTCGGCCATGTCAAAGGAGCCTTCACGGGAGCCGATGCGAGCAGGGAGGGATACTTCGGCATGGCCGAGGGCGGAACGCTGTTTCTGGACGAAATCGGTACGATGCCCTATGAGACACAGGCCATGCTGCTGCGGGTGTTGCAGGAGAACACTTACCTGCCCATCGGCGGCAAACGGGAGCGGAAAGCGGACGTGCGGATCGTCGCGGCCACGAACGAGGATATGGCAAAAGCGATTCGGGACGGTCGTTTTCGGGAGGACTTGTACCACCGGCTCTGCGAGTTAGAAATCCGGCTGCCGCTCCTTTCGGAGTGTCCCGACGACATCCTGCCGCTCGCCGAGTTCTTTCGGGAGCGGTACTCGAAAGAGCTGCGGCGCGAAACGCAGGGGTTCTCGGAGAAGACCGCCGAACGGCTGCTCGCCTACGCATGGCCGGGCAACGTGCGGGAGTTACAGAATAAAGTCAGGCGTGCGGTGCTGCTGGCCGAAAGCGGCATCGTCCGTGTGGAGGACATGGGGCTGGAGGCTGCCGAACCGACAAGCGACGCGGATCATTCGCTGGCCATCCGGGACGAGGCGGACGAGAAACGCCGTATCGTCGAAGCCCTGAAACGGTGCGGCAGAAACCGCACGGAGGCGGCAAAACTGCTGCGCGTCGACCGCGCAACCCTCTACCGTAAAATGAGAAAATACGGACTGAATGAATAATTAACGGACGTATAGCCCTTGCATCTCACTGAAAAGGTGTATATTTGGGCTGGAAATAGATAAAAATAGCGGTGGAGGCCGACAGCCTGCCGCCGTAATTATACATAAGTACGCAAGACGTTTCCGGCGTGAATCTGGAAAATTGACTGAAAGGGACTATTGCGTGAGGCTTATGCTATGCTTTTGCGTAGCGTGCGCTCACGTACTCCTTTCAGGGCATTCCAGAGCCTACGTCGGAGGTGGTGTAGATGCACGCTACTTTTTATTTGGGCAAAGGATATGGCGAAGGTACGGATAGTTGTCGCAATGACATTGGACGGCTGTCTCCCCGCGAAGGAGGACGGGCGGTTGGAGTGGTTGAAAACAGACCGCAGGGGCTTTCGCCGCTGGTACGGATCGTGCGACCGCCGTTTGTCGGACGACGAACCCTTCGTCGATTTTCTCTGTATGAAAGACCGCCCCGACAATCGGGCGACCTATCTGGCCGAGATCTACGATGCCGGACACCTGCGCCTGCTACACGGTCTTTTCCTCTATCATGCAGTCGATGAAATCGTCTTCTACCTGCTGCCCGTAATCCGGCGCGGCGGTGTCTCCATCGTCGGGGAATTTTCCGCTGCGGAGTGGAAATGCGTACAGATAAGACGGTACGGGAACGGCATTTGCCGGATCGTTTACCGCAAGCTGTTGCAACAGCCTGTTGCAGGATGCGAAAAAACGTTGCAGTCTGCAACACGAAAAATCAGTCCTAAATAGAATACCGAAAAAATATATCGTTGAATGTCAGGAGGATATTTTCAAATATGCTTCCGATTTTCGTTTCAGGTTCGGGGTTTGTCCCTTGTTTCCATGAGACCCGTTGCGCAACAGGGCAGGAAACAATGAAGTACGAACCTGATAACCCCGAACGATATGGACTACCATACATTGACCGAAAGCGACTTTTTCCGCTTCGTCAGCCAGAATACGGAGGCTGCCGACATTCGGGCGGCCTACGATGAGTTTTCACAAATGATATTCCGCTCCTACGTGGAGGCGGGCAATCCCCATCGGTTGCTTTTCGCATTGATTTACGCGGAGGTAGAGCTGCAAAGCCTCCATGACACCCTTCCCGATGGGAAGGATGGGCAAGTCGCCTATCTGAAAAAAGCCCTTGCGCTCGTGCGGCGTATGCTGGAAAACCTGCAAACCCAAGTGCCGCCACTGTCCGCCGCACAAAAATCAGACATTCAACCCCCGCCTTTCCGTTGGACGGGTACGCTGATCGAGTTGGTCGAACTTATCTACGGTTTGCAGGAAATCGGCTGTATCAATGACGGCGAAGCCTCAATCAATGAATTGACGGGTTATTTGGGTAAATTGTTAGGCGTAGAAATAAAGGACATCCTCTGTTATAATACCTATGCCAACATAAAACACCGCAAAAATGAAAGCCGCACCTATTTCCTCGACAAAATGCGCGAGCGTCTGAACCTGCGGATGCAGCGCGACGACGCCAAAGAGCAGGCAAGAAGATAAACCCGAAATAGAACAGAGCCGCATTTTCTGCGGCTCTGTTCATTATATATTTATTTCTGTTGCAACAAATGCGCTAATGCCGGATCGTTCTGTATGCGCTCCAATTCGTCGGCGACAATCTGCCTCACGTCGGTTTTGATACGGTTGTAGTTCTCCTGTATCATCTCTTTCATGCAGTCCTTTCCGTCCTCGTCCGTGAAATCGGTAATGACGGGTATGGGCTTGTAGGCTTTCTCCTCCCGTTTTACTTTTTCAGCGTCCACGACGATCTCGCAGTGGAAAATCTTCTGCTCGATGCGCTCGTCGAACGTGTCGGCAACGGAGCCTACGAACATTCCCTGCGTCAGGGAGGAAATTTTCGAGGGCGGAATGAGCGAATCCATCTGGGTATTGATGGAGGTGGACTTGTCGTTGCGGTTGATAGTTATGCTCTGCCGCTTTTGCAAGACCTTTCCGAAACGTTCGGAGAGTGTCTTGGCCGTCTCCCCGACGACCTGACCGGAGAAGATATTGCCGACGGTGTTCATCACGACTTTGGCCTCCTTGTCGCCGTAGTCGCGTACCAACTGGGAGAAATCCTGAAATCCCAGAAGCACGGCCACCTTGTTGCTTCGCGCCGTCGCTATCAAATTATCCAAACCCTTGAAATAGATGGTCGGCAGCTCGTCGATGATGATCGAGGATTTGAGTTTTCCTTTCTTATTGACGAGTTTCACGATACGCGAGTTATACAGGCCGAGTGCCGCGCCGTAAATGTTCTGGCGGTCGGGATTGTTGCCCACGCAGAGGATTTTCGGCTCCTGCGGGTTGTTGATGTCGAGCGTAAACTCGCTGTCGGACATGACCCAATAGAGCTGGGGCGAAATCATGCGCGAGAGCGGGATTTTCGCCGACGCGATCTGCCCCTGAAGCTGCTCGGCAGCTCCACCGAGCCATGCGTCCATGAACGGCGAAAGGTAGTTTTCGAGTTCGGGGTAAGAGGAAAGTATCGGGAAAATATCCTCGTACCTGCGGTTCAGAAATTCGACGGCGTGCGGGAAGGTACAATATTTACCTCCTTTGTAGATTTTGAGATACCAGATGATTGCCGCAAAGAGGATTATAGGCGATTCCACGAAGAAGTCGCCCTGCTTCTGCACCCACGTTTTGTTCAAATTAAGCATGATCGTGTAGGCACTCTCGTATGCGTCGGTAATGTCCTCCATGAAGTCGGGATGTATGGGGTTGCAGCGGTGCGAGCGTCGCGGGTCGTCGAAATTGATCACATAGAATTTCGGCTTCACCTCGTACCCGTCCAAGTGGTTCATCAGGTGGTTGTAGGCAATGGTCGAGAGGTCTGCAAACTTGAAATCGTAGATATACATTGAGTAGCCCTTTTCGATCTGTTGCTTGATGTAGGAATTGACCACTGCATATGATTTTCCACTGCCGGGCGTGCCCAATACGATGGAGGCACGTTGGGGTAAAAGAATGTTGATCCAGCCGTTGTGCCACCTCTTTTTATAGTAGAAACGGGTGGGCAGGTTCACGGAGTATTCGTTGGTCAGAAGGCGTGTTTCCTGCATGAACGATTCGTTCTCGTTGTTGAACGGGTCATCCATAAGGTTGTTCTTCAAAAGGCGGCTCGCCCACAATCCCGCCATGAGGAGGCAGACGTATCCCGCCGCCACCGTTGCGATGTAGAGTGTCACCGTCGCCGTGAGCGGCAGCGGCAGGTCGAGCAGCCACCAGTTCAGGAAGAACAGTACGAAACCCGCTACGAGTGCCGTGCCGATTCTCGGCCACGTGATTTTCTCGTCCTTCACGCCCGTCGTCCCCAAGCACGAGAGGGCGAGCAGCACGACGGCAAAGAGTTTCGTGTAGAGTATGGAGTGGAACAGGTGCGCCGTGCGGTCGAAGTTCATCAGGATTCTATCGACCACGCCGATATTCACGCCCCACGCCAGTATCGCTTCATAACAATACCAATACACGTTCATTACTACCAATAATATACTTACGGCACGCAGAAAATCCATGATTTTCGCCAATGCCCGAAGATCGTCTTCTTGTTGCATAATGATTAGGATAATTAGATTTTACGATGTTTTCTTTTTTTCTTCTTTCGTCGCAGCATTTCGCGCATGAAGGCTTCCTCCTCCGCGTCTGCCGCGCCCCCTTCGGTCGAGAGCAGCCCCCAGCCTCCGGCGGCAATGCCGTCATCGGACGGGCTTTCAGCCAGCCTTACGGTGTCGGGCGTGTCGTGCAGCGGCAGGGATATGGAAAGGGGTATGCCCGGACGTGGCGGCTCGAAGTGCTCCTGCAAGGCGTTCGCTGAAAGCTCCTTACCCATGCGCGAGCCGTTCAGGACGCACCCCGTGCGGTGGTCGATGAATGTCGTGCCGTAGATACGCCCCGTGTCGGTTTCGCGCAGCACGACATCCACGCCTTTGGCTCGGAGCAGGGCGATGAACTCCGCGCGGTCTTTCGTCCGGCGCAGGGTGGCCATTGCCGTCGCTTTGGTCATGTCGCCGAGTTTCCGCTCCTTGATCTGCTCCTTGCTTGCGGCGCACCACCTCCCGAACGCCTCGTACCCGTAGCGTTTGCCGAAGCGGGAGGCTTTGATCGGCGTGCCGACCTTATTCCCCTCGCCGTCGAGCGCGGAATACACGAACCCACCGTATTCCCGGCCTCGCACCTCCCCGCGACACTCCTCTACGGTTACATTGTAGAGGGCGAGCAGTGCGCGGTACTCTCCGAGCGTCTGGAAACGGTATTTGCCCGATATGCCTTTCAGCACGTTCCCGATCTGCTTCTTGACATCGCCCGCCGCCGCATCCACCGCACGGAGCGGTTCTGTCTGCGTCTGCCGCTTGCGTTCGGCGGTGTGCAGTCCGTATTTCTGTTCCAATGCGCGGGTAATGTTCTTGCTGCGGCGACGGATGAAGCTGTCGCCGATTTTCCGCCCCGTCTCGTCCACCGATAGCGTTACGATATGCAGGTGGTGGCGGTCTATGTCCTCGTGCTTGAATACGGCATAAGGCTGGTTGCCGTAGCCGAGCTTTTCGAGGTATTCTCCGGCTATGGCCGCCAGTTCCGCATCGTCGAGGCGGTCGTCGGGGTGCGGATTCAAGGAGATATGCACGACGGGTTTCGAGGTTCGCACCTGCGGCGGCATACAGCGTGCGAAGTCCTCCGCCGCCTGCCGTATGTCGAATGTTCCCGTGCCGTCGTCGAAAATCCTGTGCGTCAGAAGCAGCCGTCCCTGCCCCTCGTTCACCTTCTCCCCGTTGTACGCCAACGCCCCGTAAAGGGAACTTCCTACACTGATTTTGGCAACCATCGTTGCTGAAATTCGTGTGTCAGGGCGAGGATTTGACGGCTCAATCCGGCCAGTTCGACGGTCATTTTCTCCAGCTTGTAAAGCAAGGCCATCGCCTTCTTCTCCGAAAATCGGCTTTTCAGCTCCTTCACGGTCTGGTTGTAATTCACCCCGACGGCGCGGTATTGCGCGTGCAGGGAGGAGAGTTTGGTGTAATAATCGACGAGCGTCTTATCGACTTTCAGCACGCGGAATTCGGCTCCGAACACACGGGCTTTGACAAAGACCGCTTTCGCGTACACGCCCGACTGCTCGTACATGGCGAGGAAACGGGCGTATTCCTCGTCCGTGAAGCGCACCATGACTTGGTGGCTCGCCTTGTCGGATTTGGGCGGTTTGCCCCCGACGTTTCTTTTCTTACCGTTCATATTTTATGGATTTAGCGGTTACGCGCCATGAGCCGCCGCACCTGTGCCGACCGCAGGTTCGAGATCAGGGCTGCCCGACTTCGGAGGGACAGCCCAGCCCCCTGCAAGGGCAAGGTTTTCGGGAGTAACCCGAAAAGTATCGAGTAACTCGATACACACCTTGCTATGTTCCGACGAACATAAAAATCCGTCGGAAGACGGATTGCGGGAGAGCCGACCCCGACCGCTTCGGCGAACCTTGCGGCGTGCCCTGTCGCTTGGGGGCAAAGGTAGAGGCTTTGTGCGCAGGTTTTCAGGGGTCGAAAACGCCACTCGCTGCCAAACGGACGCCACAAGCTGCCACCTTCGGCGGAAGCGATACAAGCGACATTTTTTCCTTGTTTATTTGCGGCAGAAACCAACACACGGCAGTCGGTCGGGACGGCTGCACACGGGGATAGTTCACCCTGCATACAGCCGGACAATCCGAACATCATACGCACGTCGGGCGAACGGTTACGGAAGCCATCCCAACGTTGGTTGGTTGCAACATTGGGCAGTCCGTCGGGACAGGTGTCCGTCTTTTCGGACGTATATCGGACGGGCGGGAAGGACAAACGAATGTTTGCAGAAACAGATAACTCTATGTATAACGATTAAAATGTATGACAGTATGAACAAACCGACTTACGTGGCTTTCTCCACGCAGAAGGGAGGAGCCGGAAAGACAACCATCACGGTGCTGGTCGCAAGTTACCTGCACTACGTCAAAGGGTACAACGTCGCGGTCGTCGATTGCGACTTTCCGCAGTACAGCATCCACGATATGCGCAGGCGCGACATGGACATGACGATGAAAGACGACCACTACAAGGCTATGGCCTACGAGCAGTTCAAGCGGCTCGACAAGAAAGCCTACCCCGTGCTGTGCTGCAAGCCGGAGGATGCGGCGGAAACGGCAGCGAAACAAGCCGGAACGGGGCAACCTCTGGATTTCGTGTTCTTCGACCTGCCGGGCACGATCAACAATCCGAGCATTGTAAAAACCATCGCGGCGATGGATTACATTTTCTGCCCGATTGCCGCCGACCGCGTCGTCATGGCGAGTTCCATGCAGTTCGCTACGGTCATCAACGAACACATGGTCAGCACGGGCAAGACCAATATCAAAGGGCTGTATATGCTCTGGAACATGGTGGACGGACGCGAAAAGACGGAGATCTATTCCGCCTACGAAAAAATCTGTGCGGAGCTGGCACTCCCGATATTGAAAACCTACCTGCCGGACAGCAAGCGTTTCCGCAAGGAGGCTGCAACGGAACGCAAGGCGGTATTCCGCTCGACGCTCTTCCCTGCGGACAGACCGCTCGTGCGGGGCAGCAACCTCGATGTGCTGGTCGATGAAATTCTGACAATCGTAACGCAGTAGGTCTATGGCGAAGAAAACGAATATCGAGGGTATCGACGAGAATTTCATCATCAACTCGTTCCGGCAGGACGATCTGACACTCCCGCCGTCGGCACGGGCGATGGAAAGCCCGACCGATGCGGAGGCGGCAGCCTCCGAACCGATGCCACCGGAGGAACAGCGGGAAGAGCCTCGCCGCCGGAAGACCAGAAACAAAGAGCAGGATTACGGAGCACTCTTTCTGAAAGAGGCGACCATACCTGCAAGGATAGGCAAGACAGTTTACATCCGTAAGGAGTACCACGAACGCATACAGCTTATTCTGCGGGTAATCGGCAAAGACGAAGTGTCGCTGTTTAGCTATATTGACAACGTGCTGGCGCATCACTTCGATATGTTCCAAGAGGAGATAAAAAAACGCTATGAGATGAATAACAACATTTTCTAATAAATAAAAACGATAATCATGAGTAAGAAAAATTATTTCGAGCCTCCATTCGAGAAAATGCCGGAAACGAAAGTCGCCGCTGCCGACTATCGAGGTAAATATCTAAAACGTAATGAGATCAAAACGCGCCAATGCGTCTATATCAGTCGGGAAATTCATACCAAGATTTCCAAAATCGTGAATATCCTTGCCGCCGAAAAAGGTATTTCTATCGGTGGATATATTGATACGGTTCTCACGCAACATCTCAAAGAACATCGGGAAGCAATTAACACCCTTTATAAAAAACAACTCAATAATTTGATTTAGCTATGATTTGGAAAAGATGGAACAGGCAGGCGGCCAAGAGAAGTTACCGCCTGCGTTATTTGAAGAAAGCCGACACAGTAGCCCGTCGGGGCAAGCTGGTCTATGTGCGGCAGGAGTATCACGACCGGATACGGCGTATCGCCCGCGTTATCGGCGGCGACGATGTTACGCTGTTCAGCTACATCGACAACGTGCTGGCGGAGCACTTCGCCGCCCACAAGGAGGTTATCTCCTCGCTGTACGACGAACATAACCGTCCGATTTTTTAGCCGCCTATGGAAACGCTGTTAGTGTGCCTGCTCGCAGGCTATGGCCTGTGGCTGGCGGCCTACCTGTGGTGGGAACGGCGGCAGACCGGAGGAGGGTCGAGCGGCGAGGCTCCCGCGCCGACGGTGCAGCCGCCGCAAGAGGCCGAAATCATCGGCAGGAGCCACTTTCGGATGAAGGCGAAAGAGCCAGAGAGTGCCAAACGGACGCCACAAGCTGCCACCGACGGCAAAACGGAACCAGCGATGGAAAAAGCCGCTACATTTGCCTCCGAAACCGAAAACCGGACATCGGCACGCATCCCCGACGACAAGCTGGACGAGGCTTTCGAGCATCTGGAAATTCCGGACATCCCGCTCGAATACGAGGATGAGGACGACGATTACATCGACGAGGATGTGCCGCTCGGCGCAGGCCGGAGATACGCTTCGGGTGCGAGCTTCGAGGAGCTGGACGCGGCGATGAAAACCGCCCGCGACCCTTCGGCGGACGACAGCGAGCGGCGACAGGCCGGGCGGCTGTTCGGACAGATGCAGGGCACGGAGTTCTTCGACCGCCTCGTGAGCGGCTCCTCCGACATCGCGGAAAAGATAACGGGATTGATGGACTACTATTTAAGCCCGCCCTTCCCGACGGCTGGGAACGCGGAGGCTGCGGCAGCCGCCCTGCCTATCGCCACCGACGCGCCGGACGGCCTTGCCGGGTTCGACATTCGGGATTTTGTTTAACGACTAAAAACGAAAGGACGATGAAAGAAAAAGAGTACGGGTAGCTGTCCCCACGAAAAACAGCCCGCTAAATCCATAAGTAAAAATCAGTATCAACCCGCCGGACGGACTATCCACCCGTCCGGCACAATCGAAGAACAATTTATGACGAAGAAACATTTTCTTTTCTCGGCAGCCCTTCTTCTGGCTGCCTCCTCCGCCTTTGCACAGGGCAACGGCCTTTCGGGTATCAACGAGGCTACGAGTATGGTAACGAGCTATTTCGACCCCGCGACGAAGTTGATATACGCCATCGGTGCGGTCGTGGGTCTGATCGGCGGCGTGAAGGTCTATGGCAAGTTCTCGTCGGGCGACCCCGACACCAGCAAGACCGCCGCCTCGTGGTTCGGCGCGTGTATTTTCCTGATCGTGGCGGCGACCATCCTGCGTTCGTTCTTCCTCTAAACGTCGGGCGATGGCAGAATACCCTGTAAACAAGGGGATAGGCCGCTCGGTTGAGTTCAAAGGTTTGAAGGCACAGTACCTTTTCATCTTTGCGGGCGGCCTGCTCGTGGTGTTCGTCCTTTTCGTCATCCTGTACATGGCTGGCGTCAGCCAATGGTTCTGTATCGGCTTCGGGGCGGTTTCCGCATCGGTTCTGGTGTGGCAGACTTTCGCCCTGAACGCCCGGTACGGCGAACACGGATTGATGAAATTGGGCGCGGCACGCAGCCATCCCCGCTATATACTCAACCGCCGGAGAATCTCCCGATTGTTCAACCGCAAAAGACAGAAGCATGAGAAATACACTTAAAGCCGCGACATTGGAGGCCAAATTTCCGTTGCTGGCCGTCGAGCACGGCTGCATCCTCTCCAAAGACGCCGACATCACGGTGGCCTTCGAGGTGGAGCTGCCCGAACTCTACACGGTAACGGGCGCGGAATACGAGGCCATACACGCTGCGTGGTGCAAGGCCATCAAGGTCTTGCCCGATTACAGCATCGTCCACAAGCAGGACTGGTTCGTGCGCGAGCAGTACCGACCGGAGCTGCAAAAGGACGACATGAGTTTTCTCTCGCGTTCGTTCGAGCGTCATTTCAACGAGCGTCCGTACCTGAAACACACGTGTTTCCTGTACCTGACGAAGACGACCAAAGAGCGGAGCCGCCAGCAAAGCAATTTCAGCACCCTTTGTCGGGGGCATATCGTCCCGAAGGAGATACGCGACAAGGACGCTGCGGCCAAGTTCATCGAGGCGACCGAGCAGTTCGAACGCATCATGAACGACAGCGGCTTCGTCCGTCTGCGCCGCCTCACCTCCGACGAGATCACCGGAACGGCCACGAGTGCGGGATTGGTGGAGAAATACTTTTCTCTTTCATTGGAAGATACGACCTGCTTGCAGGACATCTCCCTCTCGGCGGGGGAAATGCGCGTCGGCGACAACATCTTGTGCCTGCACACGCTTTCCGACACGGAAGACCTGCCGTCTGCAGTGGCGACCGACAGCCGTTACGAGAAGCTCTCGACCGACCGCTCGGACTGCCGCCTCTCGTTCGCCTCTCCGGTGGGTCTGCTGCTCTCCTGCAACCACCTGTACAACCAGTACGTGCTGATCGACAACAGCGAGGAGAACTTGCAGCGTTTCGAGAAGAACGCCCGCAACATGCAGTCGCTCTCGCGTTACTCCCGCTCCAACCAGATAAACAAGGAGTGGATCGACGAGTACCTGAACGAAGCGCACAGCCTCGGCCTCACGTCCGTCCGCGCCCACTTCAACGTGATGGCGTGGTCGGACGACCGCGAGGAGCTGAAACGCATCAAGAACGACACGGGCAGCCAGCTCGCGGCGATGGAGTGTACCCCGCGCCACAACACGGTGGACTGCCCGACGCTGTTCTGGGCGGCCATACCGGGTAACGCGGGCGACTTTCCGGCAGAGGAGAGCTTCTATACGTTCACCGAGCAGGCCGTTTGTCTTTTCACCGAAGAAACCAACTACCGCTCGTCGCCCTCCCCGTTCGGCATCAAGATGGTCGATAGGCTCACGGGAAAACCGCTGCATCTGGACATTTCAGACCTTCCGATGAAGAAAGGCGTAATCACCAACCGCAACAAGTTCATACTTGGGCCGAGCGGTTCGGGCAAGTCTTTCTTCACGAACCACCTCACGCGGCAATATTACGAGCAGGGCACGCACATCGTGCTGATCGACACGGGTAACTCCTATCAGGGGTTGTGCGAGACGATCCGCCGCAAGACCGCAGACGAGGACGGGATTTATTTCACCTATACCGACGAGACGCCGATAGCGTTCAACCCTTTCTACACGGACGACAAGGTGTTCGACATCGAGAAGCGCGAGAGCATCAAGACACTGCTTTTGACGCTGTGGAAGAAGGACACCGAGCCTGCCACCCGCGCCGAGGAGGTCGCCCTCTCGAACGCCGTGGCACTCTACATCGAGCGCATCAAGCGGGACGCGGACATCGTGCCGTCGTTCAACACGTTCTACGAGTTCGTGAAAAGCGACTACCGCGCCGTATTGGAGGAGAAAAAGGTGCGGGAGAAGGATTTCGACCTCGCAGGTTTTCTTAACGTCTTGGAGCCGTATTATCGCGGTGGGGAGTACGACTACCTGCTGAACAGCGACAAGCAGTTAGACCTGCTGCACAAACGCTTCATCGTCTTCGAGATCGACGCGATAAAAGACCACCCGATCCTCTTTCCCGTTACGACGATTATCATCATGGAGCTGTTCATCAATAAGATGCGCAGGCTGAAAGGCATCCGCAAGATGATACTTATCGAGGAGGCGTGGAAGGCCATCGCCTCGGCGAACATGGCCTCCTACATCAAATACCTCTATAAGACGGTTCGCAAGTTCTACGGCGAGGCCGTCGTAGTCACGCAGGAGGTGGACGACATCATCGCCTCGCCGATTGTCAAGGAGAGCATTATCAATAACTCGGACTGTAAAATCCTCTTGGATCAGCGCAAGTACATGAACAAGTTCGACGCGATACAGGCTCTCTTGGGACTGACGGACAAGGAGAAGGGGCAGATACTCTCCATCAATCAGGCGAACGACCCGTCGAGGCTCTACAAGGAGGTCTGGATCGGGCTGGGCGGCACGCAGTCGGCGGTCTATGCAACCGAAGTGAGCACCGAGGAATATCTGGCGTTCACGACCGAAGAGACCGAGAAAATGGAGGTCTATGCCCTTGCCGAGAAACTGGGCGGCGACATCGAGGCGGCGATACGGCAGATAGCCGAACGCCGCAGGAATAAAAAGTAATCACATCAAAAACGAAAAGTCTATGAATATTAACAGAGAAAAGTGGCTCACGTTGAGCAGTTGTATGGTCGGCCTTGCGGCGTTGATGTTGCAAGCCTGCACCGAAGCGAAGGAAACGGATTGCAGCAAATTGTGCGGGAATTGGGTCAGCGTGGGCAGGAAACCCGACGTGCTGATCTACCGCGAGGGCGACGCCTACAAGGTTACGGTCTTCAAGCGCAGCGGCCTCTCGCGCCGCCTGAAACCCGAAACGTACCTGCTGCGCGAGGAGGAGGGCAACCTTTTCATCAACACGGGCTACCGCATCGACATCGCCTACAACGAGGCGACGGACGTGCTGACCTTCTCCCCGCACGGCGATTACGTCCGCGCGGAGATGGACACGAAACCGGAATAGAAACCACTAAATCCACAGTAAAATGAGAACAAAAATAATCCTACTATTGAGCGCGTGCCTGCTCCTTGCAGGCACGGCGCGGGCGCAATGGGTCGTAAGCGATCCGGGCAACCTCGCACAAGGCATCATCAACGCCTCGAAGAACATCATCCACACCTCGAAGACGGCGACCAACATGGTGTCGAACTTTCAGGAGACGGTGAAAATCTACGAGCAGGGCAAGAAGTATTACGACGCCCTCAAATCGGTGAACAATCTGGTCAAGGACG
>OLOS01000384.1_pt1 | contig 49117 bp, 50 predicted proteins | sample 1672631 | NCBI WGS metagenome assembly OLOS01 (sample SAMEA3136707, study PRJEB25190) | human gut metagenome | biome: human gut; feature: human-associated habitat; material: faeces | place: Austria | collected 2013 | reverse complement strand
GGCGCTGCGGTGCAGGCGGCTCATGGCGCTGATGTCGTTGTAGCAGAGAAAGCTCTCGATGAGGTCACATTCCCCCAGCAGGTCGCCCCGTTCCCGGGCCGAGAGGGTCGGATGCTCCGCTATGGACTCCAGCAGCAGCGTCTTCATTGCCATCATCCGGGGAATTTGCCGCCAGGTGAATAGGCAGCGCATCAGCACCAGCAGGGCCAGAGGATGGGCTTTCAACACACCGGCGGGACATTCATCCAAAAATGCCGTCACGTCTGCCGGGTCCAGGGCTGCCAGGAGGATGCCCGCATCGTGCTCCACGGTGCGCAGCAGGGCGTCCTGATTCCCACTTTCCTTGTAGGCGGACATAGCGTGGAGATACTGGCCATGGGCATCGTACCATGCGCCGCAGCGATCCAGATAGGTGGTCTGCTTGGCAGGGGCCATAGCCCGGAATTCCCGCTGGGCGCACTCCTTCATCATGTGGTGAAACCGGAAGGTAACGCCGTCCGGCAGGCGCTTGACAAAGGCGTTTTGCTCCGTCAGGGCCAGGAGGAGGGAGTCGGTGTCCTCATTTTTGGTGATAAACCGGGCCATTTCGGCGGTAAACTCGTCGGCCAGGCCCATCACTGCCAAAAACTCCCGCTGCTTCGGCGGAAGGGGGGCGATCATGGCGGCGGTAAACATGGAGTAGATGTCCGAGGTGTGGTCCGGCAGGGTACCGCTTTCTGCCAGGGCCCGCAGCTGCAGGTACACGGCGGAGAACCACCCCTCGCTGGAATAGAGGAGGGCCTCCACCTGCCGGTCGGTGAGCGCTGTGCCGCAGCGGCGGGCATAAACGGCCAGCTCTGTGTGGTTCAGCCGCAGCTGCTCTACACCGATCCGGCAGAGCTTCCGGCCCAGCCGCAGGGCTTCCTCACCGGGGAGAAAGCGGTCACGGCTGGCTACGATCATATGGATGTTATCCGGCAGACGGTTGGCAAGCATGCACAGAAAGACGGCAATGCGGCCATCGGTCAGCAGGTGAAAATCGTCGATAAAGAGGTAAAGAGGCACGTCACCGGACAGAACGTGGCAGAGATCATCCGCCAAAAGGCTGCCGGCGGCGTCATCAGCGGGGCAGGGGTATGCCCGCAAAAAGGGGAAACCTGCGTGGTCAAAGGCGTCCTGTACGCTTCTCCAAAAAATGGCGAGATTGTCGGAATACACGCTGATGCGGATGACCTGCAGGGGCTCCGATTCGGCCCGCTCCGATAGGTACCAGTTGATGGCTGTGGTTTTTCCGTAGCCCATAGGTGCCACCACGGTGGTCAGGGCGCAGTGAGAGATGGGCCGCAGACTTTCCTGCAGCCGCTCGGATATGTAAATGGCGTTTGGGTCCCGCTTTTGTTTCGGCATGGTCCGCTCCTCCACAAAAAACTTTTCTTTGCATAGGATTATAACTGTCTTGACGGAAAATGGCAAGGGCGAATGGAGAAAAACGAAAAAGAGAGCCGCCTAATTGCCCAAGCCCGTGCAACAGAGTGGAAACAATGCCGCCCGGGCTTGGGAAAGGCAGGGGATCCGGTAAAAAAACGACTGGACTGCCGCGAAAAAGGGAAAGGAGATGAAAAAGATGTACATTGACGCAAGCACCATCATCACGGCGGCGTCCGTGGTAGGGGGCTTGGGCGTCCTGGGCGGTGCGGTGGCCCACGTGGTGCGGATCGTGCAGCGGGATAAGCGCCAATCCGCGGCCATCAAGGCCATGCAGGAGGAGCAGACCATCATCTGTTACGGCCTGCGTGGCGCCCTGCAGGGCCTGATCGAATCCGGCTGCAACGGCCCCTGCAAGGACGCTCTGGGCAAGCTGGATAAGCACCTGAACCAAAAGGCACATACAAGCAGCACAGAAGTATAATGGATTGTGCCCGAATCGGGCACAGAAAGGAGCAAACCATGAAAATCCCTGACAAGCTGTATGACATTCTCAAGTGGGTGGTCATCATCGTCCTGCCGGCCATCGCCACGTTGTACGCGGCCCTGTCCGCCGTGTGGGCCTGGCCCTACTCGGAGGAGATCGTCACCACCATCACCGCCGTGGACACGTTCCTGGGCGCGGTGCTGTGTATCTCCACCGCCACCTATAACAAGGAGGAAAACGAAAATGGCTAAAGTATATCTGTCTCCCAGCAATCAGACCGACAACCGCTATGCCTACGGCAACACCACCGAGGCCGTCCAGTGCGGTAAGATTGCCGATGCCTGCCGCGCCGCCCTGGAGCGCAGCGGCGTGACCGTGAAGGTAGGGCATATGCCCTCCATGCAGGATAAGTGCAAGGAATCCAACGCCTTCGGCGCAGACCTCCATGTGCCCATCCACACCAACGCCTTTAACGGCACGGTCACCGGCACCCGCATGTTCTGCTTTAACAGCAGCGGCGAGGGCATGAAGGCCTGCAAGACCATTTTTAATCGGCTGGCCCCGGTGACCCCCGGCACCAGCGAGAATATCCGGGTGGATGCCTCCCTGTACGAGGTGCGGGTGCCCAGCGCCCCCACGGCCTATATCGAGTGCGAGTTCCACGACAACGCCACCACCGCTAAGTGGATCGTGGAGCATACGGTTGACATCGGCGAGGCTATTGCCCGGGGTATCTGCGACTACTTCGGCGTGACCTATAAGGAGAAGGAGCAGCCCAAGCCCGCCGCCACCGGCAAGCTCTACCGGGTGCAGGTGGGTGCATTTGCCGTCCGCGCCAACGCGGAGAGGATGCTGGCCAAGCTCAAGGCTGCCGGCTTTGAGGGGTATATCCGGGAGTAAAGTTAATCGTACCGAACGATGAGCAAAATAGAAAGAGAGGGAGCCTTATAATAAGGCCCCTCTCTTTTTGCAGAAAAAATTTTACAGATGGACGAAAAAATCTCGCCGGATGGGGTTAAACGTGTTATAATGCTATAATGTATTTAAAAAATACCTGTATACATGTGATAAATCCTATAGAACAAGGAGGCACAGATCATGGAGACCATTACGGCGGCTTTTGTGCGCCGGTGTCTGCCCCAACGGGATCCGGAGGGACACAAGGGCGATTTCGGTAAGGTCTTGTGCATCTGCGGCAGTGTGGGCTATACCGGCGCACCTATTTTTGCCAGCCGGGCGGCGGTGCGTACCGGGGCGGGGCTGGTGTTTCTGGGTGTGCCTCAGAGCGTGTGGCCCGTGGCGGCGGTGAAAAGCGACGAGGCGATGCCCTTTCCTTTGCCGGAAACCGCAGACGGTAAGCTTTCCCTTTTAGCAGAGGAGCCTATCCGCCGGCGGGCGGCAGGCTGCGACGCGGTGCTGCTGGGCTGCGGTCTGGGCCGGGATTGGCAGACGGACACCTTAGTACAGGACCTATTGAATATGGAAAAGCCCCTGGTGCTGGATGCCGATGGGCTCAACGCCATCAGTGAAAATGCGGAGCTGCTGCAAAAGCGACCGGCGGTGACGGTGCTCACGCCACACGAGGGGGAATTTCTTCGGCTGGGAGGAGACCTCTCCCGTGGACGGGAAGCGGCTGCGGCGGTATTTTCTCAGAAATACGGCGTATACTTGATTTTAAAGGGGCACCGCACCCTGATAGCGGACCCGGAGGGACGGCTGGCCGTGAACAACACCGGCAACTGCGGCATGGCCAAGGGCGGCAGCGGCGATGTGCTGGCAGGGATGCTGCTGTCTCTGCTGGGCCAGGGCTGCGAGACCTTTGACGCCTGCTGCGCGGCGGTGTGGCTCCACGGCCGGGCAGGGGATCTTGCTGCAGCCGACAAGGGTGAGCGGAGCATGACCCCCACAGACCTGCTGGAGCAGATCCCATATGCGCTGAAAAATATATAAAATGGGGATACGGAGAGCCTTTCAATCAATATTGGGAGGGTGATACCGTGAAAAAATATTTACTGCTGATGCTTCCCCTGTGCCTGCTGCTGACAGGGTGCGCGCCTTCCAGGCGGGAGGCGGTGCAGGCCTACTACAAAAGCATCCGGACGGCGCAGATGGAGGCGCAGGTGGTGGTGCATCTTTCATCGGATGACAGGACGTTTTCCGTGACGGCGGCCTATGACCGGGAGAAGGGCGCAACCACCACCATCGTGGAGCCGGAGCTCCTACAGGGACTCAGCGCCACGGTGTCGCAGGAGGATATGCATCTGCTGTATGACGGCAGCGTGTGGCCGGCCGGCGACGGCGGAGACCTGTCGGCGGCCAACTGCTTGCCCATGCTGCTGTACGCGGCAGGGGAGGGGTTCGTGACCCGGGAGGGAAGCGACCGTATCGGCGGCCAGGAGTACATATTTCTGACCACCGAGGCATCCGGCAGAGATGGAGAGGAATTCACCTGCACCCTATGGGTGCAGCCGGAGACCTTTGCACCCTATGCATCCGAGCTGAGCCGGAATGGAAAGGTGCTGCTGACCGTGACATTTATGCAGTTTACCTGTGAGGTGGAGACGGGGGAAGATTAAAACCTTTCAAGGCACCTGGCGGGGCATGACCCCGACAGGCTGCGGAATGAGAATCTGGAAATATGAGCCATTATGACGGAAGTTTTCACTGGATAAAAAAGAGAAAGAGGCGGACGTTATGAAGTTTATGGAATCTACACTGAAGAGGACCTGGGCGGTTATTGACCTGGACGCCCTGAAGGAAAACTACGAAAAGCTGCGCCGGCACATTGGACGGGGCGTGAAGTTCCTGGGCGTGGTGAAGGCAGATGCCTATGGCCACGGCGCCATTCAGGTGTCTCGGGTGCTGCAGGAGAATGGCGCGGATTATCTGGCGGTGAGCAGCATAGACGAAGCTATGGAGCTGCGCCTGGGCGGCATCACCATGCCCATCCTGATCTTGGGTCACACCCCCAAGGAGCAGGTGGAAAACCTGATAAAAAACCGCATCACCCAGGCTGTCACCTGCAAGGCTAAGGCTCTGGAATACAGCCGGGAGGCCCAGCGCTGCGGCGGCACACTGAAAGTACATATCAAGGTGGACACAGGCATGTCCCGCCTGGGCTACCTGGTCAGCGGCGACCACTTTAAAAGCGGTGTGGAGGGTATCTGCGAGGCCTGCTGCCTGCCGGGCCTGGAGGCAGAGGGCATTTTCACCCATTTCGCCGTGTCCGATGAGCCGGAGAATGAGGAGAGCAGGGCCTACACAAAACAGCAGTTTGACCTGTTCACATCCGTTATCGAAAAGGCGGAGGAGAAGCTGGGACGGAAGTTTGCCCTGCGCCACTGCGCCAACACCGGCGCCGTGGCCTACTGGCCGGAGATGATGCTGGACATGGTGCGCCCGGGTCTGCTGCTGTACGGCTACGGCGACGGGGCGCAGAAGCTGGGCCTGCGCCCGGTGATGCGTCTGATGACCAATATCGGCACCATTAAGGTCAATGAGCCGGGGACCTCTGTCAGCTATGGACGCATATTTAAGACGGAGCACACCACCCGTATGGGCGTGGTGCCCTATGGCTACGCCGATGGATTCTTCCGCTGCCTGTCCAACCGCTGCAGCCTGATGACCGCTTATGGACCTGCACCCCAGCGAGGACGCATCTGCATGGACATGTGTATGATTGACCTGACAGACCTGCCCCAGGTGAATGTGGGGGACGAGGTGGAGATCTTTGGGCCCCACAATCCCGTGGAGAAGCTGGCGGAGCTGGCGGGGACCATCCCCTATGAGCTGACATGCGCCGTGAGCAAGCGGGTGCCCCGGGTATACATTGAAAACGGAAAAGAGACGGAGCGGGAGCTGCTGCTGCGCTTTTGATGGCACCATAGGACTCCGGCGGGCATAGATTGGTATGGGACGGACACGGCACGGTTTTTTCCGTGGAGCGTATATTTTTCGCGGCTGCGTGGGACAATGAAAGTGACCCAGATACATGGGTACTTTTTTCCGGCGGAGTGTGAACCTTGTGGAATCAACTGTCAGACGGGGCGAAATCTATTATGCCGACCTCAGCCCGGTGGTGGGCAGCGAGCAGGGCGGCGTGCGGCCGGTGCTGATCGTGCAGAACGACACCGGCAACCGCCACAGCCCCACCGTCATCGCGGCGGCTATTACCTCCCGCACCGGTAAGGCCAAGCTGCCCACGCACATTGAGCTGCCCGGCCAGAGCAGCGGCCTGCCCCGGGACTCCATCATACTGCTGGAGCAGATCCGCACCTTGGATAAAAAACGCCTGCGGGAGAAAATGGGACGGGTAGAGGACGACATCATGCAGCAGGTGGATGCGGCTATCGCGGTGTCCTTCGGATTGCCTCATGAGCGCCTGGTATGAGGAGCATTTACATACCGGGCGGGAGTAGGCCATGAAAAACGGAGAGGAAATTTCCTCTCCGTTTTTGTGTATTTCCGTGAAATTTACTTGGCCTTGATGCTCACAACGGTGCTGAAGGAGGAGTTGGCCGTGCTCCTTACTTTGCTGATGGCCTTCACCTTGTAATAATAGGTGGTGCCGGCCTTAGCGGAGGTGTTGGTGTAGCTGGTTTTTGTGGTGGTGAACATCTTGGTGTACGTGCCGCTCTGCGAGGTGGCCCGGTAGATCTCGTACTGGCTGGCGCCGGTGACGGCGTTCCAGGTCAGCGTGGGATTCCCGGCGGAGGTAGTGGCGATCTTCACTACGGGTCTCGCGCAGTGGCAGGTGGCGGCTATGACGGTGCTGTAATAGGAGTTGGCTGAGCTTTTTACCTTGCTGACGGCTTTTACCTTATAGTAATAGGTGTAGCCGGCGTTGGCCTTGTTGTCGGTGTAATTAAGATTTGCGGTGGTGCCGAGGAGGGTATAGGTGCCGTTTTTAGTGCCGCTGCGGTACACCTCATACTTGCTGGCCCCGGCGACGGCGGTCCACTTGATATAGGGCTTGCCGGTGGAGACCAGGTAGTCCGGCGTCACCACGGGTCTCGCGCAGTGGCAGGTGCCTGCCACGGCAGCGCTGTAGACGCTCTTGGCACCGGCGGCATTCACCGCCTTGACCTTGTAATAATAGATATAGCCGGCGTTGGCCTTGCTGTCGGTGTATTTAAGATTTGCGGTGGTGCCGAGGAGGGTATAGGTGCCGTTTTTGGTGCCGCTGCGGTATACCTCATATTTGACTGCCCCTTCTACGGGCGTCCACTTGAGGTAGGGCTTGCCGGTGGAGGCGATGTACTCCGCCTTGGCGGTGACAGGCGGCAGGGCGTTCTTATAATTGTAGTGCATTTTGGCCTGGTTGAGGGCCTCGTTTATACTGGCATTTTTATCCACGAGGGCCCACTGCGCTTTCGTGCCTGCGTAATACACGTCCGTCAGATGATCGCAGCCATTAAACGCGCCGGATGCGATGAGCTTCAGGCTGGCCGGGAGCAGGATGGAGGTCATGCCGGGACAGCTTATGGAATTCAGACCCAGCGTCTCTACTCCCTGGGGGATGACTACGCCGCCTGTCCTGCCGCCGGGATACTGGATCAGCTTTTTCATATCCTTGGTATACAGGGCCCCATTTTGGGAGGTGTAGTATCTGTTTCCGGAGGCCACTGTGATCTCCTGCAGGCTGGTGCAGGCGCTGGCGGGATACATCCCGATTTCCGCCACGCTGGCGGGGATGCTGAGGGACTTGAGACTGGTGCAGCCGGTGAAAGCTTCCGTGTCGATGCGCTCCAGACCTGCGGGAAGGACGACCTTTTCCAGGCTGGTGCAGCCTAAGAACTGCATAGATTTCACGGCCTTGGAGCCTTTTTCAAAATATACCTCTTTCAGGCCGGTGCATTTGGAAAAGGCGGAGCCGCCGCCCTCGGTCAGGCTGGCCGGCATGGTCAGGGTCTTGAGGCTGCTGCAGCCGGCAAAAGCCAACCAGCCCAGGGTTTTCAGATTCTTGGGGAGGGTCATATCAGACAGGGCGGTGCACTTGTCAAAGGCGGAGGCGCCGATGTCCGTTACGCTGTCCGGGATCTGAACACTGGTGAGCTTGGTGTACCCGCTGAAGGAAAGGTAGGCAATGGAGGTTATGCCCTTTGCCAGAACCACGGACTTGATCTGATTTTTGTAGGCGGCCCAGGGCATCTTGCCGCTATCGTATTCTGCCATAGCGCCCTTGCCGCTGATGGTCAGGGTGCCGGTGCTGCTGAGGGACCAGGTGAGATTTTTACCACAGGCGCCGGAGGCGGTGGTTGCGGCGTAAGCGGTGGCGGGCAGCAGGCACAAAGCCAGGACTACCGCTAAAACCAGGCTGAGAATTCTTTTTTTCATACAGTTTTCCCTGTCTTTCCTTTTTGATATAAATATGGTATCGGAAAAAGGTGGAGTTGCCAATGGAGCATGAAAGAATTTTCGCCCGGCATTTTGCTGTTTTTTGGGCATGAATTTCATGGAATATGCACAGGGAAATCAGATGCATGACGGCTGTCGAACGGCATACTATACAAAACGGGACGGACTACCGCGCGGAAAATGCTGCGCCGGGGATGAAAAGCACTACCACCTCTTGACGGAGTGTGGTACAATAAGTTACCAGACAATAACCTGTTCCACCCGACCCGGTGGGTGCGGTGCAAAAAGGAGAATGGCAATGAAGTGTCCCTATTGCGGATATCAGGAGAGCAAGGTGGTGGATTCCCGACCGGCCGACGAGGGCAGCATCCGCCGCCGCCGGGAGTGCCTGCGGTGCGAGCGCCGCTTTACCACCTATGAAACGGTGGAGAGCCTGCCCATGGTGGTCATCAAGAAGGACGGCAGCCGTCAGACCTTTGACCGCAGCAAGGTGCTGCGGGGCATCCAGCGCAGCTGCGAAAAGCGGCCGGTGCCTGTGGCGGACATGGAGCGCATGGCCACCGAGATCGAACAGGAGCTGCAGAACAATCTGGAGCGGGAGATCAGCACGGAGCTGGTGGGCGAGATGGTCATGGATAAGCTGAAAAAGGCCGATGAGGTGGCCTATGTGCGTTTTGCCTCCGTTTACCGGCAGTTCAAGGACATCAACACCTTTATGAGTGAGCTGAACAAGCTGCTCAGCGAGAAGTGACTACAGGATGTTCCGCAGGGTCAGCCGCTGCATTTCCGACAGAAGCGTGAACTGTGTGCGCAGCTCTGCTATGTCCGAGCGCAGCCCGGCGTCATCCTGCTGCTGGGCCAGGGCGATGCACCGCTGGAGCAGCGCCTCCGTTTCGTCCAGCTCCTGGTGGACGATGATCATATGCAGCCACCCCTGCTGCTCCGTCCAGCGGCCGTAGAGGTCCGAGAGGGCCGCCTCGGCATTGGACCACTGCTCACGGCAGACCAGGTCGTCGGCGGACTGAAGCTGCCGGGTCCACGCGTTTGTATGCCGGGCCACGCTGCTGCCGGCAAACAGGCACAGCAGCAGCGTCAGCAGTAAAATGAAAATGGGGATTCGAAAAGACCTCATTTGACAGCATCCTTTACAATACAAATCGTCTCCCCCTGCCCATCCACGCTGAGAAGAAAGACCTGGGTGGGGGCGTGTACGCCTTTCTCCCGCAGCTGCTTTTGCAGCCACGTTTCATCCCGGCCGGCCCGGCGCAGGTTATCCCGCAGCAGGCGGCCGTCATTGATGATGACCGTGGGGAGGAACACGTCATCTTTACAGGTTAGGTTCATCTGCCGGGGAGTGGCCGGCTGCGCCGCCGTGCGCAGCAGCACTGACAACTGCCCGCCGGTTTCCAGAATGGCATACTTCACATCCCGGATGTCTGTGACCCCTTGGGAGCGCAGCTCCTCAAACAGCTCGTCCAGGGTCAGGCGGTTGTGCCGCATGGCGGCCTGCTGGAGCTGGCCGTCCCGGATGATGAGGGCGGGCTTGCCGCAGATCAGTGTGCGAAAGCGCACACTGCGCAGGCTCAGGCAACTGAGGAGCATGCTCATGGCCAGCAGCGTGATAATGGGAATGACCCCGTTTATTAGGGGAATACCAAAATCCTGCATGGGAACAGATGCCAGGTCTGACAGGAGCATGGTCAGCACCAGCTCGATAGGCTCCAATTCACCGATCTGCCGCTTGCCGGTGAGCCGGAGACCCACAATGAGCAGTAGATACAATATAGCGGTTCGAAAAAAAGCGGTAATCATAGGGTATACCTCCTTTGCGGCAGTATCTGCCGTTAGAGGTAGAAATATACAAAAAGCCACAGAAAGGAAAGGAGGCTATGGGGCAGGCCCCATCATAAGCGCCAGCGCCCGCCTATGGCGGGACGACGAGGAGGAGAGAGTATCGAAGGCTTCGGCGGAAGCTCTCCCGCACCGTTCGGGTGCGCACGCAGCGGGTAAATATGCGGGCGACCGCAAAACAGAGAAGCTGCGGCCGAACAGGAATGACAAATATCTGTGCGTTTGTCCTTCCGATTGTGAAACAATGACGATCAGGAGGAAAAAAATAATATGTGTGGAATCGTAGGATATGTAGGTAAGCAGCAGGCCGCGCCCATTCTGCTGGACGGACTGCAGCGGCTGGAATACCGGGGGTATGACTCCGCAGGCATCGCTGTGAACGGCCCAGAGGGGATGCGCGTGAAGAAGGCCAAGGGCCGCCTGCAGGTGCTGAAGGACCTGACCCATGACGGCGCAGATCTGCCCGGCACCCTGGGCATCGGTCACACCCGCTGGGCCACCCACGGCGAGCCTAACGACATCAATGCCCACCCCCATGTGAGCCGCAGCGGCCGCATCGCCGTGGTACACAACGGTATTATCGAGAATTTCGCGGAGCTAAAGGGTCAGCTTCTGCACAAGGGCTACCAGTTCAAATCCGAAACGGACACCGAGGTGGTGGCGCAGCTGCTGGATTATTATTATGAACAGTGTGGGGACGTGCTGGAGGCCGTTCGGCGGATGCTCAGTGCTGTAGAAGGGGCCTATGCCCTGGGTATTGTGTCCACCGATGCACCGGATATGCTCATTGCCGCCCGAAAGGATGCGCCGCTGCTGCTGGGCTACGGCGAGGGGGAGAACTTTATCGCCTCCGATGTCACCGCCATCATCCGCCACACTCGGGATATTTCCTACATGGAGGACGGGGAGATGGCCGTGCTGACGGCGGAGAAGATCACCGTATATGACAGCCGGGGCCATGAGGTGGAAAAGAAACACCACCGTGTGGATTGGAATATCGATGCTGCCGAAAAGGGCGGCTACGCCCACTTCATGCTCAAGGAGATCTTTGAGCAGCCCCGGGCCATCCGGGAGGCCACTGCCGCCCGGCTCCAGGGCGGGCGCGTGATATTGAAGGATCTGACCATGACACCGGAGGAGATCCGCAACATCGGGCGCATCATTATCATCGCCTGTGGTTCGTCTTACCATGTGGGTATGGTGGGCAAGTACAACCTGGAGCGGATGCTCCGGCGCAGCGTGGAGGTGGTGCTGGCCTCCGAGTTCCGCTACAGCGACCCCATTGTAAAGCGGGGGGATTTGGTCATCGCCATCAGCCAATCCGGCGAGACCCTGGACACCATGGCGGCCTTGCGGGAGGCCAAGAAGCGGGGCGCACGGATCCTGTCCATTGTGAACGTGGTGGGCTCGTCCATTGCCCGGGAGTCTGACGACGTGCTCTACACCTGGGCCGGCCCTGAGATCGCCGTAGCCACCACTAAGGCATACAGCACCCAGATGGCCGTGCTGAATATGCTGGGCCTGTATTTCGGCGACATTCTCGGCACCATCGACCGGGAGACCTACAGCGAAATGGTTCGGGATCTGCAGCGGGTGCCGGAGTATATCGAGAAAATTCTGGAATCTGCTGAGAGCATCCATGAAATCGCTAAAAAAATCTGCAGGAGCGAGGATGTGTTCTTCATCGGCCGGAATCTGGACTATGCTCTGTCCCTGGAGGGCAGCCTGAAGCTGAAGGAGATTTCCTACATCCATTCGGAGGCTTACGCCTCCGGCGAGCTGAAGCACGGCACCATCTCCCTCATTGTGGACGGCACTCTGGTCATCGCCCTGGGCACCTATGGCCCGCTGTTTGACAAGGCCATGAGCAACGTGGTGGAGGTACAGGCCCGGGGCGCCAACGTCCTGGCTCTGACCACCGAGAGCCACGCCGAGGAGATGAGCCGCCATGTGCCCATGGTTATGACCATTCCGGATATCCATGACATGCTGCTGCCCCAGCTGGGCGTGGTGCCCCTGCAGCTGCTGGCATACTACATGGCGCTGGAGCGGGGCTGCGACATCGACAAGCCCCGGAATCTGGCCAAGAGCGTGACGGTGGAGTAAATAGGAGGACCTATGTTTCATCTGGCCGTTGTATTTATGCCGGTGCTGCTGCTGGGTTTGGGGATCGCTATCATTGCGACGCTGCTTGCGGGGCTGGGCCTGCTCATCGCGGCGATGGTGGGCGGCACCTCGGTGGCGCTGCTGGTGAAGGACAGGAGCCTGAAGCGGCTGATGCTGCTGGGCTGCGGCGTTTTGGCCCTGGCGGGCATCGCCTGCGTGGGATTGGTGCTGAGCTGGCCGTATCTTGTGGCGGCGGGCTGCTGCCTGGGTGCGGTAGTTCTGGCCATCGTGGGCCTGTGCGGGTGCAGGTGCATTGGCCATAAGGCCGGAAGGATAGGGGCGACGCTGCTGTTTGCTTTTGCCATGGCGTCGGCACTGCTCTTCGGTGCTATCATTGTAGCTATCGGCATGGGGTGAGATGCTGCAGGCCGGTCATTGAGCAATTGAATTGAATAGCAAAAAAGGGCGGGCAATACCCCGCCCTTTTTTACTGGAGAAATGGCTGCATTTTGTGGGATGGGGCGTCGAGGATGCCGCCCCTACGGATAGATCGGGAGCATGGTGTAGGCGGGACGATGTGGGCATCATCCCCGGCGGAAAGACTACGTTTTTTATGTAGGGCGCGATGCCCACATCGCGCCGCACGGTAGACGCAAAGATTTTCCCTATCAGGCCAGGGCAGCACAAGCGCGGAGCGCGTCGCGGAATTAGACGCAGAGACGATGCGAAGGAAAGGTATGAGTTTTGCGATGACCGATTCGCGTGGAGGAAGGAGATCGACACAGTTGGCACCTCAGCCGCGGAAAGGATTTCAAAACCTTGGTTTTGACGGCGATCTTTGGATACTTTCTGCCGCTGCTGGCAGAAAGTATCCCGCTGGAGGCATGTGCTTATCAGGGGCGCTGCATAGGGTATTGCAGATTGCCGCAGCCGGTGGGCGCACTGGCTGCGCAATGACAGAGGGGGCGAGAGCGGCGGTGCAGGCTGGGGGCGGCGGGCTGAGGGCAGCCCGCCCTACACACAATTGGATAGATGCCGCGTCGGGCGGACAGAGACGTCCGCCCCTACAGGCTGTGCAGGCGGGTTTGCCGTTCTTTCACCTTGCTTTCGAACTTCCCCCTTTCTTTTTTCTTTTGTTTGCGGTATACTTATAAATTGAACGGCATTTTTCCCCGGAAGGAGAGAGAATATGACAACAGCAGAATTGGTCCGGCAGCTGCGGCAGGTGCAGAGCATGTCCATCGTGGGCATGTGCAAAAACGCCGGCAAGACGACTATGCTCAACTGGCTTTTGGCCCACACCGGGCGGCAGCAGGTCCTGGGGCTAACCTCCATCGGTCGGGACGGCGAGAGCACCGATGTGGTCACCGGCACAGAAAAGCCCAGCATTTTTGTTCCGGCGGGCACCCTCATCGCCACCGCCAAGGACATGCTGCGCCTGGGCGACGTGACCCAGGAGATTTTGGTCACCACCGGCATCCCTACGCCTTTGGGCGAGGTGATCATCATGCGCGCCCGCAGCGACGGCTATGTGCAGCTGGCGGGCCCGTCTATTACGGCCCAGCTGAAAGAGGTATCCAAAACGTTTTTTGAGCTGGGGGCCACCCAGTCCATCATCGACGGCGCCCTGGGCCGCAAATCCCTGGGGGCCCGGAACGTGGCCGACGGCATCGTGCTGTGTACCGGTGCGTCCTATAACATGAGCATGGACAAGGTCATAGAGGACACGGCCAACTTCTGCCGGCTCATGGATCTGCCCAAGGCGGAGACGCTGCCGCCGGAGGCGGCGGAGGGGTTGGAGAAGTGCCTGAAGGAGCATGGGGAGGCATACATTCCCGGAGCTCTGACGGACAGCATGGTGGTGCCGCTGCTGCGCAGCGGCCTGCTGCGCGGAGGACGCCTGGTGGTGGCCGACCCCAGCAAGGTGCTCTTAAAGCCCGACACCCTGGATAAGCTGGCGGTGCGGGAGGTTTCACTGCAGACCAAGGACGCCGCTCGGACCCTGTGCGTCACGGTGAACCCGGTATCGGCCTACGGCTGGAAGTTTGACAAGGATGTGTTTATCGACCGGATGCGCCAGAGCGTGAAGGTGCCGGTCATCAATGTGAAGGAGGAGCTGGCATGATTTCCATTCGGTTTGAGGAGAGGCAGCAGATCGGCCTGCAGTACGCCCTGGAGACTCTCCATGGGTGCAGTCCCTTTGGTCAGGAGAAGATCCGCCGCTTACGGTACTATACCCCGGCGGAGCGGGCAGAGCTGGAGACGGAGCTATATAACGTGCAGCAGGCGGCAGACCACGCCGACCAGCTCAAGGGCGTGTATGACAAGATCTGTATCCTGCTGTGCCAGATGAAGGACATCCGCAATTCTATCCGCCGCTGCCGAGACGGAGAGGTACCGGACCATGTGGAGCTGTTTGAGATCAAGGGCTATCTGCAGCGGCTGGAGAGCCTGCTGCCCCTGTATGCGCAGATGAGCGAGGTTGCGCCCTTGCGGGAGCTCTCCTTCCACGATCCCAAGCCGGCTTTGGCCATCCTGGACCCGGACAACACCCGGTCCCGTGGCTTTTACATTCCCGACAGCATGACAGAAAAGCTCCGCCAGGTCCGCCGGACCAAGAAGGAGCTGGAGGAGAGGCTCCATGAGGCCAAGACCGATGCGGAAAAGGACGAGCTGCGCCTGCGCCGCACGCAGATCTGCGCCGAGGAGGAGAGCGAGGAGACGAAGATCCGCCGGGGCATGGGGGCACAACTGGCACCCCTGGCCGAGGCTATGCTGGAGGACGCTGAAAACGCGGGCCGCCTGGATTTTATCATTCAGAAGGCTATGTTTGCCGTGCGCTACGGCGGCGTGATGCCGGAGATTACCGACGGCCCCTTGGAGCTGACAGACATGATGAACCCGGAGCTGTGCGACCTGCTGAGCGAGCAGGGCCGCAGCTTTGTGCCGGTATCCATCGCCCTGGACCGGGGTGCTACGGTCATCACCGGCGCCAATATGGGCGGCAAGAGTGTGGCCATGAAAACCGTGGCACTGAATGTGCTGCTGATGCAGGCGGGCTTTTTGGTATGCGCCAAGAAGGCCAAAATGCCTCTGTTCGAGAGCGTGCTTATGCTGTTTGAGGATATGCAGTCCATCCAATCGGGCCTGTCCGGCTTCGGCTCGGAGATCGTGCAGTTCCAAAAGGCGCTGGACCAGGCAGAGCAGGGCTACTCCCTGTTTTTGCTGGATGAATTCGCCCGGGGCACCAATCCCGACGAGGGCGCGGTGATCGTTCAGGCGGTGACGAAATATCTCAATGGTATCCATGCCATCTCCCTGCTCACTACCCACTATGACAAGGTGGCCGATTGCGGCCGGGCCCACTATCAGATCATCGGCCTGCGGGATATCGACCCGGAGGCTATCCGCCGGGAGCTGGCCGTCAGCGGGGAGGACGGCATACGAGTCATCGCGCGGCATATGAACTATGGCCTATACAGGGTGGAGGGAAAATCCGATTGCCCCAGAGATGCCCTGAACATCTGCCGGATGCTGTCGCTGAAGCCGGAGATCCTGCATCTGATCGAGGAAAATTATTGAGAAAACAGGACACGAGCTCTGCGAAGTTAGATAAAAAAGGACGGCAAGCGCCGTCCTTTTTTCGTGGCCCGAAACAATGAAAAAACTGTTGCATCGTTCAAAAAACTTATTGTCTTTTTTCTCACAATCTCCCTTGACAAATTGGCTGAATGTATTATAATTTGAAGTACAGAATTCCATATAACAGACAATAGAGGCGCAGAAGACAGGGTAGTTGATCTCGGGGCAGCAGGGAGCCCAATGGAGAGCGGCGAAGGGGTCTTTTGCCGAAGGTGTGCGCGTCCTGCAGCGTATTCCTGGGGGTGCCGTGTAAGCGGTGCAACTGTCATGTCCTATGCAGACGTGGAGCGCTATTGGTCATAAACTTGACCAGTAGCGCCTTTTTTCATGCCCAAAGGCGCCGATTGGCCGGCGTTATAAGAAACTCTGTAAAAATTTTTTAGGAGGAATTTATCATGGAAAAGATGACTTCTCTGCTGCGTCTGCGTATGAGCGCTAAGGATGCTCACTACGGCGGAAACCTGGTGGACGGTGCCCATATGGTGCATCTGTTCGGCGATGTCGCTACCGAGCTGCTGATTAAGTGTGACGGTGACGAGGGCCTGTTCTGCGCTTATGACAATGTCGAGTTCCTGGCCCCCGTATACGCCGGCGATTACATCGAGGCTTACGGTGAGATCGAGAAGATCGGCAACACCTCTCGCACCATGAAGTTTGAGGCCCGCAAGGTCATCGTGTCTCGCCCCGACATCAGTGCTTCTGCTGCCGATGTTCTGGCCGAGCCTGTTGTGGTCTGCCGCGCTCACGGCACCTGCGTCACCCCCAAGGATTGCCAGCGCAAGAAGATCGAGAAGTAAGGAGCTGAGGATATGGAAAAGCTGATTATTACCGCTGCTATCTGCGGCGCTGAGGTCACCAAGGCTCAGAACGAGGCTGTGCCCTACACCGTGGAGGAAATGGTCCGCGAGGCCAAGTCCGCCTACGAAGCCGGTGCGGCTATCCTGCACATCCATGTCCGCGAGGATGACGGCACACCCACCCAGGATCGGGAGCGCTTCAAGGTCGTTATGGACGCTATCCGCAAGGAGCTGCCCGATGTGATCATGATCCCCTCCACCGGCGGCGCCACCGGCATGAGCCCCGAGGAGCGCCTGCAGCCCACCGAGTTGTTCCCCGAGATGGCCACCCTGGATTGCGGTACCTGCAACTTCGGTGATGAGATCTTCGACAATACGATGCCCACCATGCGTGCCTTCGGCAAGCGCATGCTGGAGAACAACATCAAGCCCGAGTACGAGTGCTTTGAGCTGGGCCACATCGACACCATTCTCGGCATGGCTAAGAAGGGTGAGGTCCCCGGCCACCCCATGCAGTTTAACTTCGTCCTGGGCGTGCACGGCTGCACTCCCGCTACCGTGGAGAACCTGGCCTTCTTTGCCAGCAAGATCCCCGCAGGCTCTACCTGGACCGTGTCCGGTGTAGGCCGCGCTGCCTGGACCATGGCTGCCGCCGCCATCGCAATGGGCGGCAATGTCCGTGTCGGTTTTGAGGACAACATCTACCTGGGCAAGGGGCACAAGGCCGCTTCCAACGGTGAGCTGGTGGCCAAGGTCGTCCGCATCGCCAAGGAGCTGGGCCGCGAGATCGCGACCCCCGCTGAGGCCCGCGAGATCCTGAGCCTCAAGCCCCTGAAGTAATCGCAAAAAACATTTACATATTTTTTAGGAGGAATATTACAATGGCTGAACTGAAAGGCAACAAGTACGGTACCCACCGCGTTATCGAGCCCAAGGGCGTTCTGACCCAGGCTGCATGGAAGATCGACAACGACATGACCAAGGTTTACTCCAACGAGATCGTCTGCGACGTCACTTCCCTGAACATCGACTCCGCTTCCTTCACCCAGATCTCCGAGGCCTGCGGCGGCGATGAGAAGAAGATCGGCGAAATGATCCTGGGCATCGTCGCTGAGCGCGGCAAGCAGCAGAATCCTGTCACCGGTTCCGGCGGTATGTTCAAGGGCGTCGTCGCTCACATCGGCGAGGATCTGAAGAATAAGCCCGGCTTCGACCTGAAGGAAGGCGACAAGATCGTTTCCCTGGTCTCCCTGTCCATGACCCCCCTGAAGATCGACAAGATCCTGGCTATCCACAAGGATATCGACCGCGTTGATATCGTGGGTAAGGCCATCCTGTTCGAGTCCGCTCTGTATGCCAAGATGCCCGAGGATATGTCCGAGCCTCTGGCCCTGGCCGCTCTGGACGTGGCCGGCGCTCCCGCTCAGGCCCGCAAGCTGCCCAAGGAGGGCGACAGCGTCCTGATCCTGGGCGCCAACGGCAAGTCCGGCGTTCTGTGCGGCTGGGAAGCTATGAAGAAGGTCGGCCCCAACGGCAAGGTCGTGGGCGTCGTCCGCAATCCCAAGCAGGTTCCCGGTCTGCTGGAGCTGGGCGTTTACACCGATGTGATCGTGGCCGACTGCACCAAGCCCGTTGAGGTTATGGAGGCTGCTCTGGCTGCCAACGATGGCAAGGAGTACGATCTGTCCATCTGCTGCGTGAACATCGAGTCCTGCGAGATGTCCGCCATCCTGCCCGTCCACGATGACGGTCTGGTGTACTTCTTCTCCATGGCTACCTCCTTCACCAAGGCTGCCCTGGGCGCCGAGGGTATCGGCAAGGACGTCACCATGATCATCGGCAATGGCTACACCAAGAACCACGCTCAGATCACCCTGGATGTTCTGCGTGAGAATCCCAAGCTGCGCAAGCTGTTCGACGAGAAGTATTGCTAATTCCACAAATGCCGGATGCAGGGGGGCTTTTTGCGCCCCTGCCTTCGGCCTATTCCCGGATAACAATTACTATTCAGAATTAAAGGAGATACAAATATGAAGACTCGTAATGGTCTGTTTGCCGATGTCCCCGAAAATCTGTGGAACGATTGGCATTGGCAGGTCGCCAACCGCGCTGAGACAGTTGAGGATCTGAAGCGCTACATGACCCTGACTCCCGATGAAGAAGCTGGCGTTGCCAAGACTTTGGGCAAGCTGCGCATGGCAGTGACTCCTTACTATCTGTCCCTGATCGACCTGGACGATCCCTTTGATCCCATCCGCAAGATGGCTATCCCCCGGGCCGAGGAGCTGGAATATGCCGACTATGAGGACGCCGATCCCCTGCACGAGGATACCGACTCCCCCACCCCCGGCCTGACGCACCGCTATCCCGACCGCGTGCTGCTGCTCATCACCGACCAGTGCTCCATGTACTGCCGTCACTGCACCCGTCGTCGTTTCGCCGGTCAGAATGACTGCGAAGTGCCTATGGCTCAGATCGACAAGTGCATCGACTATGTGGCCGCTCATCCCGAGGTTCGCGACGTGTTGCTGTCCGGCGGCGATTGCCTGATGGTGGATGATGACAACCTGGAGTACATCATCAAGCGCCTGCGCGCCATTCCCCATGTGGAGATCGTTCGTCTGGGCTCCCGCACCCCTGTGGTGTGCCCCCAGCGTATTACTCCGGAGCTGTGCAACATGCTGAAGAAGTATCATCCCATCTGGCTGAATACCCACTTCAACACCCCCAAGGAGTTCTCTCCCGAGGCTGCCAAGGCCTGCGCTATGCTGGCTGACGCCGGTATTCCCCTGGGCAACCAGTCCGTGCTGCTGGCCGGCGTGAATGATTGCATCCATGTGATGATGGATCTGGTTCACGGCCTGGTGCAGATGCGTGTGCGCCCCTATTACATCTATGCCTGCGATCCTTCTCTGGGTCTGAGCCACTTCCGTACCCCCGTTTCCAAGGGCATCGAGATCATGGAGGCCCTGCGCGGCCATACCTCCGGCTACTGCATCCCCACCTTCGTGGTGGACGCCCCCGGCGGCGGCGGCAAGACCCCCGTTATGCCTACCTACCTCATCTCTCAGACTCCCCGCAAGGTCATCCTGCGTAACTTCGAGGGTGTTATCACCTCTTACACTCAGCCTGAGCACTATGTGCAGAACTGCCACTGCGATGTCTGCATGGGCAAGAAGAAGGTGGAGAAGACCGGTGTTGCATGGGTCGCCGAGGGCACCAAGCAGCGTTACCTGGAGCCCACCAAGCTGCTGCGTAACGAGCGCCACGTGAAGAAGTAAGGTAAAGAGGTAAAAATATGGAAAGCAAACTCGGCTTGAATTTTGATCTGGTCGAAAAGGCTCGTACATCCGCTGCCAATGTGGCAGCGGATGTGCAGGGCTTTATTGACCAGCATACCACGGTTACCGTGGAGCGCGCCGTCTGCCGCCTGCTGGGCATCGACGGCGTGAATGAGATGGACGTCCCCATGCCCAACGTGCTGGTGGACCATCTGCTGGCGACTTCTCTGCTGCCCGCCGGCGCCGCTTGGGCCATCGGTAACGCTATGGTGGAGACCGGTAAGGATCCCCAGGGTGTGGCTGAGGCTGTGGACAGCGGCGAGCTGGATCTTTCCAAGCTCCCCGCCCATTCCGACAGCGAGATCCGCGCGGCCATCACCCCTGTGGTGAACGCCACCGTGGAGCGCATCAACAAGAACGTTGCCAAGCGCAACGCTTACCTAAAGGAATGGGGCGACAAGGAAGGCCCCTACCTGTATATCATCGTGGCCACCGGTAATATCTATGAGGATATTATCCAGGCCAAGGCCGGCGCCAAGCAGGGTGCTGACATCATCGCTGTGATCCGTACCACCGGCCAATCTCTGCTGGACTATGTGCCTTATGGCGCTACCACCGAGGGCTTCGGCGGCACCTACGCCACTCAGGAGAACTTCCGCCTGATGCGCGCCGCTCTGGACGAGGTGGGCGAGGAGCAGCACCGCTACATCCGCCTGTGCAACTATTGCTCCGGCCTGTGTATGCCCGAGATCGCCGCTATGGGCGCTCTGGAGCGCCTGGATGTTATGCTGAACGATGCGCTCTACGGCATCCTGTTCCGCGATATCAACATGCAGCGCACCATCGTAGACCAGTACTTCTCCCGTGTTATCAACGGCTACGCCGGCGTTATCATCAACACCGGTGAGGATAACTATCTGACCACCGACGACGCTATTACCGCCGCCCATACGGTGCTGGCCTCTCAGTTCCTGAACGAGGCCTTTGCCAAGGACGCCGGTATGCGCGAGGAGCAGATGGGTCTGGGCCACGCCTTTGAGATGGATCCCTCTGTGGAGAATACCTTCCTGTATGAGCTGGCACAGGCACAGATGGCCCGCGAGATCTTCCCCAATGCGCCGCTGAAGTACATGCCGCCCACCAAGTTCATGACCGGCAACATCTTCCGTGGCCACATCCAGGACGCGCTGTTCAACATGGTCACCATCTTGACCAATCAGCGCCTGTGCCTGCTTGGTATGATGACCGAGGCCATCCATACGCCGTTTATGTCCGACCGTGCTTTGTCCATTGAGAACGCACAGTATATCTTCCGCACTATGAAGGATCTGGGCAGCGAGCTGACCTATAAAGAGAACGGCATCATCCGCAACCGCGCCAACGAGGTGCTGACCAAGGCCACCGACCTGCTGGCTGACATCGAGAAGCTGGGCCTGTTCACCACCATCGAGAAGGGTATCTTCGCCGATGTGAAGCGTCCCAAAGACGGCGGTAAGGGCCTGGCCGGCGTTGTGGTCAAGGACGACAAATACTTCAACCCCTTCGTTGAAGTCATGAAAGGCAAGGTGGCAGCAGAATGAGTAGCGGACTGTATAATACCCATAAGATCGATTTCGATACCACACTGGATCTGACCCGCCTGAAGCCATACGGCGACACCATGAACGACGGTAAGGTGCAGACCAGCTTCACCCTGCCCGTCAAGGATGATGAGCGCGGCGAAGAGGCTGCCCGTCAGATTGCCAAGAAGATGGGCCTGGAAGAGCCCAACGTGGCTTACCACTCCGCTCTAGATAAGGAGTTTACCTTCTATGTGGTTTACGGCAGCTGCGTGCATTCCGTGAACTATGAGGACATCCATGTCATCACCGTGGAGTCTGATGTCATGAGCATGGAGGAAACCAACGACTACATCCGTGAGCACATCGGCCGCAAGGTCGTGATGGTGGGTGCCTCCACCGGTACCGACGCCCACACTGTGGGCATTGACGCCATCATGAACCGTAAAGGCTTTGCCGGCCACTACGGTCTGGAGCGCTACGAGATGATCGAGGCGTACAACCTGGGCTCCCAGGTCCCCAACGAGGACTTCATCAAGAAGGCGCTGGAGCTGCACGCCGACGTGCTTCTGGTTTCCCAGACCGTTACCCAGAAGGATGTGCATATCCAAAACCTTACCAACCTCATCGAACTGCTGGAGGCCGAGGGCCTGCGTGACAAGTTCGTGGTCTGCTGCGGCGGTCCCCGAATCACTCATGAGCTGGCCAAGGAGCTGGGCTATGATGCCGGCTTCGGCGCCGGAAAGTACGCAGACGACGTGGCGTCCTTCGCTGTAACCGAAATGGTCAAGCGCGGCATGAAATAAGATGCATGAATTCAGACGGCCATGAGAGAACCCCTTTCATGGCCGTTTGGTCTGTACGAAAAAAGGAGAAGTAAAAATGGAAAAGGCGAGGATACATATTTACTGCGGCGACGGCAAGGGAAAGACCACGGCGGCCATTGGCCTGAGCGTGCGATCCTGCGGCCGGGGCTGGCCGGTGGTTTTAAGCCAATTTTTGAAGGGCTCTACCAGCGGCGAACTGAATGTGCTCCGCAATTTGCCCAACTACCACTACGTCGAAGCGCCTACGACCACCTGCAAGTTCGTTTTTCAGATGGACGACCAGGAGAAAATGGAGTACGGCCAGCAGGTGCGCCAGCACTTTGCCGACACGGTGGAGGCAGTGAAAAAGTATCACGCTAAGCTCCTGGTCATGGACGAGGTGCTAGACGCGGTGGCCATGGGCATGCTCAGTGACGAGACTCTGGCCGAATTTTTGAGGAACCGTCCGGAGGATTTGGAGGTGGTCATGACAGGCCGCGCCCCTACTCCCTGCACCGATCCCCTGGCCGACTACATCACCCGTATGCAGAAGGTCCGCCACCCCTTTGATAAGGGGCTCAATGCCCGCCTGGGTGTGGAGTTCTGAGGAGAAAGGCCGGGAGGATATACCGCTATCCCTTGCATTTGCAGCCTAACCATGTTACAATTGGATAGTAAACAAATACCCATTGTTTAGTCCCTTAAATTAATAAGGAGGAATAGAAATGGCAAAGAAACCTGTACTGACTGCCGCTGAGGCAGCAAAAATGATTCCCGATGGTGCCACCGTTATGTGCGGCGGCTTCTTGGCCTGCGGCCAGGCCCGTGCCATCGTGAAGGAGCTGGTGAAGCTGGGCACCAAGGACCTGACTCTCATCGCCAATGATATGGGCCGCGCTGTGGGCCCCAAGGGTGAGGAGTTCTTCGGCATTGCCGAGCTGATCCATAACCACCAGGTCAAGCGCATCATTGCCACCCATGTGGGCATGACCCCCGAGGTGGGCCAGCAGAACACCGAGGGCACTCTGGAAGTGAACCTGCTGCCCCAGGGCACTCTGGCTGAGTGCATCCGTGCCGGCGGTGCCGGTCTGGGCGGTGTGCTGACTCCCGTGGGCGTGGATACCCTTATCGAGGAGAGCCCCTTCTGCATGGGCAAGGAGACCATCGACGGCAAGCAGTATTTGAAGATGAAGCCCATCCATGCTGACTTTGCTCTGCTGGGCACCTATAAGTGCGATGAGTTCGGTAACTGCTGGTACAAGGGCACCATGCGCAACTTCAATGTGGTTATGGCCACCGCCGCTGACACCGTCATCGCCGAATGCGAATACATCGTCCCTGTGGGCGATATCGAGCCCGAGAACATTCATACCTATGGTATGTGCGTTGACTACATCGTGGAAGGAGACAGAAAGTAATGGAAAAGTCTGAAATCAAAGCCTTTATTGCCAAGCGCTGCGCAAAAGAGCTGAAGGACGGCGATGTCGTCAATCTGGGTATCGGCCTGCCCACCATGATCCCCTCCTACCTGCCCGAGGGCGTTGAGCTGATCATCCACGCTGAGCTGGGTATCGTCTCTGCCGGTGCTACCCCCAAAGAGGGCGATGCTAACTATGATCCCTACCACGTCATCGACGCCGGCGGCGGCGTTGCCAGCGTGGCTTTCGGCGGCGGCTTCATTGATTCCGCTACCAACTTCGGCCTGATTCGCGGCGGCCATGTGGACGCCTGCTTCCTGGGCGCTCTGGAAGTGGATGCCCAGGGTAACCTGGCCAACTGGATTATTCCCGGCAAGAAGATGCCCGGTATGGGCGGCGCTATGGACCTGTGCGTGGGTGCTAAGCACTGCATCATCTGCATGGAGCACACCGCCAAGGGCAACCCCAAGATCTTTGAGAAGTGCCGCCTGCCCCTGACCGCCTCCCACTGCGTCAATAAGATCATCACCGAGATGTGCGTGCTGGAGGTTACTCCTGAGGGCCTGCTGATGACCGAGATCAATCCCGAGTTCACTGTGGACCAGGTGAAGGCCGCTACCGCTGCCCCCATCACCGTCGCTGCGAACCTTAAGAGCATGGTTGATTGATCCCCTCAGTTGCTCCAATAAGCTGCAGCGCAGCTGCGGACCTATAGCGCAATATTGAGCGGGCCAAGCTATCAGGCATAGCAAGGACATGAAATAATCACCGAGAGAAGTCTGTGGAGGACTTTTCCCGGTGATTATTTTACATCTGAATCCTGATTGCCGATCCATTTTTACAAGGCTTATTCTGCAGGATTTTCAAATAGTGTGGCATTTGCAATAGAAAAATAGAGATAAAAAGCTATAATAAGGATAATAATAAGCAGCGGGAGGTGCATTTTGTGAAAGTAATTTTGAACCCAGATCAGGAAATTGTCAAAACCGTCCGGGAGGGTCTTAAACGCACCGGGGGCTACTGCCCCTGCCGCCTGGAGCGGACGGAGGACACCAAGTGCATGTGCAAGGAGTTCAAAGACCAGATCAGTGATCCCAATTACGAGGGCTTCTGCCACTGCATGCTCTACTATAAGTCACTAAAGGATTGATTATACCATCGTTTCACAAGGGCGGATACGGCCTTGATGGGCAGAAATGCGCCCATGCTGTGTCAGGCTTCTCGTTAAACGGCGGTAAGAAAGGATATGATAACAATGGCTGAGATTAAGATCACCGCAGAAAACTTTGAAAAGGAAGTGCTGCAAGCCCAGGAGCCGGTGTTGGTGGATTTTTGGGCGGATTGGTGCGGCCCGTGCCGGATGCTTGGGCCTGTTTTGGAGGAGATCGCCCGGGATTACGAGGGAAGCCTGCGGGTGGGCAAGGTGAATGTGGACGAGCAGCTGGCCTTAGCCCAGCGGTTCGGCGTGTCCAGTATTCCGCTTCTGATTCTTTTTAAAAATGGGCGGCCTGTGGCCAAAGCCCTGGGCTACCGCCCCAAGGCAGAGATCCAGGAGCTGCTGAAGGACTTGTGATCATTTTTCCAGCAGCTCGGTGAAGCTGTGGATATAGCCGTCGCAGATGGACCGCATTTCCGCCTCCGAAACATCAAAATATGGGTCATACACGCCCACGGCGTGCATCCCCGCAGCCTTTGCACCCCGGCAGGCGTCCACCGAGTCGTCATACAGGGTACAATCCGCGGGATGCACGCCGCATTTTTTGGCCGCCAGCAGAAAAATATCCGGGTCCTTTTTATCCAGGTTCAGGTCGTGGGCAAAGAAAATGGTCTCGAAATACTCCATTAGGCCCAGGTGCGTCAGGGCGCTGCGGCAGTGGGCGGGCACAGCGGAGGTGAGGACGATCATCCGTTCCCCCTTGCGGCGACACTGGTCCAGATACGCCCGGACGCCGGGCTTCGCCGGCACACGGGTGGCATAAGCATCTCCGGCCATTTCCATCCACTCGGCCATGATCTCCTCGGTGCTCTCCTGCAAATTGCAGTAGGCCTTGGTGAATACCGCCGCCTTGGGGAATATGGTGTGGGCCACGCCCTGGTAGTACTCCTTGGTGTAGGGGAAGCCGCGCTTTTTCAAAAAAGCAATGTCCACCTCCCGCCAAACGCCGTTAGAGTCGATGAGGGTTCCATCCATGTCAAAAATCAGCATATTTTTTTCCTTTCCAGCCAAAACCGCCAGGGGAAGTCTACGGCTTCCTCAGCGTAGTCGATGCCAATGCGCTTGCCGGTATGCAGGATATACTCTGCCGGCGGGGCCGGGGGAAGGCCGATGTCCTCCGGCGAATCACAGAGAAAGAGTGTATCCCCGGTGAGGTCCAGCCCGTTTTCCTGCCGGGTAAGTCCCAAAGCCCGGCAGCATTTGCCCGGCCCGTTGAGAAAATTCTTCCGCTGGTAGGTGCTCAGCTGCGCCAAAGGCTTTCCGTACCGCAGGAGGCTCATCTGCTCCGTGCCCCACACCGGCTCCAGACCCCGTAGCAGCACGGCGGAGGGTTCACCCTCCGGCTCCGTGACAAAGTTCAGGCAGCAGTGCATTCCATAGATCAGGTAGATGTACGCATGGCCCGGGGGACCGAACATAACGGCGTTGCGCTGGGTCCTGTGATAGCCATAGGCGTGGGCGGCCTTGTCCACCGCGCCCACATAGGCCTCCGTTTCCACGATGCGGCAAACCAGGGGTTGGCCCTGCCACATGCGCACAAGGTATCTCCCCAGGAGATCCCGGGCAATGAAGACTGTATCGCCGATATATTTTTCCTGCGGAAGCTTTGACATTTTCTCACCTCGGTGGTATCATCATACCATTATTGCAGAGATCTGTAAATATGAAAGAGGTGGCCGTGTGCAGGAAATCAACTATAAAAAGGGCTTGTCCGCGTTTTTGCTGTGCTTTTTGATTTGGGGGTTCCAGCCGCTGTACTGGTATATCTGCGGGGAGTGGGACACCTTTTTCATGCTGGCCTGCCGCATTATTTGGGCGGCCATCTGCTGCTTATGTATCCTGTGGGCTCAGGGAAAGCTGCCCCAGCTGTGGGCAGTGTTTCGGGACAGGCAGATGCTCAAGCGGGAGATTCCGGCGTCGCTTTTCCTGCTGGCGGATTGGGGCGTATACCTGTGGGCGGTACAGAATGGCCGGGTGCTGGAGTGCAGTCTGGGGTATTACATCCAGCCCATTGTGGTGTTTGCCTTCGGCGCAGTAATCTTTCGGGAAAGGGTGAGCTGGCGGCATCTGGTGATTTTGGCGGTAGTGGTGGTCGGCATCATACTGTCCACAGACGGCTTCGGCGGCGTACCCTATGTAACCATCGCCTTGTCTGCGTGCTTTGCCGTCTATGCGGCCATCAAAAAAAGCCTGATCATCGATTCTGTTGTCAGCACTACGGCGGAGATTCTGATGATGGTACCGACAGCGCTGCTGTTTATTCTGCTGTTCCGCATGGGGGACACCGGTATGGCATCCATTACGCCTCTGCGGCAGCTGATGCTCCTGGGGGCCGGCGTTGTGACGGCCATGCCCATGGTGCTGTACTCTGTAGGCGTAAAGTATCTGCCGCTGACCACAGCCGGTTTCTGCCAATATCTGAGCCCCACCCTGGGCATCGTGTGCGGTGCCATTATGGGGGAATACCTCACGGCGGAAAAGCTGAAGAGCTTTGGCTTTATTTGGGTGGGAGTTGTCCTGTACTGCTTAAATACCATCTACGAGGAGCGGAGGCGGCGGAAAGCCTTGCAAGCTGATGCCGCAAAGGAAAATGCGTAACTTAGAGGCTGCAAAATCTTTGTCGAAAAACCCGGAGGGTTTTTCGACAGTTAAAAAATGCGTAACCTGCGGGGTACGCATTTTTTATGGGTGACAAAGAGAGTGGAATGTGCTATAATAAAATGAATTTTTGTGCAGCATAAGGGAGGGCACACATATGCAGGGCAGGCTTATCGTGTTTGAAGGGACAGATGGCTCCGGCAAGGCTACCCAGACCGCCCTGCTGTGCAGGGAGCTGGACCGGCGGGGCGTCCCCTACCGGAGGCTGGAGTTTCCCCGGTATCGGGAGGAATCCTCGGCGCTGATCCGGCTGTATCTCTCCGGAGCTTTTGGCAGCCATCCCGGGGATGTGAATGCCTATGCGGCCGCCACCTTCTATTCGGTGGACCGCTTTGCCAGCTACCGGCAGGATTGGGGGCGGTTTTACGAAAGCGGCGGGCTGGTTATTGCCGACCGCTACACCACTTCCAACGCTGTGCACCAGACCCCCAAGCTGCCCCGAGAGGAGCGCAGGGCGTTTCTCAAGTGGCTGTTCGATTTTGAATACCGGCTGCTGGAGCTGCCAAAGCCGGATCGGGTGGTGTATCTGGACTTGCCTACGGAGATTTCTGAGGAGATGATGCGCCGGCGGGAGGAGAAGACCCACACTCAGGCGGACATCCACGAGCGGGACGAGGCATATCTGGCTGCCTGCCGGGAGAGCGCGGAGCTCATTATCAATCTGTGCGGCTGGGAGAAAATCGATTGCAGCCGGGACGGACAGATCCGCTCGCCGGAGGACATCCACCGGGAGGTGCTTGCACGGGTGGAGGATCTGCTTGTCCCCTGAAGGGCAGGAGAAAGGGGGGACACAGGTCCCCGATTTCTCTCCGTATGTTCTCAGCAGGAGCAGCAGGAGTCACCACCGCCGCCGCAGGAGCAGCCGCGGCTATTCCCGTTTCCGCAGCAGCAGAAGAGCAGAAGCAGGATCACAATGAGCCAAATGCAGGAACAGTTGTTGTTGTCAAAGCACATGTTTTTCACCTCACTTACCTGTTGGTACAGTATTGTATGTGGCAGGGTGGAAAAATGGAACTTGTCCGGCTCATATTACAGATAAAACGCAGAAAGGACATACGATTATGGATAATGATAAGCGTTTCCAGACCCAGGATTGGGATACCGATGCGGTGCATCAGCGGATCATCAATGAGGTGGAGGCTGCATCTGCCCCCACTCCTAAGAAAAAGCACCGCAAGGGGAAATTTAACTGGAAGATCTATGTGGCGGCCGTGGTGCTGGGCTCCATGCTCCTGGCGGGCATCGGCTGGATCCTGGCCAATGACCTGTGCGCCCTGGACAAAGGCGATGAGACCTACACCGTGACCATCGAGGAGGGTGACGGCGTTTTCAAAATCGCCTCCAAGCTGAAGAAGGCGGGTCTCATTGAGCTGAAGGGCTTTTTTGTGCTGTATGAGATCTTCACCGGGGCGAAAAATGACATTGATCCCGGTACCTATGAGCTGAACACTTCCATGGATTACCGCAGCCTGGTACACAACATGTACGATCCCGACGCCAGACGCCGCGCCGAGGAGGGCCTGGTGCTTGTCACCATTCCGGAGGGCTACTCCGTGCAGCAGATCGTGGATCTGCTGGCGGAAAAGGGAATTGCCACCAAGGAGGAGCTGGTGGACGCCGTGTCCAACTTCGACTTCGGCGAGGAATATCCGTTTATTGACAATAGCCTCACCGGTCAGATCAACCGCCTGGAGGGCTATCTGTTCCCTGATACCTACGAATTCTCCACGGAAAAAACAGCCGTGTTCGCCATTGACACCATGCTCACCAACTTCAACACCAAGGTCAGCAATGAGCTGTTGTCGGAGATCCAGGAGAGCGGCTATACCTTCCGGGAGATCATCACCATGGCCTCCATTATCGAAAAGGAAGCCATCGGCGACTATGAGGAGCGGACCAATGTAGCCTCGGTGCTGTATAACCGCCTGAACAACCCGGACGCAGAGACAGCGGGCCTGCTGCAGGTGGATGCCAGCATCGACTATGCGCTGAGGCTGGAGGGGAAGGATCGCTCCGAGTTTTCCACTGAGCTGGATAGCCCCTATAACACCTATATCCACGCAGGTCTGCCCGTGGGGCCCATCTGCAACCCCAGTCTGGCCTCCATCCGGGCGGCGCTGAACCCCAGCCAGACGGATTACTACTACTATGCCCTGGGTACAGATGGTGTACACCACTTCTTCCGTACCTATAGCGAGCATTTGGCCTTTGTCAACAGCGATATGTACGCTCCTGCATGATGAGAAGGAAGCCGGAGCTGCTGGTCCCCGCCGGGGACATGGAAAAACTGAAAATGGCCGTGTTATACGGGGCGGACGCTGTGTATCTGGCGGGTACGGCCTTCGGGATGCGGGCCTTTGCAGGGAATTTTACCCCGGAGGAGCTGCCCCGGGCGGTGCGTTACGCCCATGACCACGGTGTGGCCGTCCACGCTACGGTGAACACCATGCCCCGCTGGGGCGAGGCGGATCAGCTGCCGGCCTATCTGGAGCAGCTGGATGATGCCGGGGTGGATGCCCTGATCCTGGCGGACCTGGGGGCCTTTACCCTGGCGGGAAAGTATGCACCCCAATGCCAGCGGCACATCAGCACCCAGCAATCTGTGGCCAACCACGTCTGCGCCCAGGCCTGGTATGACCTGGGGGCCAGCCGGGTGGTGCTGGCCCGGGAGCTGGGCCTGGAGGAGATCCGGGCCATCCGGGAGAGGGTCTCGCCGGAGCTGGAGCTGGAGGTATTCTGCCACGGGGCCATGTGTGTGTCTTATTCCGGGCGGTGTCTGCTGTCCAACTACATGACCGGGCGGGACTCCAACCGGGGCGCCTGCGCCCAGCCCTGCCGCTACCAGTATACGCTGATGGAGGAAAAGCGCCCGGGGGAGTATTTCCCCGTGTTTGAGGATGAGAAGGGGACGTATATCCTCAATTCCCGGGACATGTGCATGATCGACCATTTGGATGACCTCATGGACGCCGGGGTGGACTGCCTGAAGATCGAGGGACGGGCCAAATCCGCCTATTATGCCGCCATCGTGGCCGGGGCGTACCGGCATGTGCTGGACGATGTGGCCGCCGGTCGGCCTGCGGACCCTGTGTGGCGGGATGAGGTGGAGCATGTGAGCCACCGGCACTATTCCACCGGATTTTTTTACGGCCAGCCGGGGCAGTATTTTGAAAATTCCCGCTATATAAGGGAGTGGCAGATCTGCGCGGTGGTGTTAAGCTGCGATGAAACGGGCCTGGCCACGTTGAGCCTGCGGAACAAGTTCCGGGCGGGGGATCGGGTGGAGATCGTGGGGCCGGATCTGAAGCCCTTTGAGATGATTGTGCCTATGATGGAGGACGCAGAGGGCCAGCCCCTGGAGGAAGCCAAAACGCCGCAAATGGAGTTTAGAATGCGGCTGCCGCAGCCGGTGCCGGCCATGAGCTTTGTCCGCCACGCGGTGGACCTCAGCGGAAGATAATAAGATGAAAACAGCAGCGTGTGCATTTTTGCACACGCTGCTCAATTTGCCCCAAAAGCCTCGCAGAGTTTGCCGCCCGCAGGCGGCAAAGTAGTCCGATCATTTTTCGCCGCGACATGTGCGTGGGGAAAAATACCGCTCAGGCTGCCAGTGTGGAATTTTGCCGCTTTGCGGCAAAATTATGCGCGCAGCAGACTGCAGGCCCTTTGTCGGAAAAATCCAAAGGATTTTTCGACAGCAACAGCAGCGTGTGCATTTTTGCACACGCTGCTGTTGCGTATAATTGCATAAATATCAGTTTTCACCTATGATGCCGTACAACGCATCCGCCAGCCGGGCGTAGTCCGCCAGGCTCAGCCGCTCACCCCGGATGTCCGCAGGGAGGCCGCAGCCCGTTATGATCCGTGCCAGGTCTTGCTTGGGGAGGGTAAAGCCCGTTTGCAGAGAGTTCACCAACGTTTTGCGCCGCAGGGCGAACCCGGCCTTCACCGTTCGCCAGAGCAGTGCTTCTGATTGCACCGTGACCGGGGGTTTTCCCCGGGTCATGCAGCGGATCACCGCCGAGGTCACCTTGGGCATGGGCAGAAAGCAGGTGTTCGGCACGGTGAAGAGCAGCTCCGGCTCCGTGTAGTACTGCATCAGCAGGGAAAAGGCACCATAGTCCGCCGTTCCGGGCCGGGCGCAGATGCGCTGGGCTACCTCCTTCTGGATGAGGACGGTTATGGACGCAAAGCACCCAGCCTTTACGCAATTGGTCAGCAGGGGGGTGGTGATGTTGTAGGGCAGGTTAGCGCAGAGGATGGGCCGCAGGCCGGCGAAATGCTCCGCTACCAGGGCGGAAAGGTCCTGCTTCATAATGTCTCCCTGCACCAGGGTGAAGTTGTCAAAGCCCGACATAGTCTCCGCCAGCACCGGATAGAGCCGGTGGTCCAGCTCCACGGAAACCACCTTTCCGGCCCGGCGGCAAAGCTCCGCCGTCAGAGGGCCGATGCCGGGGCCTATCTCCAGCACGCCGGTGTGTTCATCCGCGCCGCAGGCATCCGCCGTGTCCCGGGGTACCCAGCTCTCAATGAGAAAATTCTGTCCCATGCCCTTGCTGAAGCGGAATCCGTGGCGCAGGAGCAGCGCCTGTATGTCGTTTCGGTTGCACAGATCCATCCCTGTACCTCCTGTTTTTTTTTCCGGTATAATGCCGCCATATTTTTCGGTTCCCGGCGGAGCCGGGAACCGAAAAATGGCATAAAATAAAAGTATAATGGCCGTACTGAGTCATTATACCACATTTTTTTTCCTCCGTAAAGAAAAAAGCCCGTTGACATTCATGTAGAAAAGGGATACTATATAGGAAAAGTAAGAAAAGTTATACTTTTATAGGAGGATAAAAATGGGATTTAAAAAGGATAACGAGCGCTACTACATGGCCTCGGTACGTTTGGGACCCAAGGGGCAGATCGTGATCCCCAAGGATGCCCGGGAGATGTTCGGCCTGGAGCCGGGGGATCAGCTGGTGCTGCTGGCGGACCGGAAAAAGGGTATCGCCCTGCAGACCACCGATAAGCTCAACCCCATGATGCGCCGGGTATTTGAGGAGACGGAAGCGGAGGTGGAAGAGGAATGAACGTCATGGAGATCCGGGGCCTGTGCAAGGCGTACCCGGCTTTTACACTGAAGGATGTGTCCTTTACCGTGCCCCAGGGGGCGGTGATGGGCTTCATCGGCCGCAACGGCGCCGGCAAGAGCACTACCATCAAGTCCGTTTTGGGCCTGGTGCATCCGGATGCCGGTCAGGTGGAGATCCTTGGCCGGAGCTTTTCCGGGGGCGAGAAATTCATCAAGGAGAATATCGGGGTGGTGCTGGGGGGCATCGACTTCTACCCCAAGAAAACAATCGCCACCCTTACCGACGTGGTCCGGCGGTTTTACGAGAACTGGGACCAGGAAAAATACCGCCATTATCTGCAGCTTTTCGCCATTGATGAGAGCAAGCGGGTGGATCAGCTCTCCAGCGGAATGCAGGTGAAGTACATGATCGCCCTGGCTCTGAGCCACAACGCAAGGCTGCTGATCCTGGATGAGCCCACCAGCGGTTTGGATCCGGTGTCCCGGGATGAGCTGACGGAGCTGCTGGGGCGCATCGCCGCGGATGGACAGCGCAGCGTGCTGTTCTCCACCCATATTACCTCGGACCTGGAAAAGTGCGCCAGCCACATCTCCTTCATCAAGGACGGACAGATTCAGTATACCGGGACTTTGGAGGATTTCCGGGCTCACTACGCCTATCTGCGCCGGGGCGATGCGCCCCTGACCCTTGAGGATATCATCGTTTCCGTGGAAAGGAGGCCCCTGGATGAAAACGCTATTATATAAGCAGCTGCGGCTGGTGTGCCACCCTATGACGCCGGTGTTCTGCCTGTTCGGGGCCATGCTGCTGATTCCCAACTATCCCTATTCAGTGATATTTTTCTATGTGACATTGGGGCTGTTTTTCACCTTCCTGAATATGCGGGAGCAGAAGGACATCTATTTTTCAGCCCTGCTGCCCATCCGCAAGCGGGATACAGTACGGGCGGCGGTGGTGTTTGCAGTGCTGGTGGAGATGCTATCGATGGTTATTACAGCGCTGTTCTGCCTGCTGTCAGCCAGACTTCAGCCCGGCAAGGATAACGCCGTGGGCATGGACGCCAACCTCATGCTTCTGGGCGCGGGCTTTGTGCTCTATGGCGTGTTCAACCTGGTATTTTTTATTAGTCTGTATCGCAGTGGATACAAGGTGGGCGCGGCCTATCTCAAGGCCAACATCGGCATGTGGCCGCTGATGCTTGTGGCTGAGGCGCTGCCTCATTTTCCGGGCCTTCTGTGGCTGAACCGGGTGGATGCCCAGGCAAATCTGCGGCAGCTGCCCCTTCTGCTGCTTGGCATGGCGGTGTTTGCGGTGCTGACGCTCCTGGCTTATCGCCGGGCGGCGCAGCTGTATGAAAGGGTTGACCTGTAAAGAGCCATCCCTGTCATTCCGAGGAGTGAAGCGACGTGGGAATCCGTAATATTCATAGTGTAAACCTGTGTAAAATACAAAAAATATGTATTTTGGAGACAGATTGCCGCAGCCAGTGTGCGCACTGGCTTCGCAATGACAGACCTTATAACAGCAAAAGCGGAGCCCATGGGCTCCGCTTTTGCTGAAAAGAGAGAAAAGAATGAAGAAAGTGTATTGTTTATGAAAAAGCCTTGCGGCTGAGTGGATGGTCTGCCCCTTGCATAAACGGGCGGGCAGCGGCCCGGGGTTTTGCTTTCCCTTTGCTTGCTTTTACTATACAGGGAAAAGCTTAAAGAAAAATAAAAATAATAAGAATAAACTACGAACATTTCTTTAAAAAAGTGTAAAAAAGCCCTGTGTGCCGAATCATTCGGCGCACAGGGCTTAAAAGATCACAGAGAACCGTCGCTTACGGCTGAAGGGTAAAGGTCATGGTGACGGGATTGTGGTCGGAGTAGGCAAAGCCGGTGTCGATAACAGTAGCAGAGCTGACGGTCACATTATCCGACACCAGGAAGCCGTCCACAGTGACCACATACTGCCCACTGTGGTAGGGGGCGTCGGCGTTGCGGCAGCTGGGGATGGGGTTATCCTGATCCAGGGGGGCGATCTTGGCAATGTTCTTCCCGCTGAACAGCTCTGCCGGGACGGGCTGGGCCCAGGTGTAGTCCCCGGCACTGATGCCGAAGACCTGATCGGAGTTCCCCAGCAGGTCCTTATTAAAGTCGCCGCCGCAGACACAGTAATTGCCCTTTTCGTACTCGGCCTGCATGTCGTCCAGCAGCATCTCCATCTGCTTGATGGCGATGGTCCCATCGGAGGTGTAGGCGGAGAGATGGACGGCGTAGAGGATCAGCTCCCGGCCATTTTCCATGGGCACCCGGCTGACGGTGTAGCACCGATCCAGGTCCACCAGCTTCATTACGCCTGTCTCAATGGGCAGACTTCGCCGCAGGGAGGAGGCAATGGGCGCGGAGGAAAAGGTCATCAGCCCTGAAACGGAGGAGCCGTGGGGCTGGGTCAGAGGCCAGAACAGGAAGGGGGAGTCATAATTCTGCCCCCAAACGGAGCTGTACCCCGTTAGCGCCCGGCGCAGGATATCGGCCTCATTGCGGTGATAGCTGCGGGTGGAATCGGTGTCCACCTCCTGAATGAAATAATAATCCGCCATTTGATCCTTGAGTGTCTGGGCAATGAGAGAGAGATTCTCGTCCAGCCGCTCCTTGGACCAGGCCCAGGATTCCGTTCCGCCATCCATGAAGAAGCTATAGTCGTCCTCATAGGCCCCGAAGCCTATGTTATAGGACACCACGGTGTAGGGAACGCCCGTTTGGGCCGAGGATGCGGCAGTGCCCTGGGCTGTAAGAGTGAGATTGTCCTCAATGCGGTGATAGTCCAAAAACACATAGGCCACATAGCCCAGAACCAGGATCACGAGAGCCAGCAGTACACAGCCGGCGATCTTCAGAGCTTTTTTCATAGAAACCTCCTTCGGAGTGGGTGATGGTTTACTTTTTTCGTATTTTATATTATAATCTATCTACCATCGATTGACAAGGGCAGACACGGTTTTGACGGGCAGGAATGCGCCCATACCGGGTGGACCCCCTTGGAAATTCGGCAAGTATCCCCATTTGAAAAGAGGAATTGTTTTGAGAAAACTGGTGATCCGATTCAATGCCCCGGCTACGCTGACCTTTGCGCTGCTGGCTCTGGGTGCGCTGCTGCTGGGGCAAACCTTCGGCAGCGCCGTAACGATGAAATATTTCTGCGTGTATCGCGCCTCCCTGGCGGATCCGCTGACCTACCTGCGGTTTTTCACCCATGTGCTGGGCCATGCGGATTATTCCCACTACATGAGCAATATGCTGCTTCTGCTGCTGGTGGGGCCACCGCTGGAGGAAAAGTATGGCTGGAAAAAAATGGTATGGTTTATGGCCGCCACCGCTCTGGTCACAGGGCTGGTGCAGTTCATTTTCTTCCCAAATTCCGCCCTGCTGGGGGCCAGCGGCATCGTGTTTATGATGATCGTGCTGTCCTCCTTTACGGAGAGCCGAGGCGGCGGCATTCCCATTACGCTGATTTTGGTGGTGATCTTCTACCTGGGAGGGGAGATCATTGACGGCATCCGCAATACGGACAGCGTTTCCCAGCTGACCCATGTGGTGGGTGGCGTGCTGGGTATGATCTTCGGCTTCCTCTACCGGGGCGGCCGGCGGCGCTGAGATGGTACTGCCCATTCTCTGTGCCGGTACACTGCTGGCGGCAGATTACGGGCTGCGGAGCCTGGCCCGGCGGGGAAAACTGGAGCGGGCGCTTTTGGGCGGACGGATCCGGCTGGAGCTGCTGGAAAACCCCGGCATGGCCGGCGGTGCACTGAAAAACCATCCCCATCTGGCCAGGGCTTTGTCCGGCGGAGCACTTTTGATGGTGCTGATTATGTGCCGGGGCGAGCTTTTGTACGGGCGGGGCTTGGGCTGCTGGGGCGCGGCGCTGCTGTGCGCCGGGGGCCTGGGCAACGTGCTGGAGCGATTGTGGCGGGGCTGTGTGACAGATTATATTCGATTTCCAAGGCTGCCGGCCGGGCGGCTGCAGCGGCTGGTGTGGAACCTGGCAGACCTTATGCTTTCAGCGGGTGCGCTGCTGCTGGCGGCAGGCAGCATAAGCAGCTGACAGAAAAAGGAGCAAGATATGACAGACTACTTTTCCGTCCAATTGACGGATGATGAAATACGCGGCATCAGCAGCATCGGCCTGGCCCACATGGGGGACGGAGTGTATGAGCTGCTGGTGCGCACCTGGCTGTGCGCCCACGGCAAGGCCACGGGCAAGGGGCTGCACCGGGCCACAGTGGCCCTGGTGTGTGCGCCGGAGCAGGCCCGCCGGGCGCAGAGGATACTGCCTGCACTGACGGAGGAGGAGCAGGAGGTGTTTCGCCGGGGGCGCAACGCTCATGTCCACTCCATCCCCCAGCACGCCAGCCGGGCGGAATATCAGCAGGCCACGGCGTTGGAGGCACTGTTTGGCTGGCTGTACCTGCACGGACATCGGGAGCGGATCAATGAACTGTTTACACAAATGATGGAGGAATGAGCCATGGCATTGGATGCTGTGTGCCTGCAGGCGGCGGTGCGGGAGATCGCCCCACAGGTGGAGGGCTTGAAAATTGAGAAAATCCAGCAGCCTGCCCGAGATCAGGTAGTCCTGCTGCTGCGGGGCAGCCGGCGGCTGCTGCTGTGTGCCTCGGCCAGCCAGCCGAGGCTGAACCTGACGGAGGTGCTGCGGGATAATCCCAGCCAGGCGCCTATGTTCTGCATGCTGCTGCGCAAGCATTTGGCCGGCGGACGCATTATTACCCTGCGGCAAGAGCCGCTGGAGCGGGTGGTGACGCTGGAGATCGAGGCCATGAACGAGCTGGGAGAGATGGGCCGGTTTTCCCTGGTGCTGGAGGCCATGAACCGCCACTCCAACCTGATTCTGTGCGGCGGCGACGGGCGCATTATCGACTGCATACGGCGGGTGGATTTTGAGATGAGCCAGCAGCGGCAGGTGCTGCCGGGGCTATACTATCATCTGCCGCCCCGGCAGGAGAAGCGGTCGCCCCTGGAGGTGGAGGAGCAGGAGTTCCGCACTCTCCTGGAAAGCGCTTCCCCGGAGAGACAGACGGACAAATGGCTGCTGGACACCTTTACAGCCATCGCACCCCTGTGGGCGAGGGAGATGGCCTTTCGGGCCGGAGGAAGCACGGATTGCCTTTTGTCGGCTGCGGTAGGGCGGCTGTGGTTAGAATTCGATGCCTGGCGCCGCCTGGTGCGGCAGGGAGAGTTCCTGCCGGTGGTCCTTGCTCGGGACGGCAAGCCCTTCGATTTTACCTTTGCTCCGGTTCTGCAATATGAAAATGCCTGTGAAATACGCACGGAGGAGAGCTTTTCCCAGCTTTTGGACCACTTCTATGCCCAACGAGAGCAGGCGGACCGAGTGAGGCAGAAGGGACAGGATCTGCTAAAGACCGCCATCAACGCCCGGGACCGGCTGCGAAGGAAGCTTTCCATGCAGGCCCAGGAGTACGAAAAGACCCGGGACCGGGATGCCCTGCGCATCAGCGGTGAGCTCATCACCGCAAACCTCTACCGCATGGAGCGGGGCATGGCAAGACTGGAGGCGGAGAACTACTACGAGGAGGGCTGCCCCAGGCGGGTTATCCCCTTGGATGTGCGCCTATCCCCCCAGGAGAATGCCGCCAAGTACTTCAAGCGCTATAACAAGGCCAAGACGGCGGAAAGGATGCTGGCGCAGCTGATGGCCCAGGGTCGGGAGGAGCTTGCCTATCTGGAGAGCGTGCTGCAGGAGATCCAACAGGCGGAGAGCGAGCAGGACTTTAACGATATCCGCGCCGAGCTGACGGAGGGCGGGTACATCCGCTCCCACGGGAGGAAGCAGCCGGGCTTTCAGAGGAAGTCCGAGCCCCGGCACTTTCGCACGGATGCGGGGCTGCTGGTTCTGGTGGGCCGCAGCAACCGGCAAAATGACAAGCTTACCGGCAAAACAGCGGATAGGACAGATTGGTGGTTTCATACCCAGAAGATCCACGGCAGCCATGTGATCCTATGCACCAATGGTGTGGAGCCGGATGAGGGGAGTATTCTGCAGGCGGCCCAGCTGGCGGCATACTACTCCCAGGGCCGGGACGGCGGTAAGGTTGCCGTGGACTACACCCCGATAAAGTATGTGAAAAAGCCAGCCGGCGCCCGGCCGGGTATGGTGATCTACACGACCTATCGCACCATCCTGGCCCAGCCGGACGGAGAGCTTGCCCAGCGTCTGGCAGTGAAATAGAAGCCCCGATGCACGGCAGGGCTGCGCCAAAAACAGACACCCCCTATGTGGCTTTCAAGCCACATAGGGGGTGTTATGCGAAGATATTTGCAAGAGAGCTTTCAGCTCTGCCTCAGGCGAACACCACCTGCACCAGCACCATGTACAGCACCGTGCCCACGCCGATGGACAGCAGGACATTCCGCTTCCACAGGTGCAGGGCCGCCAGCACCGCAATGGAGATTAGCTCCGGCAGGCCGTGGGGGGCGGAGACGACAGAGACGTTCCGCAGGCAGTATACCACCAGCAGGCCCATCATGGCAGCCGGCAGAGTGCGGCCCAGATAGGAGACAATCTTGGGCACCGGACGGTTATCCGGGAAGAGCAGAAAGGGGAGAAAGCGGGTCAGCATGGCCCCCGCCGTCACCGCCAGGGCGATGAGGAGGGCCTGGGTCGTTGTCAATGTCATAGCTTTTTCCTCCCAATAAGCAGCACGGCCAAAACCAGGACCATGGCGGGGATCACCAGCTGATCCGCGCCGAAGACGGCCCGGGCCGCAGCGGTACACACAACACCGATGATGCCGCTGATGCGGCTGTGGGGATCGGATATCTGCTCAATGAACAGCACCACGAAAAGCCCCGTCAAAGCAAAGTCCAGGCCGGTGGTGTCAAAACGGATAAACTGGCCGGCCAGGGAGCCCAGCAGGGAGCCGCCCACCCAGTAGGCATAGTCCAGCAGGGATATGGCCAGGTAGAAATCCTTCCGGGATACGTCCGGCGGCGGCTCCGCCGAGAAGACGACAGAAAAGGTCTCATCGCTGAGTGTGTAGATTAGGATCGGCTTTGCGCCGCCCAGGCCCCGGTATTTCTCCAGCATGGACACGCCATAAAACAGGTGCCGGGCGTTGACCATAACGCTCATGATGAAGGCACCCAAGGGGTCAAAGGCCGAGGTCAACAGGGTGATGGCCGCGAACTGCATGCTGCCGCAGAAGGCAACTGCACTCATGAGCAGCACCCAAGGGGCGCCAAAGCCCTTGGATTGCATCAGAACGCCGTAGGCGGCGCCCAGCACCAGATAGCCCGTCAGCACCGGAACGGTGTGGGGAAACGCCGCAGCAATAGCCCGTCTCCAGGCGGAGGTGGTCCGGCCGGAGGCATTGCCTCCGGCCGGACGGTTTTGATTCGTATTAGTCATGGTTATAGTTACACACTGAAAAGAATGTCGGCATAGGTGGGATAGGGCCAGAATTCGGCAGAGGTATAGGTCTCCAGCGTGTTCACCAGGTGGCTGGCCTTGTACTCCAGGGCGTACACCACGTCTCGGTAATACCGGGCGGACTCAATATCCCCCTCAGAGGCGGGGGCTTCCTCCAGGGCCTTGTCCATGGCCCGGGCAGTGTCATACAGCTCGTTATTCAGACCCGACAGCTGCTGCAGCAGCTCCGTCTCGGCGGCACAATCCAGGTACAGGGCCTTTTTGCGCTGCACGGTCTCGGCCAGCTCCCCGGTGTAGCGGGACACGGCAGGGAAGATGCTCCGGCGGATCATAGTCAGCAGGGTATTGGCTTCAATAGCCGTAATCTTGCAGTAGTTCTCCAAATGGATGCCGTACCGGGCGCGCATTTCCGCCTCAGAGAATACATCATGCTTGGTAAAGAGGCTAATGTTCTTGGCGTCGATATAGGCGGGCATGCTGTCCACGGTGTCCCGCCGGTTGCTCAGGCCCCGGCGCTTGGCCTCCTCGGCCCAGGATTCATCGTAGCCGTTGCCATTGAAGATGATGCGCTGATGGGCCTTAAAGGTGTTGTGCAGCAGGGCCTGAAGGGCGGCATTGAAGTCCTCGGCCTGCTCTAAAATATCGGCAAACTGGCCCAGCTCCTCGGCCATGATGGTATTGAGGACGGTGTTAGGGCTGGCGACGGATTGAGAGGAGCCCAGCATGCGAAACTCGAATTTATTGCCCGTGAAGGCCAAGGGAGAAGTGCGGTTGCGGTCGGTGGTGTCCTGGGGGATCTCCGGCAGGGTGTCCACGCCGATCTCCAGCTTCTTCTTGGTCATGTCTACATACGCTGTGCCCCGGATAATGGAATCCAGCACGGCGGTAAGCTCGTCACCCAGGAAGATGGAGATGACCGCCGGGGGCGCCTCGTTGCCGCCCAGACGCAGGTCGTTGCCGGGGTAGGAGACGCAGCAGCGCAGAATGTCCTGATACTCATCCACGCCCTTGATAAACGCCGCCAAAAACAGCAGGAACTGGGCGTTCTGGCTGGGGGTCTTGCCGGGCTTTAGGAGATTCTCACCGGTGTCGGTGGCCAGGGACCAGTTATCGTGCTTGCCGCTGCCGTTGACCCCGGCAAAGGGCTTTTCGTGGAGCAGACACACCAGGCCGTGGCGGTCAGCCACCTTTTTCAGCAGTGACATGGTCAGCTGGTTGTGGTCGGTGGCGGTGTTGGCGTTGGTATAAACCGGGGCGATCTCGTGCTGAGCCGGGGCCACCTCGTTGTGCTCGGTCTTTGCAAATACACCCAGCTTCCACAGCTCCAGGTCCAGGTCCTCCATGAATCGGGCGACTCTGGGCCGGATGGCGCCATAGTAGTGGTCATCCAGCTCCTGCCCCTTGGGGGGACGGGCGCCAAACAGGGTGCGGCCGCACAGCTTCAAATCCTCCCGCTTCTGATACATGCTCTTGTCGATGAGAAAGTACTCCTGCTCCGGGCCTACCTGGGGGATCACGTGCTTGGCCTCCGTATTTCCGAACAGGCGCAGGATGCGCAGGCTCTGCTGATCCAGCCGGCTCATGGAGCGCAGCAGGGGAGTCTTCTTATCCAGCACCTGGCCGCTGTAGGAGCAGAATACCGTGGGGATATATAGGGTTTTATCCTTGACAAAGGCATAACTGGTGGGATCCCAAGCGGTGTAGCCCCGGGCCTCAAAGGTGGCCCGCAGACCGCCGGAGGGGAAGGAGGAGGCATCCGCCTCGCCCCGGGACAGCTCCTTGCCGGACAGCTCCATAATCACGGCGTCCTTGCCGGAGGGGGTGATGAAGCTGTCGTGCTTTTCGGCGGTGACACCGGTCATGGGCTGAAACCAGTGGGTATAGTGGGTGGCGCCCAGCTCCGTGGCCCAATCCTTCATAGCCGCGGCGATCTGGTCAGCAATGGAGCGGGGCAGGGTGGTGCCCTGGGTCATGCATTGCCTCCATGCGTTATAAGCGTCGGGGGATAAACGCTGTCGCATTTTGTCCTCATTGAAGACCATGCAGCCAAACAGCTCCGGGATTTTCTTGATATTCTCGTCCATTGCAAACTCCTTTCGCCGCAGGATGCGGCAGTTGTTATAGCACCGCCTGGATTAAGGCGGGTGTTACATATGTTTCGATTACAGCGGCCGCCGCAATCAGCGGCAAAGCCCACCACAGCAGGATCTGCCCACACTGCCTCACAGCGGCACCCACGGAGCCTGTCTGCTTTCCCAGCAGGGCGTCAGACACCGTCCAGCACAGGTACAGGCCCAGCGCCGCAGACAGGATCAGCGCCGGTATCTCAAAAATGCCGTGTGGCAGGATCCCTGTCAGGTACTTCCACAGGGGGATACCCTGGTGGACATAGTATCCGGCAAACAGGCCCAAGGTGGCGCCGTTTACGCCCAGGGCCAGGGCGGGCAGCCGGATAAACGGGAGCAATCCATATACTGTGGCCATGACCATAGCGGATAGGTTGTTCAGCAGCAGCGCAGAGAAAACAACGTTTCCGTCATCACTGGCCATGCCGCTCTGCTGGAGCATTTGGGCAAACTGCTCCACAATGCCGTCCGCCTGCGCAGGAAAGAGCAGGCTACCTATAAAGCTCAGCACAACAATCCCCGCAAAGGCCCATCCGGCGGTAAAGACCACGCTGCCCAGATCCTGCCGGTAAAAGGCGGCGGTACTTCCGTAGATCTGCTTCAGCTTGTACATCAGTTCAGCTTTTCAAGACCTGACCGCAGGCGGCGCAGGGTCTCTTCTTTTCCCAGGATGGCACAGATTTCCACGGCACCGCCGGGGGTTACCAGCTTGCCGGCAGCGGCAATGCGCACAGGCCACATGAGCTTTGCGTTCTTCACCTCCAGCTTTTCAGCCAGGGAAATCAGCCCGTCATGGACGGTCTCCACCGTCCAGGTGGGGAGGGACTCCAGCATGGGAATGGCAGCCTCCAGCATGGCCTTGCAGACCTCAGGATTGGTCTTGGCCTTTTTATTGGTGAAGAATTCCACATCATATTCCGGACAGACATCAAAGAAATCCACCTTCTCGGGAATATCCGAAAGGCGCTCACACCGGGCCTGGAGAAGCCCGGCAATGGCGGCGATGTCAAAATTGCCCTTCACCGTCTGACGGATGTAGGGCTCGGCCACCTTGGCAAAGTCCTCCGGCACCATGGCCCGCAGGTACACGGCGTTGAAGTGGTCCAGCTTGGCCCGGTCGAAAATGGCGGGGGACTTGGAAATACCGGCAATGTCAAAGGCCTTCACCAGCTCCGGTAGGGTAAAAATCTCCTGCTCAGCCAGGTCACCCTTGGGGCTCCAGCCCAGGAGGGCCACATAGTTGAGGATGGCCTCGGTGAGGTAGCCCTCTGCCTTCAAGTCCTCGTAGGAGGGGTCACCATGGCGCTTGGACATTTTATTCTGCGCATCCCGCATCACCGGGGAGCAATGGACATAGGTGGGAATCTCCCAGCCAAAGGCCCGGTAGAGCAGGTCGTATTTGGGGGCGGAGGAGAGATATTCGCTGCCGCGCACCACATGGGTGATGCCCATGAGGTGATCATCGATGACGTTGGCAAAGTTATAGGTGGGCAGGCCGTCCCGTTTCAGGAGCACCTGGTCATCCAGGGTGCTGTTTTCCACGGTGATGTCGCCGAAAATAGCGTCATGAAAGGTGGTGGTGCCGTCCGTGGGGATCTTCTGGCGGATGACGTATGGCTTACCGGCCTCTACCCGGCGCAGGGCTTCCTCCAAAGGCAGGTCACGGCAGGGATCAGCGGCACGGCCAAAGTCACCGCTGTCCTCCTCAGACTCAGCCTTTTCACAGAAGCAATAGTATGCAGCGCCTTTTTCCACCAGCAGCCGGGCATACTTCCCGTAGGTGTCCCGGCGCTGGGATTGGATATAGGGGGCCACAGGACCGCCCACATCGGGGCCCTCGTCGTGGGTGAGGCCGCACTCGGCCATGGTACGGTAGATTACATCCACCGCACCCTCCACCTGACGGTTCTGGTCGGTGTCCTCAATGCGCAGGATGAAGGTGCCGCCGTGAGAGCGGGCGATGAGCCAGGTATACAGGGCTGTGCGCAGATTGCCTACGTGCATATACCCTGTGGGCGAGGGGGCAAACCGGGTGCGCACCTTGCCGTGGGGAATCTTGGCCTCCATCTGCTCAAAATAGCTGTAATCCAATTTCATGGCGATCAACCTCCGCAAATTAGTCACATTTATCCATAATAAAAATATACCATACTATTATAAGGTAGCTGCCGAAAAAGTCAAGAAAAAAAGCTTATCCCGTTGCATTTTTGCGGGAAAGGTGATACCATAAACATAATTTGTATAAAATAGGGCTTCGGGCCCGTTTGCGGAAGGAGTAATGAAACATATGGAGAACACAGTGGAGAAGAAAAAGCGGATTTTCAGCGGCATCCAGCCCAGCGGCGAGCTGACCCTGGGCTCTTACATGGGGGCCATCCGTAACTGGGTGGACCTGCAGGATGAATATGATTGCCTGTACTGCATCGTGGATATGCACGCCATCACCGTGCGGCAGGATCCGGCCACCCTGCGCCGGCGCAGCGTGAACCAGCTGGCCCAGTACATCGCCTGCGGCTTAGACCCCAAGAAAAACATTATGTTCATACAGAGCCATGTGCCACAGCATGCGGAGCTGAGCTGGATCCTGGGCTGCTATACCCAGTTCGGCGAGCTGAGCCGCATGACCCAGTTCAAGGCCAAGGCCAAGCAGCATGCAGACAACATCACTGCGGGCCTGTTTACCTATCCTGTCCTCATGGCGGCGGATATTCTGCTGTACCAGGCAGACCTGGTGCCGGTGGGAGAGGACCAAAGGCAGCATGTGGAGCTGACGCGGGACATTGCTCAGCGGTTTAACGGCCTATACAGCGACACCTTTACCCTGCCGGAGGCATTTATCCCCAAGATGGGCGCCCGGGTCATGAGCCTTGCAAACCCAGAGAACAAAATGAGCAAGTCCGACCCCGATGGGTGCGTTTTTATGATGGACAAGCCCGAGGACATCATGCGCAAGTTCAAGCGCGCTGTTACCGATTGCGAGACGGCGGTGAAGTTTGACAAGGAGAATAAGGCCGGTATCTCCAACCTGCTGACCATCTACTGCGCTGCCACGGGCAAGACCGTTGCCGAGGCGGAGGGGGAGTTCGCCGGCCAGGGCTATGGCATTTTCAAGCCCGCCGTGGGCGAGGCCGTGGTGGAGCTGCTGCGGCCCCTGCGGGAGGAGTCCGAGCGCATCATGAAGGACAAGGCGTACCTGGAGAGCGTTTACAAAGAGGGCGCCGCCCATGCCTCCTACCTGGCCAACAAGACCCTCAGCAAGGTCCACCGCAAGATCGGCTTTGTGGCGAAATAATGGCGTTAATTCATAATGTATGTTTCCTTGCAAAGGCGGAAAAAATTTGTTATAATCAATATAAGTGAACGCACAATAATTCACAGAGAAAGGATTTGGCAACTATGATCTATACCAGCGAAGTACAGCATATGTGCCCCATCGCCAAGGGCGCTTATCACGGCCCCGCTCCTATTCCCGAGGAGGGGAAGTGGGTCCAGGCCAAGGAGATCGGCGACATCTCCGGCTTTACCCACGGCATCGGCTGGTGCGCTCCCCAACAGGGCGCCTGCAAGCTGACGCTGAACGTGAAAAACGGCGTCATTGAGGAGGCTCTGGTGGAGACCATCGGCTGCTCCGGCATGACCCATTCCGCCGCTATGGCATCCGAAATTCTCATTGGCAAGACCATTCTGGAGGCACTGAACACCGACCTGGTCTGTGACGCTATCAATACCGCCATGCGTGAGCTGTTTTTGCAGATCGTGTATGGCCGTACCCAGTCCGCTTTCTCCGAGGGCGGCCTGGCAGTGGGCGCTTCTCTGGAGGATCTGGGCAAGGGCCTGCGCAGCCAGGTGGGCACCATGTTCGCCACCAAGGAAAAGGGCCCCCGCTATCTGGAGATGGCCGAGGGCTATGTGACCCGGGTGGCCCTGAACAAGGACGATGAGATCGTGGGCTACGAATTCATCAGCCTGGGCAAGATGATGGACTTCATCAAGAAGGGCGATGACGCCAATACCGCCATGGAAAAGGCCAAGGGCCACTATGGCCAGTTCGATAGCGCCGCCAAGTATGTCGACCCGAGACAGGAATAAGGAGGAGGACGAAATTATGGCACTGTTTGAAAGCTACGAAAGAAGAATCGACAAGATCAGCGGCGTCCTCGCTCAGTACGGCATCGGCTCCGTGGAGGAGTGCCGGGAGATCTGCCGGGCCAAGGGCTTCGATCCCTATGAGATCGTAAAGAGCATCCAGCCCATCTGCTTTGAAAACGCCTGCTGGGCCTACACCGTGGGCGCGGCCATCGCCCTGAAGGCCGGGGTCAAGACCGCTGCCGAGGCTGCAAAGCTGATCGGCGTGGGCCTGCAGTCCTTCTGCATCGACGGCTCTGTGGCCGAGGACCGCAAGGTGGGCCTGGGCCACGGCAACCTGGGCGCTATGCTCCTCAGCGAGGAGAGCAAGTGCTTCGCCTTCCTGGCCGGCCACGAGTCCTTTGCCGCCGCCGAGGGCGCCATCGGCATCGTGAAAAACGCCAACAAGGCCCGCAAGGAGCCCCTGCGTGTCATCCTCAACGGCCTGGGCAAGGACGCCGCCCAGATCATCAGCCGCATCAACGGCTTCACCTATGTGCAGACCCAGTTCGACTATTATACCAGCGAGCTGAAGATCGTCCGGGAGATCCGTTATTCCGAGGGGGAGCGGGCCAACGTCCGCTGCTACGGCGCCGACGATGTCCGCGAGGGCGTGGCCATCATGCACCATGAGGGCGTGGACGTGTCCATCACCGGCAACTCCACCAACCCCACCCGCTTCCAGCATCCTGTGGCCGGCACCTATAAGAAGGAGTGCATCGAGCAGGGCAAGAAGTATTTCTCCGTGGCCTCCGGCGGTGGTACGGGCCGTACCCTGCACCCGGACAACATGGCTGCCGGCCCTGCCTCTTACGGCATGACCGACACCATGGGCCGTATGCATTCTGACGCCCAGTTTGCCGGCTCCAGCTCTGTGCCCGCCCATGTGGAAATGATGGGCTTTTTGGGCATGGGCAATAACCCCATGGTGGGCGCCACCGTGGCTGTTGCCGTGGCGGTGGAGGAGAGCCTGAAGTAAGAAAAGCTCCTTCCGCAGCTGAATGAAAAGATGAAAAGAACCCTTTATCCTATGTGGATAAAGGGTTCTTTCTCTTGAGACGGCTATGCTTTAGGCGCGGGTGGGAGCGATAAAAGGGGGAGAAAAATAGGCCATTCCTACATTATTTTCTAATCTCCCCGTTAGGGCCTGGATAAGGACGGCCCGCATTGCTTTCGGAACTGCAGAGCGGAGATGGAAGGGGCCTGTTCCATGATAGGTGACTCCGCAAAAATACCGGCGCGGTTGCGGTGGATATTGTGCAAACTTAATAAATGTCGAGTATTTTTTTTTTTTTTGTTGTTGACTTTGACTAAAATACTATGTATTATGGAACTGTAACATCGGTAAATACAGGTATTCCAATTGACTATAGGGCTTGCGCAACAAACCTGGCCGGGCTGCATATTTGTTGGAATGCTATCCTGGTACTTACCGCTGAAAAAAACAGGAGGGACTAAAAATGAAAGGAATCAAGAAGGCATTGTGCCTGCTGGTACTGCTTTTCTCTGTGGCGCTAGCGCTGCCTGTGACGGCCAATGCTTCCACAAATGGGCACACGGCCCAGGAGGCCCTTGCATGGGCAAAGGCGCAGGTGGGTAAAAGCCTGGATTACGATGGCGTTTATGGAGCTCAGTGCGTGGACCTCATTAAGTATTACTATGATTTTTTGGGCTGCGCCAGCTATGCAACGGGTAACGGCTGCGACTATGCCACCAACGCCCTGCCCAGCGGTTGGGCGCGCTACCAGGGAGCACAGCCTCAGCCGGGCGACATCCTGGTATATAGCGGCAACGCCAGCAATCCCTACGGCCATGTGGCCATCTATGAAGCGGACCGAGTGACCTATCACCAGAATTTGGATTATAACCAGTGGGTCGTATGCTCCAGCTATCAGTATAATAGGCTCGGCAACCCCTACTGGGGCGTGATTCGGCCGGACTTTGTCTCCGCCCCGGTCTCGGCCACCTGGGAGGGGCCGACGCTTACCAGCGTGACGGAAACAAATGCTACGGTTTCCGGAAAGGTCACCTTTGGCCAGACCCTGAAAACAACATCCGCCGGTATGCGCCTGTATGACGGCAGCGGCAATCTGATTACTTACTATAAGCCGGATACTACGAATTACACCTCCACCTATGTGACCTTTGATTTCAACATCAACACCGAGCTGTATTACACGCTCTCACCCGGAAAAACTTATAAGGTCCAATTCTATACGGTGAGCGGCGGCCGTGAATACACATCGTCGGCAGTGACATTCACCACGCCGCACACCCATAGCTATCAGAATGGTGCATGTACTATCTGCGGGGCTAAGGATCCTAACTATAAGCTCACCGCGCCCAGTGTAAAGACGGATTATCTGATTTCCACCGGTAAGCCTTACATCAAATGGGCCGCCGTAGCTGGGGCTAGCAAGTATGAAGTGTACCGCAGCGGCAGCAAGGATGGAACCTATACCCTCCTGGGCACCACCACAGCCACCAATTATACTGATAACAAGGCCAACGCCGGCTATATCTATTATTATAAGGTCAAGGCAGTGAATGCCAATAGCATTAAGAGTGACTATAGCGCCACCGTCGCTGCTACTTGCCATTGCGCAAGACCTGATGTGAAACCGGATTATCTGATCTCCACCGGTAAACCTTACATCAAGTGGACGGCAGTGCCCGGGGCCAGCAAGTATTATGTGTACCGCAGCGGCAGCAGCAATGGCACATATAAATACGTTGGCACCACCACAGCCACTA
>OLOS01000379.1_pt1 | contig 49629 bp, 47 predicted proteins | sample 1672631 | NCBI WGS metagenome assembly OLOS01 (sample SAMEA3136707, study PRJEB25190) | human gut metagenome | biome: human gut; feature: human-associated habitat; material: faeces | place: Austria | collected 2013 | reverse complement strand
ATGATCTCACTAAGAGTGAAGGGCTAAAAGTGATGCTGTTGATCGATGATGAACCCGATATATCATCGAAAGGTTTTGTTAAACAAGATACAGTAGAATTGAAAATCAAGAATTCTGTTTCATATGATGAAGTCAATCAATTATTGTGTGACAAGCATCCAGATTTATATAATGATGCAGAGAACAGTTTATCATTTTTCGGCAGATCCTGGCTTCCTGGATTAGTTTATTCTTTTGCTCAGGCTCAGAAAATCGCAATGGATTTGATTAATCTGGTATTCAAGGAAAAAAATTCTGATACTCAGAGTAAAGAATTATTGAATAAATATGTACAGGATCGAATGGATTTGACCATGGAAGAAAGTATTCAAGATGATGGTACTACCCTCTTAACACTCAAGAGTGATGGTACTCCTTTGTTGAAGGGATCTGCATTTGATCTCATTAAAACATTAGGTTTATCTGAAAGAGAATTATTATCTAGAGACTTTCAATCCATCTCCGATAAAGATATTTCTGCAGCAATTCTGCATTACTATGAATATATCCAGAAAGAACAAATGGAAGGTATTATTGATAATCAGATGGACTTATTCATTTCTGATCATGAATTAGATAAAGATATCCTGGATGATTATTTTGACAAAGATGACGCTATTAATGAAATTTGGAAAAAGCGTGCAGAGATAGATCCCTTCTTACCTCATAGAAATAAGCTGAGTGAAAATGATATGGCTTGGATAAGTCTTGAAGTTGATGATCAATTAGATATTGCATATCAATTTGCTTTAGAGCAAGAAAAGGTGATGTCTTATGGATCCTAATAACTTTGAAAAATTCATGAGGAAAGATCAGAAGCGTATCGCCGATTTTCATGCCATCCCTTATGCCAAACGGCTGTTACGTCATCTTTTATGGATAACGATCGGTGTTATAGTTCTTATCCTTCTTACTATCATCGTTATTCAATTCTTATATGATAGTGTCCATCTTACTTCCCTTTTCCTTTTATTGTTTATCCTTGGTTTGATATCATTTTGGAAAATCAGGAAGAAAAGAAAGATAAAATCTGTTAATAAGAATAATAGCTGATAGATATACTGGTCTTGTGTAATACGGCTCAACGTAGTAAAATTTAAAAGATATAAGAGATTAGTTACCCTACCTGGCAATTTGCCAGGTAAAGATGTGATGTTCAGGTTACTGTGAAAACCCAGTGAATAAGCAACCAGCATGATCCAGAGATAGCATAGGAGGAAGTTGATGAACAGACGAGAAAAACAGCTACAGGAAATAAGAGAGCAAAAGTTAGTTGAAACGACAAGTAAGATTTATGCAGCAACGATTGTGGAGATTTTATATGAGTCCGGATTAAAAAAAGAAGATATTGAATATATCTTATCAGAGCTGATGCAGAAGGCTGATGAACTCTCAAGAGGTTATATTGATGTAGAAACCTATGTCTTAGCAGTAGAAGAAAAGACAGGAATCCATTTTTAAATGATTTCTTAAAAAGATCCAAAGGTCGTATAAAGTAATGCACCTGGCAAGTTGCCAGGTAAAAAGAAGATAGTAAAATACCGTTCTTATTAGGTAAAAGGAGGAAAGTATGGAGTATAAACAGAAATTGTTGGATTTATTTTCTTATTCAAAAAGGAAAAATAAACAATTATCAATTATGGTTGAGAAAAAAGAAAAATATCTTTCCATGGGGGATGATGAATTTCTATTTGAATACACAAATATTGAGGCTAAATATGCACACAAGAAATTTGTGTTGTCAGTAATTGTGATAGCTACTTTAATAACTGTTATTATGGATATATGGAACAGATTATATGATTTCATTCTCCAATTACTTATGCTCAGTAATGTTGAATACGTAGAAAACGATATGATTAAAGTAACAGAATTATTGGTTATGATTATCATGTTTATTGTTCTATTTGTAGGATTATTGATTATGTGTGAAATTATCAGGAATTTATATTCATTAACAAAAGAAAAAATACTGATTGAAGAAATAAAAGAGCTACGAAAGGCAAATGGATTAGTATGAATAATTATGAAGATAAAATCAAAAAGTTTTTAGAGAATTTTTGGATCGAAAGTTTATATTCTATTATAAATTTAGTGTTTCTGTTATTTTTATGGAATTTGAATAGAGAATTGCTGAGTAAATTTTCAAGTGATGAATCCTTGAAATTATTAACATACCAAAATGGAAAACCAATAGTATTCTTTGTGATGACTGTTCTGTCAATCATATGTGGGATAATAATTGTCATATCTCGTTTTAAAAAGATACTATATGAAGACCCCAATCTAACAGAAATACTATATTTCGGACTATCAGTATTATTGATAAGCATAATAATCATTACACTTATTATTGCAATAAACAACCCTATTTTGCGAGCAATCGTGGCAGTTATTTCTGCTTGTACAGCGATAGTTTATGCAAACAATTAAATCATAAACCGTAGGGGTAGGTTATAGATGTGGAGGAAAAGAACATGAAAAAACTTTTGAGTATCGCCGCACTAGCAGCACTCGTATTGACAGCCTGCAGCAAAGACCTGCAGGTAAAGACCGTAGACAAGTTGACAGTAGAGTATGGAGATAAACTGGACAATAGCAAACTCTTCCAGGCGAAGGAATCTGATGAAAATGTGAAGGTAGATATGGTTAATGGCTTTGAAGAGAAGAAACTTGGAGAACAGACACTGAAAGTTACCTTTACCAACGGTGACAAGACTATAGAAAAGGAAATCAAAGTAACGATCAAGGATACTAAGAAACCAGTGATCACTCTAAAAAAGGATAAGATTACGATCACTGCTGGCGATAAACTAACACTAAAGAATAACGTGAAAAGTGTAAAAGATCCGGTAGATGGAGATTTGAAATACAGTGAGAAGAAAATAGAAAAATCCGGATACTATATTGACAAAGGCAAACTCAATACGAAGAAAGCCGGTACTTATGAAATTAAGGTATTTGCGTATGATGCGAATGGAAATGCTGCAGAGAAAACATTTAAAGTTATTGTGAATAAAAAAGAAGTAGTTAAACAGGAACCACCTCAAAGTCAGTCTTTAGGTGCACAGGAATCTAACGGTACTGATCAAGCAGCATCCTCGACTTCCCCTTCTTCATCTTGGCAAGCCAGTCAAGGCTCGGGTAATAAATCAGAGCAGAATAATACGCAGCCTTCAGGAGTTCAAACTACTGAACCTGCTTCTAAGCCTCAAACATGCACTGTACCTAGTAATCAAATTGGGAATTCTGGACAGACTTTCAAAACTGAAGCAGCTGCATATAAATACGGTGAAGAAATGGATAGTAATCCAAATAATAATATTGCACATTACGGTGTGATGGAAATTACTGATACATGTGAAAATGTTGTTGGATGGACAGTTGAATTTGGTTATAAATAATAAGGCAGGAGAACCTGTCTTTTTTTATATATATAAAGGAGATGATTAAATGTGTTATATAAAGTGTTATCCACCATAAGGGGTAACGCCCGGTGATAACATAAGGTCGTATCTATACAGCTATACGTAAATCCTATTTAAAACTACAATCGGGACCCCGATTTTTTTGAGCTGTATATAGAAAGGATGTTTTAGATGAAAATTCATAAAAGACTAAGTAAAAGTTTATTAGCTTATTCAGCAGTTCTACTAATGTTAGTATCTATTCTATCATTTCCTATAAATACAAAAGCTGCTACACCTGTAATCAAGCTTGCCAAGAAGATACCTTACAGCTTTCAAGTTACTGATTCAAATGGCCATATGACATGGGGAGCTGAAACAGAATATATATATGCTGATGATGAAGTATCGTTTTGCGTGCAACCAGGTGTTTTAATCACTGAAGGAGCATCATATACAAAAAATGATTTTTCCACAAGTCAGCGTTTAAAAATGGAACATATAGCTTATGTTGGTTGGCAATTATCAGAAAAAACTGATGAGGATTATTTAGCAACGCAATTTATGATTTGGGAAGAAATGGGTGCCACCATAAATAGCACTTCATATTCTGGATATAATGCTAAAAAGGCAGAAATCGAAAAAAATATTAAGCTTATCTTTAATACAGAGCCTTCTTTTGTAAAAAAAGAAGCATATGATATTAAAGCAGGTCAATCTATTACATTAACAGACTCAAACAAAACATTTTCGAATTTCACATTCACATCAAAAAGCGAGGGTATAACCGTTAATAAAAACGGTAATAAATTAACTATTACTGCTTCTTCCTCTGCTCCTGAAAATGCTTCAGTGAAATATCAAGCAGTTAAAAAAGATTGTGTAGGAACGTCAATTTTGTATTCTTCAGCAGTTTCGCAAAATGTAGTAGCATTTAAAGTAAAAGATCCACATACAATAACGATAAATCTTCAGGTTGAAAAAAATGGTTCTTTAAAAATCACAAAGCAGGATGAAGATGGGACAGTAGTACCTAATACATTATTTAAAGTATCAAAAAATTCTGATATGTCTTCTCCTGTTGGTACATATACCACCGGTGACGATGGCTCTGTAACAATCGATGAGCTGCTTCCAGCGACTTATTATGTACAGGAAACTGCAGTACCAAGCCACTTAGTATTAGACACTACAATTAGAACTGTGTCTGTTGAAGCCAATAAGACAGCAACCTTAACTGTCCAAAATAACTGGGTAAAGGGAAAAATCCAACTTAAGAAAATAGATCCAGATTCTAAAAAGCAGGTCGCAGGTGCTACTTATGCAATTTACAATGACAAGAACCAAGAAATGGAACGTCTCGTTACCACTGCTACAGGATATGTTGAATCCGGATACTTACGATTTGGCCAGTATACTGTGCGTGAGGTTATCGCTCCATCCGGATATATTTTAAACAAGACCTCCTACCCTGTTACGATTGCTACTAACGAGCAAAAAATCACGGTCACCGGCGAAGATGAAAGACAGACAGGTCGTTTAGAAATCACAAAGGAAGATAGTGTCACCGGCTCGGCCGCACAGGGCGAAGCTACTTTAAAAGGAGCTGTCTATGAACTGCGTGCTAAAGAAAATATCTTGGATCCTGCCGATGGGTCTGTCAAATACGCAAAGGATGCAGTTGTTGCAACACTGACAACAGATGCAAATGCCAAGGCATCAGTAAGTGATTTATATCTAGGTAAATACATCCTGCAGGAAAAGACTCCAAGTACCGGATATACACTAGATACAACGAAATATGATATCTCTCTTGACTATGCAGGATCCAATGTAGAAGTTGTGACTAAGAAACAAACGGTAAAAGAACGGGTAAAAGCACAGGCTTTTAGTATTGTTAAAATCTCTGATAACGGATCCGGAGAAGCGGATAAACTTGCCGGCGTTGAATTTACAGTAAAAGCACAAAAGGATATAGACGCATACGGATCCTGGGAGAAAGCCCCTATTGCAAAGAATGCACAGGGGAAAACAGCTGCAATCCTAATAACAGATAAAAATGGATATGCCTTATCTGAGGAACTTCCATATGGCCAGTACGTTGTCCGTGAAACTAAGGTTCCGGATGACCTATATAAGGTACCTGATTTTAAAGTTACTGTCTCTCAAGACAGTCGAGATCCTCAACCATGGCGTATATTCAATGATGAAAAATTCCGCGCTGTAGTAAAAGCTGTAAAGGTTGATCAGGAAACCGGAAAAACGATTGCACTAGCCGGTACAACATTTAAAATCAAAAATCTTGATAAAAATGAGTATGTTGAATACTGGGAATGGTCTCCTGTCCCTCATAAGGTCAACACATGGACAACCGACGAATCCGGGACGGTCATGACCGGCAAGGAACTGGATCCGGGACGTTATGCACTTGAAGAAATAAGTGCTCCAGACGGTTATATACTCAATGTTTCACCTATCGAATTCCGCGTCAGCATGAATACAGCATACGAGACACTTCCAGATGGGTCTACACCAGTGATTACTGTAACAAAACAGAATACATCAGTAAAAGGTCGAGTTAATGTATCTAAGGAAGGCGAAGTACTTATTAAAGCTGAACCTGATGATAACGGTAATACAAAATTTAAATATGAAAATAGAAAACTGAAAGATGCAGTATTTGAGGTGTATGCTGATGAGGATATCTTATCTGCAGATAACCAAGGAGATGTACTTTATCATAAGGATGACCTTGTAGACACTATCACGACGAGCGCGGATGGAGAAGCAAAGAGTAAATTGCTGCCTTTAGGCAAGTATCGAGTATCTGAAAAAACAGCTCCAAGCGGATTCACACATAGCAATGATATCAAAAAGGTAGAGCTTACTTACAAAGATCAGAATACAGCAATCGTATTTGGAGATGTAGGAACGTTTGAAAATGATCGACAGAAAGTATCAGTACAGGCTGTCAAAAAGGATGCAGCTGATCAGCAGCTGCTTGCCGGTGCTGAAATCTCGTTGTACGCAAATAGAGATGTATACAATTATGACGGTGATGTTATTGTAAAAGCTGGAGAAAAAATCGAAACGGCAGAGACCAGCGAAGATGGCAAAGCCACATTTACTGCAGACCTACCAAATGACCTCACACCGGAATATGGCGTCATGCCTATCGATACAAATGATGATGAAGATCTGGATCCAGGATTTGGTGTTAATATCGTTGATGGTGTAAGACTGATCGGTGATCCTAACAGTCTCTTTTATGCGAGAGAGACAAAAGCACCGCAAGGATATGCGAGCGGTCAAGAGGTACGTTACTATTTCGATACCCGGTATACTAATCAGCAGGAAGCTGTATTGGAATTTGAAGCAGAGTATCAGAATGAAACGACAAAAGTAGAGGTATCAAAAGTCGATATCACGAACGAGAAAGAATTGCCAGGAGCTGCCCTACAGATCAAGACACAGGAAGGAAAAATCATAGAGGAATGGGTATCTACGGATAAAGCACATCTCTTTGAGAAGCTGCCTGCTGGAGATTATATTCTGTCTGAAAAGATCCCGGCACCAGGTTATACAACAGCAAACGATGTACCATTTAAAATCAAAGATACTGGAGATATCCAGAAAGTCGTTATGAAAGATGATGTGACAAAATTGCAGATCATTAAAACTGATGAAGATGGTAAAATGTTACCAGGTAACAGACTGGCCATCATTGACCAAGACGGAAAGACTGTTGATGAGTGGATCACAGATGATAAGCCTCATGATATCACCAAGCTGATCGTTGGCCAGGAATACATATTGCGTGAGCTGGAAGCAGCTGCCGGTTATACAAAGGCTGCGGATGTTGCCTTTACTGTTAGAGATACAAATGAGATCCAGACAGTGAATATGAACAACAAGCAAACTGTAATGCACTTTTCTAAAGTCGATGAGACCGGCGAAAAAGAATTACCTGGTGCTAAACTGCAGATCACTGATGAAGATGGCAATATCATAGACCAGTGGGTATCCACAGAGGAGCAGCACACAATCACAGGCCTGACTGAGGGACAAAATTATGTAATGATTGAAGTCACCGCTCCATATGGATATGAAATTGCTGAGCAAATCGAATTTACCGCTGGAGACGGCCAGAAAGTCGTTATGAAGGACAAAATGATACGCTCTTATATCAAAGTCAATAAAGTTGATGCCGAAGACCACATGGACATTCTAAAGGTCGCAGAGTTTACATTATATTCAGATCCAAAGTGCAAGAATGTCTTGATGATTGCAGAGACTGATCCTAAAACAGGAATTGCTATTTTCGAGGATCTAATCTATCAAACTGTTTATATCAAAGAAACAAAGGCTCCTGCAGGATATCAGTTATCCGATGAGATCATCAAAGTGACGATCGATGACGCATGGGTCAATGGTGACGACAAGCTGCGTACGGTTATTTATGCAGATAAACCATTACCTGGTGGCGTTATCAGTAAGCGACCTCAAACAGGAGATACTACATCTGCAGTATTATTGTTTGGACTGGTCTTATTATCAGGAACAGCAATGGTATTCTTCGACAGAAAAAGAAAGATTAAATCAAAGTAACTGCAAGTTCTTCACTACTTGCTTTTTTCATTTTAGGAGACTTTTTTGAGAGAGTCTCCTTCTAAAATTGGAGGTAATTTAATTATGAAAGAAATCAAAAAAAAGATAGCAGTAATCACAGCATCATTTACAATCTCTGCTCTCCCCTTTTTCACAACAGTAATGGCAAAACCAACACCTAATACTGAGGGATTGAAGAGTGAATCAAAGCCATGGATAGATTCCTTTACTGATTTTGCACTATGGTTGATTCCGAGTGTCGGCATTATAGCTTGTATTGCACATGGAATTAGTTGGATGGCAAAGGAAGAGGATGAGAAAGAACAAAAACCTATACGGAAAACATTAAAGAAAATAGTGTCTTGGACATTAGTTATTGAGATGGTCCCTACATTTTTCAAAATTTTGAATTTATAAGGTGCAGTTATGGATCTTGTAATCGACGGCGTTCGCTGGGTTTTATGGATTCTTGTTAAAGGCAGTTTGTTTTTGATAGATTCTGTCTATAACATCATACGGCCGATCTTGACCTTTGATATTGGATCAAGTTCTATAATATGGCAATGGTGGACAATCTTAATGATCTTCCTTTTTATTTTCACGTTATTAAGAGTTGTTGCAATGACTTTAAAAGTGGCAATCGATGAAGAATATGTTATGAAGCTGAGTGCCTTACAAACGTTTTATAGAATCTTAGCAATAGCTTTCATCGTAGCGATGACACCATTAGCGATAAAAGAGGCTACAGCATTTTCAAGTGTGATGATGGATTCTGTAGCAAAAACATTTGTCATTGATAATAACTTTGCTAATGCAAAGCCTAAAACAGATAACAAGCTTCAACAGGATATTGTTGACAAATTGTACAAAGAATATGAAGGAATGCCTTCACAGATATTTATCAGTTCAGCAAGTAATGGAAAATACCCTCCTTATCAGCTGATTGACATCAATGCTACTGAAGGTGGTATGGATCACTGGTTTGATGGAGTTCCAGTCATTGGAGGTATTTTTAATGTTACTAGCGCATTGATTGGTGCAGATGGAGATTATGTATACTTCCCTGACACAACGATGCTGATATTTCTAATCGTAGAAGGTGTCTGTGGTGCATATATGTTTTTGTTGATGGCCATACAGATATCACAAAGGATGATATCCATAGGTGTCAAGATCCTGATATCACCTTATCCGATTTCAGGTATCGTTAATCCGGATGATCGCAGTTTTGGCTTATGGGTCAAATTGATCAGTGCTGATCTTATATCAAATGTATTACAGTACATCATACTCTTACTCGTAATGGCAGTTACATCTTCAAAAGCTGTCCAAAATTTTGGCATTGTAGGACAAGGCATATTTTTTCTTGGTGGTATGCTTGCTGTCCTGATTGGTCCTGGTCAGGTTGCACAGATCATTGGTGGAGATGGCATGGGATTGTTTATGACGATGCAAGGGTTTCAGGCCATGTCTGCTCTAAAAGGCGTTACACAGGCAATCGGACATAAAGGTATGAGTATGGCCGGTGGAGCTGCCGCTCTTGGCACATACGGAGCTGGTAGGGTGCTTGGACTAAACTCTCTTGGTAATTTCCCAGGAGGAAATGGTCCTGGTTCCAACAATCCTACTCCAGGTGCATATGATCCAAGCAGTGATCCAAGTCGTAATCCTAATGGGGGTGGTTCCGGGCCAGGAGGAGCTGGAAGTATTCCACCAAAGGCATTCAACGAAGGACCTACGGAGAAACAGGCAAAAACTGCTGCAGCATTAGGCATAAATATAGGCGGTATGAGCAAAGGAGAAGCTTCACTGGCATTAGATAAAGCCGGTGCAGGAGAAAGCTTTTGGAGCAATTGGAATAAACAGAATGGAGGAGCGTCCGGGACTATCGATAAGGGTAATCAAACATACGGCTACGAGAACACACCAGGATCTGTCTCATCCTCTGGAGATGAGCTTGGTCATACCGGTTCCGTTGATCATAGAGATATGGCGGCTCGGAATATAGATGTAAATGATGGATTAGATGCATCTGCCGGTACTGACGCTTTGTCAGGATCAACAGCGGTACAACAGGATGGTATGGATAGCACACCACGTTTAAGTCGTGAAGGAACGACAGCAAGACGTGTAGGAGATTCCGGCAATATAGGAGCTAGAGTTGTATCTAAAGTAGGTCGTGCTGCATATTACTCCGCCGGTAATCGTCTTATGGGACAAAAGACCGTAGTTAGAGGGGGTAGATATGTGTACAAAAATACTCGAGCACAGAATCTCTCAAATATGCATGCGGGTATAAACGATTTGATCCGTCCTAAAAACAGTCAGGAAATGTCTGATGTAAGTGTTCAGAAAAGAGATGCTAAGGATTTGAAAGAAATGGAGGAGTTCAATAAATCATGAAATTTTATTCTCCGAAAAATTTTAAAAAGGGTAGACATATTGGCGGACTGTTTCGCATGATTGATGTTTTATTACTTGCGGTCGGCTCCGCAATATTTATACCTATGATCTTGTTCATCCTGACTAGGGATGATATCAATTTCATATTATTACTCGTTATGGCTATATTGTATGGTTGTATCATTTTATTGATACAGCCATTTCCTCCTATCTACCATAATTTTTTAACGTTTTTCCAAGTTCTGTATTCTTTTATAAATTGTCAGAAGAAATATATATGGGGAGGTATCGTAAAATATGAAGAAAAAGAAGAATAAAGAAAAATCAAAAGAAAAACGTGTCAGGAAAGAGGCGATAAAAAAGAAAAAACTATGTGCTACGGCTTTAGAATGGTCAAACATCGAAATGATAGAAGGAAATGCGATACATTTGAAAGACGGAAATGATAAAGAGCAGATTATCGGTGTCAAACTTATTCCCAGGAATATATTTATAGATAATAGCCATGTACAATCACAGGTCATCAATAATTTAAGGATAGTATTCAATAAACTTCGATTCCCTGTTTACTGGCAATATGTGTTCGTTCCTGTACAGATCGATGATCATATTACTATGTTAATGGCAGCTGAAGAACAGGAAGAAGATCCTAAAATACGTTCGATGATACGTAATGATTTTGAAAAAGCTACCTGGTTTCAGGATACGCATCGAGAATTAGAATTTTTTCTTATGCTGCGTAACAAGGATGAAAATATACTTCTGAAAAACTTCGACGAACTGGTATCTGAAATTCGACATTCCGGTTTTCGTACAAAAAGTTTGAATATACATGATTTCTATAATTACGTAGCTTACATGTATGAAAATCCCTTGATAAATGATTTTTATTTTTCTAGAGGGATTTTCAGCTGTCTGATCGATGATGCAGATGAGGTTTATATAGAAGATGAGTATCATGAACCGGATTTTTCTTATGACGACTATTATCGTTCAGAATCAAAGGAGGAAGAAAATGTGGAATAATTCTAAGCTGCAGAAAAAAAGTCTATTGCAGCCTATAGGTCTTGAAATAAAAAAAGGATGCTATGCACTTGGTGATAAATATATCAAATCACTTCTGGTCACGGAACTTCCCCGTCAGTTTGATCTAGGATTGTTGAGTTATTACGTTGCAAATCCTACAATAAAAGTATTTATGCGTACAGAGCCCTTGGAACTTGATTGTGCAACTATGCTGAAGAAAGAATATAACGATAAGAATCGTGAATATCAGAATAGCGGTAATGATCCTACAAGACGTGAGACACTAGAAAACGAATTGATATCTCTAAATACGTATATCAAAGAGATCGTAGACAACCATGATACGACCTGGAACGTGGTTATCGTATTCAATGTATATGGTGATACCGAAAAAGATGTAAAAGATAGATGCAAAGATCTGCGTCTGCGTCTACGTTCACAAGGATTCAAAGTAACAGGTGCAGATATTATGCAGGAGCCTCTGATGAGAGTTGCTACACCTTTATTTTTAGACAGCCGGTTACCAAAAGAAGTTGAAAGGAATATAGGAATACCATTACCCAGTTTAGGACTAGCTGGCCTATATCCGTTTGTATTTGAAACATTAAAAGATCAGGGAGGCTTTTTATTAGGACATGAATTAAGAAATGCCGGTGCAATCCTTTTTAATCAATTTCAGTGGTTAGATGATCCGGAAAGTGCAAGAGAATTAAATCGATTAAGCGGTAATCTTGTTATTGTTGGTGGAACCGGGTTTGGAAAAACAACGACCATGAAGCTTTTGATCCGCTTCTACATCCGAACACATAAGAAGATTATTTGGATTGATCCTGAAAATAAGAATCGTACTCTGACAAGGCGTTATGGAGGGACCTACATCAATTGGGGTCGAAGAGGCTATCTGATCAATGTCTTCGACTTGAAGCCGATATCCGTCGAAGAAGATGAAGATCCAAGTGTGATGTGGGACACAGAACTTGCGATATACAATTGTATAGATGATGTAAAGATTATTCTGCGGTATCTCGTGCCGTCAATAAGTGATGATACGTTGTCGATAATCGGTGATCAAATGGTCAAATTATATGCAGACCACGGGTTAAGTTTTGGGGCATCTTTTAAAGGATTGTCACCGGAGGCGTTTCCGACATTTTCAGATTTTGATGAACGCCTTAAAAAAAGCATTTCAGATTGCGAAAATCAAAACCATATTGATACGAAAGAGCTAGATCTGTTACGGGACTTACGTTTGAAGATCAAGCCATTACTCCGCGAATGGTCTGTTTATTTTAATGGCCATACTACCATAGGTAAGAATGAGTTATCAAAAGACATTATTGCATTTGGTACGAAAACACTCTTTGAAAAACCTACTACTCTGATAAATGCATTGAATCATATAATGTATCAGTTTGCATGGTCTTTATGTCTTGATGAGTCCATAGAATCAGCTTTTGTACTAGACGAAGCGCATACACAGATACTTACTGCGAAAAGCGCGGAACGAGTTGCACAATATGTAAGACGATCACGTAAATACCATAATGTATGTACTATTGGTACCCAGGAGCCTAAAGATTTTGCAAAAGATGAGATCCTGGAGCATGGGAAAGCGATATTTAATAACTGTGTGTACAAAATGGCAATGCATCTGGAATGGGACGGTGTCAAAGAATTAAGCAAACTGATCACCCTCAATAAAAATGAAATGGGCCTCATTGAGCAATTGAACATGGGAGATGCTTTATTTGTTTGTGGAAATCGACGTATCCCAATCCATGTCCTGCCTACACAAAATGAATTAAAAGAGATAGCCTGATATATTTAATAAGCTCAAGACCAGTATATGGATCTACTCCCTATCATTCAAACAATGATTCTCATGACAGGTGGTCCACTAACATGATAGATCCATCAAAAAAGCATTACCTGGCAAGTTGCCAGGTAAGATAAAAGGATGCAGGATATCACTTTCTATGCATCTGCAAAATATTTAGATATAGCAAATACTTTAGTTATTCTATAGATAAAATGTTAGTTAATCTTTTTCAATTTTTAAAGGAGATGATACGAACGAAACGAACAAGCATTTTAGCTTTGACCATTCTTTTGGTCTCAATATCATTATTTTCATGCAATCATTTCCGGATCTACTGTATCTTGAGTGGTTCGATGGAGCCGACGATATCTACTGGCAGTCTCATATTGGTCGATACTGATGTTTCGCTGCAGCTGCATATGGAGGATATCGTTACCTTTACAAAACAGAACTCTATCATCACACATAGAATCGTGAGACAGATCAATGATCAGAAATACATCACGAAGGGAGACGCCAATAACAGCGATGACCCTACACCGCTCTATAAGTCGCAGATCATTGGCAAGGTCATCCTGACCATCCCCTACATTGGCTATATCGTCCTATTTATCAGACGATATCTCTGGCTGCTGTGCGTTGCCTTTTTGGCAGGACAAATCATACAAAGAAAGAAAAGGTGAGATTTATGGCAAAATGTATGAAAGGTATCTCTTATTTATCTGCATTTGAGGCAATCGAGCAAATCAAAAATGCGAAAAATGAAGAAGAAAAAAAGAGATTGATACAGATGGAAATAGAAAGAAGAAAGAAAAATCGGCATAGGACAAAAGTGATAATAGTTGCTGGCTTGATTATAAACCTCGTTACTATTCCAATGCTTTTTCTTAGGATCAAACAACGAGTTTTTGATATCTTAATACCGAACTATGCAATAAGCATCACCGTAATTGGTAGTATCATATGCATGACAGCATTGACGGTATTTTTTTTAAATGGCCTTATAAAATTAAACCGTGTTGACTTCACAAACAAAAGTATTTATAATTTTCTACATGAGAACAGAGATAGAAAATATAAAAAAAACACTTGATTGCATCTACTTGGGTTATAAAGAATTATCTGATTTTTTGGTGTTCTATATTATTTCACATAAAATGATATGGTGGTGTTACGTTACCTTCTGTGTTATTTTTATTCTCAATAACTTGTTTTTTACATTTGAGCCATACAGAATGTCGAGAATAATTATATTTATTTTATTTTTTCTGATTGATGTCTTTACTCTTGTGATCATTGGTAAGGTGAAAGTGCATCAAATCTATTACGATAAACCTGATAACACGGAATTATTAAAAAATGTGATAAGCAAAAATGCCGCCGGTAGAGCTTTATTCATTTTTATACAAACTCTCTTATTTGGTAGCATGTATATCGAAAAAATTGATAAATTCATTGCAGATGAGAATTTTAGTATCGCATTAGGGTGGTGTTTTCTATTCTTTATGATATGCCTCGTCCTGTATATTCTCGCAATCCGATATGACTCCTGTATTGTCAAAACTCTTGCTATCTTCACTTCCAGCGTATATGCTATCTTACCATTAGTATACTTTTTTCTTAAAGACAATGATCCATTCTTTTCAACAGAAACTTTCAGCAAACTAACATATGTACTTGTTTGGATTCTTCATTTACCAGAATCACAGACATTTATTTGGATATTTTTGGGTTATGCAACAGCAGTAAGTTTATGCCTTCCAGCTCTGATTCCCAAATTTCATATAAGAAAATTACAGTATGCTATGAATATAATGAATATTGGTGTATCATTATTCACATTTTATTTATTTATGGATTCTGAAAGTATATCACATAAAAAGGAAATCATTGTAAATGAAATCAAGCAGAACTACCATACACCCTTTATGCAGGAATTGAATGATGAAATGAAACGTCTTGAAGAAAAAAATACAGATTTATCTTATCAAGAATTTTTAGATTATAAGGCGAATATACCATTAGTTGAAGATTTTTTTCAAGAAATAGAATCCTATGTCTTAAAAATTGACGGTTCTGATATACGAGATACTGGGTACATGTTATTGTTTCCTTATGTAATATCATTTTCACTTTCTAGCCTTGTTATAAATATCAGAAAAGATAAAATATTTAGTAAAGAGGCTAAAGATATAATAGATATATATGATATGATAAGTGAAAAAGTGATTGAACAAATGAAATATGATGATACTATTTGAGGAACATATCCAAGAAAAAAATAGAAAGATCAAGGAAATCAGTTTAGAGAATAATGTAATATTCGATGGTATTCCTCCTATAAAAGAATTGTCATTTCATTTATCTATAGATTACAAGGTAGTAGAATTTATAAATATTTCTAAAGGTCAAGTGATGACCTTTTTTATTTTCCAAAAAAGAAAGGAAGAAATTTATGGAAATCAGAAACAAGAAAAAAGTAGGCATCCTCTCTATTGCGGCATTGGCTGGGATCACTGTCATCGGATCCTCTATCGCATATTTCACTTCGACGGATACGAAGGACAATCTCTTTACCGTAGGCTCTGTGAGGACCGTCCTGCATGAGGACAGATGGGACGATCTCGCAGATACCGATCATAATGGTATACCCGATATGGCAGAAGATATCATTCCTAATAAAACGATCCCAAAAGATCCGACAATAGAAAACACTGGCAAGAATCCTGCCTGGGTCTATCTGGAGGTCAGAGTACCGATTGCAAATATCATCACTGCACAGGAGGATGGCTCACGGAATCCGAAAGCTGATACAGAGCTCTACCTCTTCACACCGGATCTGTATCACTGGCGACAGCTGAGTAAGATCGTTGAAGAGGATACCGATGGCAGGAAGACCGCAGTCTATGTCTTCGGCTATGAGGGTGTATTGGATCCGGGACAGACGACAGCAGAGTTGTTCTCCTCTGTAACCTTCTGCAATGCGATCGAGGAACAGGGCCTGGAGGACAGCGAACAGATGATCACCGTCAAGAGCATGGCCATCCAGCAGGAGGAGACCGGAACGATGGAGGAAGCCTATGGAAGCTTCATCAATCAGGAACATGTCCTGGAGGATACCGCAGATACGAAGGAGCCTGCACCGCAGATGCCGGAAAACAGAGAAGCAGGTGTGGATGATGGAGGTCACGATGAATGAAGCACAGGAAGAAATGGTTCCTCGTCTTCCTGTTGGCAGGGATCATCCTTATGATGGTCCCCTTCAGTATCGCCTATCTGACGCATGTGGAAACGAGAGAGAACCGGATAACGATTGGACAGAACAATGTCATGATAGAAGAGGATTTCACACCTCCGGATTTCTGGAAGCCAAATACGGTCTATAAAAAGGAAGTGAAGATCCGTAATACTGGCAGCGTCCCCTGCTATATCCGTGTCTATACGGCTCTTTCCGACCATTCTGTCCCGGCAGAGCTGGATTTCGATACGAAGAACTGGACTCGTGACAGCGAAGGCTACTGGTACCATAACAGCATCGTAGAGCCGGGAGCCGTCACCTCCAGTCTGTTCACGAAGGTGACGATAGGAGATATCGAAACAGAGCTGCAAAAGACATTCCAGATCATCATCTATGCGGAATCCGTACAAGCGGAAGGCTATCACGATATGCGGGATGCCTTCGCCGGTATACGGTAAAGGGAGGCAGAAGCATGAAGAAAAGAAAATCACTCGTCCTATCTCTTGTCGTATCCCTGCTCATCTGCGGACTGATCATGGGAGATTCCCTCTCTTACCTGTTACGATCCTTCCGGCAGCGTTTCATCGCACAGACGGACACCGTGGAGGTGACATTGGTCGATGACTTGAAACAAAGTGTCCCGCTCGTACCGGGAAGCAGGATTCCCCTGGATATGGATGTGCAGAATCTGGGAGCTGCCTGCCGGCTACGCTTCAAGGTCTGCGTCTATACCGGTGGTGAGCTGCTCCGTGAACTTACAGAGGCGGAGCTGGAGCTGGCAGATGGCTGGGAATGGAAGAAAGACGGATATCTCTACCATACAGACATCCTGGAAGAGGATGGCATACTGGAGCTCTATGACGCTGTCATCGTGAGCAGTGACATCATCACGAAAGAAGATCAGACGCTGGTACTGGAGACGACGATCCAGGCCGTACAGAGTGAGCATCTTGAGGTCTCTTCGGATGGCTGGGGAGATACCGAGATCCGACAAACGCTCCGTTCAAGGAATGAGGTGAGATCCGATGCGTAGGAAACTGCTGTTACTGACAATACTGCTATTACCCTTCCTCCCTGTAAGGATACAGGCAGAAGGATCAGGCAGGGACGACATTCACATCCGGATCACGGAAGCAGGGGTACAGAAGACATCGGCAGATGATATCGTACTACCACAGATGTTACCGGGAGATGAACAGATCTATACCCTAAGGGTGGAGAACCTAAGCAAGGAGGAACAGGAGCTCTATCTCAGGCTTTGCGCAGGAGAAGGACAGCTTACCGAGATACTGGATCTGCAAGTGATGCAGGATGGCCACCGCCTCTATGAAGGAACTATGCAGGACGCGCAAAGCGGTATAGAGATGGGACGCTATGCACCACAGGAGATGACGACGCTCCGGATCACACTGCGTCTTCCAAAAGAGACAGATAACACATATTCGATCAGGGAGGCTGCTGTTGATGTCGAGCTCACTGCACAGATGGTGCAATCAAGCGTGGGCACAGGAGATCGTACGCAGCGGGCACTGCTCGTATCCAGCATCCTGGTATCCATCCCGTTTTTGATTATCATCGAAAGAAGGAGGCGAAAAGATCATGAAGAAGCACTGTAGACTACTCATATCGCTCCTGTTGCTGTTCCTGCTGCTAATCCTTCCCCAGGATGGTCATATCACAGCAGCGACCATCCATGAGGTATCTGGAGATAATGCGATAATCGACTCTTATTATGGATTTGCTCCAAAATTTACTCCAGGTGTTTCTTGGTCAGAAATATATGGTTGCACAAATTACAGCGATTCGGATTTATATCGGAATTCATCAGCAAATTCCGGACGTTTACCTAGAAATAGTCATGTTGCACTGCTTTATAACAATGATGTTGTGAGGAGCGGTACGATTGGTGTGAGATACAATAACGTAGGTTATTACAATGGATCCGCAATAGATCTAAAAATAATGTTGGTAGGAGGAGAGGTACGTACTGCCTCTGCAGATAAATACCCATCTAGTAATGTACCAGGGGTGGCGATAATGGATAATGATATTGATATATATCAGCAGTCTTATCACACTCGTAATCTTATTTGGCAGTTTACTTTTTATCAAAGAGGTACTAATAATACGGTTTCTGTCCCATTTCATGCTAATTTTAAAGATATCGATGGCACTGAATTTGTTGATTTTAGTTATGGTGGGATTACTCATGCATATGTCATGAGTAAAGCATCAGGTGGTACTTTAGATTACACATCAACACGGGTATCAGTGCAGGGAGATATGACAAGTACAGATGATGATAAAACACATTGGACAACATTATTAGGAGCCACGAGCAGCTTCCGACTCGTATACAGCCGCGCAAAAGAGCAAAACTATTCTGCCTGGGACACCCCTAGCAACAACCGTTCCTTCTATCATTGGAAATGGTCAAGTGATTCGCTTGTTCGTTTTGATACTCCTACTCCAACTAAACGTATCAACGGTAATACTTCAGCGTCAATCTATGATACTACAGCCTATAACTACACGATTGACTTTGCAGTACCGCCGGAGGATGCGACAACATATTACACAAGTTTTAAGCTTAATGATACCTTGGCAAATTGCTTGCAGCTTGTAAATGGTGCAAGCAGTATCACTGTATGGGATTCGGCCGGAAATGATGTGACGTCTAAATTTAATCGCTCAGTGAGTGGGCAGTCCATACAGCTAAGTCTGAGTAACGTCAATGATGCTTCGTTTTATGACAAATCATATGTTGTTACGATGAACTGCAGAAAGAAAAGCAGTTATGATATGTCTGCCTGGTTTAACACCTCTGGATCTGGATCCGTCAGCAATACGGCCTCTATAACAACGGACAGGGGCACAAAGACATCTAATGCAGTCACTGTTGGCTTTTATTATAAAGTAACCACTAGCGTAACAAATGGTACGATTACAGCAAGTACATCATCGCAGCTGCCTAACACGAGCAAAACGGTAAGCTATGCTCCTAGCAGCAGTGATTATGAACTAGAATCTGTGACCATAGATGGTTCTGCAGTTAATATCAATAGCTATCCATCCAGTTATACATTTAGCAATGTAAAAGATGATCATACGATAAATGTTAAATTTAAACGTGTCTATAAAATTGATACCAGTGCAACCGGCGGAACCATTACATCAAAAATCACCAGTATCGACAAAGGTGAGCAAAGAACCATTACGTATACGCCTAATAAGGGCTATTATTTACGCAGATTGACAGTTGATGGCTCTGTAGTCGATTTAAAAGCATATCCTACATCATATACATTCAGTAATATCTCAGCTGATCATACAATAAAAGCGGATTTTCTACCAATACCTGAACTGAGGATCATGAAAAGAATTTATGCAGATGAAGTATACCTTCCATCTGGAAATCCTACCTTTATTTTTAAAATCAAGGGCGTGGATTATCTTGGAAATTCGCATGAATACACAGATGTAATACGGTTTACAAAAGCTGATCTAAACGGTTCAGATATTATTGAGAAAGAACTCATACGAAAAGATATCCCTGCGGGATCTTACGAAATAACGGAAGTCTCTGTTTCCAGATATCATCTGGATAGCATCACAGGCGTGGTATCCGGTAAAGTAAATGGCAGTAAGGTGACACTGGATACAGATGGACAAAATGCAAGAGCGATCTTCGTAAACCGTAGAACAAAATTTCAGGACTATAGTGACAATGATTTTGTGATCAATCAATTCTATAAATAAATTAGATATGGAATACCGTTGATTACTCCAAAGTAAAGGACCGGGTAGTATTTCCCATTCGTGAAATCTCCACCCTACCTTCAGTTCCTTGACTTCTACGCAATCAACGGTGCGTAGAAAGTGTAAGGTAACTTCCCTTACTAGGAGAAAGCGGTAACCCCGCAAGGAGAATAAAATGGAAGCAAGTATTATTTTGACTGAAGAATGTATCAAAAAAGCATTCAATGCAGCATGTACCAAGTTTTTGTCTACAGTAGATGAAAGTATAGAGTGCTTATGTGATGAGGAACATTGGCCTAAAGCTTACAAGGAACATCTACAATCAGGAAGAGAAGGCATGAATATCTTATTACCACTATTTGTTGAGATATTTACAAAAGAATTAAGTAGGATAGGAAGAACAATCTCAACGTTATTGGCTGTGTCATTAGAATCTGAAACAGGTGAATCAAAAACATCGTCTTGGACGGCTTCTGTCCAAATAGCTGAAGAGATGTGTAGAGAATTAGGTATTAGCCATGAAGAGGTTGCACACGATTTAGAATCTACCTTATCAGAATTTGGAAAGGTACTTATCAAATATCATTCGATGCTTGGCAGCGAGTCAAAAATGGATTTTCTAACTTTCCTGAAACCAGATGATGGATTTAAAGCTTAGAAATAGTGAGGCAATATGCCTCACTATTTACTTCATTAAAATACAGACATTTTCTAGTATGTAATTCAGTATAGAAAATATTGTCACTACCTGGCAAGTTGCCAGGTAGATATGAAATACCGTTGAATGCTCCAAAGTAAAGGAGCGGGTAGTATTTCCCTATCAGGAAATCTCCACCCTACCTACGGTTCCTTGACTTCTACGCAATCAACGGTGCGTAGAAAGTGTAAGGTATGAACCTTACTGAAGAGAGCGGCAAACCCGCAAAGGAGAAAATTATGTATTTTTATGAAGTAAAGTCTAATCTTGTTGATTTGTGTGATTCTGATGCCTATGTCATGTCAGAAGACAAACTGAACGAATTTGACCTATTAGTAATTGACACAAAAGAGCATTCATACGTCACTTGTTCTATCGTGAAAGAGCTATCAAGATTTGAAGCATTATCACAATCATTTGAAATCGGTACATATCTCATGAAGAAAAATATTGAGGAGCATGTAAAAAGCAAGAAATCAGCCGTTGCAATGAATAATCTGCTGATAAAAGCAGAACTGAAAGTTAAAGAGATTCAGCATATAGAGAAACTTCGTAAACATAGAAATGACCCATATGTGAATGCACTCTTACAGGAATATGATTCGTTAAAAGATAAAAGTGATGAAACAGGTATTGCAAATGATGAAGTCATCTAGTGTATCATCATTTAACAAGAGGGAGTGCTCTCCCTCTTGTATACGATTTGTAATAAATGATATAATATCTAAAAGGAGGTACGTAGCATGGAAAAATTAAGAAAAATGACAGTGGATGGTATCGAGTACAACTTGCTTACTGATGCGGACATAGAAGAAATCAAATTGGTATCTCGCCTTGAAACACTGGCGTCGGATATAGAATCAGGTCAAGTTAAAACGATACCAGGAGAAGTATACAAAGCTTTAAGGAAAAAAAGATATGGCGAAGAATTATAGCTATAGCTATGTTGAAGCTTATTATGAATATTTCGTCAACTATGATTTCTATCTCATTGAAAAAGGATATAGTACAGAAAAATCGAATCGTATACAGAAGAAGATTGAAAAAATCATTGAAGAAAATCTCGTGCTATATCCGGATATGTTTGAACTTGCAAAAGGTAGTAAAACAATCAGAAAATTTACAGTCGAAGACCATATAATTTACTATAAAGTCAACCATGAACAAAAAGAAATTTATATCCTGCATGTACAACAAGACCGACAAAACAGATTTATTTAAGCGATGAGTAATCTTATCGCTTTTTTTCATAATTTGATATTTTCGTCCTCCCCCTGGATATCACCAGGGGGATATGGAATACCGCTTCATGTTGCAAAGTCAAGGTCAGGTAGTATTTCCCTAACGGGAAATCTCCACCTTGCCTATTGCACCTTGACTTCTCCACTATCAGCGGTGTGAAGAAAGAGTAAGGTATATATACGAGGAGGAAAAAAATGAATCTATTTATGATAACCGGAAAGGTCAAAGAAATCAGGATACAAACATCTGCATTGGAAAGAAAATTTCTTGTTCTAGAAATCGAATCAAACAAAGAAAAAGAATTTACAGAGCTATTTGAAATATCAATACTATACGATCAATTATTAAATGCCCGCCCATTAGAAATTGGTGATAATGTGATGGTTAAAGGAAAAATAATTTCGCATAGTATTAAGGGGATGTCAAAAAAAGCGCACTTATCATACGAGTTAAGAGCCGATAGTATTACAAAGCATTAGCTCACACTACCTGGCAATTTGCCAGGTAGTTATGAAATACCGCTACATACTCCGATATCAAGGATCAGGTAGTATTTCCCTATCGGGAAATCTCCACCTTACCTACAGGTTCCTTGACATCTGCGCATGTAACGGTCCGTAGAAAGTGTAAGGTAAAAACCTTACAGAAGGAAGCGGTAATCCCGCAAGGAGAAGAGCATGTATAATCAAAACAAAAAAAATAGGTATGGCGTACAAACTGGTGATTTATTTATCGCCAAAATTGACAATGAAATTGTCTGTCTGCAGGTGATAGAGATATATGATAGCTTAAATGTCTGTGTAAAAGAAGTGTATCCAAATATTCTTGAAATAAAGGAGCATGGTGAATTTTCAAAACTAATAAAAATTGATAATAGCAGGAAGATGTTACTACCCTTAAAAAAGTCGAAATATATTAAGAATAACAAAAAAGGCGAAAAGAAAATGTCAGTGCTTAAAGGAATCTATATCCCCACTATTAAATATGATAATAACAATTATGCATTTCTGTATGATGGCGCATTTATTTAAAAGCTGCTAAGAGTGGCTTTTCTATGAAAAAGCATGGCACATCCTTGGATGTGCCTCTACCTGGCAATTTGCCAGGTAGTTATGAAATACTGCTTCCAGTTACAAAGTCAAGAATCAGGTTGTATTTCCCTATCGGGAAATCTCCACCTTTCCTACGGATTCTTGACTTCTCCACTTTCAGCAGTGCGTAGAAAGTGTAAGGTAAGAACCTTGCTGAAGAAAGCGGCAAACCCGCAAAGGAGAAAATATCATGAAAAATTTATTCAGGTCAGTGATTGGGAACAACAATATTATAATCACAGATGGCACCATCACTCATTCGAGCAAAGCAAAATCGTTAGCCCAGGGATGGATATGGTTAGACAAAACGGATGGTACAGGTGTTCTTGTGTCACCAAAAGGAGAATCAGCTATCTATTATGTCATAATTCCAGGAGTTGATGATATCCTTTATCGATATCACAGAAATGAAGAATGGCGTTCGTATAAGGGTTCAAAAGAAAATTTCAAAAAAAACATGGAAAAATCCATCAAATCGAATTAATGAGGTTTATATGATAGTAGTCAGTGAAGATAGAAATCAGTTGATTGATGAAATCCTGATGATGCAGAAAGAAGAACTAGAACATTGTAAAAATCTACGTGCCTTGTATATATCAATGGTAAACCATCTCAACAATCATGAAATGCATAATTGCAATGAAAGAGGTGTTGATATTCGCGTGGGAGATATATGTTATATCGACTTTGGCAACGCATTTATTGAAGAAATCGGTTTTCAGCATTTTGGTATAATCATGAGCATATGCAGAAATAAAGCATATGTCGTACCTATGAGCGGGAATAAGAAAGCTTATGCACAAGCATATGATAAAAATAATCCAAACGGTAAAAAGCATCTTATGCGCCTAAATAAGATAGGCTCAATGAATAAGCATTCTGTACTATTCATCAATGATTCTAAGTGGATAAATACAGCAAGAATCATTGATGTTAAAGGACATCTAAAGCGTAATAGCCAATTGTTTAGTGAGATAATGGAAAGAGTGAAAGACATGATATCATAGAGGGATTTCCCTCTATGATATTTGCACGCAGCTTTCGCTGCGTTGCACCCTGGCAAAGGTAGCCAGGGTGATATGGAATACCGCTTGCGATTCCTCAGTCAATGATCGGGTCGTATTTCCCTATCAGGAAATCTCCACCCTGCCTACGGCTCATTGACTGTTCCATCTTCAGCGGTGTGTAGAAAGTGTAAGGTAAGTGGCAACCCCACAGGAGTTAGAAAATGAAAAAATTATATTATATGAATTATTATCAGAATCTTGGTCAAAAAACAAGGAAATACGCTGAAGGATTAGTAGTCAGTGATGAAGAAATTAAGCAAGTTGTACACTTAACTGTTGATGGAGAAACACTCACTTGTACAGCTCTTGTTTTAAACGATGTTGAAGATATCTATTACCTGTTACAGGATCTTATTCTGCGTGGAAAGACGACAAATATGAAAACAAAGAAATTGCAGACCTTGGCATTACGTGAGTTTTTAAACAAAGAACAAAGCAACCTATATGAAACTCTTTGTAAAAAAGTTCAGTATGGCATCACAAACATACAAAATATGAAAGCCCTTGGTCATACGTTCTTTGAGCTTGACGATTATTATTCAGATAAATGTAGAAAAAATAATTCAAGCTCTATCGTTGAATTTGCACATCGATATCATGCAACCGATTACTACATAGCGCTTAATGATGATCTGTTAAACATCGAAGCAATATTGAATGATGAAGATGTAGCATTATAGGCTACATGGAGAAATGGTTTCTACGATTATGATAGTGCAATCGAATATATTGCTAAAACAGTCGCAGGTAAAGGCACAACGATTATATGAGAAGAGCTCAGATATGAGCTCTTTTCTTTTACAAAGCACCTCACTGCTTGCAGCAGTGGTACTACATGGCAGATTGCCATGTAGATATGAAATACCACTTCCAGCTACGCTGTCAAGGATCAGGTTGTATTTTCCTTTCGGAAAATCTCCACCTTACGTTCCTTGACAGCTGCCCTTCCAGTGCTTCGTAGAAAGTGTAAGGTAGTTATCCTTACAGAAGAGAGCGGCAAACCCGCAAAGGAGAAATAAGAAATGGAAACCATCAAAATCAACATGAACAAAGAATTGAATGGAATCGAGCTGACATTCTCACAGAAGCCAGATATCAGGATTCTGGATACATTGAAAGCTGCCGGCTTCCACTGGCACCGGATCAAAAAAATATGGTATGCGAAAAAATCAGAAGCGACGCTGCAGGTCATTGCTGAGCTGAGAGAAAATCCTACTAGAACAGTAATGGACGATGAGCCAAAACCAACGGATATGGGATCAAAAAAAGAAAATCTTGATGGTGTAAAAATTGGAGATCTGTACGTTGCTTCCTGGGGATTCGAACAGACTAATCTTAGTTTCTTTCAGGTCGTGAAGATATCATCCCATAATGCATGGTTCATCGAAGTCGCTCCGGAAGTCAAACAAGAAAGTGATGTTTCCTGGGGATCTCGAACGGTCTCATTTAAAACGGATGGTGGAATGCTTGCACCAATCAATACTGCGACATTCATTAAAAATCAGTTGCAAGGAGATCGAAAAAGCACGAAAAACAGCACTATTAAACTTACTGATTACGCATACGCCCACAAATATGACGGAAGCGAATTATATAACAGCTGGTATGCGTGATCAGCTTCTGATTTACTTACTTTCTTCGTATTTCCATAGCTGCCGATGGCAGCGTCATCGGCAGTGCGTTTTTGTGATATTCGGTGGGATAAAGATAAAAAATCCATACCTCTATAAATTTGCATAATTTAAAACGATCGAAGTAACATAGAGTGAGAAAAAACAGTTAAGATAATTTTGAAAGAAGGTCATCAATAGATGGCTTTTTTACTTTCTTCATTTTTCCATAGCTGCCGATGGCAGTGCCAGCGGCAGCAGCGCCCGTGTGATCTGCGCCGGCGGGAGTAAAGAAAAACGCCCTTCTATATGACCTGACAAGTTGCCAGATCATGATTTAAAAAGAGATATCAGATTGAAATGATGATAAGGAGAGTAAAAAAATGAGAGAAAATAATATGTACCGTGCCTTCGATTATGGTAGAAAACACTTGAAGAAGTACCAGAGATGGCTGGCTCCCTCCCGGGAGCCGCCACTTCATAAAAAACTTTGTTTTTTATGAAGCTGGATAAGGGAAACGTATACGTTTCCGGTGGAACAAACGGTCAACGACCGTTTTTTTGGTCATAGAACAATCCCCCTGTATACGTGTTGTAAACACAGAAAAAGCCTTTATATATAAGCTAATATGACAGTTTCCTAAGGGTAATTCGACTTAATTCTAATGTGTATACAATCGTATACATTTTGTAATCATGTGTATACATATTGAATACGTAAAGCGTTAGATCAAAAAGCCCTTAAATAAAGGCTTTCTGATATCCGTGTTTACATTCTGTATACGCTGAAAATATCAACATGGCAACTTGCCATGTTGACTGAAAGGAGACTTTATGAAGAAAAATGTATTATCTGTACGGATGTATGATACGACATTTGATAAGCTGCGGCAATTAGAATATTTGGAAAAAGAAAAAGAAAAAAAATACAAGGAGGTCGCATTGACAAAGAGCGAAATCGTAGAAGATGCAATAGCTCATTATTATGCGATGAAGCTTGATAAAGACACTGGCACAGATTATCTTGTCCGGATGAATTTAATGATCCAGGATGCACTCAAACAACAAAATCATTCTGTCGATCTGATACTTAATCAGATACTAAGATTCACTATGATGTCCTATGAGGCAGGGATCACAATTCTGAAGGATCATCGGCTATCAGATAATGAACAACCTAAAAATACATTAGAGGCAGAGGATCTCATACAAAATATAGAAAGTATTTTTGAGGAAGGTATCCATGCAAAGATTGCAATGCAACTTGGAGAAAGCGGTGATGAATAAATGTTGATGACTGATGTTTTTGACAAATTAAATAATTGTCTGAATGATGGTTATTCAAAACTCAGAAGTATGCGAGGTGCAGATCCAAACGGCTTTAATTATGCGATGCTGGAAAATTCTTTAAGTGTTATAGAAGATTCCTATATTTCTTGCCTTGATGCTAATTTTGATCAAAAGCTATTGAACGGAATAGAATCGGAATGCCATGAAAAAGGACAACCGCCATTCAGTGCTATTTTCTTACAAAAACTAATGAATACCTATATGGATGAGCGTTTTGCAAAACCCAGATATTTCTTCGATATGGACGGTGTCCTTTTTAAATTTGATAATTCTTTGACTTCTCTTGAACCGTTATATGAGGAAGGCTATTTTAAGCATCTCCCTCCTCATCGTTTGGCAATCCAGTGTATGCAGGAATTGCTGAATAAAGGTCCAGAGCATGTCTATATACTATCTCATTATATTTCTCCATATGCCTATAATGAGAAATTAGAAGTATTACAAGAAATTTTTCCTGATCTGGATATCCATAATATAATCCTTGTTCCTTATGGAGAAAACAAATCAGATTATGTACCGATAGCAGTAAAGGAAAATGATTATCTTATAGATGATTATACTCCTAACCTTGAGCAGTGGAAAAACAGTGGAGGCAAGGCTATCAAATTTGTAAACGATATTAATGATAGAAAAGGTACCTGGAAAGGAAGCAGGATAGAATATGATGATCCTGATCTATTCGACTCCTTAAAAGACATTCTAGATAATAACGAAATATCCTTAGACAAAGTGGAGACTATTTTACATACCTATCTGAATGAGAAATTGGAGACACTGCAGCCTTTTGCTGAAATTGGATTTTGATTACCTGGCAATTTGCCAGGTAGGAGGTGATATGCTTGAGTAAAGCACATGTTATATCTAAATTTAGATTTCTCGAATTTGGAAAACCACCACCTAAGGGCTCACGTTTTAAAGGTGTTTTGAATACAGAGTCATTATTAGGATGGTCTGCTTATACAAATAGAGATAAGGCAGCTGATAGAAAAAAAGAGCATAGCCTGCATAAAGGAGGATTGCTTGGATATACCAATCAGGATGATTCCATACGGACGTTTTCCAGTGATGGTTGGTTGTCAAAAGATAAGATGGTAAAATTTAAGAAAAAACTTGCTGATTCATTTAACAAGAATGGTGATATATTCTGGGACACAGTCGTATCTTTAAAAAACTATCAGGATTCACATCAAAGTAATATGTATGATGTTAATGATTATGCCGCTATCGTTTCCAAACTATTGCCTGGTTATTTCAAAAGTATTGGTCTGGATCCAAATAATATGATCTGGTGGATGAACTATCACAACAATAAGAAGAATCCCCATATGCATATCGTGTTCATGGAAAAGGAACATACACGGACAAAGGGAAAACTTGCACAGAAATATCTAGACAAGTATAAAGGCATGTGGCTGAAGGAGCTTGGACTCCGTGAAGAATTTGCCAAGAAATACAATAAGGCACCCAAAGATTTCTTCAAAGAAAAGGATGCTTTAAGAAAAGACCTGCTAACGAAGATCGACATGGAAGCAAATAGCCGTACAATATTGAGCCTTTACGGGAGCCTGCCTAAGACTGGAAGATTCTCTTATAATTCTAAGGCAATGAAACCTTACAAAAGGCAGATCAATCTAGTCATCAAGGCGTTGCTGCAGGATGCAGAAGTGAAACCTACCTATGATCAATGGATGGAAAAAGTAGAGACACTGGATAATTTTCAAAATACTTTAGCAAGCGATACTATTTCACACTTCAAGAAAACTGAACTTGATAAGCTATATGCGCGTATAGGAAATATGATCTTGGAGAATGCAAAATATAAAGAAACAGAAACTGTACATGGCTATGATCTATGGTTTTCTAAAAAAAATATTCGATTAGAAAATGATGAAGTGATCAGAGTTAAGCTTCATGATAAGCCGGCTGCTATTGATCTACCAGCATCTTCTCAACTCTTTATAGACGAGAAAGGGTTTTGTCATATCGATATCCAAAACGATAATGATTATATCCTGCACGAATATGACAGTAATCTGAATGCATGGAGAGGTACTTCTGAAATCAATGCATTAATGATTGATGGAATGAAGCTTTATCAGCATATAAAATCAAAGGACCTGTATTTTGATCAAACAGTTCCTTTATATCAGGAACCGATATTGGATCAAACATCGGATAAGACTGAGCTAACAGATAAAAAGTCATTTGCCGATCATAAAGGAGCAACTGCACAAGAGGAAATAGCAGTCAATACTACAACTTCTAATAATAGAAGGACTGTAAGGAGCATGGGAATAAAAAGGACATCGAAAGTGTTCCATAATAAAGAAATCAGTGCACTTTTGAAAAAAGGTGCAAGACGTATCCTGCATCAGGATGAGCAGCAGAAAGAACGTGATTTAGAAAAATTCGTAAGAGAGTATGAAGAACAGATACTCAGAAGCGAAGAAAGGAATATGGAGTATATATGATAAAAAAAATAATCATCTCCCTAATTGGAATAATAGCCGCAAAACTGCTTATAGATCTTGCTGCTATCAATTTGATAAATCTAATGGTAAAGGAAAAAATAGAATTCACCTTAGATTTTGGCTTACTAGATATAGAACCAAAGATAAAGTTAATCTCAAACATTATTACTCTTCTGATAGCAATGTCGATCCTAATGGGAATGTTTTCTAAAAGTGACAGAAAACAGCTTGATAAAGACAAAAAGAATTTTACACATCTATCGTCAATACATGAGGCAAAAAGAAGTCTAACCAGGATACAATTCCACGAAGTAGACGGACAGTGGAAATTGAATCATCATACTTTATTATCAAAAATCGACACAATCCTAAACCCACCTAAATTGGCTTATGATGCAGTCCTAACTTTTTTGAGAATCGATGACTGGCATAAACTTAATACGATAAAGAAATGGACCATAGATGGAAAAACTGTTGTACAGCGTGCAGGCCTTCCAATCTATATGCCAAGATTTAGGAAAAAGACGATGTTTGTCGATGCTAATGATAATCATTCTCTCTTGATAGGTACAACCAATTCCGGAAAAACTGTATCTGTGATACTACAATTGATAGAGACTGTACGGATGGCAGGTGAATGTGCAGTTATCAATGATCCAAAAGGAGAGCTATATGAGTACACTGCAAAGCAATTCTCTGATGATGGATATAATGTAATTAAATTGAATTTTGTCACACCTGAAGCGAGCAATGCGTGGGCTCCGCTGGAACTAGCATGGAATACATGGAAGGAAGCCTATTTAAAATATCAAGATCTATTGCAGGAGTGGAAAAATGAAGAAGCTTCCCTTTCTCCTCAAGAAAAGTCTGAATGGCTGACAAGGGCTCCGCAACCGGATTACTCTAAGGCAATAGAGTACTTAAATGATCTTGCACATATTCTAACAGATGAGGCACATGTTAACGAAACATCATTTTGGAATGATTCAGCAGCAGAGTGTATTATAGGGATGGCAGCTTTTTTGATGGAGGAAGGGACCAAAAATGGTGATTTCGCTAATGATATCATAAATTTTAAAGCAATCAAGATGGGATTGCATTTTGGTGAAGTAAAATTATCCAAGGAACAGAAAAAAGCATTGAACGTTAGATCTGATAATGTACTAGGAGCGTTATTAGAAAAATCCAGAAAAATGGATGATATCAGCTATGGTTATCTCATAGATTATTGTAATGCACCAGAACAGACAAGACAAAGTATTAAAAAGGTATTGTCAACTAAAATGGATATTTTAACCATGAATGAACAAACAATGCGTATGACCTCATATACTGATTTTGATTTAAGAGAGCTGGGATATAAGAAAACAGTGATATATACGATAGTACACGATGAAAAGAAAACATATTATCCATTAGTTACAATTTTTTTGAAGCAGTTATATGAGACTATTATCAATACTGCAAGAGGAAATGAAGGACGCCTATCTATTCCTGTAAACGTAATCTTAGACGAATTTGGAAATTGTCCTCCTCTAAAGGATATTCAAAGTATGCTGACAGCAGGACGCTCCCGTGGCGTAAGATTCATACTTGCAGTACAGGATATCTCACAGCTTAATGATGTATATGGTAAAGAAGTTGCTAATACGATCAAGAATAACTGCAGCAATACTATATATATTTTGGGTTCTCAAGAGGAAACGCTAAAAGAATTTAGTGCCCTATGTGGGTCAAGGCAAGTATGGCTACCATCACGTCGATGGTATGAAACACGTCCCCTCATCAGCGTAGATCGATTACAAAAACTCAACTGGGGCGAAGTCGTTATCAGCAGACAAAGGAAATCACCATTTATAGCACGTATGATCCCTTATAATAAGTGCCGCTTTTATAAAGGAAAAAATATGAATCCCAATAACGTAAATCCACCAAAGCCATCGGTTAAATGGATAGATTTAAAAGAACTGCTTTCTAATTATGGAAATGTTTTTTGACCTACATGGCAAATTGCCATGTAGATAGGAGGAAGTATTATGGATAAAGAAAAGATAACACAGTATAAGCTATCGAATAGAGAAATAAGCTTAATAGAATTTATGAAAGAGTTAGAGAAACAGCAAAGAGAAATAGGCTATAGCAGCAAGAAAATCGCACTGATATTAAAAGAAAAACAAATCATAGAGATGGAAGAGAAAAGAACATGCAAAATATTTTCCTCCTATGTAGAAAACTGCGATTTTATCAATATGAACCTATCAGATAATTCAAGAGATGATCAGCGTACTATTGAAGGAAATATCTTTATTGACTGTTCATTTATAAATTGTAGCAATATCGCCTCTATGAATGAGTGTGTTTTCATTGGATGTACCTTCGATAATTGTGATTTTAAACGGACAACTTTTATAAAATCTGCGTTTGAAAATTCATCTGCAGGAAATTGTGACTTCCGTATGGCGAATTTCTCACTCTCAAATTATCAGGAACTGTACGTGGAAGAATGTGAAATAGAAGGATCTTTGCTAGAGATTTCTCATGAAAATGATGATAGCCCTGTAAATGATCCAGACAAAATAGAGATCAGTGTCAATATGCTGGAAGCATCACTACGTTTGATCTATGATTCTATGCGGCTAAATGAGGATGCACAGTTATCACTGGATCCTCTTGCACATGATCTTAATGAATATATTCGTGAGGCTAAGAAAAAATTAGAAAAAGATGGTATAAGGGATCGAGAAGAATCTGATATTTTATCAGAACTTGATTTACATGAAGCATGGGCCAATCAGATATACCGTATAACTGCTGACATGCCTGATATCGATTGGACACATTGCAATTATAGCAATATGAATTTTAGTGAACGAAATCTATCAGGTATAGATTTTACTGGCTCAATCATGAAGAATTGTGATTTCACAGCTTGTAATCTGACTGGTGTGAATTTTTGTGGATGTAATCTCACCGGTTCTGTATTATATAAGTCTATCATGGCTCAGAACAAATTCGATGATGCTAAGTTGGAGAATATAACTATCGATAAGAAGAACCTACAATTGTTTGAGTCTGCCGGCGTTCCAGTAAATACGAATCAAACTGGTCCTTCAAAAATCTCGGTAAATATGTCGCGTAATGGAAAGCGGATGGTCTAATGGAGGATAAATATCAGAAATATGAAAATACTGCTTTCTCAAGTGAGCAGTGGTATATCATAAAAAATGCTATTGATGACGATATCGACATCAAAGATATTGCAGATCCAAGATTCAGCACTGCACAGCTCACCATGTTGATCGACGCACGAAGAAATGGAATCAATTTGGAAGGGCTGACGGATCCAGAGATAAAAGAAGAACAACTAAAGCAGATTTTGGAAAAGATAGCAAATGAAATGGGACTTTATGATGAGCACTATGAACATGTACGAAAGTTATGGATTAGAAATTTCACTAGAATGATTCTCATTGCATCAACAATTACAATTATCTGTTCCCTACTATATGTTACAAAAGATGAATGGTTGAAATATTTTGAAGATCTATACTTGAGTTTCAACTGTGACAGAGTGCAGATCGAAGCAGGAGATGATTTTAATCCCGCCACGTATATCAAAACATATGATCCAGAAGCAGTAATAGAATTTCCCAATATAAAACAGATAGACACACATAAGCCCGGTACATACTGGGCTATTTATCATATTAGCAATGGGAAAAAGGAAAAAGACATGAAACTGCTTGTAGAAGTAAAAGATACAAGATCTCCTGAAATCAAGTTAAAAGCAAAGCATATTACTGTTACTGATATATCAGAAATTGATCCAAAAAAATATATTATTTCTATAACAGATGTCGTTGATGGCGATCTAAAACCAAATGCCAAGATTCAGTTAACTAATACCAAGATCATATATGAAGTATCTGACAGTAGTGGAAATAAATCAAAAGAAGTAATTAAAATAAATATCGATAAACCGATGGAAGAAAAGGATAGCATGCCTCAAAATACGGAGACGCTTCCTAATTCCGAGAGTAAAAAGGAAGAAGCAGGACCAAATAAAGACAATCCCCCTGCTAATGAGAATAAAGAAGTACCTGTAACAGCTCAAGATAGAACATTTCCTTTCATCGAAGGGCAGACATTTGATCAGACATACCAAGAATGCATGACTATAGGTAATGCTGCTGTCTCTGCTGGACAAGCTAATACTGCATCCTGCAGCGTTTATGATGAGGACGGAATTCACAAAGGATATATTCTAAGTTTTAACTAGCACCTGGCAATTTGCCAGGTGCTTTTATGGAGGAAAAAAACATGAAAGAAATTATAAATATCAGTATACCAAAATCACGCTTCAAACAAAAAATCAAACAAGTTAATGGTACAAAATATAGTCATCGTGTCGTTTTACCAAAGGAAGCAGGACCATATAAATATCATGTATTATTGATCAGCGAAGATTTCGTTCAGGAAGACGTTAATGATAAGAATAATAATGTCATGCATTTTTATGCAGATCGTGAAATCCAGTTATCACAGCACCATAGGACACCCACTGGTGAAAATGTTTATGAAAAAGTGAAAGTGATGCCAAAAGAGCTTTATAAAAGTTTCTATGGTGAATATAAAGACATGAGCAAAAAAAGGTTCACAGATGAAGAAGTTGAATTTTTAAAAAAGAATGTGTCGGTCTTAGAATTTTTGAAAGACCGAGCTGGATTTAGTTTTCAAAGGCAAGGACAGCATTATTACCGTTGTGATCAGCACAGTTCTTTAGTTATTGATGCTAGAAAAAATATAATGTTTTGGAATACAGAGCACGTCAATGGATCAGCTCTGGAATATCTGAAGAAAATCGAAGGAAAGACATTTCCAGAAGCAATGAATATCTTAAGTGAATATCATAATGGACTTGCGCCTGATCAGAAACAATACGTTGCACCGAAGTTCGAACAAATGGAATTTAAATTACCAGATTCACAAAAGAACGTTAATCAAATATATAGTTACTTGTGTGATAAACGAAAAATCGATCGTGATCTTATAAAAAGATTTGTGGATGATGGTAAGATATATTTAGATGCAAAAGGTAATTGTGTTTTTGCATGTGAAAATTATAAAGGAAAAGTAGATTCTGCCTTTATTCGTTCTACCTATTCAAATTTCCGTGGCGATATTGGAGGAGGTAATAAATTCACAGGATTTTTCATTGAAATGGATCCTAATGCAAAAAAACTCGTTCTTACAGAAGCTTTTATCGATGGTCTATCTTATATATCAGCAAAGAAAAAACTGGGTGAAAAAATTGATTTTAATGTTTTAGCTTGTGATAGCTGCAATGTCATGAACGAGACTTTTCGTGTAAACTACCTTACTCGGCCAATATTAAACAAAAATATCGATACAGTCATACTTGCACCTGATAATGACAAAGCTGGGTTAGCTGCAGCCGATGAATTCAAAGAGTTTATAAAGCCATTTCATTATATCAAAAACGTAGAAGAAGATCTTCCGGATCTTGGATCAGACTGGAACAAAGACCTGCAGAAGATGTACGAGATATCTAATGATTTGGATATGCAACTGGATTTGTTAAAGTAAGTGATTTCTCATATACTATGCAAAGTAGCAGATGTCTAATTAAATAAATGATATATTCGATATGGGCTTAGGCAATAGAATATTGATCTAAATATACTATATATCTAATCTAGTGTATCAAAGATTTTAAGAAAAATTTTTTCATGCTAAATAGTAAGAATAAAAAAATAGAAATTAGCTATGAATAAATGTTATAATAACTATATGAGGAGAATAAGTTTAAAATCATGCTTTCTATTTAGTATTAAATGTAAATTCGGCTTGACACATTTAAGTTATTTTTGTATCATAAGGGTGTAAATAAAATTGCGAAAATTTACATTTCAATTAAAGTGTCCTAAGGATGCTTTTTTTGTACAAATCAAAAGTATATTAAACATAACAAATAAAGATGTGCGCGCCCAATATGGAATATAATTTTTATCTTCATTTGTCAAAGGAAAGAGCTTTGACAAATGAGAAAAAAATTAGTCTTAGAAAGTATGAGAGTAATTCTTAAATAGGAGGCGCATGAAAATGAAAATCTTTGGTTATATTAGAAGGAGCTCATCAGAAAGGAATAAGTCTAATTATAGTATTGAATCGCAACAACGTGTATGCAGTGATCTTGCGGCAAGAGATAATAGGACAATTGAGAAATGGTATATTGATGAAGGGTACTCTGGTACAACATTGAAAAGGCCACATATGCAAAGAATGTTGCGAGATATTGCTAATGCAAAACAAGAAATATTGATTTATATCTGGTTATCCTCTAGGCTTTCGCGAGACTCAAACCATTGTAATTCACTGAGATATGTATTTAGTAAATATAACGTAACAGTGATATCAGATAATGACGATTGGGCAAGTCTTGAAGATATCGAATCACATCCTGACAGAACAATTGCCCCAAGAATCATCAGTCTCTCCGATGAAACAGAAGTTCATCGTGATAGAAAGCGGACACGTACAGGATTGACTACATCTGCGCGTAAGGGCAATTATACAAAAGGAGGTGTGACTCCGCCTACAGGTTATGTCTTTAAAAAAAATTCTGGAGTCGATGCGAAAGGAAGAAAAATTGAGATAGACGCTAACTATGTATCAACTATGCTATATATTTTGACGCAGATACATGATAATAAAAGATCTATAGACTCCCTTGCTATAGAATTGAATTCTAAGAAAGCATGTGGTGTTAATTGGTCATATTCAAAAATATACAAAGCTGTTACCGATCATATAATCTATGGAAGATTTGTGACAAGCTATGTAGATATCAGAGGGCATTCTCCAGCTTATTGTTCAGAAGCGTATTATAACGAAATGCAGATCATCATGCATCGGAGAAAAAAAGAAACTCATCATAAATACCTTTTCAAAAACCTTATCAAATGTGATGAATGTGATGCTTGGTGTAATGAAGTCCCTACAATACATTATCCTAGAAATGGTGATAAAAGAGATAAGAAAATTTATAAATACTATTGTTGTCCAAATTGCAGTAAGCGTATAAATGAACAAATCGTATTAAGAAAAATGATACACGAAGTTAATGATACAGCTAGAGATACGTCGCATATCGTGTTAATACACGATATATCTGAAAAACTCAAAAAAATTGATAAAAGGATAGAATTTATTAACGAAGAATATGAAACAGGTTATCTGGATGATGATGCTTATAAAAATGAACGAATAAATTTATTAAAGCGTAGAAAAGACTTGAAAAAAGAAATAAAAAAGCTTGAAACAAAGGAGATTAAGAAATTCAGGGAATATTCATATATCGAGCAAAAACAATTGATTAGAAAATCTATAAGCAGTATTTCTATAAATTTAAGAGAAAATACAATAACTGAAGTTGACAAAATACAAGATAATATTTGATCGTTACTGTTCACTGATTTATATTATAGAAATAGCTTAGATAAGGACAAAAGACGAAATTAGCGTATGGCAGTAATCTCATAAAAAAGGAGTACCCTCATTTAGCTCCCTTATTGATTCCTTAATCTTCGGTGAACAGTAACCTTTGGTCAAGATTTCAATTATAAAGAACATAAAATATGTTTACATTATGTAATATATGGTGTACAATAGCTTTGTCGATAATCATAAAATGAGGAAGAGTTCATATTTCGCAATTTTATTGCCACTCGCTCCATATACCAAACAAGTCGATAACTATCGGCTTTTTTTGTGCTTTACCGAAGTTTTGACCAACATTATTATAGAAATTCTGTATGAATTATTCTATTTCGTATGTGGCAAATATTGAATCATTGTTTATTTCAGTGATGGTTAGGTATTGCTTATCGACCGTTTATATTCTACATTACCCTGAATTCATTCTGGTAACTTGTTCTGTACATCTCTAAATACGGACTTGTCTTCTCTTTTGTAATTTTCATCCGTACATTTCTTTTGCTCCTCTTTATTCCTGTTTTTATATTGACTTTATCTTTACCTACATTTTAAACTCTGGTGATTTGTAAACGTATGCCTCAAGAATAATTCCACTTTTTACGATATACGGTTTATATTAACTTTTACTCAATTATCGTACGAGCTTTCTCTAATTATCAAAATAAGTAATATGCCGTTCCTCTCAGATTACTGCCTGCATAGTGGACGCTCCCTTTTTTTTGTAACAGCAATAATCTTTTTTTACAAAAGGATTGATAAGAAATATAGACTTTTATTTCCAGTAATCATAAAACAAAAAAATGGGATGATATGAAATGTTTTAGTAATCTATTCGCTATTAATATAAAGAAAACACATTTTTATGCAAATTTTTATGAAAAACATCTTTTGTTTATACGAATTCTATGAAATGAAATTATCAAATATTGCAGTTCTTTTGCTTACGATTTAGATTTTTTCTGTTTGTATACTCATGAGAATTCTCTATGTGATAAATAATCAGTCATGCAGATACTGCTTGCGAGTATAATACAAATGCTTTCTACTTTCCTCGAAATTCGCATTATAGAAGCAAGAATATAGGACATTCAGTGTATACTCAATAGCCAACTGAGATGAAAAGGAATACGTTGCAGTAGCCTTATCCTCCTCATTCGGTAAAAGAAGCACCAAATCACTTAGTCTTGCCAGAGGACTATCAATATTAGATGTCAACGCCACCATCTTTACACCTCTTTGCTTTAAAATCTTTGCCTCATTGATAACTTCTGCTGTTTTTCCGCTATAGGAAACCATCATTGCGAAATCCTTGTTTGTGGCATTGGCACATAGATATGCCTGATCTGGCGATAGAATAGAAATCTTTACATACGTATTTATTTTCATCATCTTTAACTGAAAGTCCAGTATACGAATAAAACTATCACTGACAGCAATCGCTAGAAGATTCTCCGCTTCCAGCATACACTGTACGACCTTTTCGATGATCTGATAGTCCATATGCTTTAAGCAAGAATTGATGGTTGTTTTGGTAAGATATGCGATTTTCTGAGAAATAGAAACTGATGTATCTTCTACACTAAATGGTGCATTTACATCGATAGGAAATTCCTTTACCATTTCAAAGCTTACATCCTTTGACAGTTGAATCTTAAATTCCTTATAACCATGAAATCCCAGCTTTTTACATAAGCGAATGATTGTAGTTGTAGAAGTAAAGGCTGCATTGGCTAATTCCTTAATAGACATCGTTACAGCACTGCTGCTGTTTTGTAAGATGTAATTTGCGACAGCCTGTTCATTTGTGGAAAGACTTAGTTTCTCGAATTGTTCAAAAATAGTCATAGAATGTACTACGGTCATACAGACAGCTTATCCCCTGTATCTCGTATCTCCTTTCTTACCTAACGATTTTATATAGCATGTACACTTAGCAGAAAAATGCAGGAAGTCAAACATTTACAGCAAGCGATGAAAATTAAAAAATCATGTACGTCTATGTCTATTATATCATAGGTAGGGTATAAGAACGCGTTATATTCTCATCATTTTCCCATAGAATTTGTAGAAACTGTAAATAAGTTACGCGAATCATAATCAAATAGGATTTTTGGAAGTAACAAAATTACAAAATGGAAGAAACGTATTTACAAACCAGAAGTTTAATTTATAATAAAGGCGATGAAAACGTTTGCATCTTTGGGGAATTGTTTGAAAATGAATGCTTTATAGCAAAACTTTGAAGAAAAGGAGAAATATTATTATGATTTTAAAGTGGATTGAAACTTGGCTGAGTCCAAAAGTGTCTGTTATTACAAGCACACGTTATTTTCAGGCGTTTCGTAGCGGATTCTTTGTACTAATGCCTTTAACGATTATCGGAACTGTATTTATGTTGATTACAGATTTCCCAATCCCTGGCTATAATGAATGGATGAGTGGTATATTTGGGGTAGGATGGGAAGATTTCCTCTCACCTGCATATCGTGCAACATTTAATATGATGGGATTCCTGTTTGCTGGAACATTCGCCTACAAATTGGCAGAAGGGTATAAACTCGATAAATTAACTGTTTGTATTCTCGGTTTGGTAGCCTATGTTGTTTTATCTCCAAAATCGGTTCTAGCACCGGAATCCGGAGAGGTTATTGGTAGAGTTTTACAGTTTGACTGGTTAGGTACAAAGGGTATTCTGACAGCATTGTTTGCCGCAACGATTTCTACGGAAATCTTCCGCTGGTGTGTGAAAAAGAATTTTACAATCAAAATGCCACAGAGTGTTCCACCGATGGTAATTAACGCATTTACTGCTTTGATACCAGGTATTTTGATTGTTACGGTATTGTTGATTATTAACGGTATATGTATGAGGATGGCTGGTTCTTTACCAGAACAGTTGTTCGCTTTGATCCAGTTACCATTGCAGTCTATGATTTCTCATCCATGGGCAATGGTTGTCATAGCATTCCTGAATGGTTTCCTATGGTGGGCTGGTATTCATCCAACCGTTGTCAATTCTTTAATATATCCACTATTGTATGCAAATGCAGAGTTCAATCAGACACTGGCAGATGCAGGGAATTTAACAACAGCTACTGGAAGTTTTGGTTCTGTACAAGTATTAGATCAATTCCTTACGATTGGTGGTGCTGGCATGATGATCGGTCTGACGATATCTATGATTATAGCAGCACGTTCAGCGCGTATGAAAGCTGTCTCTAAAGTTGCCTTCGTACCATCTCTGTTTAATATTTCAGAACCTGTAACTTTTGCGACGCCAACGGTATTCAGTCCATTGATGTTGATTCCCATGACGGTAACTCCGATTGTATCCTATGGTATTATGTATTTAGCGCAAATTATTGGTTTCATGCCAATGTTTACCAATGTACAAGCACCATGGGCAACACCGTTTGTGTTCTCTGGATTCCTGGTATCCGGTTGGCAGGGAGCAGTGGTACAGCTCATTATTGTCAGCGTTACAGTACTTATTTATTTACCATTTGCAAAAGCGTTGGATCATCAGTTCATGCAGGAAGAAAAAGAAACTGCATAGAAATAATAAAAAGCGAACATCCTACGGCTGTTTCATTGTAATGGATACAGGTAGCCTGTAGGTATATAGAAAATAGCATAGGAATACATAGGAGGACATTATGAAAAATATTGTGTTATTATGCTCTCAAGGAGCAAGTACAAGCATTTTGGTACAGGCGATGAAGAAAGCTGCGGATACTATGGAGTATTCATGCGACATCAATGCATATTCTATCAATATGTTAAATGAAGTAAAGGAAACTGCGGATATAATCCTGCTTGGGCCACAGATTCGCTTTCAAGAAGGCAAGGTGAAAGCAGAGGCAAGCTGCCCGGTCAAAACGATTGAGATGCAGATGTATGGTATGATGGATGGAAAAGCGGTTATGGAAATGGTACGCAAGGAGCTGGATTGATGAAAGGGATTGAATCCGTCTGCTTCCAGATTATAAGTTATACAGGAGCTGCGAAAAGCTGTTTCGTGGAAGCTATCAACGAGGCTGAACAGGGGAATTTTGAAAGAGCTGAGGAGCTATTATGCGAAGGTGATCAAAATTTTAACGAAGGTCATCATGCACATTTCGGATTGCTTCAGAAAGAAGCACAGCAGGAGCATGTAGAAATCAGATTGCTGCTGCTTCATGCGGAGGATCAAATGATGGCAGCGGAAACAATTCGTATTCTTGCCGAAAAGTTTATCCAAATCCACAAAGAATTAAAAAAGGGTGGTAAGAATGACTGATTTTGATACGATATGCAATGAGGTGCAAAAAAAGAAGAGAACCTATCGTCCGATGTCACCGGAAATTGTGCTGACTTCTTCCTTTTACTTTGATGATTTTAATGAATATGCTGAAGCAACGTCCAATGAGTTTGAGCATTATGTATATACAAGAGGAACAAATCCAACAACCGAGCTGTTGGAGGAAAAGCTTGCAAAGATGGAGGAAGGAGAGCGTTGTAAGGTGTTTGCTTCCGGAATGGGGGCTATTAGTGCAACCTTTTTTACCATGCTAAAGGCGAACGATCATGTTATCTTTGTCAATACGGTCTATGGAACAACGGTTTCCTTGATTCGTTATATGGAGCGCTATCAGATATCATATGATATTGTAAATTCTACAGATACCGATGTGATTCTCTCTTATATAAAGGATGAGACCCACATTATTTATATGGAAAGTCCATCCTCACAGAAGTTTGAGTTGATAGATCTGGAAGCGATTGCTAAAGTCGCTAAACAGAAGGATATTATAACGGTGATTGATAATACGTGGGCTACTCCCATCTATCAACGTCCCTTAGTGCATGGCATTGATATTGTTATACATTCCTGTTCTAAATATATTGGAGGACATTCCGATATTGTGGCAGGGGCAGTAATCAGTAGCAAGCAAACTGTGGAACTGATTGAAGAAAAGGGCTTCCTCTATCTAGGAGCTACATGCAGTCCGTTAAATTCTTATTTGGCGTTGCGTGGTTTAAGAACGATGCCAGTACGTATGCGTCAGTTTACGAAGAACATATGTACTGTGTTGGATTATCTTTCTACGGATAAGCGAATCAAAAAAATTCATCATCCATATTGTGGGAATGCATGGCAGAAGCAGCTGGCAGAAAAATATTTGGATGGATATGGAAGTCTTTTTGGAATTGACATGGTAGATGATGATTTGGAAAAGCTGAAGGTATTTGTTAATGCATTACAGGTGTTTACCTTGGGTGTCAGCTGGGGTGGCTTTGAAAGTCTGGTGCTGCCCGTGTTTAAAGGAAATAATCAGCAGGCGATAATTGACAGAGGATTGGATGTTACGCATCTTCGTATATATGTTGGATTAGAGAATCCACAGGAGCTGATTGAGGATATAAAAGCAGCACTTACGATTGCCTACGGAAAATAAAGGAAAGTCTTACGATCATTATAGACATATCCTATATAATGATGATCGTAAGACTTTTTTTGTTATGATGATTGATATCTGTTAAAGATATGCTGAAACAGGCGTGTGCCACGTACTTTTCTGCCAGTGAAGTAATTACAAGGCGCAAAAAAACTGGCACATTTCGTAGAGGGTGATATATTTGAATTCCATTTTTGAACTCTGGTGATTTGTAAACGTATGCCTCAAGAATAATTCCACTTTTTACGATATACGGTTTATATTAACTTTTACTCAATTATCGTACGAGCTTTCTCTAATTATCAAAATAAGTAATATGCCGTTCCTCTCAGATTACTGCCTGCATAGTGGACGCTCCTTTTTTTTGTAACAGCAATAATCTTTTTCTTAAAGAACAATGTGAAAGTTTAAAACAAAGCATGCTATATCAATAGAATTGAAATAGCTGATGCTGCACTAGGAATGCTGCCTGGACCACCAAGCGTAGGAAACGTATTCCTCTATTTTTATCAAATTATTTCTAGAGTTAGCTGATATGACTCATACTTCAAATAATAGATGAACAGCAAATATTCTCGGTGAGTATAAAGCCCAGTCAATGAAACAAAGAAATGGGGGGCGGCTTGTTAAAGGAAATAAACAAAGAACTGTAATCTGGCTATAGCTGGGAGCATACAGCAAAAGAGATGCTTGGACGAAAAAATCCAAAGTAAGAACCGCTTAGAATTCATAGAAAAGCAGTTCTTTTTTATGTCAGTTGGCAGATGACAAAAAGATGATATGTATTTACTATCCACAATGATATCTGTTTTACATGGGATGATCGACAATACAGAAAAGTTACAATCAATGCTTTTATTTAAACTGGCAGTAGAACTGGATATTATGGCCCGTATTCTGGCATCGGCTGTCGATAAAGAACCTGTGCAGCTTGAGCGTATCTGCTGATTCTGTAAAGAAAGGTATTATATTTCAGTATCATATAAAAATGTATGTACAATAAACACATGGATCATGCATACCGCATTTTCAAATATAACTGCAGATGGGATACAGAGCCTCACAAAAAGGTACCTGAAGCCTGTAAAATTGCAAGTAAACCGGAGCGGTACACGAATAGCATGAGGTCCAGCGTGTCTTCCAATATTTTTCGCAGGTATGGAAATCGGGGTTGTCATCCATACTATGCATGAGGTGATATACTATGGATAACAATGCAATCGTAGAAGAATTAAACCAGCTGCTGAAGGGCACGCACATGGGAATCGGTATATTTGAAGACTTGGAGGCGAAGCTGCAGAGTGAACGACTGAAAAAGGAATTCCATGGACTGCTGGATAAGCTGAAAATGCATGCACATTCCCTGAGTGCTTTAATTCAGACCTGCGGTGGTGACCCTGTCGAAAGTGCCGGAATTAAGGGCATGGTGAGCGAAGCTGTCGAAATGCTGAAAAACCTGATGATCGGTAATGATAAGCAGGTTCTGGAGGAAGCGGTCAAAAATATGAAAATGGCGCAGAAGGCTTTGCATGCATTTGATGAGAAGCATCTCGTCTTGAATGATCAGATGAAGAAAACAATGCGGATCATGCAGGAGGATTATGAATCCATGTACCATATGCTGCATAAATATCTGATTGAATTTCAATAAACCTACTGGAGTGTTTGAACGTTTCCATGTATAATCGTATCTATAGAAAGAAGGGTTAAGCATGAACGTTCAGGAAAGATTTTTACACTATGTATCCTTTGATACGCAATCCGATGAGCATTCCCAGACAACACCAAGCTCTTTGAAGCAGCTGAAGCTGGCAGAGGCACTTGTGGATGAAATGAAGGCGATCGGCATCAAGGATGCATATGTGGATGAATTCGGTATCGTCTATGGTATAATACCGGCAACAACCAAAAAAGATGTAAAATCCATCGGGTTTATTGCGCATATGGATACATCACCGGATATGAGCGGCAGAGATGTAAAGCCGAGAATAGTCAAAGCCTATGACGGGTCCGATATTGTGCTGAATGAAGCACTGGGTATCAAAATGGGAATCCATGATTTTGCATGCCTGCAGGAAAAAATCGGCGAGGATTTGATCGTGACAGATGGAACGACGCTGCTGGGTGCTGATGACAAGGCGGGAATCGCGGAAATCATGACGATGGCGGAAACGCTGCTTCAGGAAAACCGTGAGCATGGAAAAATCTGTCTGGCATTTACTCCGGATGAAGAGGTAGGCCGGGGAACGGATCATTTCCGTGTTCCGGAATTCGGTGCCGATTTTGCATATACGGTTGACGGTGGAGAGGTCGATTGCGTGGATTATGAAAACTTCAATGCCGCAGGTGCAGAAATTCACATTCAGGGTCTGAGCATCCACCCGGGTAGTGCAAAGGATAAAATGATCAATGCTTTGCTGGTAGCGATGGAATTTCACTCTATGCTGCCGGTACAGAAAAATCCTGCGTATACGGAAGGCTATGAAGGCTTTAATCATCTTACAGAGCTCCATGGAGAATGTGAGCATGCCTACATGTCCTATATTATTCGCAATCACAGTGAAGAGCTGTTTGAACAGCAGAAGGCAGAGTTTCAAAGAATCGCGGAGTATCTGAATCAGAAATATCCGGAAAACACCGTTCAACTGCAGATACATGACAGCTATGCGAATATGCGTACCATTATTGAAAAGGATATGCGAATCATAGAGCTGGTGAAAACGTCCATGAAGCAGATTGGCTTGGAACCGAGATCCATGGCGATCCGCGGAGGCACGGATGGTGCCCGTCTGACCTATGACGGCCTTCCTTGTCCCAACCTTGGAACCGGTGGCTACAACTACCATGGAAAATATGAGTTTGCTTCCATTCAGGAAATGCAGAAAAGCGTTGAGCTGCTGCTAAAAATTGTAGAAAACAATGTGCAGGAAGCATAAAAGGCATATTCCTGTACCGATGATCGTCTTGGAATAAATGCAAGAAAACAGAAGATGGAAGCCTGCTGCATGTGCAGGAAATCATTCTTCTGTTTTTTTCTGTTTTTAAGGTGAGTGAGGTCTCCTTCGCACAGCCTGTGTATGCGGACGGATATTCCATGCCGCTGTGCTTTCTTCACATTATAGGAAATCGTGCCGATTTCCTATAATGGGTTAGAGCTGCGCTACTATGTTAAATCGTCCCGATTTCCCATAATAGCTTTATAACACCCTCTAAACTAGAATCGAAATATTTCATTCTTCGGGTGTTATAAACCTCTAACCCATTATAACATTTTTATATGGACAAGCAGTTTCTATTTCGCGGATAGTTTCTTTTCTTCAGCTTTTTTCAGCAATCATTCTCTCCCTTATTCTATAGAGAGCATTTTCCTAAAAGGCGGCAGTGCTCCAACAGAGGGAGCATTCCCTGTACGGTTGCATAAACTGTTCAGCAAAGCGTAGTTTCGCAAGCATGATAACCACAGTAGCAAAGGTACAGCCTATTCTCTGCGGCTTTTTGTATAAGACGGTATCCTATCTTTGACCGAAAAAAAGTGTCTTGAGAGAAGACACCCTACCGATCATATGTTTTTGAAAAAGACCTGTGCAAAAGAGCAGCTGTTAAGAACAGCGCGTTACTCCTTGACAATGATACCCAGCAGCTGTACCAGACGAAGCGCCTGCTGTTCATTGACGATGACTCCGCGGATATGATCCATCGTCAGACTGATACCTTCAATATCGCTGGAGGAAAGATCCATGCCCTTTAAATTCGTGTTATGAAACTCACTCTCCTTCAAATCACAGCTGTCGTATACGGTTTTCTGATATTCGCACTGAATGAAGCTCGCATTTGAAAAATTGCTGTTTTCAAAAATAACCTGCCGAAATCTGGAGCCCGACAAATTGGCATAGGCAGCCTTCAGATTTGTGAAAAGGGTATTGTGTATGACACAATCGCTGAAATCGATTCCCATACAGCGGCAGTTGCGGAAAACACAGCGGTGAATAGCTCCCTTGTTGAAATGCAGGTTTGACAGCTCGCAATTTTCAAATACGGTATCAATCATATCAATCGCATCAAACTCACAATCCTCAAAAAACACATTACGAAAGACGCAGCCGTCCAGATGCAAGGCGGTATACTCCTCATTGCTGATGGTGATGCCGTCAAATTCCATTCCTTCCACATAATTGTCCTCATCAATGCAGGCATACAAGCTTTGTGCCTTCGTATACGATGGGCGCAGGCGGGGCTGTATTATTTTCATTATATCCACATCCTTTGGGTTCTATTGTACCGTATTCTCTGCGGTATGAAAAGAAAATCTCCGTAAAAATTTCAGCGGCTGCTTTCCACTCATCGCTTTCCCATAGCGGTAATCGTATAAATTCCAAGGAAGCATTACCTTTAGGCAGGCTGGGAAATGACCGCAGAAGACTGCTTGTACATTTTTTTGTTTGACATGTTTTCGTTGATTGCTTCCTGAATGGTGAAGAAGGGCATCAGGCTTATATCCGGCTCGATCAGTCTTCGAAATAGAAGTCTTGTATTTCCGGGGAATCCTCTATATAATGAAGACGTTGAAAAAACGATTGCGTATTTATGAAGGATACTTGATAGAACGCAGTAGATGAAGGAAGGTACATATTATGGAACATATCATACAGCCGATGGCGGCTTCTTTGCATATCCAGCCGGAACAGATCAAAAACACGCTGCAGCTGCTGGAGGAAGGAAACACCGTTCCGTTCATTGCCCGTTACCGTAAGGAAGTGACCAAGGGACTGGATGAAGAACAGATTCGTGTTATACAGGAGCAATATGAGTATCAGGTGAATCTGGAAAAGCGCAAGGAGGATGTCAAGCGTCTGATTGAGCAGCAGGGCAAGCTGACGGAAGAAATTATCGCATCAGTCAACGCCTGTGAAAAGCTGTCACAGGTTGAGGATATTTATCGTCCATACCAGTAGAAGCGGAAAACAAGAGCAAGTGATGCGGCTGCACGTGGCTTAAAGCCGTTTGCGGAATGGATGCTGAAGCTGCTGCGGGATGGGGATGTGCGTCAAGAAGCGAAGAGATATTTGAATGATAAGGTGTCCGATGTGGAGGCTGCCATACAGGGAGCAAAGGATATCATTGCGGAAATGGCAAGTGATGATCCGGCTGTGCGCCAGAAAATCCGCAGCAGTATGGAGCGCTATGGAAGGTTAACGACGAAGGAAAAGAAAAAGCATACCGATGAGAAAAAGATTTATAAAATGTACTATGATTACAGTGAGCGTGTAACCACACTGGCCAGTCACCGTATCATGGCAATCGATCGTGGAGAAAAGGAAAAGGTGCTTGCCGTTTCCATCGAGTTTGATAAGGAGTATATCATTGACTGGACCAATCGCCGGTTTACGAAAAAACGCCAGAGTCCGTGTGTGGAATATATCGAGGAGGCTGTGCAGGACGGCCTGAAGCGGCTTGCCTTTCCTGCGGTGGAGCGTGAAATCCGATCCCAGCTGAGTGAAAAGGCACACGAGCAGTCGATTGAGGTATTCTCGTTAAATCTGGAACGTCTGCTGATGCAGCCGCCGATGAAAAATAAAATGGTGCTTGGCTTTGACCCGGCCTTTCGTACCGGCTGTAAGCTGGCTGTCGTCGATAAAAACGGTAATATGCTGGATGTCAGTGTGATTTATCCGACACCGCCAAATGCCAAGATCAAAGAGGCGAAGGAGAAGATGCTGCAGCTGTTAAAGAAGTATCCCATTGATATTATTGCTATCGGAAACGGAACTGCCAGCCGTGAAAGCGAAGCCTTTGTTGCCGCATTGATTCGTGAATATCATCTGTCGGCTGCCTATACCATCGTTTCCGAAGCAGGGGCATCCGTGTATTCCGCAAGCAAGCTGGCACGGGAGGAATTTCCTGATCTGCATGTGGAGCAGCGCTCTGCCATTTCCATTGCACGCAGGATCATTGATCCGCTATCCGAGCTGATCAAAATCGATCCGCAGTCGATCGGTGTCGGGCAGTATCAGCATGACCTTCCCACCGCCCGTTTAAAGGATCGTCTTGATTTTGTTGTTTCCAAGGCGGTGAACCGGGTCGGTGTCAATGTGAATACCGCATCCCAGGAGCTGTTGAAAAACATATCCGGACTCAGCCAGGCAACAGCAAAATCCATTGTGGAATACCGCAGGGAGCACGGGGAGCTGAAAAACAGGAAGGAACTGAAGAAAATTCCGAAGATTGGTGAGAAATCGTATGAACAGGCGGCCGGCTTTTTGCGTATCGAGGATGGGGATGAGCTGCTGGATCGTACCAGTATTCATCCGGAAAGCTATGCCACAGCCAGAAAGGTGTTACAGCAGCTGGGTCTCAGTGAGCAGGATATGGGAAGTGAACAGGCACAGGAAGCGGTACAGCAGGCGGATGCTGACGGGCTGATTCGTGATTGTGAGAGTGACCGCTATACGATTCAGGATATCCTGGAGGCAATTGCGACACCGTTAAGAGATTATCGTGAACGGTATGATGCGCCGCTGTTAAGAAGCGATGTGCTGGAGCTTGAGGATCTGCATATCGGTGATCAGCTGGAGGGAGTTGTCCGCAATGTGGTGGATTTTGGAGCCTTTGTGGATATCGGGCTGCATGAGGACGGTCTTGTACATATCTCCAAAATGAGCAGGCACCGTATTGCACATCCAAGCGATAAGGTATCGGTAGGAGATATCGTGAAGGTCTGGGTATACAATATCGATGAGGAAAAGCAGAAGGTACAGCTGTCACTGCTGCCGATGCAATAGAAATAAATTTACGGTTCTGTTGAACCGATGGATAAGAGTATTCATGAAAGCAGCCGTTAAGAACATT
>OLOS01000366.1_pt1 | contig 50273 bp, 62 predicted proteins | sample 1672631 | NCBI WGS metagenome assembly OLOS01 (sample SAMEA3136707, study PRJEB25190) | human gut metagenome | biome: human gut; feature: human-associated habitat; material: faeces | place: Austria | collected 2013 | reverse complement strand
AAGGCAAGGTGAACTCATGGGAAGCGAGAAATTTCAGAGAGAATTAGAACGATTAAACAAAATGAGCGCTGTTAGTATTGTTACAGAATTATTATCTAAAGAAAACGTTATTCTAAAAAGGTGTCTATTATTATCAGCACTAGTAAACATTGCTCTAATGTTTTTAACGCTTATTGCTTTATTTTCCTAAATAAACAGTGATTAAAGCACCGACAAGACCTGTTAAAAAGCCGATTATTATTGAAATTAAACTCCATTTTATATTTTCTTGCCTAATACTCATCTGCATTGCGCATTCATGAAAATGAGGCACGGTTTTAGGCGTTAAATATATCAAAGAATAAGAATCGTTAGTTTTAATGATTTCTATATCTTTAAGAATGACTAAATACCCCAAATATTTCAGCTGTTCAGTTTCACTTTTAAATAATTCGATAGTCTTAATGGGTAAGGTGTAATTAATCATTAAATTTTTTTCTGGAAAATAGGTAATGAGTTTTCTCAATACATCATAATACTCTTTATGATATTTCATTAAATCACCTCAAGAAAATTGTAGCATTAATACCTAAAAAGGCAAGGAGAAACCAATGATCAAATACATAAGAAAACCAATCTGGAAGAACTGGGTTATTTTAGGACTTGTGATTTATTCGATGGCGGTTACGGTGCAAATTTATAATTGCAATCGTTTAGCCGAGGAACAAACCGAAAAGATAGCACAGCTACTAAGCGAAAAAGCGGAGCTGCAGGTGCTTGGCGAGATAGTAACTCCAGTTAAAGAAGATTACTGAACACCTATAAATGGTGTTGAAACTCGTATAGACGAGAATCATACACCATTAGAGGCTATCAGCAGCCGTCTCACTCCTCTCTCGGGATTAGAATTTTATGGGATGGCTACTGATTATGGAATAGATGCATCGTTTGCGCTTGCCACGTGGGCTTGGGAGACAGGCTGGGGTAGTAGTGATTTATGGTTGCATAATAATAACCCAGCAGGCATTACATGTGGGGCTGATTATTGCACCTACGAGACACAGCAACAAGGCTTACAGGCAATGTTTCAGCTCATGCGTTATTACGTTAATGAGCTAGACAGAAATACAGTGACAAGTGTGCGTGATCTGTGGAGCGAGAGCGATGATGCTGAATGCATTGTTAAAATTATGGAGGAAATATGTCCGAAGGACTAAAGGAGAACAAAATGAAATTAATGACGATTACTATTGAAGTTGATGATATGTTGCTATCATCACGCATGACAATTAACAAAGAAGCTTTTGAGAAATACAAAGATGATTATGGATTAAGCTCACCAGAAAAGCTTGCAGAGCAGGCTGAACCGGTTTTAAATGCAGCATCAGAATTAACCTCTGAACTAGGCAGCAAGTATATGTATATACGCAAGTCTAAAGGCGAGAGTGTAGATGTAATCGAGTTGCATCGTGATGAAATCGAATTGCTAATGAAAGTGTTCGGTATAGAAAAAAGCGAATAAGAAAAGAGGGTTGGATCATGAGTGAAAGAACTAAAAAATGTAGTATATCTAGCAAAGTACGAAAACAGGTAAAAGCACGTGACGGTGAATGCTGCATCTTTTGCGGATCAGCTTATGATGTACAGCTCTGCCACATCGTGCCACGCAGTAGAGGCGGTTTAGGAATAGCAGAAAACTTAGTGTGTGGTTGTTTTAAGTGTCATATGTTGATGGATCAGAGCAATCGCAGAGACGAGATGCTTGATCAGGCCAATGAATATCTGCGAGGTATCTATCCTGAGTTTGACCGTACAAACAAGATATATAAAAAGTGGAGCTTGAAAATGTGTTGAATCAAGTCACTATTGCAAAGCGCATTGATGAGTTTTTAGAAGAACTTAGAATTAATGAAAAAAGTCAATCAACGCTTAAAAAGTATCGCCGGGATCTAAATAAATTTGTCCAATATACTGATGGTGAAATTACCAAAGACACGATCATTGACTATAAACGGCATTTGATAGATGCAGGTTATCAACCCTCATCAATCAATAGTTATTTAGTTATTTTAAATAAATATTTGAAATGGCTAGGTTTTGAATCAATGATCGTGAAGTTGTTAAAGATCCAGCGCAGAGGAAGCTTAGAAGAGGTTATTGACGTTGAAGATTATAAACGATTGCTAAGACACGCTAAGAGACGTGATCAGATGGATATGTACTTGATCATGAAAGTGTTAGCTTGTACCGGTATAAGAATCGAAGAGCTGCGCTTTATTACTGTTGAAAGTATCCAAAGCAACTACATCAAGGTATGCAATAAAGGCAAAAATCGCACGGTAATACTCAGACAAGATTTAGCTAGAGAATTACGTCGATATTGCAAGCATCAGGGAATAAGACATGGATATGTGTTTATTGGCAAGAAAGAAGGCAAGATGCTTTCAAAAAGCACCATATGGAGGAGGTTAAAAAAGATTGCCGGTGCTGCCAGAGTAAATAAAAAAAAGGTACATGCACACTCGTTTAGACATTTTTTTGCAAAGCAGTTTCTACTGCAAAACAACAATAACATCTTAGAGCTTGCAGATATATTAGGTCACGAATCCTTAGATACAACACGCATCTACAATGTATCGACGGATGCAGAAAAAAGGAAGAAACTGGAAAATATGAAATTTTCCAGATGAAAGGAAAAGGAGAACAAATGAAACAATCAAAAGGAAGTATTTTAGATATGGACAATGGTAATCTGAAAGAAAGGGCAGATTATAAAACATCCGAAATCATGGCAAACATTGCCGATGTGAACTCGGATCCTAAGGCTGTAAGAAAACTTATTATCGAGATCATGTTTAAACCGGTTGAAGATAGAAACGTGATCACTAGCTATAAGGTCAAAAACAAGCTGGGGGAAATGAAAGCAAAAGAATCAATAATGAATATGCACAGTGTTAAAGATCCACAAAGTGGTCAATTAATCAATGTACTCATCGAAAGCAACAATCAGGCAAGAGGGCAGTTGAATCTTGATGGTGAGATCTATGAACCAGAGATGTTATTGATTGGCATCGGCGCAGAGAATTTAATTAAGAAAGAAACAGTCCAAACTGGACAGGAGGAAAAATAACATGTTGAAAGAATTAGCTCAGTATATTACAGGATTAGCAGTAGAAGCCCAGAAAACAGAAGTAATGGATATAAATGGTGAAACGTATATTGACGGTAAACGTCTGATGCCGGATGCTTGCAACTACAAGGAATTAAATACGTTAGATGCTGCTATTGATTTTCTGCATGTTACGTGTAAAGATGGAGATTTTGAGTATCCGCTCATCGTATCAGCAACACACAAGGACATTGAAGTATATAGTTCATTGGATAAGTATAAAAAACGTAATTATGTGCTGTCCGTATCCCCTACAACACCACAAATCAATTTTAATTTTTATATGGATTTAGAGGAGTTTATTATCCAGTTGCAAACATGTTTTGTAAATACCGATAATAAACGGAACTTGCTGGAATTAATCAGCTCATTTGTAGAATCGGAAAAATTAGAAGTAGCAGACAACGGCATTAGTCAAACTGTAACCGTTGAAAAAGGGGCAGCAGTTAAGAGTAAGGATGCAGTTGAAGTCAACCCTTTTGTCAGATTGGCTGCATATCGCACATATACAGAGGTTGAGCAGCCTGAGACTATGTATCTATTGAGAGTTAAACAAGGAAATCGCATCGCCCTGTATGAAGCAGACGGTGGCAGATGGAAACTTGAAGCTCAGAAGAGAGTTGCCGGGTATTTGCGTGAAGGTTTATCTGATTTAATTGAGGACGGAAAGGTCGTCGTTATCGGGTGAAGGAATATATCCGAAGATTGCTGGAACAAGCAATCGGAGCAGAGAATGCAATCACGAAGGATGAACTTTGCCATAAAACACGATTGGGCGAAAGAGCTGTCAGAAACTTCATTCGTGATCTTAGGATGGAAGGCATGGTGATTTGCTCAACTGCTTCAGGAGCTGGTTATTACGTTCCAAAGAATGCAACAGAGGTCATGCATTTTATTCGTGAAATGGAAAAGCGAGGACGTGAGTGTTATGCAGCTGCATCTATGGCAAGGCAATGGATGGTGAATAATGGCATGGATACACCATCAGAAAGCATCGTTATAGACGTGTTGTAAACAAAGGGAGGAAAAAATGGCTAGACCTTATAAAGAGGGTTGCAGCTATTTTCCGAGTGATGTTGATATTTATTCTGATTTTAAGATCATTGATTTGTTAAATGAATATGGTCCTCTTGGTTACACTGTTTATGATTGGGTGATCCGCCGAGTGTACCAAGAGGGCTATTACTTACAAACTGATCTTAATCAATTAAGTACGTTCTTTGTCCGAGATATAGGATCTAAGTGGATAAGGAACAAAGAGGTTGTGCTGCAAGTGATACACTTCTGTGCGGAATTAGACCTTTTCGATAAGGATCTCCTTGCGCAGGGTGTTATCACCTCTGTTGGCATTCAGCGCCGGTACGTTGAGATCACCGCTCGCAGAAGACAGCCTAATATATTATCAAAATTTTGCATTTTGCCGGATGCTTTTTTAAGTGTACGCAATAATGCGGTTATTGATAACAATAATCTAGTTATTGTCAACAAAAACGAGGTTAATGGCAGCAATAATGACGTAAAGAAAAGAAAAGAAAAAGAAAGTAATACTGGCACTGAGGAATCAGCACCAGCAGTTATTGAATTGTCTTTAAATGATAATTCGATGTATCCAATAAATCAAAAGCAAGTGGATGAATGGCATCAATTATTCCCGGCAGTGGATATAGTTACAGAACTGAGAAAGATGCAGGCATGGTTATCTGCTAATCCTAAGCGCAGGAAAACAAAAAAAGGGATCTTACGCTTTATAGTGAATTGGCTGATGAAAGAACAGGATAAACCGCACAGGGAGGTGACAAGCAAAAATGCATACCCAAACTTATGACGATCAAATAGAAAGAGCACTGCTTTCTATTATGCTCACCGATCCGAAAACAATAGATGAATGCTCACTGGATTCAAAACATTTTGTCAATCCGGTAAATCGCAGAGCTTATGAGATATTTAAAAAATATTATGCTGAGAATGGTGCAATCTCGATCGGTTTAATGTGTGCTGAGGTAAAAGATGCAGGCCAGTTTGTTGATTACTGTATGGCATTGTCTGATGAATACATATCAAGCAGCAACTTCCACTTTCTCATGGAAAAACAGGAAGAGGCATATAAAAAAAATCAGATCATTAAAATAGCTGATGCACTGCTTGAGGGAAAGGCATCTTATAGCGAGGTAGTTGATAGCATCAGATCCATCAGCTCGGAATTTGTAAATGTTAATGATTATCATAAACCTAAACCTCAAGAGATCTATGACTTGATAACGACAGATCGAGCAAAGATTAGATTTAGAGATTTAGATTGTCTTAACAGAGTGGGCTTGCTAGAAAATACACTGAATGTCATTGCAGCTCGCCCATCAGTAGGCAAGACCGGTTTTGCACTGAATATGATCAATGACCTTTCGGATAGATACAAATGCATTTATTTAAATATGGAAATGACAGAAAAAGAAATCTATGAGCGATTGGCAGCTATCAATTCAGCAATCCCTATAAACCGGTTCACAAAGCTTGAAACGAACGAGATCAATAAATTGAATAATGCTTTAACACTGATCTACAACAAGAAAATCAAAATCTATAACGGATCAAAATCTTTGAAAGCAGTGAGAGCGATCCTTACCAGAGAGCAAAGAGAGGGGCATTGTATCATCTTTATTGATCATATTGGGTATGTAACAACCGGCAAACGTCAAAGTGATACAGAGCGAATCGGTGAAGCTGTGAGGGAAATTCAAAAAATGACAAAGGATCTAAACGTTACAGTATTCCTACTTGCGCATATTAATCGTGCAGGAACTGATGCGCCTACCGTTAACTTCCTTAAAGATTCCGGAGAGTTGGAGCAATCAGCTCATGTGGTTATGCTGCTGCATAATCCTAATGATGATCTTGATAAAACGACATCAGACATACAGTTGATCGTTGATAAAAACCGATCCGGTAAGCGTGGCAAGATCGATCTGGAGTATCAAAAGACAACGCAGATCTTCCGGGAGAAACGTTATGCAAGATAGATGGCAGCTGTTTGAGTATTTGAGGACACACAACGGAAAGCTGCCGGCGGAGGTGCTAGAAATGGAACTCTTGGAGGTTGCAGAAGGCATTCAGGAGTTCCTGCATTTCCAAGCACAGCTCAGCGAGATATAAGGCTAAAAAGGGTGCAAAAAAACCAAAAACTATTGGACTTTAAAAAACGTGTGAAAACGCCGTTATTTAAAGCTCAGAGCGCTGAAATCATGATGCAACATAATATTAAGGTTATATTGCATGAATTTTGCCTGATTTTTGGTGTTTTCGCAAAAAAATGAAGTTTTTCGTGGAAAAGTGCTGAACTTCGTAAAAGTTCGTTAAAAGTTCGTAAACGGGAGGTGCAAAATGGCTAATTGTTTTGTAGATAAATGCGACTGCTGTGGAGCTTGGAAACCGTGCAAGGGCATGAATGGGCATCTGATGTGCCAAGAGTGCATTGATAAGACTGGCGGTCGCCTAGAGCTAGAAAAGCCGGTGCAGGCAGCGTTATTTGGACTAGATGCAGAATTAGTTGATGTTGGTAAAAGAAAAAAAAGATAGGAAGGTGAAGAATATGAAGCCGATATTGTTTAACACAGAAATGGTGAAAGCGATACTAGAAGGAAGAAAGACTACCACAAGGCGAATTGCCAAATGGCAACGTAGAGAAGAATTTATTAATAACAATTTATCCCAATGTGTTGCTGATAAATACGGAAATGATGCTTATAGTTTACATCAGAAAATAGGCGATTGTTGGAACGAAATTACACATCCATTGAAGCCTGATTATAAAAGCGGTGACATCCTATATGTTCGAGAGGAGTGGGCTTTATATGAAGATGAATACATATATAGGGCTGACAGTGTTTTGCTAGATGAGTGGTATAGAGCATGTTGGCATCCATCAATCCATATGCCAAAAAAAGCAGCCAGATTATTCCTAAAAGTAACTGACGTGCGAATTGAACGACTTCAAAACATAAGTAATGATGAAATCATTAATGAGGGTGTACGCCCTGGCATAGTTAAGCATTATGAAAATCAGATGCCTTATGAAGAGACCGAAAACATCCGATATGCTCATGAGATTGCCTTTGCTGATCTATGGAATAGCACAATAAAAACTGGTGATTACGATTTGTATAGCTGGGAAGCTAATCCCTGGGTCTGGGTAATAGAATTTGAACGGATCAGCAAGGAGGCTGCTTATGGAAAGTCTTAGTAATCAAAAAGATGTAAAAAGCATACCATTCACAATCCATTGGCCTTTTATATTAAGGCTGTACATTGAAAAATGCTATGAAGATATTTGTGAATCTGATATACCTCATAAGTATGTTAAAGAGAAGTATTATGATAAAGATGCTGAGGAAATGGTCGAATATACATGTGATTGTTTAGAAGGAACAAGAAATCAGTTGCAAGCAAAATGTGATGTATATCCATTACATAACGTCATTAACCTTTATCAAAATATGAATGATGAGGACCTAATGAATGAGCTTGAAAAATATATGTGTGAGTTATATCCGGATGCAGAAAATATTACAGTAGAAATTGAAGATATACGCAATTTTGCTAGTTATGTTTATGACAAATATAAATTGACAGAAGAATACGCAGAAGCGCGACTTGAAAATATGCTAAGGCTTCATACCATGTATGTTTTTGATAAGAGCAGCAAGTTATTTGAGTTTGTTAAGATGGGTGCGCACTTTGCTACCATACAAAAAATCACATCGAAATATTTATTAAAAAACGTTGATAATTTGAAAGATTTTGAAAAATCATATTTAGAATTTAATTGTGTGCCTAAGTCACTTTATCAGATTGCTGATCAATTCATATCTGAAAACATCATCATGAAAGGCAATTACAATTGCAAAGAATCTTATCAGTTTGAGAGGAAACAATGATACAATCATTAGAATTATTCGGAGGTATCGGCGCACCTCGGTGTGCTTTTAGAAATATCGGGCTTCCAGTAAAGGCTATTGACTATGTCGAGATTGATCAAAAGGCAGTAGACAGTTATAATCAAATGTTTATTGCTGATCTGCCTTACAAGACACAGTCTGTTGTTGGTTGGAATCTAAGACCAAGTATCTTAATACATGGAAGTCCGTGTCAGAATTTTTCGATAGCAGGAAGGCAAGAAGGTGCAGATGAAGGCTCGGAAACTCAATCAAGTCTAATGTGGGAAACAATCAACATTATTAAACAGATGGGTGAATGGATGCCAAAATACGTGTTATGGGAAAATGTAACGAACGTGAGGTCTAAACACATGGTAGCCAATCATGAAAGATATTTGTATGAAATGCGTGAACTTGGCTACACGAACAGCTATGCAGTTTTAGATGCTCGTGAATTTGGCTTGCCGCAAGCAAGACGGAGGGTTATTACAATCTCATCACTTGCTGATGAAGGATTTGACTTTAGTAGCCTGATAAGAACGCCAATGAAACCACTTAATGAATTTTTGGAAACAGATGTGCCTGAGCATTACACGGTAACACAATCCAGCGTGCTTAACTGCATTGGTAACAAAGGTATTAAACGTACAACTGTTATTGAAGAGTATGCTATGACTATCACATGCAGACAGGATCGCACACCAGCTCAAGTCATAGACTTAGGCAAAGATAAATATCGCTATCTAACAGAGCGTGAGTGCTGGCGACTTCAAGGATTTACAGATTCTGATTTTGATGCAGCGTGTATTGCCAATCCATGTGCTGAAGGAAAAATGAACAGAACCCTTTACAAGCAGGCAGGTAACAGTATGCCTGTACCAATGCTTGAGAGTATATTTAGAAAAATATTTTTGAACAAGGTCGGAAAGTGAGTGCAGGTGAATGAAACGTAAATGCAGTATGTGTGGCGAATACAAGGACATCACACAGTTTAGATACATGAATACAACAAAGAAGTATAGCAGTTACTGCCGAGAGTGTGAGAAATGGTATATGAAAATGTATGGCAGAATCAGATATGAACGAGAGAAAGCGAGGCGATTATGTCAACGGATACAAAGTCGAAATGGTTGAAGTTATAAACAAAGAGCCTCATTATCTGATCGCTTATTTTGATTGGGGAGCTCAAAAACCACAGAGCCGATGGCTGCCAGAGCATCTAGTAAGTAGTTATGTATCTGCGGAAGATTTTGAGAGAGCTAAGCACTAGGAGGAAAAGATATGCAAGATAAGATAATTCTAGATACAACATGCGGATCTAGAACGATTTGGTTTAATAAAAATCACCCCAATGTACTTTATTGTGATAAACGTAATGTGCTTTATACGGGAATTTGGAAATCAAATAACGGAAACTCAGAGAGATCATGTGTTATCAATCCAGATATACAATGTGATTTCACTAATCTCCCATTTAACGATAATACATTCAAGTTAGTTGTTTTTGATCCACCACATTTACAAAAAGTTGGAGAAACAGCATGGCTTGCAAAGAAATACGGAAAATTAGGAGAGAATTGGAAACAGATGTTACACGATGGTTTTCAAGAATGTATGCGAGTGCTTGATAATGAGGGGGTGTTGATTTTTAAATGGAATGAATTTGATATTCCTGCTGCTGATGTGTGGAATGCAATCGGAAGAAGACCATTATTTGGACATCACAGCGGTAAGAATAGTAAAACATTTTGGGCTTGTTATATGAAAGGTATTAAATAGAATGCTGACCGGAAAAGACAAGATTGAAATTAAAAAACCTCAATATCTCGTTTTTGTTGAGATTGATGATAATAGGGCTGCTGAACTATTACTAAGCGATGAACAGAGGGAGCTAATAGCTATGTTTATTAATGGCGTGTGTGATTATGATTTGAAGTGCGGACCGGAGCTGCATGTATCAAGATCGAGGCTTAAATGAATTGGAAATCAGAAAAGGAGCTAGAGGAATTATGAAATACAAAAAGAAACCAGTTATAGTTGAAGCATTTCAGCTAAATGAAAGAGGACTTGTTGAAGAGGATTGGTTTTGGGATGCTGTATCTGAAAATAAAATAAAAACCTACAATTTCGGGAAGCATTCAGCGCCTGCATTGTGTGTGATTGAAACGCTTGAAGGAACTATGACAGCTAAAACAGGTGATTATATCATTAGGGGCATACAAGGCGAAATTTATCCATGTAAGGCAAAGATCTTTGAGCAGACTTATGAGGAGGTCGATTAATGGCAAAAACTGATGAAGCCTTGATTGCTGATGCTCTAGTTAAATTAGGCGTTGATTTCCCGCAAATAAATTTCAAGCCTAAATATAGCGATAAACTTCAGCGGCTTGTAATCTATGCAAATATAGGCAATAAAAAGATACGCATATATCGGGCAGGTGACTGCTTCGCAGTTGGCGCTGAGGCGTATGATAAGCTGCGGGCAAAGCCCTGCGCGACCTATTGGGATATGCAGATATATTTGTTTAGGATATTGAGAGAGTGGGGCACGATCTGATGAAAAGAGATATTGATGAAGAGGTGTATATGCTCCAATGCGATTTTAAGCGATATAACGGAATCAATAGGAGCATTAAGAGGCTGCGTGAACAAATAGAAGAGATAGACAATAAGATGATGGGTATGGCAGGAAAAGGATATGATGGAGTGCCTGGTACGCAAGGAAATCCATATTCGGAAAAGAAAAATTATTACATAGGTGAAAAATCAAGGTTAAAGATGCGTTTAAAAAAAGAACTTATCACACTAAACTTGCTTAATTATTATCTTAATCTTATGAATCCGGATGAAAGAAAAATCATTGAAGATTACTATATAAAACGAAGAACGCTAACAACTACAGGCGATTATAATAATTATTCAAAGTCTGGAATTGAAAAGCGAATAAAGCGGATTTTAAAAAAAGTTTTGAATGAAATATAAAAGAGTGGAAATTTCCACCATGTCAATATGATATTATGATAGTGTGGAATTAGCGGATAAGGTTCTCCCCCATACATACCCAATTATCCGCTAACACCCACTTGTTAATTTCAATATAGTTCTCCTTTCTTGGGCAGCTCAACGGCTGTCCTTTTATTATACATACAGGAATGAGGTGATAATAATGGCAGGAAGAGGTAAAAAATATGGTGATGAGATAAAAGAAAAAGCGATTGCAATGTATGGCATCTGCGGATCATACTCACAGGTAGCAAGAGAGCTGGGTGTGCCTACATCAACGGTAGCCGGTTGGATCAAAAACGATACTCCTGAGAAAGAGGTTGCACTTATCAGATTATCAGCAAAGATGGATTTTGCTGAAAAAGCCGGAGAGCTGATGAATAAAGGCCTAGACTTACTGGATAGGCGACTTACTACTGCTTTAGAAGCAGAGGAAGGATTGGCGGAGCTACTGCAAGAGTGGATGAGCGCACCGAATGCTGAAATCAGTGATAAGAAGAAACAAGCATTACTGACTAAAGTATCTGCACTACAAATACAGAAAATTGGTGACATCACATCGGCAATTAGTACGCTTTATGATAAACGTGCATTAGCCAAAGGTGAGGCAACTGAAAACACTTCAATTACAGTTGAATTAAACGGTGAGATTGAAGAATGGGCGAAGTAATCAAGATTGATAAACCTTATCCAAAGCAAGTAGAGTTTTTCAAAGCTACTGCACGTTATGTTTGCTATGGCGGTGCACGTGGAGGCGGTAAAAGCTGGGCGATGCGTACAAAAGATGTGCTATTAGCGCTAAAATATCCAGGCATACAGATCTTGTTATTGAGACGTACATTGGCGGAACTCCAAGAAAACCATATAAACATTTTGCAAAAGATGTTTGCTAATAAGCCGACTGTGGGATTTTACAGAGATGCAAAAAAGGAGCTTGTGTTTACAAACGGATCACGTATCAAATTAGGCTATTGTGAGGCTGAAAAAGACGTCTTGCAGTATCAAGGGCAGGCATATGATGTTATCTGTTTAGAGGAAGCCACTCTATTCACTGAATTTCAGTTTCAGGCGCTCACTGAATCGTTACGACCCAGCGGACAATGCAAGAGTAAGTTTACACCTCGTATGTACTTTACATGTAATCCCGGCGGTGTCGGTCATGCTTGGGTAAAACGACTATTTATAGATAGAGATTACAGCACAAATGAAAATCCGGATGATTATATTTTTATAGCTGCGAAAGTTTTTGATAATGAATTTTTAATGAAAACTGATCCCGGGTATGTTCAAACTTTGATGAATTTGCCCGAAGATAGACGAAAGGCAATGCTTGATGGAAATTGGGACGTTTATGACGGACAGTATTTCAAGGAGTTTAACCGTGAAATACATGTAATTGAGCCTTTTGAAATACCACCACACTGGAAGATCTATTTTACAATGGATTATGGGTTAGACATGTTTGCAGGCTACTGGATCGCAATGGATACAGAAGGCAATGCATATGTGATCCGAGAGGTGGCACAAAGTGACGTGATCGTATCCGAAGCTGCTGCAATGATAAAAGCAAGCTCAAAAGAGCAAGTATATAGCTACCTCGCACCGCCGGATATGTGGAATAGACGGCAGGAAACAGGAAAAAGTGTGGCTGATCTATTTGCATCTAATGGAATCGTATTAAGTAAGACGTCCAATAATCGCATAGATGGGTGGATGTCAACAAAAGAATGGCTAAAAGTCGTTGACAAGAAACAGCCGGACGGTGCTGTTACCAAAACATCAGCTTTAAAGATATTTAGTAATTGTACTTATTTGATCAAGTGCATCCCACAGCTGCAGTATGACCAAAAAAGAGTGAGTGATGTAGCCAGTGAACCACATGATATTACACATGGTCCTGATGCACTGAGAGGCTTTTGCGTAAGCTATACATCACCGACTAAAGCGTTGCAGCAAGCCAAAAAAGCTAATTTTGATTTTGAAAAACCTAAGAAAAAACCAGGAGGACAAGGCACGAAAAGTCGTGCGATATAAACATGGAAATACTAACACTACTGACAACGGTAGCCGTAGGAGCTGCCTTTTTATTTGCGTATCGTAAAGGGCTAAAAGACGGACTAGCGCTCAACAAGAGCGAAGTCAAGACAGCGCTTGAACCCTTGTTTAAACCACCTAAGTTGAGACGAGATACGAAAGAGCAGCGGCGAGCAAAGCTGATCGCACAGAATATTGAGAATTATACCGGTAGTGCAGAAGGGCAGGTGAAAGTTAAATGAATGATGAGTTAGCACAGAAGATATGGGAGCTGTATCAAAAAGGTGTAGACCATCATAACAAGATGGCTTTATACTCCAAGACCACACAAGCCTATGATTTTTATGAGGACAGGCAGTGGGTAGGTGTAGAGGCAGGCGGTGAGACATTGCCCTTTTACAACTTTATTAAACCGGTCGTTAAATACAAAACCGCCTCAATCGCCATGAATGAGATGGCTATCATTTACACACCGCTCGAATCTGATGAAGTGTTTCAGCAGGCATGTGAAGTCTTGAATAGATATGCTGAGAAACAATGGGAAAAGCTGAAGATGGCTACACTTGCATGGGAGCTAGTGAAAGCAGGTAACATTGCCGGCGACAGCTATATCTACTTTTATGACGGCGGTAACAAGGCGCAGATCATTGATAACACTAACATCTATTTAGGCGATGAGCAGCTGGCGGATATACAAAAGCAGCCGTATATCTTGATCAGCGAGCGGTTGAGAGTTGAAGATGTAAAAAAGATTGCTGAAGCTAATGGAATTGATCCTGATGAGATCACCAGTGATGAGCAGGAGCATCAGACAAATAAACCAATCGAGGTTAAAGACGATAATGGCAAATGCACATCTGTTTTAAAGCTTTGGAAAGATAACGGCGTTGTGCATTTTTGTAGGGCTACTAGAAACGTAGTCTACGAGCCTGATACAGCGATTGATGGCTTGACGTTTTATCCAGTGGCTAGCTTTGTGGTTGAGCAGCTGCATAACTCCGCAAGAGGTAACGGCGAGGTTAGACCATTGATTGCAAATCAGATTGAGGTTAACAAGACCTTGTACAGACGTTCTTCAGCGGTCAAGACTGCTGCTTTTCCTCAAGTGGTTTATGATGCTGAAAAGATTGATAATCCCGAAATGATTGGTGAAGCAGGTGCAGCATTAGAGGTACACGGAAGCGTAGCATCTGTAAAAGATATGATCGCATATCTGCAGCCTAACGGTGTCAGCAATGACGCTAAGGTGCTGGGTGATGAGATGCTGCAAACGACCAAAGACCTTGCCGGTGCCGGTGATGCAGCACTCGGACAGATCAACCCAGAGCAGGCATCGGGTAATGCCATTATTGCAGTACGTGACCAAGCGGCTATACCGCTGAATGAATCCATCAGCAACTACAAACAGTGCATTGAGGATATAGCTAACATCTGGTACAGCATGTGGGTTGCCTACAATGTAGAAGGTATGCAAGTGACGATCACTGATGAAAACGGTCAGGAGCAGCAGGCGGTAATAGATGCAGAAACATTGCAACAGTTACAAGTCAATGTGCGTGTCGATGTATCACAGGCAAATCCATACAGTCGATATGCACAGGAAAAATCATTAGAGAATTTATTTATGAATCAACAACTGAGTTTTGAAGAATACATCAATGCTCTTGATGATAGCTCATCAGTGCCAAAAAATAAGATGCTGGCTGTTATCGAAAAGCGAAAACAGCAGCAAGATAATGAGCTGATGATGCAGAATCAACAACTGCAGGCACAGAACCAGCAGTTAAATGAGTACGTCAATCAAGTAGCTCAGCAATTAGGCTATCAAGGAGGTGAGCAGGATGTCGTGCAGCAAATGCCAGTGTGAGATGCGTATTATCAAGGCTGAGAATGTAATCAGAAACGGTAAATTATACGTGGATCATCATGTCAAGTGCATCAATCCACAGTGTGCGGATTATGACAAGGTGCAAATCATCAGCAATGAACAGCCGGTGAAAATCGAAAAGTAGGTATTAAGCGCTAAGACGCTTTTTATATCGCATTGAATAGCGTAAAAATCGGGAGGATAACATGGAAGAATTAGAAACAAGCGTAGAAATGCAGGAGGTCGCTGAACCTGAAACACAAGTCGAAGAGACACTAACAGAACCGGTAGTAGAACAGGCGGAAACGGAGGAAGTCGCCAAACCTCAACAGACACCGGAAGAAAATGCAGCCTTTGCACGTATGCGCAGAGAGCAAGAACAAGCAAGACGTGAAGCAGAAATCTACCGCAAGCAAGCGGAGCGCATGGCACAAGCTGCCAGCAAATTCGGCTATCAAGGTAATCCGGATGAGGTTGCTGATCAGATCGAGGCTGCCGCAACTGGTAAACCGTTAGAACAGGTACGTTCAGAGCGTTTACAGCTAGAACAATCAATGCTTCAAGCCCAGCAGGCGGCTGCGGAAAGAGATCTATACAAAAACCAGCTGATCGAGTTTCAAGTTAAATCCGCAATGGAAAGAGACTTGGCAGCGATCCGCAAGATTGATAAAACAGTGAAAAAACTGGATGATCTTGGCCCTGAGTTTGCGAGTTTGGTAAACAGCGGAGTTGATGCACAGACTGCTTACTTTGCAGTAAAGGCAAAAGAGCAAGCCAACACCAAACCAAAGCCAAAGGATATAGGTGCAATCGGCAGCGGAACAAAAGAAAAAGATTATTATACACCTGATGAAGTGGATCGTTTAACCGACGAAGAAATGAATGACCCAAAAATCAGAGCGAAAGTAAGAAAGTCAATGACTAAATGGAAATAGGAGGAATAACTAAATGAGTTATGCAAATTTTAAGCCTACATTCTGGGCAAAGGAAATTCAAAAGGCATTAGAAGCAAAATGCAAGATCGTGAATGACTGCTGGACTGCATTCGAAGGCGAATGTAAGAAAGGCGAAAAGGTTAAGATTATTGGTTTGGGTGAAGTGACGATTGGTGACTACAAAGGAACATTGCCTGATCCTGAGACACTTGCAGATAGTTCAGTCTATATGGATATTGATCAAGCGAAGTTCTTCAACTTCAAGATTGACGATATTGACAAGGCACAGGCACGTGAAGGTCTGATGGAAATGTATTTAGAAGAAGTCACCGATAAGATGGCACGTGTACGTGACCGACACGCTGCTTCAATCGCCACACAGGCGGGCGGTATGTCAGCTTCTACTAAATTGACAACAGCTAAAGATGCTAAAGCGTTGATTGATGCTGGTCTACTGTATTTGCGTGAAAACAATGTAGAAATTGAAGATAAGGTATTTATCGAAATCCCTTATTTCATGTATCAGCTGTTTAAGGATAATCTTGTTGAATTAAAAACCAACAATGACGAGCTGATTAAAAAAGGCATCGTAGGTATGTACGACAACTGTGTAGTTAAGTATTCAAACAATCTATACAATGATGGCACAGACACATACGCAATGATTCGTACCAAGAAAGGTATTGCATTTGCTTCGGGTATCGACCGGACAGAAGCATATCGCCCTGAAAAATCATTCAGTGATGCAATTAAAGGTCTAAACACATTTGGCGCCAAATCAGTACGTCCAAAAGAATTATATGCAATTAAGGTACATAAATAGGAGGATATAAAAAATGGCAAAGACAGAAGTAGTAAACACAAAATTAAAATTCAATGAACCAAAAGAAGTCGGTGCAGCCGTAACCTTAACAGCAGAGGGTGCGGTGGTTGATTATACAGGCAGTTCCGATGAGCTGATCCTGTTACTGATCGGAGGTGCAGCTGCTACCATCAAAGCCGGTGATGGTATCCAAGCTACCAGTGATCTAGCAGTGCCATTTGAAACAGGCAAGCAGAAAGCCGTTGTCGTGGAATCGGGTAAATACTTATTCCACACCGGAGAAAACAAAGGGAAGATCGTTATTGAAGGAACTGGTGCAACCGTTCAAGTGATTCAATTACCATAGGGGGCTTACAAGCCCCTTCTTTTTGTAAAAGGAGGGTAGACATGGACTGGAAAACTATCAAATTACTAAGTTTGCAGAAGATGTTTTTAATCACAGGCAACAGCATAGTAGAAGATGAAACCACACTAGAATATCTCAATAAGATGTGGGGAGCTGCCAACGAGGCAATGATTCGGCTTGCGACTATCGGTAAGACGATCATGCGACAGAAAACGATTGATCTAAGTGATGAGCGCATTATATCTGCGGATAAAATGTATATCAATTTGCTTGATTTCTGCACTGACTTATTCAATGTCAATACTGCGGGTGTAAGGCTAAACGAAGAACCGTTCAGCCGTTTTGAACTTTACGGTCACACAATGGTGCTAGAACCCCAAGAAGGAATGCTGTCTGTCTTGTATTACGCTTATCCAGCACTTTTAAAGCCGGATAGTCCCGATGATACAGAGATACCACTTGATATAGATGCTGCTGTATTAATACCACTCTATATCGCAAGTGAGCTGTATAAAGATGATGATAACTCACTGGCTACCATGTATCGAAATCAGTTTGAGACAGGGCTTGAAAGTCTAGTGCCTAAACAACAAACAAATAAAGCGAGGTTTGTGCGTCATGGCGCAGTTTAAAGTACCGGCAAGTCCTAAGCTGTACACCGTCAATATTGAGCAATTCAAGGGCGTTGATTTTAGCAATAACCCTACTCAAGTAGCAAATGGTCGCAGTCCCGATGCCGTCAACATGATTAGTAATCAGGCAGGGTTTCCTATTAAAACACAAGGCTACGAGTTAGTCTATGATTTTGGTTCAAGAATCAACGGTATCTATCGCTTATATGACGGTCAGGAGCATTTGCTTATCCATGCTGGCACGAAGCTGTATGAGGGCTTTACAGAGCCGACATTGCTTAGTGATAACATGGCAGATCAAAGATCAATGGGATTTCAGATGTCGGAGAAATTATGGCTGCTTGACGGTGCATCGTTTAAAGTATACGGAAAATTTGATGATACTTACGCTGTTAAAGATGTCACGGAGATTGCTTATGTGCCGACTACCTCTATTGCTAGGGGGGCAGCTTCCGGAGGGACAAGCTTTGAGAACGTCAATCTATTGCAGCCAAAGAGAAAAAATAGTTTCCTTGCGAAAAAAGACGAAACAACATTTCAGCTTGATGCGTCAGAGATTACCGAGGTGCTGGAAGTTAAGGTGTTGGATAAGTCGGGTGAGTGGGTTGTAAAAACAGTGGATACGGATTATACCGTTGATTTAGCGCTGGGGCAAATCAAGTTTACGACTGCACCTGGTGAAAGCCCTGTACTTGGTCGTGATAACGTGGAAGTCTTGTTTAGTAAGCAAGTAAGCGGATATACAGACAGGATCAATAAATGTACTACTTACGGTATTTATGGTGTCGGCGGTACGGATAACCGTGTTTTCTTGACTGGTAATCCTGATATGGCTAATTTTGACTGGTTCAGTGCAGTTGATGATCCATCTTATATTGGTGATCTTAATTACTCCCGCATTGGGCAATCCTCGGCAATCATGGGATACCGTAAGATCGGTGAGTATATGTCAATCCATAAAGAGGACAACGAACAGGACCCGACAGTGTATTTACGCAGCGGTTACTTGGACAACAACAATAATCCGGTATTTAGCGTTAAGCAGGGTGTTGTTGGTGTCGGTGCGGTGAGTAAATACGCATTTGCTAATTTGCGTGACGATCCATTATTTTTATCAAGACAAGGTGTCAATGCGGTAGTGACTAACTCGATCACTGGCACACGATTTGCACAGGATCGCAGCTATTACATTAATGCCAGATTAACGCAGGAGCCGAACATGGAAGATGCAACAGCTATTGAGCATAACGGCTTTTACTATCTCAGCATGAACGGTCATGTATATGTAGCGGACAGCCGGCAGAAAACCTACGAAAAGAACGCCGTATCAGAAAGTTATCAGTATGAATGGTACTACTTAGATAACCGGGATGCCCGGTGTTGGTTCGCAAACGATGAAAGCTTTTATTTTGGCAGGACAGATGGTAAGCTGTGTAAATTTAATGATTTAATGTTTGACCTTGACGAGCCAACGAAAGCCTATTGGACGACGCCGTTATTTACTTTTGGTGAGCTGATCCATTATAAGACACTCAAACAGTTTATCCTGATGCTGAACCCTTACTTAAAGAGTTCAGTTGATATTTATTATCGGGTGAAGTCGGTGGAGAAGCTAGTTAAAAGCCAACAGTCGGACATTTTTGACTTTAACAATATAGATTTTGAACGTTTTACTTTTAATACAGATGATGGGCCAAGACTTATGGCCACAAATAGAAAAGCAAAAAAATTCATGATGATCCAGTTCTTATTTAAGAATGAACAACCTGAAAGCTTCGGCTTTTTACAGCTTGCGTTGAATTACATCATCTTGAATGCAAGATATAAAGGAGGCAGCTAATGTCACTCAATGATTATAAAATAAACACATTTAGTAAGCCTGTTTCCGCATTGGCAGACAGGCCAAGAATCACCGCTGCCGAGCTTAAAGCATGGTTTGACAGCAACAGTACCAATGAGATTAAAACGAGCATCAACAGTCTTATTGACGCTCTTGTTGCATTGACAGGAGCTGATCAGATCGGTGTAAGTGTAGAGGGTATCGCACAGCAGACCGTATTCGGTGTGCTGACAGCTCTTAAAGTCTTGATCGATGATCGCTATACGATTGCTCAAACAGACAGTCGATTATTATTAAAATTTGATGATGCGAATGCACAGGATTTAGTTAAGACAGTCAATATTGATAGACAGACCGGTGTATTTACTGTTACTAAGTATGATGGCACTGTTGAGACTTGGGACACGGCCATAGAAAAGGTAGCAATTGATGCCAAGCTAGACGGTACAGATTTTGTATTAACGCTGGTTGATGGCACTGAGCAAAGAGTGTCTTTATCAGCCTTTGTAGATACATATAACTTTATTACCAGTGATACGATACAGGTAATAGAGACAGTCGGTAATAGCTCAAAAAGTTACACGTTTAATATAAGACCAGGATCAATCAAAACTGAAATGATGGACCCTCAGTTATTAACGACGATCACAGGTTATGTTGAGAGTGCTTCAGCTTCCGCAGCCAGAGCGGCAAGGAGCGCCGAATCAGCCCTTACATCAAAACAAGATGCAGTAAGTTCTGCGGCAGCTGCTTTAACAAGTGAGCATAACGCAGCGCAGAGTGAGGCTAATGCTTTACTGTATAAAACTGCAGCCGAGGAATCAGCAGCAAGCGTCGAAACATCAGCAACCGAAGCCGCAGAAAGCGCAAAGTCAGCGTTAGCAAGTAAAACCGCAGCAGCTAATTCAGCGACAGCGGCATTATCAAGCGAAACAAAGGCAAAAGCCAGTGAGACAGCCGCAGCAACAGCAAAAGTGTCAGCAGAAGCATCTCAAACTGCCGCATCTACATCAGCGGTTGAAGCGGCGAACAGTGCAGCATCAGCCTTAGCGAGCAAGAATGCAGCTGCCACATCCGCGACAAATGCCTCAGCAAGCGAAACAAAGGCAAAAGCCAGTGAGACAGCAGCGTTAACCTCTCAAACCTCGGCAGCATCATCAGCGGATCGCGCTGAGGAAGCAGCAAAACGAGCTGAAAATATCGCCGGCCTTGAAGTAGTCGTAAAATCAGATATTATCAATGATCTAACATCGGGAGGTGTAGAAAAGGTTTTATCAGCAGAACAAGGTAAAATCTTGCAAACCAATAAAGTAGATAAAGTATCAGGTAAAGGGCTATCATCAAACGATTATACAACCGCAGAGAAAAGTAAATTAGCTGGACTATCGAATTATAACGATGCACAAATAAAAGCAGATATAACATCTGCTAACAATGCTATCGGTCAGCTACAGACAAGAGTTGAGAGTATTGATAACAGTAAGGTAGATAAGGTCAGTGGCAAAGGGTTGTCAGCGAACGATTATACGACTGCTGAGAAAAATAAGTTAGCAGGATTGTCTAATTATGATGATACTGAGCTAAGATCAGATGTCGAAAAGTTAAAACAATATCCGATCAACGAAGCATTAACTTTATTAGCCGCTAATTGGTCTAGTTCAACTCCAGCAACTTATACAGTAACAGACAATCGTTATACTGCTGCTGTATCTGATTGGGATATACGTCCCGGTGTAAATATGACAGAGGCAGAGACTGATGTATTAAGTGCAGCTGACATTGATATAGACGGCAGCCATGATGGTTATTTTGTGCTAACTGCAAATGGTGATAAGCCGACAATAGACTTACCAATTTTGATAAAGATATGGAGGTTGTAGAATGATTGATAATCGATTAGTAAAGGCTGGAGGCTCCAGTAATTTACTGTATGTGTTAGAAACTATAAGTGAGAATACGACATGGATCTGTCCGGAAAATATCGCGTCAAAAGTCTGTGTGAGATTGTTTGGCGGAGGTGGTGGTGGCGGTTGTGGAAATTTTAGATATACAAATGGTCCTTTGAATGGGGGCGGTGGAGGCGGAGGCGGACACATGGCTTATGGAGAAATAGATTTAGCTGGTGGAACTTCGGTAAATATAACTATTGGAAGCGGAGGAAGTATTGGATCGAATGCTGGTTCAACAACTAATCTTACTAATGGAGGCAACGGTGGAGCAACATCTTTTGGATCCTATGTATCTGCTCAAGGCGGCGGGGGTGGAAAATCTGCAGGGTCTTATAGTGGAGGCTTAGGAGGCGCTGGCGGTTCAGGTGGCGGTGCTGGCGGTGCTGGCGGTGATAGCTCTGGTGATATATCTGAAGTAGCTGGAGGATCCGCTACTTATGGAGGCATAGGAGGTGCTGGAGGAATCAGGGTTAATCGTACATCTTATGATGGGAAACCGGGTGGTGATGGAATAAATATAACTTTATTAAATAACCCTATGTTAATAAAAGGCATCGCTAAAGGAGGAACTGGTTCTATTGGAGGTTATACAGGAGTTGGAGGATTTAGTAGCTGTTCAGGCGGCGGAGGTGGCGGAGGTGGCTATGGATCACCAGGAACTAACGCCGTGAAAGTTTCTTACAGTGGAGGCTGTGGTGGAGGCGGCGGTGGATATGGAGGCTCATACGGTTATGCTTGCGGAGGCACCGGAGGAGTATATGAAAATACTTCACCAACTAAAGGAACAAAAGGCGTCGTGTTAATTTCATATTTGGTAAAACAAAAGAAGGATGAGTTGTTACCCATTTAATGGAGGAAATATAAATGAGAATAGCAGAAATCAATTACAATCAAGTCGTCAATATCCGAACTGATATTGAGAGTATAGAAGTTGCATATAGAGACTACTATGCCTCTAATATTTTATTAAAAGAAGCCCATGACGAAGTTCTTGTGGGTTGGGGATATGACGAAGAAAATAATCAATATATCCAGCCGAGTGCAGAAGGTATGACATATTATGCAGAGGGTGAATATTGGATGTTGCTGCCGGATGGTTTAACACAGGAACAGATTGTTGCAGATATTCGGGACTCAAGAATCAAGCAGAATCAAGATATTGTGGATTACTCAATTGACAAATACACAATGGAATTGATTGCGGAAGGAGTAATATCATGAGAACTTATGTAGAAAGTTTGAAACGTTGTTTTGATAAGGGGGAAATCACCTCAGTAAAGATACAAATGATGATCACCTTAACGGATGAAGAAAAGGAATACATTCTCACTGAAAAAGACAAGGAGGCAATATCACAAAATGATAAATAATAATATAAAAATCTCGGGGGGGGGTATAATAGTACATCATTAATTAGTGATTTTGTATCCCCGTGGTATCTATTGGCACAAGCTGGCAATCTGCGTCCATTTAAAGATCTGGAAAACGAGAATATTGTTGAACCATATTTCACAGGTTTATATACTTGTGTCTATACAAAAAATTATTTTGTATTTTTACAGCAAGCAAGTGACGATGTATATATTTACATCGAAATATATAAGCTTGAAACATGGGAAACCGTATTAAAAAGGAAAATGTTTACTGAATACTCAAACAAATCGGTATTAGGAAGTTGCGTTGCCTTAAACATGACGTATGAGGATGATATTTATTTGATTGCTAGTGATTTTTCGTCGATCTTGAATATAAGGATTGATGAGACTCAAGCAAACAAATATGTATTTAATCTGATTACGCTGCCAAGAAAAATGACTGATTATGTGTCGATTTGTACGCTTGGTAATACTGCGTATATGTTTGGATTCAGGACAGACGGGGGTACATCATCAAGCGCAAACACTACCTACACAAGTGTTATTAAATTTGATGCTCAGTCAAAAGCTGTTACAGTATTAGGCGTAAATACAAGCGACATGGGTTTCAATGTAGGTGGCCAAAATTCAAGTAACGCGCAAAGATCGTCCGGGGTTTACGGATGTTTCCCTTATAGTGATAATGAAATCATGATTTTTGGTAAGCACGCAGACACCGAATTAAAGACGACGCGCATGGTCTTATATAACACCATAACAGGTGAAAACAAAAATGTTACTGACGATCCTGAATATACTTATCTAAAAAAATTAAACACATTCAGCACTTTATTCGGTAGTTCGACAAGCAATATTAAAAGCGCAAGAAATCCTGTATCTGCAAATGGTTTGATTTTATATTCAACTTCAAACTCTATAACAATACCAACAGGTGGCGGTAATTCAAACAATAACAACTGGTATTTGGATAATAAAAATTCCGCCCATATTACCTTGCGATTACATATTGTCGTTGATACTAAAGATAAAAAATTGTTTAGTACATGGATCCCGGATATGACACCGTCTTCTGTGTACATAAGTGGCTCTTACAGCAGCGGCAGATATGGACTTTCTTACAAATGGTTAAGTGCTGATGGATCATTTAGACAGGTGCCTTCAGGAGCTAATACAACCGGTATTGATATTCGGCGAGCGCTTGTATATGACTTAAATCGTAAATCAATCAAGGCGTTTTCGATGGATACAACCGATACAAAGCTGAGGGCTGTTGGTGCAATGATGATAGACTTTGTGGTGGTTGTAAAAAAAGGGGTACAGGTTAAACCTTTTTCCGAGATACCATCACCAATGCAAGTGCGCTTCGTGCGGCCGTCAAATCTTAGCATCATAAATGTCGAACCAGATGGAGAAGGTTATTACGAGGCGCCCGAAGAATGTTATTTATACATGGCGATTGAAAACGATAGGGTCATTAAGCCGTCAACATATCCTTTAGATGGGTATCCATACATCAACGAGCAGCCATTTAAAATTTTGGTAAGGTAGGGGGTGTATAATATGCTAAATAGATTAGATGGCTATGATGTAATAGAGGCTGAATTGCAAGAATATCTTGCTGGATTGACAGCGCCGGTATTTGATGTAGAGGTAATAAAAAAAGAAAATATATACGAAGTGTACTGCAACAGTACACTTTTGTATTTTTCGGAGGTGGAAGTGAAAGCCGATGAAGAAAAGAAACGTCTTGAAGATTGCTGGCAGCTGGAACAGGCGCAAAAGCACTTTGCAGACAGAAAGATTATGCCGATGCCTGAGCCTGAACCTGTGCCAGTATTGACCGACAGGGAATTAATAGAACGGATATTAGACATACAAATCGAACAGGCGTTAAACGTTGAATATCTTGCTTGCTTAAAAGAATTAGAAATTTAAAGAAAGGAGTTTTGCAATGACAACTTATGAAATGCTCGAAAAGCATATCAACAGTAAAAAAAGAGATGGTGTATTTGATGATTTAATGAAGGACACACTTAAACACAAACTTGATATTTTCTTGCTGTTTAATCGCATCAGTGAAAGTCAGTATAATATACTAATGAAACAAATGGAGTAAGCAGATGTTCGGTTATGAAATAGTAAAAAAGAAAAAGAAGCGTGATCCAATCCGCTTTTCTAAAAAGATTATGATTATTTCAATGGTATTTATAACAGTCTACATTGTGGGCTGTTTTATTTTGTCTTGGCACGTTGGCACACCAATAGATAGTACACTGCATACATGTGTATTTGCGTATTTTTCGGTAGAAGGTATGGCTAATGCTTGGATAAAAATCACAAAAATAAAGGAGGAAAAGAAAGATGGAATTGAATGAAACGATTAAATTGATGAATAGCAAAGATTATAAGGATAGGTTTAGAGCTGAGTATTATCAGCTTAAAATCAGATATGAAAAATTACATAAAATGGTAGTCAAATATGAAGCTGAAAAGCTAAAATTTACACCTTCATGTACTCTTGAACTTTTGAAGGAACAGAAATCACATATGGGAAGATACTTGTACTGTTTAGAAGTAAGAGCAGAAATTGAAGAAATAGAACTTTAGGAGGAAATCAAATGAAATGGTTAATTGAAAATTGGTATTTAGTAGTAGCTGGTGTCGTGTGCTGTGTAGGCGTTGTTTATGGGTGTAGAGTGTTCATGAACAAGCCGACTAACGAACAGGTGGCAAACATCAAAGAGTGGCTCAGATGGGCTGTTATGGAAGCTGAGAGGGAATTGCAAGGTGGGACAGGGCAAGCGAAGTTGCGTAAAGTCTATGATATGGCTATTGCAAAATTCCCGTGGTTATCGTTTATCGCATTCGATAAGTTCAGTATTTGGGTTGATGATGCGCTTGTTTGGATGAAAGAACAATTAAAAGTAAATGAAAACATCAAGGCGTATGTAGAAGGGAAATAGAGAATGAAAGAATTTTTAATGACAACTTACACGATAGTATTACCTATCTTGATGGGGTATGTAGTTTGGTTGTTAAAAGACCAAAAAAAGACAAGAGATGCTAACAGCGCTGGTACTCTTTGTCTATTAAGGGATAAATTAATGTTTTATCATGACAAATATACTGATAAAAAGTCAATCCCACCATACGCATTAGAGAATTGGGAAAAGATGTATAAAGCTTATCGTGATTTAGGCGGTAACGGTATGATTGTTGGAATGGATGCAGAAGTAAGAAAACTGCCATTGGAGCATTAATATGGAAAAGCTAATGTTCTCGATGAAATGTATTAATGTTACACAGGGAGTCAACGGCTCCCTGTCTCATCAAGGTACATACGCTATTGACAACGCAGGTAAGGATACTGGCATTGATGATGTTTACGCTCCATGCACAATGATAATTAAATATAAGGATAGCACTAAAAACGGTAACGCTGTGTTTGCACAATCGATTGACAAGGTGCAATTTGCTGATGGCTCTCTTGATTATGCAACAATGATGTTTATACACGATAATGACATATCAGACTTAAAGGTGGGTCAAGTAATCAATCAAGGTGCAGTATTTTATCAAGAGGGCGTTGCTGGCAAAGCAACTGGCAACCATTGTCATATTGAGGTAGCTAAAGGAAAATACACTAAACCTTACGTGTTAAATGCTTATAAAGTATATATGTTGCCTAACAGCGTACATCCGGCATCAGCGTTTTACATAGACGGCTGCACAATTAAAAACGGTGCTGGCTATCAATGGAAAAAGACCACAGACAAGATTACTAACTGGATCAGCTGCGGTAATGCAAAATGGCAATATCGCAAAGACGGAAGGCTTATTAAAAATGATATGATATGGGACAGTGAGTATGGAGCTTGGTATGCATTCGATGCACAAGGGTACATGATCCGCAACTCATTGTTTCAATATCAAGGTAAGTTCGTGTATCTTCAGGAAAGCGGAAAAATGCTGAAGAATGCAGAGCTGCGCTTAAAGGCAGATAATTCAGGTTATCTGAAGGAGGTATAACATGGCAAAGAAAAAGAGACAGCCAACACCACAAGAATTAGCGGATTCCGCAGGAGCATATGCAGAGTATATTAAAGGTGGAGGAAGTGGGCAGGGGTATTGGACAGCTATTGATGATAAAAACTGGAAATACACAGATCAATACGGTAACTCAACAACTGATGTTAAAAATCCAGATGGCTCATATAAATATGGCTCTAAGTGGGATTCCAGTGCTGGCAAATGGGTGGGCACTGATAGTTTAATAGATACAAAATCAGCTTATGAGGAAGCAATTAGAAATCAGCAGTTTTATCAAGGATTAGCGGATCAGCAAGCAGAGGCAGAACGCCGTGAAGCAGAACGTCGATCAGCTATTGAGGAAGCTTATGCAGCTCAACGCCGTGCAGAACTGGAACGCCAGCAAGCACAGATAGGCCAGATCAATAACTTACGTCCGGAATACAATCAACAAGCTGAAATGACAGCCCAGCAGGCTTATATCAATAAGATGTTAGCCGAGAAAGGATTGAACGAGAAACTGGCAGCTAACGGATTATCAGGAACAGGTGTCAGCGAATCAGCTAAAATCTCAAACGAAAATAACTATGGCAACTCACTCAATCAAACCTTGCAGGCTCGTGATGATGCATTAAGAGGACTGGACAATCAGATACAGGCAGTACAGTCAGGCGGTAATGCAAATTTATCAGCGATCGAAGCTGCCTATCAGCAACAGGTTTTAAATGCCTTAGAGCAGCAGCGTCAAGAAGAATGGCAGATGAAACAGTATCAAGATGCAATGGCTCAGCAGCAGTGGCAGAATCAGTTTGCTCAAAATCAATTTAATACAGCTAACAGTCAATGGCAGCAGCAGTTTGACTATCAACGTCAGCAAGATGCATTAGCAGCTCAGCAGGCATTGCAGGCAGCTGCTTTAAGGTCTTATTCGGGTAGCGGCTCTAAATCATCAGCAAGTAATGCCGGTACAACAATGAAAATTAGTGATGCAGAAAAGATTATAAAAGCAAACCAAGAAAACGGTACTCTACCACCACAAGAAGCTCTTGATATTTATTCTAACTACTATGGTTTTAGTCCAACTTTATATAATGAGGACAGTGTCAAACAAGCTCAGTCTTATGTGAGACAAGCAATCAATCAGGCTAAGCAGCAGGGATTGCAGTGGGATAATAAACAAATTGCTGAATATATAAAAGCTTATCAAGCAGCAAGAGGATTATCGGATAATGATGCAATAGAATTAATGAAAAGATTAGGAATATAGGAGGTCTATATGGCTAGAACAGATCAAGAATATCTTGCAATATTAAAGGGTATTGATCCTGACAAAGCAGGTCGTGAATATCGTAAAAAATTACAAGCAGCTCAGCAAAAACAGCAAGCCTTAGATAATAGACAAGCTCAAGCAATGAATCAAGGGAGTACTCAATCGAGTGCTCCTTTATTGCCTATAAGACAACAAGCAGCTTTACCTGGTCCAACCAACAATCAGTTATCTAATGCTATCCTTATGCCAAATAACGTGCAAGTTAAAGCGAATCAAGCAATGATCCAGCAAGGGTTACAGCCGGCTTATTTGGGGCAAGCTCCAACAATAACACAGCCGCAGCCATTACCTGATCCGTCGAAGTTAGAAAGATTTGAAGCAGGAGCAAGTAGCGTTGGCAAGAGTTGGCGTAGTGTGTTACCAACATTTGTAGATACTACAAAGCAGGCTTTTATAAATAAAGAAGATGATTTACAAAATCATTTTTATACAGAAGCACTTAACGAATATAATGCTATGTCAAAAAAGATAGAAGATTATAAAAAAAATAATAAAGATGCAGTGAAATATTCTTTGAAAAATGATCCAACGGATCCTAGAGGTGTACGAAAAATAACTGTTGAGGAATACTCGCCAGAATTAGAAATGATGCTGAAACAATTAGAAGAAAAATATAAATTTATGGTGTTGCAACGTAATACAACACCTGTTCCTAGTGATTCAGTAGGTCGGCAGTTATATAGAGAATCGAACAAGGATCGTGAAAGGGCATTGCAGGGACTTAATGATATTGAACGATTTGCGGGTTCTACATTGATAAGTGTTTTGCAAAATGCGTCTGTATTACCATTTGCAACTGTCAGCCCTACACTTTCATTAGGATTAATGAGTGCCAACGCTAGTGCTAGCAGAATGAATGAATTATCAGAACAAGGTGTAGGAGCAGGCGAAGCACTTGGAAGGGGGTTGCTATCAGGAGGTATTGAAGCATTAACTGAAAAAGTATCCTTAGAAAGTTTACTGAATATTGCGAAAACAGCTCCACAATCTTTAAAAGAAGCTGTGGTTAGAACGTTAAAACAATCGGGAGCAGAAGCATCAGAAGAGGCTGTATCATATACCTTAAATGCTTTAGCGGATTATGCAGCCGATGATCCGCAAGCTCAATTTAATATCATGGGATTGCTTGAAAGTGCTGCTGGTGGCTTTTTAAGTGGTGGATTGATGGGTGGCGGAGCGAATCTAGTTGGCTATGCAAAAGGTAGTAATAACGTATCTTTTGAAGATTCTAAACAGGCTGTAACATTGCCTTTAGGGCAACAAATAACTAATCCAGTTCCATATAATGAAAATATTGAATTTTCAAATGTGGTTGAACAATCTGTGAATAAGATAAGTGATAACAATTTGAGAGAAAATGCAAAAAAAGTTTTAAATGTTTTAAAAGATAAGGTATTTAAAAATGGTCGGTTGCTCTCATTTAAGGAACAATTAGTAAATGAAGATTCTGTTAATTTAACTACTCAGCCATATTTAGTTAAGGAATCATTGTCTAATATGCCAGTACATGAATTGAATAATAAACCTGTTGTGATAAGTCAAAAAATCGTTGACAAATCATTAACTAAACATAAAATTTCACTAGATATTTTAGGGAAATTGGATGTTTTGCTGCAAGATCCTGTTGCTATTATTCCTTCATTTACACAGAATATTGATGGACAGTATATGGATGCTTATATGGTTTATACTGATTTAAAAGATCATCGTGATCAAATCATACAAGCTGTTATATATCCTAACAGTAAATTTGGAGTTGAAGAATTAGTAGTAGACAGTATAGGATCAGTGTATGGAAGAAATTTGGAAAATGACATAAAAAAATCGCAACAATTAGGTCGCGAAGTATGGATTAAAAAAGAAGGTATCCAACCCTCTATAGGGCTTCAATTGCCCAAAGATGTCATGGATACCTCTACTTATAATATACCAAATGATAATACAGATGTCAAAAGTAATTTAAAAAATACTAAAACAATAAAAATCCAAGATGCCGAAAGAAGGTCTTTTACCCAATTATCCAAAAAGCTGCAAGATACTTTAGGTATTAGTCGTAGTGACGTGAATAATGAATTAAAAAATGAAATTTTGAAATTGAAGGAATCATTACAAACAACCGGAAAGATAGACAGTAAAGCCGCAGATGCATTATTTAACAAAGCGTGGGATCTTGGACAAACCAAAGATACCACAATGTATGATTTATACCCAGAACTAGTGACAAATCTAAAAGAAGCCGGCTTAGATATTGATATGGCCAGAAGAGCTTTAGGTAAAACAGCTTATAATGACTATCGTTATGAAGCCAAGAAGTTAGTAGGAATGCAGAAAGACGGTCGCAGTATTGATTCGTTTTATAACGAACTGTCCAATACTTATCCGGAACTGTTTGACGAAACCATTAGTAATGAAGCTGATCAGCTGTATGCTATGCTTGATGTAGCTGACGAGCTGCAGCCGCGTAATAAATCTTTAAGAGACACTGATGCAAATCTCTATAAGGAAGGGTATCGAGAAGATTTTCATAAGGCTTTGAATGACTATCTATCTAAGATGGAACGCTTTCAGAAAATTCACGGTGAAAAGGTTGCTAAAAACACGCCAAAAGAACCAGTAAGCTTTGAAACTTATAAAGCAACAATGGATCAGATCAAAGGCTTAGAGCGAGATTATAAACGTGTTATGCGTGAGCCTTTTACTCAAAAAGAAAAGGATTATGCTGATGATATAGTAAAGGGTAAATATGATTATGAAGATATTGTAAATGCGAATGCAGATAACGTCAGAAAGATTGTTGAAGTAAAGCAGCCACTTGAACAAGCAAGAAAAATCAAACAAGATTATAAAAAAGCTATCCGACAAGAACGCATTAACACAATGCAGGAATTAATCAAAAGCATGGCAATGTGGAAAGAAAAGAAATTCGGCTATGCTTACTCAATGGAAACAGCTGAAAGAAATATTATTGATGTTGTAGGAAACAATGATGAAGCAAAAGCGATCAATGGAACGCTCTTTGAACCTATCCATCTTGCCGAAGCAGCTAGAAATAAATTCATGAATGAATATCGCAAACGCATTGCTAATCTTAACCTAACACAAAAAGAATCAGAAGTTGTGCAGCGTTACGGTGAAGGAGATATGAAAGCAGAAGATGTTGTTAACGCTGGATTTGATTTAGAAAAAATTAACCATGCCGTCAATGAGTTTAGGGCAGTGTATGATGAATTATTATCAAAAATGAACGAAGTCTTAGTTAAAAACGGATATAATCCGATCGAAGCTAGAAAAGACTATTTTCCTCATTTCCTTGAACAAGAAAACAACGGCATTTTAGAAAAAATTAAAAGATTGTTTGATTCCAATAACAATACAGATAATTTAGGCACATCGTTAGCTGGTATCACTGAGTTTTTTAGACCAAGCAAGCAATTTTTCGCCAATGCCTTAGAACGCCATACTGATAAGACTGTTTTTGATGCCGTCAGAGGCTTTGATAGCTACATCGAGGGTGTATCTAATGTGATTTTTCATACTGATAATATACAAAATTTACGTGCGTTTGAAGAGACGATCCGTTATCAAAACAGCGATGAAGGCTTAAAAGCACAAATTGATGAAATCAACAATGACGGTGATTTAAGTGAAAATGAACGCCAATCAAGAATTAGTCAGTTGTTTAGAGATAGAGAAAAAACAACAAAATTTGGTGATTTTGTTAGCTGGCTTAATCGGTATACCAATGACCTTGCCGGCAAAAAATCTGTTGAGGACCGCACGTGGGAATATAACTTAGGTAGAGGAATGTATAGTTTATCTAAGGACTTATCAAATAGAGTAGCTGGCAACATGGTTGCTATTAATCCTAGCTCGTGGGTAACTAATTTTATACCTATTGCACAAGCAACAGGCGAGTGCTCACCGCAAAATATCTCAAAAGCAATGTATGATGTGGTAACTAAGAATGTTGTAAATGATGATTTTAACAATAGATCAACATTCATGACTAACCGGTTAGGTAGCGAAAACCTATACAAAACTGATATGCAAAAAATTGTGGATAAATTGTCGAAAGGAATGCAATTAGTTGATAATTTTACTTCTGAGGTTGTTACAAGGGCAAAATATTATCAAAACATTGAAAACGGAATGTCAGATACAGAGGCAATGAAAAATGCTGATGCTTATGCTGCCGGATTGATTGCGGATCGCTCTAAAGGGGCGATGCCTACTATGTTTAATATTAAAAATCCGGTTACTAAGGCATTCACGCAATTTCAACTTGAGCAAAACAATCAGTTAAGATATTTGTTCAAGGATCTTCCACGCGCTAAAAAAGATGAGGCAACAAAAGCTTTATTGATTGCTTTATTTAATATTGCAGTTTCTTCATGGCTGTTCAATACAGGATATGAGTTCTTGTTTGGCCGCAGACCGGCACTTGATCCTATTGATATGGCATTTGATGCATGGGGGGTGCTTAACGATCCTGAGCTAAGAAACAGTGAAAAAGCAGCTACGGTACTATCAGATGTTGGTGGCGAGCTGCCATTTATAGGTAATCTCACTGGTGGAGGGCGTTTGCCTATTGCTGGGGCAATACCTAAAAGTCCGGAAAAATTACTAGATTTACTCAATCCGGAGATTGATGATAGGAAAAAGATGGATATTTTATATAATCAGGCTATCAAACCTGCTAGTTACTGGTTGTTACCATTTGGAGCAGGGCAGTTAAATAAAACTGGTAGTGGATTACACGATTACATGCAGGGAGCTGCCTATCAATACACAGATGATGGTGATAAGCTGAAGTATACCATTGATCAAAATCCATTAAACTTAGCTAGAGGTCTTATTGGTGGTTCATCGGCATTTCCGGAAGCTCGCAATTATTGGGATGGTGAAAATAAAGCGTTAAGTGTCAAAGACACTGACACATTCCAAATGCTAAAAGATGATCTTGGCAACAAGACAGCACTTGAAAAAGTGTATGAGCTGAAAGCAATCGAAAGTCTGAAAAATGCTAATGGTGGAACTATTAAATATTCAAAAGCTATATTAACACGAGATTACATTGATGGTTTACCACTCAGCGATGAGGAGAAACAAGATTTATATAAAAAGTACATTGTCAGTGAAAATATAAGAGATGCGGATTCAGCTGCTTACAAAATATATAGAGAAAAATTTGAAAAGGAATTAGAAGGTAAAAAATAGGTGCAAGCTCTTAATGGGTTTGCACTTTTTTTGCTGTATTAAATTTAGTAAATATTATCCTTTAATAATCAGATTAATGACAAGAGTTTGACAAGAGTTAAGTGTAAATCGTGGTAGAATGCGGAAGTATTAGCAAAATTTGAACGCAAACGGTTGATTAAATGCTATTTTGTACGATACAATCATTACCTGATGAACCCGTTTTTGTTTTATAGCAGCCGTGTTAAGTCAAGCGGCTTCATTGGCTCTCCATTAAGCTTATCGATTACCTGAGCGGTAAGCTGAGAAGGGGTGGAAGCACCGCTGGTAACTGCCACAACGTCATCGTCATGAAAGACTGATAAGTCAAGCTGAGAAGCATCATCAATCAGTAAGACATGCGGAATGCCGTGATTGCGGCCGATTTCCGCAAGCCTTGTGGAATTGTTGCTTTGTTTATCGCCAACAACGATTAAGACATCTACATCCTGCAGCTCATGCACCGCTTGCTGGCGGATGCGGGTGGCATTACAGATTTCTTCGCCGATTTCTGCCTGCGGATAAGCATGCTTGATTTCTTGAAAAACAGCAAGTACGTCACTGGTACTCATCGTTGTCTGACAAGTGACAAAAAGCGGTGTTGCTAATGGCGGCAGGGGCTGATGCAGCTCAATCAGCTGAATGGGGGGGCTGATGCTTAATACCGCTTCTGCTTCTGGATGCCCTTTTTTGCCGATATATGCTACATGCTTGCCGTCAGCCAGCGCGTTTTTAATTATGGCCTGTGTTGAAAGCACATCCGGACAGCTGGCATCTACACAGATCAACCCTTTCGCAGCAGCTTTATCTTTTACTTGCGAAGCAATGCCGTGAGCTGTAAAGAGGACAATGCCCTCGTCAATCTGATCCAGCAATTCAAGACGGCTTTTTGTTTTATCTTCGATTGTATCGATATTCAGGCATTTCAGCGCATCGACCACATATTGATTATGAACAAGCATGCCGAGTACGGTTATTTTTTTGTCAGGATGCTCAAGCCGGGTTTGTTTAGCAATTTGTATAGCCCGAACAACACCTTTGCAATAACCGCGCGGCTGTACTTTAATGATTTTCATGATTTCACCTCAGTACAATTCTACCATATTCTGTATCGGCCGTGAAATTATTTGAATTGATGTTCAGAAAAATTAAAAAATTGCCGATAAACAGCGGTTATGTTATAATTTTAAGGAAGTTTGGCAATTATTTTTGAATCAGCGGCAAGCTGTGATTCAGAAATGGTTATAATAAATAGAGAGGATGATTTTATGAGTAAATTCAGCGATTATAATTTCAGCGCCGCAACTCAGCGCTTTTTAGAAATAAATCAGTTTACAGAACCAACGCCGATTCAGCAGCAGGTAATTCCATTAGTCATGAAGAATAAGGATGTTATTGGTATTTCAGATACAGGTACCGGTAAGACCCATGCATTTTTAATTCCTATATTAGAAAGAATCAATCCTGATTTGAATGAGGTACAGGCAGTGATTACCGCGCCAACCCGTGAGTTGGCAATGCAGCTGTATGCGCGTGCCCAGCAGATCAGCGAGGCATGTCCAAAGATTAACGTAAAGCTGATTTCCGGCGGTCTTGAGAAATCAAGAATGAGTGAACAGCTTAAGGTTCAGCCGCAGATCGTTATCGGTACACCAGGCAGAATCCGCGATTTGTTTTTGAATGAGCAGACGCTGCGGATTGAAAAGGCTTCAATTCTGGTTATTGATGAAGCGGATATGACACTTGAATTTGGTTTTTTAGAGGATATTGATGCAATAGCGGGCAGAATGCGCAAGGATTTACAGATGCTGAGCTTTTCAGCTACGATTCCACAGGGCTTAAGACCTTTTTTGAAAAAATACATGTCAAATCCAGTCACCGTTCAAATTGAAGATGAGCATAAGAGCTCACCAAAAATCGAACAAATTTTGATTCCATGCAAGCATTTAAGCTATGAGCAGAAACTGCTTGAAATCTTGCCGGGCTTTACACCTTATGTTTGTTTGATTTTTGCTAACACACGCTCACAGGCAGCCAGCTGCGCGGCTTTAATGCGTGAAAATGGTTATGATTTAATTGAACTGCATGGTGATTTGCAGCCGCGTGAACGCCGCTCAGCGATGAAAAATTTGATGAATCTTGATAAAACATATGTAGTGGCTACGGATATCGCAGCTCGGGGTATCGATGTTGAAGGAGTATCCCATGTTATCTCCTTAGGCTTTCCAAAAGAATTAGATTTCTTCATTCATCGCTCAGGCAGGACTGGCCGTGCGGGCCGTGACGGCACTTGCTTCTCTTTATATAAAAAAGAGGATGAGCCTCTCATCAAACAGCTTCAGGTTAAGGGAATCGGCTTCAAAACTAAGAATTATAAAAATGGTGAATGGGTTGAATTAAAAACCTTTAATGCACCAAAGGTAAAAAAAGACAATCCGCTGGATAAAGAAATTGCGAAAGTAGTAAGCCGTAAAAAGGCAGCGGTGAAGCCGGGTTATAAGAAGAAACGCAAGGCGGAGGTAGAAAAGCTGAAACGCCGTGCCCATCGTGAGATGATCCAACAGGACATCAAGCGTCAGCAAAAGGAGCGCGCTAAGAAGAAGCAGAAGGAGAGGAATGAAGAATGATCATCGGATCACACGTTTCGATGTCCGCGCCGGACTACATGCTTCAGGCCATTAAGGATACCATCAGCTATGATGCCAACGCCTGTATGATTTATACCGGTGCGCCCTCTAATTCACGGCGGGTAGAACTGTCCAAGTTTAAAATTGATGAAGCGAGGGAATTGATGGCAGAGCATGGCATTATGCCGGAGAACATCATCATACACGCGCCATATTTAATTAATCTGGCCAATACATTTAAACCGGAAACCTTTATGGGCGGTGTTGAATTCTTAGTTCGTGAAATTGAAAGAACACAAGCGATTGGCGCAAAAATTTTAGTGCTGCACCCCGGCAGTCATGTCAATGCCGGCACTGAGGCAGGAATAAAGAAAATTTGTGAGGGTCTTGATCAAGCGATGGAAAACATCGGTGATACAATGATTGCTTTGGAAACGATGGCCGGTAAGGGAAGTGAATGCGGCTGTGACTTTCATCAGTTAAAAGCAATTATTGATGGCTGCCGTTATAAGGATCATCTGGCTGTTTGCTTTGATACATGCCATGTTCATGATTCGGGCCGTGATCTCTCTAAATTTGACGAATTACTTGATGAATTTGATGAAATCATCGGGCTGGACCGGCTGCGGGTAATTCATTTGAATGACTCTAAAAACAGCTGCGGAGCCCGCAAGGATCGTCATGAAAATATTGGTTATGGGAAGATCGGCTTTGATATTCTGAATATGATTGCCCACCACCCACGGCTTGAGCAGATACCTAAAATTTTAGAGACTCCTTATGTAGATGATCAGCCGCCTTATAAAGAAGAAATTAAAATGCTGAAACAAGGCGTATTTGACAGCCGCCTTTTAAATAAGCAGCAAGGATAAACAGAATCACTGACTGATAAGCAGTGATTTTTTTTATCTATTTGCTTTGAAATTTATATTGATTTAAACTTTACAAAAGAGAACATCAAAAGTGAGGAATATAATTATTCATTCGTTTAAGATAGGCATAGGAGGTAAAGTATGGAGTGGTTACAAAATCTAAACAAAGCCATTGATTATATAGAAAATAATTTGGATAAAGAAATATCTTATGATGAAGCCGCCCGCATCGCCTGCTGTTCAACCACTTATTTTCAGCGGATGTTTACATATGCAGCAGGAATTTCATTATCCGAATATATCCGTCGGCGCAAAATGACACAAGCCGCCTTTGACTTACAGACAACTAAATGTAAAGTGCTGGATATCGCTCTTAAGTATGGATATGCTTCACCCACTTCATTTAATAGGGCATTTCAGGCTGTGCATGGTGTTTCACCGGTTTCGCTCAGAAGAACAGGCAAGCCCTTAACCGCCTATTTACCGATTCGTTTTACGGTAACAGTCAGCGGCAAACAGCCTATGTCTTATCGTATTGAGGAAAAAAAGGCAATGCGGTTTGTCGGCATCCGCTTCCCATTGACGCAAAACATGGAAGAAAATCAGAACATGGTGCCATTATTTTGGGACAAATTATTAAAAAATGGTCAGATTAATAGCTTATATGATTTAACAGACGAACCATTTGGCATAGCGGGTATCACTCACAGTCTAAATAATCAGTTTTATTATAGTGTTGCAGCAGCCAGCAGCAAAGCTGTACCTATGGGAATGAATGTATTGGAAATTCCTGCCGCAGTATGGGTTGTCTTTGAATGTGACGGTCTTTTTAAAGAAGCAAGCCAAGCGATTTTCAGACGTTTTCTGACTGAATGGCTGCCATTTTCCGGCTATGCTTATGCGGAACTGCCGGATATTGAAATATATCCAATCAATCATGATATGTCTGAATCAGGTCATTTTGAAATATGGATAGCAATTAAAAAAGTAAAAAATTAATACATGATGGAGGCAAACTGATGGCAATTATTGAAACATATGATTTAGTTCAACGTTATAAAAATGGCAAACAGGCATTAAATGGTTTTAATATGTCGGTGGCAGAAGGTGAAATATTTTCTTTATTGGGGCCTAATGGAGCGGGTAAATCAACATTAATCAACATTCTAACCACTTATTTGAAACCGACTTCTGGGAAGATTTTAATACAAGGCATGGATCTTAACTGTCATGCGGATGAAGTTCGGTGCATAATTGCCTGTGTTGCTCAGCAGCTTTCAATTGATACGCATTTATCTTTAACTGATAATATGCTCTTCCAAAGCCAGCTTTATAAGATTCCTAAGCAAGCGGCCATAAAGCGAATGAATGAGCTTATCAACGCTTTTGATTTAGCGCCGTTTAAAGAATATGCAGTGTCCTCTTATTCCGGCGGTGTGAAACGCAGATTAGATGTTGCACTGAATATGATGTCAAATCCTAAAATTTTATTTTTAGATGAACCTACGGTGGGAATGGATGTCTGTTCACGAAGACAAATGTGGCAGATGATGAGAAAAATTAGAGATGAATTTAAAACTACGATTTTCCTTACCACCCATTATTTAGAAGAAGCTGAAAATTTAAGTGATACAATCTGCATCATGAAAGAAGGGAAAGCATTAATTCAGGATAGCCCACAAGCACTGCGCGCAGTTATTCATCAGGAATATCTGCAGATTCAATTTGATACCAAACAGACGGCCAATAAATATTTAAACCCCTTTAGGCAATGTTTCGCAAATCAACATGCCATGTTAAATGATGCGGCGGTGATGCTTCATACCCAAAACAGCCATTTTGATATGGAAAAGGCACTCAGTTTGATACTGACACAAAAAATACCCTGTTTGGGTATTCAAATCGTACAGCCCAGTTTAGAAGATGTGTTTGTGCGTTTAACGGCTGAACAGGAGGCAGGGAAATGAGGGTATTTACTTTATTATACCGAAATGTTAAATGGCGGTTTCATAATGCCTTTACAATTATCATCACCCTGCTTCAGCCCTTGCTTTGGCTGATTCTTTACAGCAGTGCCGCAAAGCAGACGATGCAAAATACGGGCATTGATAATTATACGGCGTTTATTTTACCGGGTATCTTGATCTTGGTCAGCTTTGGCACTTGCAGCAGCAGCGGGATGATGAATTACTTGATGAAAAAGGACGGCAGTTTTTATCGGATATTAACTGCTCCGATGCATCGTGGAATCATAATTTTAGGCCAGCTCTTGGAAGCGGTGTTATGTTCTTACCTTGAAGCGGCAGTCTTGTGTGTCACTGCCTTATGCTTATCCGTTAAGCTGCCGCTAAACTTGACAGTAATTGGCTGGGTACTTATTTTAATTGCTCTGACAGTCTTTTTTATGGCTGGCTTATGCTATGGGATCAGTATGATATTGCCTAATGAGGTAGTGTATGAGACGGTTATGAACGCGATTGTACTGCCGATATTCTTTCTCAGTTCCGCTTTATTTCCAGCAGCAGGAATGAACAATGCATTAGCTATCGCACTTAGCTGCAATCCCTTTACCTATGTGATTGATGCACTGCGCGCTTTAATCTTAAATGGCTGGATTGATCCGCATCAATTAGCAGCGGTTATTATCATGCTCATCTTGTTAAGCGGCATCAGTTTTAGTTTTGCTTATATGCAATTAAAAAAAGAAACAAATTAAAAGACCTGGTTAGGTCTTTTATTATTCTTCAATCATTTTCATTATTTCTTCTTTCAATCGCTGTACCATCATTGCGGTTGGCACTCGGTCAATAATTTCACCTTTTTTAATCAGCAAGCCTTCATCTTTACCGCCTGCAATGGCAATATCTGCATGCTTTGCTTCACCGGGACCATTAACAGCACAGCCCATGATTGCGACTGTAATATCTTTGTTTAAGCCTAGGACAAAGGGTTCCATTTCGTTCACTACAGATTGGATATCATAGCTTGTGCGGCCGCATGTCGGACACGCAATCAGGTTTGGAACAGCATCGATTAAATGAAGACTGCGAAGTAATTGCCGGCAAACAACGATTTCATCGACGGGATCACCGTTAATGCTGATTCGGATTGTATCACCGATGCCTTCATGGAGCAGAATACCTAAGGCAGCACTTGATTTAATGGAGCTGGTGAGCTTAGTACCCGCTTCTGTAACACCTAAATGCAGCGGGTAGGGAAAGACCTCAGAGGCCTTTTCATAGACTTCTACACACAGGCTTACATCACTTGATTTAAAGGATAGACAGATATCGTAGAAGCCAAGATCTTCAAGAATTTTGACATGGCGTTGCGCACTTTCAATCATCCCTTCGGCAGTTGGGCGGCCGTATTTCTCATGAATATCTTTTTCTAATGAACCGCTGTTGATACCAATGCGGATTGGTACATTATATTCACGGCAGACATTAACCACCTCAACAACATTTTCCCGCTTGCCGATGTTGCCGGGGTTTAAGCGGATTTTGTCAATGCCGGCCTTTACAGCGGCAATAGCGATCCGATAGTCGAAATGGATATCGGCGACTAGAGGGATATGCACCTGTTTTTTTATTTCTGTGATCGCCGCAGCGTCTTCCTCATCGATGACTGCCATGCGCACAAGCTCACAGCCAGCTCTTTCTAAAGCAAGAATCTGTTTGACTGTGGCATCTATATCTTTTGTCCGTGTTGAGCACATGGACTGAATAATTACTTTTTGCTGACCGCCGATCTGCAGGCTGCCTACATGGATCGGGCGGGTTTCTGTTCTTTTCATGTTTTTCACCTCGCTGATATTATAGCATGAAAGATGTTCAGAATGGCAAAATTGTATTATAATAGATAACGGAGGACGTTTATGTTAAAAAATCCTTTTAGAGAAATTGATAACAAAAATCGTAAAAACAGCAGTGATTTATTGAAGAAAACGGCTGATTTCAATAAGATTGTCAATCAGCGGATGAAAGTCATGATCATTGTTGTATTATGTTTTTTTATTGCCATCGGCGTTAAGCTGTTTAATGTGCAGATACTGGAAAATGAAGATTATATTGTTAAGTTGGAGGCCTTTACCCGCAAACAGCAGGTAGTGACACCGCCGCGCGGTGAAATGGTAGACCGCAACGGCAATGTTCTTGTCAGCAATAAGGAATCATTGAATATTACATATTATCCGCCTTCTAATGTTTCTTCTTATTCAGAATCAAAATGGGCCTTAGCAAAACAATTCGCCCAAGTATTTCAGATTAAGGAAGATACGATTACGGAACGCGACTGGAAAGATTTTTATTTAGTTGCTGCCGATAATTATGGTAATGATTTGCTGACCGAGGAAGAATTGGATAAGGCACTACGTGGTGAATTAACGACCAATGAGGTGTATCGCATCAAAATCAATCGGGTAACGCAGGCGGATATTGACCGCATCTGTTTAGATGAATTAACCGAGGCTCAAAAGAATGCCGGTTATCTCAGTAATGCGGATAAGCGTATTGCTTGGCCGGTGATGATTTTAATGGAAAAAGCGACCAGTCAGGACAGCTCGGTAATTGTTGAGAATGCTTCTAAAGAAGATGTCGCTTATCTGGTTGAGCATAAGGAAGAATTTCCGGGCTTTGATGTGACTGCTGACTGGATTCGCAATTACGAATATGGTTCGACTTTGCGGGATGTTTTAGGCAGTGTATCGACCCGCGGCCTTGATGAAATCAGTAAGGATTACTATTTGGCTCAGGGTTATGCGTTGAATGAACGGGTTGGCAGCAGCGGTCTTGAACTGCAGTATGAGGACTATCTGCGCGGTACAAGAACGGTACAGAATATCAGTTATGATGAAGAAAGCGGTATTGCGATTTTTTCACCGTCAACAGTTGGCCGCAAGGGCTATAATCTGAAGCTGACCGTTGATATCGAGCTTCAGCAAAAGGTTGATGAAATCCTTCAGCGTGTCTTAGAGCGTGAAAAGGATAATGAATATCGTAAGAACTTTAAAAAAGCGTTTGTGATATTAATGAATCCGCAAAATGGTGAAATCATTACCATGAATGGTCAGCAGCGTAATGAGGATGGCACCTTTACCCCTTATGCCAGCGGTAATTATCTCGAAGCTCAGCCATCTGGTTCGGTGGTCAAGTTAGCGACATTGTATATGGGTTTGAATGAAGGCGTTGTTCAGCCTAATGAAATTATCGTCGATGCGCCGATGGTATTTGGCAGCGGCGCGTCAAGACTGGTGAAGCAGTCAGCCGAGAATAAGGGAGCAATCAACGATATCACAGCGATTGCGAAATCAAGTAACGTTTATATGTTCCATATCGCGATTCGTTTGGCCGGTGGTGTTTATGTGCCGAATGCACCGCTTTATCTGCCGGATATGACGGCATATGATATTTTCAGAAAGTATTATCAGATGTTTGGTTTAGGTTTAGAGACGGGCATTGATGTTCCAAAAGAAGAAATTGGTTTTATATCGACTGCTCGTGAACAGGGAACGCTATTAGACTTTGCGATTGGCCAATATGATTCTTATACACCGCTGCAGCTGATTCAATATGTCGCAACAGTCGGCAACGGCGGCTATCGAGTTCAGCCGCATTTCTTAAAAGAGGTTTATGAGATTAATTCTGATGAATCTGTGATTTATCAGTATGATACCAATGTGCTGAATACGGTGAGCGGTAACCTTGATTATCTTGAACGTGTAAAACAGGGAATGCGTGAGTGCGTCAGTACGACCTTCTGCGGCAGCGGGTTTAAAAATTTGAATAAGGATATTGCGGCTAAAACCGGAACCGCTGAACTCAATACTGAAGTAATAAGAACAAATTCAGCTGTTGTTGGTTTCGCACCAAGTAATAACCCGACAATTTCATTTGTTTGTATGGCACCGGATTCAAATAATGACCGTTCACAGATCAATATCTGTTTGGAAATCATGAATGATGTGCTTACTGAATACTATAAAACGTATGAATAGGGGAAAAAGTTTAAATTTCTCTAGACAAAATAAGGTATAGCATTTACAATATTTTTATGTTATAATTTTATAGCCATTATCAAGGAGGGAAACCATGAGAGACAGAATTACATTCAAATGTTCAGAATGTGGAGAAGAGAACTACATCGGAACACGTAATAAACGTAAAAATCCTGAACGTATGACAATCAGCAAATATTGTCCGCGTTGCAACAAGAAAACTGCACATAAGGAGAAAAAATAAGAGAAGCCCGTTTGCGGCTTTTTTTATTCGTGAAGAAGATGAAAAAGATAGAACGTTTTGTAGTAAGTGCTTATCAAACAAATTGTTATGTCCTCTATCAAGATCAGGAAGCACTGATTGTTGATCCAGGCGCGCGGGCTGAACGAATGATTGCTTCGATTGACGAAAAGCAGGCTTCTGTCAGCGGGATTGTGTTGACTCATGGACATCTGGACCATATCGGCGCGGTTGATGATTTAGCGGCGCATTATGGCTGTCCTGTCTACATCAGTGAGGCAGACATACCTTTGCTTACCAATCCCAGATTGAATGAATCTGCCGGCGGCCGGGAAATCATAATTAAAACCAAGCCAAGAGCGATTCCTTATGGAAAGGCAAGCATCGGCAGTTTTAATGTTGAGTTTATTGATGCGCCAGGCCATACTGCTGGCTGTGTGATGATGCTTTGGGATGAAAATCTTTTTGCCGGTGATGTGCTTTTTAAAGGCAGTATCGGCCGCACAGATTTGGCAACCGGTTCAAATTCACAGATGGTCAATACTTTGAATGAAATAAAGAAAATGAGCGTTGATTATCAAGTGTTTCCAGGCCATGGAGATGCAACGACACTTTTTGAAGAATTTGCTCATAATCCATATTTAAATTAAATCGATGAACCAGTAATGGAGTCAACTTAGCAGCATCTAAGTTGGCTCCATTTTGTTATAAGAAAATAAAAATAACTTAGTGTTTTTATATTTCAATGCATATATACAAGGTGAGGTGAGAGGATGAAGGAGAGGCTTGAAAATCTGATTCGTGAAGCACAAAAGCATAGTGCTACCGATATCCATTTCACGATCCGCGATCAGCAGGTTAAAATTGCCATGCGTTCAATCCGCGGTTTTATCGACATTGAAGGTGATGGTTATGATCTGGCTTTATTTAACTTTATTAAATATCAGGCAAATCTTGATTTGGGGAATCTCAGTGTACCGCAGTCCGGTAATTTTGAAATGATGATCAATGGCAAACGGCTGTATTTTCGTTTCTCAATGCTGGCGACCTTGCAGGTGCAGACCGCTGTTCTGCGGCTTTTGAATAATCATGAGGTAATTACTATTGATGATTTAAGCATTCGCAAAGAGCAGACGCGGACGTTTTATAACTGGACACATTTGAGAAGCGGAATGATTCTAGTCACTGGACCCACTGGCAGCGGCAAGACAACGACGTTAAATGCGATTCTTGAAGAAATTGCGCTGAATAAGCAGTTAAAGGTAATAACGCTTGAAGATCCAATTGAGATTGTTTCTCCTAATTATCTGCAGCTGCAAATTAACGAGCGGCTGAATCTGACTTATGAGGAGGGCATCAAGCAGCTTTTGAGACATGATCCTGATGTTGTGATGATTGGTGAAATCCGCGACAGTGAGACGGCTAAAATGGCTTTTCGCTGTGCGTTAAGCGGTCATTTAGTTTTTTCTACGATGCACTGCAAATGCGCGAGTGAAGCCATAAAACGATTGTGTGAGTTTGGTTTAGAGAAGCATGAGCTGCTTGATACATTAAGCGCTATTACGAATCAGCGGCTGTTTGTAAGCAAAAAAAGAAAGGGTAGGATCTGTCTCTATGAAATATTGGAAAAACAGCCGCTGCGAAGATGGATCGAGGAGGATCAGCCAAGCCGCGAGCATATCGATATTTTTAAAGAAATCAAGCGAGCTGCTGAGGAAGGAATTATTTATAAAAAAGACGCTAAAGTCGACCTCTACGATTTCGATGAATCAGTTTGTCCAGTTAGCCAGCCTGCTTGAGAAGGGATATCCATTGGCCCATTCGTTATTGATTGTTGATGAAAATCTGCAGCCGATCGTTGATCAGCTGGAACAGGGCATCAGCTTTTACGATTGTGTACTGGCAAAGGGAAAGGGTGCTTTTTATCAGCATTGCAGATTTTTTCTTGAGCTGTCAACACTGCCTAAGGCAATTATGAATGCTGCATCACTGGTTGAGAAACAGCAGGCGATAAAAAGGCTTTGGCTTAAGGAAACCAGTTATCCGCTGTTTATTCTTTGTTTTGCACTGATCACCTTGTTTGTTTTCACAACCGCAATATTTCCACAGCTGACCCTGACTTTTTCGGAAGCTGAAAATCTCAATCAATTAAGGCTTATGATTACTTTTATGAAGGGGGTGACCTATGGGCTGCTGATGCTGCTGATTATTGTACCGCTATTATGTATCATTTGTTATCTAAAGCCTGATTACCGTTCACTCCTCTGCCGCTTTCCGCTCTTTCTTGAACTTATATCCTATGTCATTGCTTCTGATATGCTTTCTTTGATTCACTGCGGCTGTTCTACCAAGGAAATGTTTACTTATCTGCATCATTTGCGCAAACAAGGTCTCAGCGCTGATGCGAGCAATGCGTTATTTAACGCTTTGCAGGCGGGTGAGTCCTTTGAAGATACCGTTACTTCCTCTATGTATTTGTCAGCGCGATTTAAATATTTTTTTAAATGTGGCTTGCACACTCAGCAGCTGTCATCATGTTTGGATGATTATCTGCTTTTTCAGCAGCAGCGGTGGATCAGACAAATCAAGCTAGTATGTATCGGGATTCAGTGCTTTTCATATGGTTTTATTGCTTTAATTGTTGTGTTGATTTACCAAATCATGCTGCTGCCGCTGGAAATGATTGGCAGCTTTTAAAGGAGGCGTTATGAAAAAGGACGGTTTTACGGTATTAGAAATGATTTTAGTATTATCTGTTATCTCATTGATCTTTCTCATTACCTTACCTAATATTCAGCAAAAGGAGCAGATCATTCGCAAAAAGGGCTGTGAAGCATTGGTTGAGGTCGTTAATTCACAGATTTTGCTTTATGAGATTGATACATTGGAGTCACCTGTCAGCATCCAGCAGTTAATTGACGGCAAATATTTAAAAGAGAGTCAGCGCCGCTGTCCTGATGGCAAAATGATTGAAATCAGTGAAGGAGAGGCATATGTTCAATAAAGGCTATACTTTACTTGAAGTATTATTTGTGGTTTCAACATTTGCTATGCTGCTTCTGCTTTTCCCTTTTATCAGACCGCCGGCTTCGCTGACTTCTGATACCCGCAGATTTATGGCTAAGCTGGAAGCTGCCCAGCTGGATGCGATTTTGAATCAGCATTCTAACAGTATTACCCTAAGTACGCATCAGCTCTGTTTTAATGAGGTGTGTGAAGCTTTGCCGGCATCGCGAAGTGCTGATGAGGGTAAAATTGAATTTAATGCTGCAGGTAATGTAAATCACGCCGGAACTTACTGCTTTCATGAAGGGAATCAATGCCGATGTATCGTTATTCAGCTAGGCAGCGGGCGGATGGCACTTGAATAAGAAAGGCTTTATGCTGGCGGAAAGTCTGCTGCTGTTTGCCGGGGCAGTGCTGCTTTGTGTGATGATTCTTTCATCCCTTGCCGCTGAGCATCATTTCCAGCAATTAAAGAATCAATTTGATTTCAAAAGTGAGGATGAACGTCTTGAAGCCTTATATGAATAAGGGATTTACCAGTATTGAGGTACTGCTGAGCCTATGGATCATATCCTTTTCAATGATGCTTTTGGCTGCGGTTATGCCGATGCTGCAAAGCTTGATTCAGAAAGATGATTTTATTCAGGATCAAATTGGACTGCGTCAGCTTCGGCATATCCTTTTGCTCAGTGAGGCTGTCAGTGCAGTTGAGGATACTCTAAGCGGCATGCTGTATAATGAGGAATACACATTGATCTTTGACCGTGAGCGCTTAGTTAAGACGCCGGGCTATGAAATCATGCTTATGGATCTTTCAGCAATGAATTTTATCACTAAAGGAGAGTGCATCTATCTACAATATCAAAAGAATAATGAATCTAAAATCAATGAACGCTGGCTCACCTGTGAACAGCCGGGGATGGATTTCGCTTTATTCCCTGATGATGCTGCAGCTGATGATCTCATTGATCCTGCTGATGAGTACCAGAATCAAGACAGCGATGCTGTTGTTTCAGAGTGATTCGTTAAGCGAGCGGCTGGAAACCGTTGTGGTTATGAAGGTTAAAAGTGATTATCTGAACTATGCTGAATCTGATATTGATTTTGAATATGAGGGAATTCCCATATCCATTGTCTATGATAAAATGCAGGCGAGAGTCAGCGTTTATTATTCTGACAAAACTGTTGGATATTTGATAACCTTTAACGATCTTGATGAATGTATCATGAATTTTGAATATCTTAATTAAAAACAGCAAAACTAACTATGGGGTGAATTATGCGAAATGCCATTGTCAGTTTTGCTTTTTATATGATTATGATTCTGCTTTGTATCGTTTTTCAGTTTGTCGATCAAAATGCTTGGATCTTTGCCTTTTTCTTTGCCGCTTACACATTCCTGCTTTCACCAAGCTATCAGGCCAGCTGTAAGCCGATCGAATGGAAAGACTTTCTTTTTGCCTTGCTTTTTACTGTTTTCTGCGCCGCGTTTTGGTGGTTTAATAAAGTTGAATTCAATTTGGATAATCTATGGGTAATTTATACCGTTAATTTTATTGCATCAGTGAATCTGGGCTGTTCACACCGATATAAAATATTGATTTAACACCTATTCTTAAGCAATCTTAAAAATAAGATATTTAAGGCTAAATACTAAAAAAAAGCCCTATTTATCGATTATAATTGACAAATCTATAAATTTATATAAAATATAAGGGTGAACTATTGAAAGGCGGTCGTAGAATGATTATTGTTAATGATTTAAAACCAGGTATTACTATCGAATACGAAAATAATATTTATGTTGTGTTGGACATCTCTCACAACAAAACTGCAATGCGTCAAATGATTGTAAAGGCTAAAGCTAAAAACTTAAGAACAGGAACAATTATTGATTTATCTTTCACTGGCGGTGACAAGGTAGAGCAGGCTCGTATTGACAAGCGTGAAATGCAGTATCTGTATGATGATGGAACTAACTGCATCTTCATGGATAATGAAACTTATGAACAATTAGAAATTCCAATGGAAAAACTGACTTGGGAATTAAATTTCATTAAGCCGAATTCTAATGTAAATATTTCAATGTACGAAGGTGAAGTATTAGGTGTTATTCTTCCGGATAAGGTTGAATTACAGATCGTAGAAGCTGAACCAGCCGTTAAGGGTGATACAGCAACTTCAGCAACTAAGAATGCGAAACTGGAAACTGGTTTGGAAATTCGTGTACCGCTTTTCATCAACAATGAAGAAATGATCGTTGTTAATACTGCGGACGGTAAATATTCAGGCAGAGCGTAAGTAAAGGGCAGATAGAACTGATGTTTTATCTGCTTTTCTTATGATTTGACAAGATTTATAAGTAGTGTTATGCTATATACAGCAAAAACTTCAGGGTAGGGTGCAAGTCCCAACCGGCGGTATACCCCGCGAGCCTTTGGGCATGAATCGGCGCAATTCCGATGGCGACAGTAAAGTCTGGATGAAAGAAGTTGATTAAGCTTTTAATCGGTTCCCTAAAGGTTTTGTTGGAACCTTTTTTTATTGTAAAAAAGGTATGACGAGGAGGAAAAAATATGTCATCAACAGAATCAGGTTTAAAAAAGAATTATCTTAATATTAATATGATCGCTAAAATCGCGGTCATGGGAGCGTTGGCCGGAGCGTTAATGTTTTTTGAATTTCCGCTGCCTTTTCTGCCGCCTTTCTACAAGATTGATTTCTCAGAGGTAGCGGTGCTGATCAGCGGTTTTGCACTAGGACCGCTGGCAGCGGTGCTGGTAGAATTTATCAAAATTGTGGTACATCTGCTGATTAAAGGAACGACTACGCTTTTTGTCGGTGAGCTTGCCAACTTTTTGATCGGCTGTTCCTTTGTTGTGCCGGCTGCCTTAATTTATAAATATCATAAAAATAAGCGTTCAGCGCTTTATGGCATGGTAATCGGTACACTATCAATGATGCTGTTTGGTGCTTTAGTCAATGCCTTCATACTGCTGCCTGTCTATGCTTGGGCTTATCAGATGCCGATGGACGCGCTGATTGCGATGGGATCAGAATTAAATGCCAACATCACGGGTATCTTTACCTTTGTGATCTTTGCGACAACACCGCTGAACCTGATTAAAGGGGCTGCCTGTACCGTAATTGTTTCATTGATCTATAAACGTGTCTCTCCGTTATTAAAAAAATAAGCGGTTTTGCTAAATTAGATGAAAAGTGCTCCTGTTTTTGGTATAATATTAAAAGTCAGGAGGCTTTTTTTATGGAAAAATTATCTCGGGTAAAAAAATATGAACAATTACGAAAAGAAATCGAGACTGAACCTGCAGAAGAAATTAAAAGTGACCAACTTTCACAATATGCAAATCGTCTGAATGAATTTGATCCTGTCTTATTCAAAAAGATGGAAGTTAAAGAGGAAGTTCATGTGCCGGTAAGAGAAAAGAAGGAAACGCTGGCGGATACATCGACGGATCTTTTTAATACGGATTCATTTAAGAATGAATATATGGATGATATTATCAGAGATGTTAAAGAATACAATCTTAAGCGCGGTTTAATGGAGAGCGATAATACACAGATTGATATCCTTCACCAGCTGAATCGGCCGGCGGTAAGACGCAGAGAAGATTACATAAAAGAACTGAATGATGATCCAATCAGCCAGCCGCAGCCAGTTGTTGAATCAGAAACGGCATCTCAGTCAAAGCAGGAGATTGCTAAACAGATTCAGGAGTTGCTGCATGAAAGCGAGACGCTGCCAGTTCAAGGGATGAGTGTGAAACGAGTTGAAATTGAGAAGCAGGAAACCACACCGGCGATGATTCAGCAGGACGCTACCCATGAATATACGATGATGAACCGCATGAATGAAGATTTTCAGCGCAAAATAACTGAAGAGACGCAGCAGATTCGGGTGCAGCTGGACGAATATGAAGAAGAAATTACAGGACTGAATAAGGGTATCAATAAAACACATAAGCTGTTGAATATGATTATGCTGCTGCTGGTGCTGGCATTTGTAATCATCGTCGGCATCAGTGTGTTCTGGGTA
>OLOS01000364.1_pt1 | contig 50419 bp, 40 predicted proteins | sample 1672631 | NCBI WGS metagenome assembly OLOS01 (sample SAMEA3136707, study PRJEB25190) | human gut metagenome | biome: human gut; feature: human-associated habitat; material: faeces | place: Austria | collected 2013 | reverse complement strand
TTATAGATTTTTGTATAAATTATTTCATATCAAATTTTCCTTTTATCCGGTACTATAATGTTACAGTTCAGATATGACCTGGAACAGAAGAGGGGAATGAGGATATGAGTAAGAAGATTGGAAGCAGGTACCTGCCATATTGTTTTTTGACGCCGGCAATCGTGTTTTTGCTGCTGTTCATGGCATACCCAATCCTGAACGTGTTTTATTACAGCCTTCAGAACTATGCCACCAACAAGCCTTATCTGAGAGGATTTGTGGGGCCTGGCAATATCATAAAAATCCTGACAGAGGATAAGACCTTCAGGGCCAGCCTCCTTGTCTCTGTTAAATGGGTGGTTGTCCAGGTGGGGCTTCAGCTGGTATTCGGGCTTATGATTGCCCTGGTCCTGAACCAGAGGTTTAGGGGCCGCGGCATCTTAAGGGCCATTGTGTTCGCGCCGTGGGCCGTGTCAGGCGTGCTGACATCCATGATGTGGTCGTTAATGTACAATGAGAATATGGGCGTGGTCAATGACCTTCTCATGAAAATGGGTATCATTAAGAAGGGGATTGCTTGGATATCCGGTTACGGCACATCTTTTGCAGCCTTGACGGTTGCGGAACTGTGGCGCGGTATCCCGTTTTTTGCCATCATGCTTCTGGCGGGCCTTCAGAGCATACCGGATGAGGAGTATGAAGCGTGCTCGGTTGACGGAGGGACCAGATGGAGCAAATTCCTCTACATTACCTTGCCGCATCTTAAGGAAACCATTGTATTGTCCACCCTTTTAAGGGCTGTGTGGGAGTTCAACAATGTGGATGTGATTTACAACCTGACGGGAGGCGGGCCGGTGAACCGTACCATGACCCTGACCATGTATATAACCCAGACAGCCATCAGGGACAGTAACTTTGGATACGGATCCGCCATTGCAGTGATTTCATTTGTCATCCTGGCGGTGTTCGCAGCAGCCTATATTAAGCTGACAGGATTCGGAGAGGAGGAGAAGGCATGAAAGCCAGGAAATGGAAGGATTTAATCATATACCGTCTGCTGCCGCTGACCGCGTTTGTGGGTTTCATCTGTTTCCCCTTTTACTGGACATTGGTCACGTCCCTGAAGGTGGAGGGGGACATCATCAAGCGGCCTGTGCGCTACCTGCCTGACCCGGCGACTGCCATGAACTATGTTACGGCCTGGAGGGATGTGGGCTTTTCCCAGTATTTCCTTAACAGCCTTCTGGTATCTGCCGTGGCCTGCCTCATGACGGTGGCCAGCGCACTGCTGGTGGGATATGCCCTGTCCAGATTTAAGTTTAAAGGGAAACAGCCGTTCATGCTGGTGCTTTTATGTACCCAGTTCATACCCAGTGCCATGTTGATCATACCGCTGTTCATTACATTTTCAAAGCTGCACCTGATTAACAACCACTGGTCCCTGATCCTGGTTTACACCACATTCCAGATTCCATTTTCATCCATCATGATGAAGGGGTTTGTGGAGAAGATACCGTATCATCTGGAGGAAGCCGCCTATGTGGACGGATGCTCCAGGTTCCAGGCCCTGGTTAAGGTGGTGCTGCCCGTGCTGACGCCGGGAGTGGTGGCGTGCGCGTCATTTTCCTTTATATCCTGTTGGAATGAATTCCTGTTTGCACTGATGTTTGTGAACAATACAAAGAAATTCACCATACCGGTAGGTCTTTCGTTCATGCAGGGACAATTTGATATTAACTATGGGGCGCTGGCAGCAGGAAGCATGATTGCGCTGGCCCCGGCGATTCTGATGTTCATATATGTGCAGAAGTATCTGGTCGGAGGTTTGACGGCCGGAGCTGTAAAAGGATAAGGAGGTTCATTATGAGGAAGAAATTATTAGCAGTGACACTGGGGGTGTGTATGGCAGGTTCCATGCTGTACGGATGCGGTTCCAAGGAGGATGCGCCGGCTGCCCCGGCCGGACAGGCCACGGAGGCTCTTGAAAGCGCGGACGGGAAGGGGGATACCGGAAAAGCGGATAATGGAAAGGCTGCCTCCGGGGAGGTTAAGACCGTTGTTTTCTGGGATGAGAATGCAGGTCCCAACCGGACGCCGTATTATGAGGAGCTGATTAAACGGTTTGAGGAGCAGAACCCGGATATCAAGATTGAGTATGTGGGCCTTCCCAACAGTGATGCGAAGAACAAGATTGAGGTTGCGGTAACCGGAAACGCTGCCCCGGATGTGTGCGGCATGCCGCCCCAGTGGCAGGCAGGATTCATCTTAAATGACGCCCTGGAGCCGCTTGATGCGTACTTTGATTCATGGGAGGAACATGACAAGATTAACCAGTCCATCGTCCAATCCCTGCGCACCTTGTCCGTGGATGACAAACTGTACTGTATACCTAACACATCCACCTTTAACCCGATGTTCTGGGGAAGGAAGGACTGGTTTGAGGAGAAAGGGGTGGAGGCGCCCGGGACTTGGGATGACTTCTATGATCTGGTTGAACTGTTTACGGACAGCGATGCAGGCACCTACGGGTTCAGCATCCGCGGCGGGGCAGGCGGCCCCATGCAGCTTCAGGAATACCTGTACGCATATTCCGGCATCACGCAGCCATTTACGGAGGATGGGAAATCCACGCTCAATGACCCGAAGAACGTGGAGGCCCTGGACCGGCTTAAGGATATCTATAACAAGTACACACCGGAGAGCGATATTTCCAACGGATATAAGGAAATGGTAGCTGCCTTTGACACTGGAAGCGCGGCAATGATACAGCATAACCTGGGTTCCTTCGGCGAGCACAGCAAGACCCTGGGAGAAGGTAAGTTCTTTGCATTCGCACCGCCTGTATCAGCCACAGGGAAACGTGTGATTTCCGGCGGCTATCCGGTCAATGGCTATGTCATGTTCAAGCAGTCCCAGGTCAAGGATGAGGCGTGGAGGTTCATCAGCTTCCTGTGCTCCGCGGAGTCACAGAGTTACTGGAACCAGAATATTGGCCAGGTGCCTACCCACACGGACCTGACCAATGAAGACTGGGTCGTAAACACACAGCACATCAATGAGGCAATGAAGATGCAGTCTGATGACAATACGATTGCTTTCCCGTATCCTCTGTATCTGCCGGATTACCAGTCCATCCAGGATTCCATTGCAGCGCCGGGATTCCAGGCAGTGCTGGCAGGACAGAAATCCTCGGAGGAGTTCCTGACAGAATGGGCAGATGCCATGACAGGTGCGGAGGCAGAATATACGCAGCTGATTAAGAAATAACAGGCGGCAGGAAGGGATACGGATGACAGGAATCCGTATCCCTTCCTGTCCATGTAAGATAAGAGGAGGAAAGTCATGAATTACGGTAAAAGTGAATGGGGGCCAGTGCTTGACTATGTGAAAATGCTTCACGGAAAAAGCCAGTTCCAGCCTCAGGGCGTGCTGCCTTATCCATGGGAGGATATCGGCCCTGGCTACTGCTACGGCCCGGCATTTGGACATTGGGATGCGGTGCACATTGCCCTGGACCTTCTTGAGGATGATCCGGCCCAGGCCAGGTATCAGATTGACAACCTGATAAGCCTTCAGCAGGAAGACGGCATGATCCCAAGTATCATATGGATGAGGGAGGACGCCCCTGCGGACTGGGCGCCGGACCAGACCCATCCCCCGGTATGGGTATCTGCGGCAGATCTGATATATGGGAAAAACAGGGATAAGGCGTGGCTGAAAACCTGTGCGGATGCCCTTGAACGCCAGGTGTCCTGGTTTGAACACAGCCGCAGGGCAATGGACGGAGGCTTTTATTATACAGATATTAAAAACCATCTCTGGGAAAGCGGCGTGGATGAGGGAATCCGGTTCATGGAGGTCCCGGAAGGGGAAAAGTCCTGTGTGGATGCCTGTTCCCACGTATATCTCATGTATGACCGCCTTCTGGCATGGCAGCAGGAACTGTACGGTATCAGGGACAGGACCCTTGAGGAAAAAAGGGATGGTCTGGGACAGTATATAAGGAATGTCCTGTATGACAGGGAAACAGGTTTCTTCTATGACAGCTGGTCCGTGGACTGTCCCAAATACAGGCACCTGTGCCTGGAAGGCTTCTGGCCGGTGATTGTGGGGGTCGCGGATCCTGAACAGGCCGGATATATCATTGAGCGCCATATGATGAATGAACAGGAATTCCTGTCACGGCACCCTGTCCCTACCGTCTCCCTGCAGGATTCCCTGTATGAGAAACGGATGTGGAGAGGTCCTGCCTGGAATTCCATGACCATGTGGGCTGCCAGGGGCTGTATGAGGTATGGCAGATATGAGGAGGCAGGGTGCCTGCTGGAAGCCGCCCTTGACGGGACTTCCCGGATTTATTCCCAGACCGGCTGCATCTGGGAATTCTATGATTCCCTTGGAGGACGGCCGGAACAGGTACAAAGGAAACCGCAGACCGGGTTTAACATGCCCTGCAGGGATTATCTGGGCCATAATCCATTGCATTACATGGCCGGGCTTTGGGAGGAGTGCAGTCATGCGAAGCGATAAAGGAATCCGCGGACAGGCGGGCAATGACCGGAGATACAGTTCCAGGTTCTGCTGTGCGGATGGTTCCCCCGTCAGCACCATAGCGCTGGGGACCATGTATTTTGGCAGCAGGATAAGCAGGACAGAGTCAGCTAAGCTGCTCCAGGTATATACGTCCCTGGGCGGGAACCAGATTGACACGGCCAGGAGCTATGCCAGCTGGCTGGATGGCCGGGACGGTACAAGCGAGCAGGCCATCGGCATGTGGCTGAAGGAACACGGGAAGAGGGAAACGCTTTTTATCGGAACCAAAGGCGGACTGATGCCAAGAGGATATAACAGGGACCGGGGCTGTCTGTCCTGTTCCCATCTGGAGGAAGAACTCCATAAAAGCCTGGATGCCCTGGGAACAGGATACGTGGATGTGTTCTGGCTTCACAGGGATGAGAGGGAGCGCCCGGTAGAGGAGATTGTGGATACCTGTGATGCATTGGTCCGCCAGGGGCTGGTCCGCTATGTGGGCGCATCCAACTGGACCACGGAGCGGATCCAGGCAGCCAATGCCTACGCTGGGGCGGCGGGGAAACAGGGGTTCTCCATGAGCCAGATACAGTTTGGATTGGGCGTCTGCACACCTGAGGCATGGGGGGATGAATCCGTTATCTGCATGGATCCTGTATCCTATGAATGGTACAGGACGGCAGATATTCCTTTGTACGCCTATTCCGCCCAGGCCCAGGGCTTTTTCAGCCTGTATCTGGAACAGGGGGAGGATGCACTGAATGAAGACACAAGGAAAAAATATCTGACAGAGGAAAATATGGCAAGGGCCAGGAGAATCAGGGAAGCCAGCCTGCGGACAGGGATTGATGTATCATCCCTGGTCATACAGTATGTGCTGACCAGGGAATTTGAGACCTTCCTGATCCTTGGGTGCAGCAAGGCGGCGCGGATACGGGATGCATTTGCATCCATGGACCTGCAGATACCGGAACTTCTGGATGTGAGGGAAAAAATGTGATATAAATGGTATAGAAAGGGGACAGCCATGACAGGAGACAGGTTTCCGTCAGAAATAAAAGAGTATACGGACCCAAAAAGCGGGCTGCGCATAAAACAGCTGACGGACAGACATGTGAATTTCCATATGTATTTTACAGATAATTCCTTTGATGGGGATAGTAACTCCCTATACTTTTTCTCGGACCGCTGTAATGGCAGGGGTATTTATAACCTGTTCCATATGGAGCTGGATACAGGCGTGATGACCCAGGTAACGGATGAGCCGGAGGGGGTCTGGCTGAGCACGGCCACCAAGACAAGGGACAGCCGGTATCTTGTGTACTGGTCCGGATGCCGTTTAAAGGTGATGGATACGCGGGAAAAGACCGTGAAGGTGGTATATGAGGACCATGACATGCTGGTACAGAATTTCTCGGTCAGCAGCGACAGGAAGCGGATTGGGTTCATACGCAATGAGGATGTGGGGGCCAGGCAGGACGGCGGCCCTAATTATTCGGGATTTAAGGATAAAATGTATGCAATCAAGGACAGCCGGATTTCCGTGGTCAACATGGATGGCACGGGTTTCCATGATGTGTGGAGGGATACCAACTGGCTGTCGCATTTCCAGTTTTCCCCGGACAATCCTTCCATTGCCATGTTCTGCCATGAAGGGCCGTGGAACTGCGTGAACCAGAGGATATGGCTTATCAACATGGACAGCGGGGATGTGTGGCCCTGTTTCCGGCAGGGGGAGGACGACTGCGTGGGACACGAGTTCTGGACAAGGGATGGGATGATTGTGTTCGACAACCGGGGAGCCGGCCATGACGGCACCATTTCCTCGGACAGGACCCAGGTATTCACGCCGCCTTCCTCAGGAGGCAGGCAGCCCTATTTTGGTATTGCGGATAAAACCGGACAGGTACAAAGGACGGTCCCCATGCCTTTTTACTGTAACCATTACATGGCCAATCCGGTAAAGGATGAGTTCGTGGGGGATGGAACGGATGATATCGTATTGATCCGTATGGGGACGGATGGGAAACCAACCCTCCGGGTGCTGGCAAACCATAATACCACATGGCTGTACCAGCACTCCCACTGCCACCCGACGTTCAGCTGGGACGGCCGTAAGATCCTGTATGCGGCTGATACGGATGAAGGACACTGTAATCTGTTTTTAATTGAGGATTGGGAGCAGGAATGAGATGAAAGGATTTGACACCGGCCGGAAAACGGCAATGAAGCATATACCGGTTATGTGGCTTTTAGTGATTGTGTTCGTGCCCGTGATGGTGGTGACAATCCTTATTATGGGCACTACGTTCCAGCGCATGTCATATAACCAGGTGACGGAAAGCTCAAGGGCCAACATGCTTAATTCGCTGACCCAGTCAACCAGCGTGCTTGACAGCCGTATGGCGGATCTGATGGAGCGGTTCCAGTACATTGAGAACAGCAGTGACATGCTGTCCCTTGCCCTTGTGATGTCACAGGAAAATGTGGACAGGGCCAAGGGACAGTATTATATCAACCTGAGGAAAAGCATTGACGACCAGTTTGTGTCATCCGGTTCCTTCCTGGATTCCGTAATCATTGATTTTAATGACAGCCGGTTCCGGATGTACCGGTGTGAGGATATACCGGTAAAGATTGATTTTAACTACGACGCATGGTATGGACGCAACCAGTCCATCTATAACTGGAGCTTTCTTCACGACGATACCATTTTCCAGGTGACGGATGCGGAAAACAACCGTAAGAACAACCGGGTGTTCTCACTGTACAGGCTGTACGGCAAGCCGGGGCAGCCCGGACGGGGCGGGATTGTGTTTAATATCCGGGAATCCATGTTCCGGGATATGCTGACCATACCGGATATCAGTGAAAATGGATATGTGGCCCTGATCCATGACGGCAGCCTTATACGCTATAAGGATGTGGATGAGTCTTATACGCTGTCGGCACAGTCCCTGCGCCAGCTCCAGCAGATGGCGGATGTATCCGCCGGAATCAAGGTTAAGAGCGTCTCCGGGCAGGAAATGATGGTATATACAAGGCATCTGAAGACAAATGGCTGGCTTGTGGCCGCATTACTGCCAACCAATGAAATGTTCCACGATGTGCGCACGATGCAGAACTCCATTCATTTTACCATGATTGCAGTGATTGTGTGCAGCGTACTGGCCTGTGTGGTTCTGAGCCGCCTGATTGTGCTGCCCATCAAACGGCTGACCGACACCGTATCCGTTGAGGACGTCACTTCAATCGCCAATGTCTCCTCAGGCGGCGCCAGGGAGATACAGATCCTCAGCGACAAAATCAATGAACTGCTGTCCAGGGTAAGGCAGCTGATTGAACAGGTAAAAGAGGAGCAGGAGAAAAAGAGGGAGGCAGAACTCTCCCTGATGCAGGAACAGATTAACCCGCATTTTCTGTATAATACGCTGTATTCCGTACAGCAGCTCTGTGAACTGGATGAATCAAAGGAGGCCAGCGCCATGGTCCTGGCCCTGTCCAATTTTTTCAGGACCGGATTAAGCCGGGGGGAAGATGTCATAACCATAGACACGGAAATCAACCATGTAAAAAATTATCTTGTGATCCAGCACATGAAATATGGGGATAAATTTGAATATGAAATAGAGATAGCCCCGGATATACGGGACTGCCGTATCCTGAAGCTGACGCTGCAGCCCCTTGTGGAGAACGCGCTGCACCACGGCATACAGAATCAGGCCGGAAAAGGTATGATTACCATTACCGGGAAGCGTGAGGGCGGGCGTATCCTGTTTGAGGTAAGGGATACAGGAGCTGGAATGGCCAGTGAACGGCTGGAGCAGGTCCGAAAAAGCATGAATCAGGAAGAGGGATACAGCCAGGTAAGCTTTGGGCTGAGGAATGTATATTCCAGGCTTATGCTATATTATGACGGGGAAGCCGGGCTGGAGATTGAGAGCGTACAGGGGCGGGGAACGGTCATAAAGGTGTATATCCCTGTGACCTGAAATCCCTGGAACAGATCCCGGCTGTTGAAAAAGGAGGTTTTATGTACCGTGTATTGATTGCGGATGATGACGCCATCATCCGCAGGGGACTTAAAAAAACAATTGACTGGGAAAGCTATGGAATGGAAATCGTGGGGGTTGCATGTGACGGACAGGAAGCCCTTTCCATGCTAAAGGAGCTTGCTCCCCATCTGCTGCTGACTGATATTAAGATGCCTCAGATGTCCGGGATTGAGCTTATGAAGGAGGCCCGCATTCTTTATCCGGATATCCAGGTCATCCTTCTGACGGCATATGAGGATTTTGAGTATGCAAAGGAGGCAATTAAGCATAAGGCATGCGATTATCTCCTGAAGCCGTTGGCCAGGGAGGAACTTTTGGAATCGGTCCTGAACACAAAGAAGCAGTTTGAAAGCCGTATGAGGGATACCCACCGGAAGAATAAAAGCATACCGCTTTTAAGCCGCCAGTTCATCAATGACCTGATGGCGGGTTATTATGGCAAGGCCAGGATAGAAGAAGCCATACAGGAATTAGGGCTGAAGATATACAAGGAGAACCTGATTGCCCTGGACCTGCTGATTGTGGACTATTATGACAGGACCAGGGATCTGTGGGGGGAGCTTCTTAAATATGCGGTCTATAACTGTGTCCAGGAGCTGAGCCAGTCCGTGGATGGCTGTGCGGTAGAAGTCTTTCAGGGAAATGCAGACCATGTGTATATCATCCTGTCCAGCCAGGACGGGGGATGCGGCCTGGAGGAACAAGGGACAGGATTTGCAGGGAAAATCCGTGGGACCATACTGGAGGTGCTGGACGTGGAGACGGCGCTGGGAATCGGAAACCGGTATTCTGGCCTGGAACGGCTGGAGGACTCCATACAGGAAGCGTTCACAGCCTTAAAATACAGACATTTATCAGAGCGGGAGGGTTACTCCGTATTTCATGAAGCCGTGACCTGGGAATCCGGGAAAAGGGCAGAGCTGGGCGAGGGAAATAAGCTGCTTATCCAGAAAGTCCTGCTGGGCAGCCGTGAGCAGGCCCTGGGGCTTTTAGAGCAGTGCAGGGCCAGGGTCCTGAAGGAGGGAATCACCCTTGGGAACCTCCGCATGTGGTGCATCGGCCTAATCGCCCATCTGCTGCAGGAAACAGGGAACTGGAGCCGCCTGGAAGGAAGCCATGATTACTATGAATACTGTGACAGGATATGCGCCAGTTCAGACCTGTCCCGGATATTCGGGATTGTGGCGGACCTGATCCGGGATATCTGCGCAGGGGTTAACGAGACACAGGCAGACTCCAAAACAGTCCTGGCCCACAAGGCGGAAACGTATATAAGGAATAATTATCCGGACAGTGAGCTGTCCCTGAATGATGTGGCGGAAGAACTCCACGTAAGCCCGGTCTACCTGTCCATCCTGTTTAAGAAGATAAAGCAGGTTACATTTTCCGACTTCCTGTCAGAAATCCGGATGGAAGCTGCCAGGGAACTGGTGGAGCACACCAGCCTTAAGACATATGAGATTGGGGAACGGGTGGGCTATGTCAATGCCAATTATTTCTCCTGCCTGTTTAAACGGCGGTATCATGTGTCGGTGTCGGAGTATAGGAAACAGAAGGGGGTTATATGACGGGAATGGATGTTAAAACTGCAAGGGACACCAGGTTTAGCCCGGTGTCCCTTTTAGGGCAGATGCGCCTATTACTGTACCGTTGTCTGGAGCCAGAAGTTAGAGCCTGAACCGGCCAGGGTAACGGTTGTGGATGTGTTGCGCTGGAAAGACATCCAGGTATCCACGATTGGCGTACGCATGTTGTTGCCCCTGTAGATGGTTATGCGGTAGCGGCCTGGTGCCACATTATAGAACCGGGTGAAATCCAGGAAGTTTAAGTTAGATACAACCAGCCTGTTATTCACGTAAATCTGGATTGGGCCTCGGACCGCTGCATTGTAAAACCGCACCCGTGCAATGGAAACCGGGAAAACCGTGCCTGGAAGGATCACACCCCAGTTCCATGACCAGTCAGGGTTCACCACAGGAGGAATAGGCCTTGGAGGAACAGGTCGTGGGGGAACAGGCCTTGGAGGAATGGGCCTTGGGGGGATGGGCCTTGGGGGAACAGGTCTTGGAGGAATGGGCCTAGGTGGTGTGGGCCTGTCGGGTCTTACCGGTGGTGTGGGCCTGTCGGGCCTTACCGGAGGGTTAGGTCTGTCAGGTCTTATTGGAGGGTTGGGCCTGTCGGGCCTTGCCGGAGGGTTGGGCCTGTCAGGTCTTACCGGAGGATTCGGTCTGTCCGGAATAGGAGGAACCGGCCGGTCCGGTAAAGGAGCAACCGGTCTGTCCGGCATAGGCATTGCAGGCTGTGCCATCATGGGCTGGGTCTGCATGGGTTGGGCCATCATAGGCTGTGCCTGCATGGGCTGGGCAGTGCGTCCGGACATAGGGGCGCCAAAGACCTGGTCCTCCTCCGGGCTGTCTGTATATGGGATGATTGGGTCATACTCCTGTGAATTAACCCAGTCTTCTGAATAGTCCATATCAGATTGTAAATCATCAGGCAGCAATTCATCCGCCTGCAGGTCATCAGGCATGGATTCATCCATCTGCAGGTCATCAGGCTGTAATTCAGAACCTGCTGCAGGGTAAGGATAGAGGTCTTCCGGCACGGAAGGATAGTAGTCGTCGTAATACATACAGTAACCTTTCATAATACGCTTTGTCATATCTTATGCGGCGGAATTGGATTGGTGAGTTGGCTATGCGGTTCAAATAAGTTTCAGGACTATTTTACAAGTCTTGACGTGACGGTGGTTCCGTGATATTTTATAGATATGATTCTCAATGGCGTTCTGCTAATGACAATCTTTAAGGGATATTCTCCCTGTGATTCCCAATGTGTGATAAAAGAATATGGTTCAATGGTCAGGTGGTGGTTTCATGGATGTGTAAAGCTGTATTTTCTTGCAACAGATGGAAAGATTGATTATAATAAAAGGAGATACATATGGATATAGCTGTGAAAAACAGGCAGACCGTCAAGCGGCTTAAAGAACTGACCCTGTTGGACCGCTTTTTATTTGCGGAAACCATGGAGGACAAAAGGAACCTTCAGTTAATACTTTCAATTATCCTGGGAAAAGAGCTGGAATTAAAAGGACAGCCTCAGGCGGAGAAGGAATTGAGGACAGCGCCCTGGCTGCGCTCCATCCGACTGGATGTGTATACGACGGATGAGGAACGGCGCGTCTATTCAACCGAAGTGCAGAAAATCAATACGGGGAACCTGGTTAAGAGAAGCAGGTTTTACCAGGCGCTGATTGACGGCTCCCTTCTAATGCCGGGGGAGATTGATTTTAATGAGATGCAGCCCTCGTATCTGATATCCATCATGCCCTTTGATTTATGGGGATATGGGAGGTATAAGTATACCTTCAGGATGACCTGTCAGGAGCAGGAAGGATTGCTTTTGGAGGATGGGGCAAGCAGGATATTTTTAAATACCCATGGGACGAATGGGGAGGGAGTGGGCACGGAACTGATAGAGCTGCTCCATTATATGGAGCACACTACAGACCAGGCGGCATCCCATAGTACCAGCCAGCGTATCAAAGAACTGCACGGACGGGTCAGTCAGCTAAAAGCCAGTGAAGAGATTGGAGTGAAGTATATGCAGGAGTGGGAAGAGAGGATATATCTGCAACAGGAAGCAAGGGCAGAAGGCGAGTCCGTGAAGCTAATCGGACAGGTAAGGAAGAAGGCGGCAAAGGGCATTACGGCAGAGACGTGTGCGGATATGCTGGAAGAGGAAGTTTACCTTATTGAAAAAATTTATGACATGATTAAAGCAAACCCGGACTGGGATGACGCCAGGATATATGAGGCGTTGAAAATTTCCAGATAAAGGGGGGAAAGACGCTTTTTGGAATGCACGAACCCCTGTCTTCATGATACAATGAATAGAACAATCCGGAACATCAGAAGATATAGATGGAAAATAAAAGGATACAGCGGGAAATTCCGGTGTTATGGTACGCATTATATCATGGTACACATTATTATGGAGAAGGAGTATACATGCAGTCAGGTGATAATGAAAAGACAGATACAGAAGTAAGGGAAATACTGGATTATTACAAAGAACTTCCGGAACGCGGTTCGCAGGAGGTCATTGTAAGCATGCTGAGGGAACTTCAGGACGTATGCGGATGGATTGGACCCTCTGTTCTGGAGGAGGCGGCACAGACGGCCGGGGTGAAGGAATCCCTTATAGAAATCATAATGAAACGGTATCCCAGCCTGAAGAAATCACCATATGTCCATGAAATTACTGTCTGCACAGGCCAAAACTGTGCATCCAGGGATAACCTTAAGCTGCTGCAGGAGTTGAGGCAGCGGCTTAAGATAGGCGGTGACGGTATCTCCCAGGATGGGAGGATATATATGAAAACAAGGGCATGCCTGAAACAGTGCAGGACAGCCCCTAATATCATGGTAGATGGGAAGATATACAGTGGAAAGGGTGTAAAGGAGATTGTTTCCATGGTCACGGGCCATGGCACGCATATATAAAATAGTCAGATTATATTAAACAAAATGTAAAACAGACCCCCATGCCGATGTGCTACTATGTAAATATAAAATTTTGGAAATAAACCGGAACAGGAGGGATGTACATTTGTTTATGGATTCGTTTTTCTGGGGAGGCGGTTTTGAGGTAATTTTTTCCCTGATGTTTGTAATTGTAATTGGGATGTTTGTGGTAGTGGCAGTAAAAGGGATTGGACAGTGGAATAAGAATAACCAGTCGCCAAGGCTGACCGTGCCCGCATCGGTAACTGCAAAGCGTACCAATGTGAGCCATCATCAGCATGCCAATGCCGGGGACATGACCGGCGCACATGGATTCCACTCCACCTCGTCCACCAGTTATTATGTGACATTCCAGGTGGAGAGCGGGGACAGGATGGAACTGTCCGTGACAGGCAGGGAATACGGGATGCTTTCAGAGGGGGACACAGGGAAGCTGAGCTTCCAGGGAACCAGGTATCTTGGGTTTGAGAGGCTGGATGTGAAGGCCGGGATATGAAAATCTGCATAAAACAGCAAAATAATGCATATCTGCACAGGTTACCGTGTTATAGTACATTCATCGGAAACATAAATAACCGATAACACGCGCCGGTATGCAAACGGCTGAAGCAAGCGGTCTGTAAAACCGTGACCCTGGTGGTAAACATTGTTGGTTCAAATCCAACCCGGCGCATGCGTGTATTTGGGAATCGGGTATCCTTTTTTTCAAATGCACCGTCCGGGCAAATGTGGCAGAGTGGCTGAATGCGGCTCCCCGCTAAGGAATTGGCCAGGTAACCGGCCCGAAGGTTCGAATCCTTCCATTTGCGTACTTGACATGGAAAAAGGACTATGTATATACTGTAACTGTGAAATGCAGGGGGGTTACCGTGCGCTGCTAAACGTGCACAGGGAATGGATTTTTATATACGCCCCGGCAAAGTGTATAAAGAATCGTGGAAAGGAAATGAGTGGATCATGGCAGTCAGGAACATCAACAGGGAATTGAGTTATGGGCAGTCCGGTGCAGGTAGTTATCAGTATCACTACGGCAGCGGACGGATTGGCGTAACAGAGAACCAGGACTGCCAGGGCGCCCATTAATACAGAATGGAAATATGGGGCCTCACAGCAGGCCCTTTTTGATGCAGAAAGAGAGGAAGATTATTGTGCATCAGACCATGTTTCCATTATTAGTAATGAATATACTTGAAAACCATGCCACAAAGGACCATCCCTTAACCATCACAGAAATTACGGATTTCATTAACCGGGAATTTGCCCCGTTTGCGATGGAAAGGGATAACGTGGTGAACCGTTCCACTGTCATGCGGATCCTGGATGCAATGGAATTCTGGACAGAGGGGAATCTGTTTAATTTCCATGTGGTACAGTGCGGGACGGATGGCAAGAAGATGTTCTGCCTGGAACGTTGAAAAATAGACAATCAAATGATATAAAGACAAGCGAACGTGATATAGGAAGGGCTCCCAGGCATTCGGCCGGATGTGGGGAGTCCTTTTCTTATGAAAAACAGTGGTTAATTATGCACAATTAGAACTGGATAATAAAACATATAATAGAAGTATTGACATTGGTTTGACGAACCGATGCCGCCGGATACCTGTATTAATGTCCTTCTTATATAAAAAAGATGGTAAGAAATTATAAAATTTTCATAAGTGTTGGAGCTCCAACATATCCATGGGAAAAAGCCTGTTATAATTTTAACTATCTTAAGGGACTGATTGGGGCGAAGGATATGAAGACAGAGGAAACCAAACTTACATTTTATGGTAATCAGGCGTTTGCCATGCTGCCGCTGGTGGGATATATACTTATCGGCGGGACATTTTCAGTTGGACTTCACTATTATTCCATGAAGGGGCTGTCCTTTGCGGCGGCGGTTTCCCTCTTTGCAGGATTTTTCCTCTGCAGGGAGAAGGACCGGTATTGGGACAGCGTGGTCCATGGTCTGGCCCAGTATGGTAATTCCAGGCTGATATTTGTATTCATGGTCATCGGCATTTTTTCCAAGCTGATGAATACAGGAGGGATTGGGGACGGATTTATCTGGCTCAGCCTCAAGCTTGGGATTTCAAGAAGCGGATTTGTGGTATTCAGCTTCCTGGCCTCGGCCATGATTTCCATGGGGGCCGGCGCACCCATTGCGGCCATGTTTGCAGTGATACCTATTTTTTATCCGCCGGGAATCCTGCTGGGAGCCAATCCTGCCATGCTGGCAGGGGCTTTGATCAGCGGTATTTTCTTTGGGGATGCAATCTCCCCAAGCTCACAGGTCATCAACACGACCGTCATGATACAGCATGACGGAGTGACGGGACGGCCTGCAGACCTGCTTCAGACATTGAGGATGAGGACTCCCTATATCCTGGCGGCAGGCGGGTTAGCCATGGTGGTTTATCTGATATTCGGGGGACGCGGAGGCACCATGGGGGATATTTCACAGATATCAGCCATGTCCTCACCACAGGGGCTTTGGATGCTGGTCCCGCTGGCAGTCCTGCTGCTCGTCTGTTTCCGGACCGGGAACCTGTTCATGGGATTGTCATTTGCCATTGTGTCAGGATTCGCGGTGGGACTTCTGACAGGGGTTCTTGCCCCATCGGATATCGTGGCCATTGACTATGGCACCTCGGGGCTGAAAGGGGTTATCTTTGAAGGCATCAGCGGAATGCTGGATGTGGTGGTTTCCACTATCCTGCTGTATGGGCTGATTGCGGTTGCTGTGGATGGAGGCATGATGGAGCGGTGCTGTTCCTGGCTCTTAAGCAGGAAAATCATGGGAACCACACGTGGCGCTGAAACCATACTTACAGCAGGAATCATCATTACCAATATACTTCTGGCAGGCTGTGTGCTGCCGTCCATCCTGATGTTCGGCAGCATGGCGGACAGGATTGGACAGGAAAGCGGCATATCCCCGGAGCGCAGGAGCATCCTCCTGACAGCCAATGCAACGAATTTCAGTTCCATCATTCCTATTAACAGTGCATTTGTCATGGGCAGTGTGACAATTATCAATGAAATGGTGCAAAAGCACAGCTATCTCCCGACCGTGTCCCCATTCCAGATCTTCAGTGCTGCATTTTACTGCCTGTTCCTTACAGGAATCTGTGTTATCTGGGTAGCCGTGGGGGAGAGGGCAGGCAAGTTCGGACACCAAAAGGCCCAGGGAATTTCTGCGGTGAGGGGAAGCTGATACGGGAGCCGATATGGTCAGGAACCGTGTTTTATGATAGAAAGGAGAGTTGGTTATGGACTCAGTTTATGATCTTATTATCGTTGGCGGCGGACCGGCGGGGCTGTCAGCAGCCATTTATGCCGGACGTTCCGAGCGCAGGACGCTGCTTTTGGAAAAGGGCAGCTACGGCGGAAGGATTAATGATACGTATGAAATCAGGAATTATCCGGGAACGAAAGCGGACAGCGGGCAGCATCTGATGGAACTGTTCAGGGAGCATGCGGCCAGCCATCCCACGGTAGAGCTTAAGCGTACCACTGTCACCGGGGTCCGGAAGGAGGACGGTACATTCATTGTGGAGACAAAGCGCCGCGGGAATTTTATGGCGCGCAGCGTTATTTTGGATCTGGGCACCAGGCCCAGGGAACTGGATATCAAGGGTGAGAAGGAATTTACCGGGCATGGGGTCGCTTACTGCGCGACCTGCGATGCGGAGTTTTTCAAAGGAAAGGAAATCTATGTCCTGGGAGCGGGGGACCAGGCCATTGAGGAATCGGATTACCTGACCGGGTTTGCATCCAAGGTGACCATTGTAGTGCTTCATGAGGAAGGGCATCTGGACTGTAACGAGGTTGCCGCGGAGCATGCGTATAAGAACCCCAAGATAGATTTTGTGTGGAGCTCCACGGTACAGGAAATCAAGGGGAACGGCCATGTGGAATCACTGATATTAAAGAACGTTGACACGGGCCTGGAAACAGAGGTGAGGGCCGACGGGCTGTTCCTGTTCGTGGGAATGGTGCCGCAGACGGAACTGGTGAAGGACATGGTGGACTGTGACAGGTCCGGTTACATTAAGGTCAATGAGAAAATGGAGACCAATGTGCCGGGACTCTATGCGGCGGGCGATTGCACCCAGACATTCCTGCGCCAGGTAGTCACCTCGGCGGCGGACGGCGCGGTTGCGGCGGTTGCATCGGAGCGCTATGTAAAGGAATTGGAACAAATCCAGGGAATCCTTGGCCCGGATTCGGGCAGGACCGCATTTTTATTCTACAACCCGTACAGCAATGAGGATATTGAGAAGACCGCCAGTCTGGAGCAGGAGTTAAGCGGACAGTGGAAGGTATACAGGCAGGATATCACAAGACAGAACCTGCTCTACAACAGCCTGAAGCTTAATCGGACGGTTGCGGGGGCATTTTACGATAACGGAAAGCTGGTTGAAATCAAACAGGCTTTTTAACAAATAATAATAATTCAATGGAGGATATGAAATATGGGACAGCCACTTGTTTTTCCACACGGAGTCACTGTTTACAACCCTGAAAAATGCTGGAGCGGTTATACGATTGTTCCGTTAATCAATGACGGCGTATTATTGTTTGATATGAACGGCAACGAGGTCAGGCGCTGGAACATGCACGCCATGCCGCCAAAGCTTCTTCCGGGCGGATATGTGATGGGCCTTTCCGGATACCGCCATCCTGATTATGGCATGCAGGACGGCGTCAACCTGATTGAAATTGACTACGACGGCAATATTGTATGGGAATTTGACCATTTTGAGAATATCGACGACCCGGGCAGGGACCACAGATGGATGGCGCGCCAGCACCATGATTACCAGAGGGAGGGAAACCCGGTGGGGTATTACGTACCCGGTATGGATGCAAAACCGCTTTCGGGCAACACCCTGATCCTGGTGCACCAGACCATCCACAATCCTAAGATAACGGATAAGAAACTGCTGGATGATGCCATGATTGAAGTGGATTGGGAGGGGAATATCCTTTGGAAATGGTCCATCAGTGAGCATTTTGACGAACTGGGATTTGACGAGGCGGCTAAGAACGTGCTGTTCCGCGACCCCAACCTGCGCGCATCGGACGGCGGCGTGGGCGATTACCTGCATGTGAACTGCATGAGCTATCTTGGGCCTAATAAATGGTATGACCAGGGAGATATGCGTTTTAAGCCTGACAACATCATCTTTGACTGCCGCGAAGCCAATATCCTGGCAATCCTGGATAAGGAGACAGGAAAGATTGTATGGCGCATCGGACCTGATTTTAACGCTTCCCCGGAGCTTAAGAAGCTGGGATGGATTATCGGACAGCATCATTTCCATATGATTCCCAAGGGCCTGCCGGGCGAAGGAAACCTGATGGTCTTTGACAATGGCGGCTGGGGCGGCTACGGGACACCCAACCCGTCATCTCCAATCGGCACCAAAAATGCACTGAGGGATTACAGCCGTGTGCTGGAATTCAATCCTGTTACACTGGAGGTGGTATGGAAGCTGACCCCCAAGGAACTGGGGCATGCGATTCCCACGGATGCCAGCAAATTCTACAGCCCCTATGTCAGCAGCGCACAGCGTCTGCCCAATGGAAATACCCTGGTAACAGAAGGCTCGGACGGCAGGCTCATCGAGGTGACGCCGGACCATGAGATTGTATGGGAGTGGATTTCACCATATTATACGCACAATGAAAAGGGTCCGAAGAACAATATGATTTACAGGGCCTACCGTTATCCCTACAGCTATGTGCCTCAGGAGCCGGAACCAGTGGAGGTTCCCATTGAGCGGATTGACAATGTGACCTACCGTGTTCCGGGCGCAGGCGCGTTCGGGGCAAAAAAGGTGATTGACGTTGAAGGGACTTTGCCGTATTATCAAGATGTGGCACTCTGTGTGGCAACGGATGACGAGGAAGACCTGTCACAAAGGGAAAAGGTCTTCGAGGTGGATACGGATGTATTCCATCCTGTTGACGCGGCCAGCTGGAAGGATGAGGTACTGGCAGTGGAGGATAAACCGGTGCTGGTACTGTTCGGCGCAGAGCGCTGCGTCCACTGTAAGGCCCTTCACCCTGTGCTGGAGGAAGCCCTGAAGGAAGAATATGACGGGGCATACGAAATCCGCTATGTGGATGTGGATGCAAACCAGGATCTGGTGGACACCTACAATGTGGGCGGTATCCCGGTCGTAGTCATATTCCGGAATGGAAAGGAAGTACTGAGGTTTAATGGCGAGATGGATTATGACGATCTGTGTGATATCCTGGACCGCCCATTGGAGTAGGCCTGAACCTTATATAAGCAGGGATAGGAAGAAAACAAGACATTACCAGAAGAGGAGCTGTTTGAAACAGCCCCTCTTTCGGTAGTTCATGGAGGAAGGAATATGCGCGATTTTTTTACAATCTCAGAGAATGCATGCAGGGTCCCCTTTGCAGACCTCTGCAAAAGAAATGAGGAGTACCGCACGTATTTTGTGCGCAGGACCTATGAAGCGTCCCAGTGCATACACCCCCAGGGAACAAAAATCAGCTGTTTCGGGATTGTGGAGAGCGGCATCCTGAAGGCTGTGAACAATACGATTAATGGTGTGGAACAGTGCCATTCTTACTTTGAGGCCAAGGACCTATTTCCGGAATTCCTTTATTTTACCGGCAGGAAGAATTACGCATACACATTGATTGCTGAGAAAAAATCAACAGTTCTCTGGATCCCGGTCCATGTACTGGAGGAAATGCTGGAAAAGGACCAGGGACTGATGTATGCGCTGCTGCTCTATGTCTGCCAGCGGGGGCTGAAGGATCAGCTGTACCTTAACTGCCTTAACTATCAGACCATCCGGGAGCGGATTGCTTACTGGATTGTGGGGCTCCACAACCTGTCTCCCGTGGAAAGCGTCCTTATGCCCGGTTCCCAGCTGATCCTGGCCAATATGCTCCATGTGAGCCGCTCATCCCTGAACCAGGAACTGAAGCTGATGCAGAGGGACGGATACTTTAAGGTTAAGGGACGGGAGATGTATGGACTGGACGAGGAGAAGCTGAATGCACTGCTTTAGGTTCATGGGTTACTGGGCGGCGCGGTAGCTTTTCAGGATATTATTCATGCTCCTGGTAATATGCTGTTCCATCATCTGACGTGCTTTTACCGTGTCCTTGGAACGTATGGACTGAAGTATCTGTATATGTTCCTCTGTGGACTGGACATAGTGGTCCAGTTCTGAGTTGGCACTGCCGGTGCTGGGGCCATTCCATAGGCTCATCAGGAAATTATATAGTTTCTGGTTATCCGCGGCTGTCCAGATGGAAGTATGTATTTGCTGATTCAGTTCCGTGTAGTATGGTCGGTCCAAGGTGGATAGGTTGTCCGTCAGGTGATAAAGTCTGGCAAGCAGTTCCGATACATCCATTCCATTTCTGGCGGCCCTTACGGCTGCTTCTGATTCCAGCAGGATCCTCATCTCATAATGGTCCGTGATGAATTTCTGGTCAATCTGTTTTACAATTGCCCCTTTATTCATACGGAGTTCAATCAGGCCCTCTGCAGCAAGGGTCTGAAATGCTTCACGTACAGGAGTCCTGCTGACTCCAAGTTTTTCAGCTATCTCGGTCAGGCTCAGCTCCTGGCCGCTTTTATATTCTCCTGCAAGGAGCGCTTTTTTTAATATAGATGTAATCCGGACCCTTGCAGGCATCATTTCCAGAGATTCCATTAATTTCACCTCGAATGTTTTATCTTTATCATCATACCATACCCCCATTTTTATTGTCAAATGCCATAACTGAGTGTAGTATGAATTGTAAAATATGCACAAAAATATAAACAAAACTAAAAAATATATTGCATTATTTATTTAATTATGCTAATGTTTAACACGTAGATTGAATATCGTATACGATATACGATTTCAAAAAAGGGCAAAGGAGGAGAAAATAATGCATGCAATTGAAAAAATTCTTGCAAAGAACAGCGGCCGTACCCATGTAAAGACCGGTGAGATCATCACTGCAAAGATTGATTTTGCTGAAATCAATGATTTATATCTGCAGACCATTTATTCCTTTTACGAAATGGGTGGGGAGAAGGTCTGGGACAATACCCGGGCAGCATTTGTCTTTGACCATTATGCACCAGCGCCGGACATCAAAAGTGCGGCCAACCACGGGGAGATGAGGGAGTTTGCCAGGAAGAACCAGTTGAAGTATCATTTTGATACCAACTGTGGGGTCTGCCATCAGGTCATGCCTGAGGCAGGGGTTATTTATCCGGGGATGATCATCGTGGCCACGGACAGCCATACCACGACCCACGGTGCATTTGGCGCCATGGGCACGGGCTGCGGCGCAACGGATATGGCCACGATCCTGATGACGGGGGAACTGTGGTTCCGGGTTCCGGAGATAATCGAGGTACGTCTGGAAGGCCAGGCGCCCAAGGGAGTATTTCCAAAGGACGTCATCCTTAATGTCCTGGGCAGGATTAAGGCAGACGGCGCTGTTTATAAGGCCATTGACTTTACAGGAAGCTATGTGGACAGCCTGAATGTTGCAGGCAGGATGGTCATCTGTAACATGGCCGTGGAGATGGGCGCAAAGACCGCATATATGCAGCCGAACCAGGATGTCCTTGATTATGTGTCAAAGCGTGCGGTACGTCCTTTTGAGGTACAGGTTACGGATCCTGGTTTTGAGTACAGCGAACGTCATGTGTTCGATGTATCCGGTTTGGAACCTCAGCTGGCATGTCCGCACAGCGTCGATAATGTGGATACACTGTCCCATGTGATTGCAGAAGGGGAGATAAAGCTGAACCAGGGATACATAGGAAGCTGCACAGGAGGACGGGAGGAGGATATCGCGGTTGCGGCCAGGATCGTGAAGGGGAGACACATACCCCCATACAGCAGGCTGGTGGTGGTTCCGGCATCTTCTGAGGTTATGCTTTCCTGTATGGAAAAAGGATACATACAGGATTTAATGAATGCAGGAGCAACCATAACCACGCCTGGCTGCGGTGCATGCCTGGGCGCCCATGAGGGAATCATTGCGCCGGGTGAAACCTGCATCAGCAGTACCAACCGGAATTTCCCGGGGCGGATGGGATCCAACCAGGCATCCATATATCTGGCAAGCCCGGCCACGGTGGCAGCCAGTATCATCAATGGCCGCATTACGGATCCGCGGGATTACTTATAGGAGGTAATATAGATGAATACAGAGATAACAGGAAGAATCATTGTTTTGGGCAATAACATTGACACGGACCAGATTTATCCGGGCAGGTTCCTGGCAATTACGGACCCTGGGGAGATTGGCAGCCATTGCCTGGGCGGGGTGGATGAATCCATTGCTTCTTCATTCCCCAAGGGAGGCATCGTGGTTGCCGGTACTAATTTCGGATGCGGCTCCAGCAGGGAACATGCGCCCATTGCCCTGCTTAACATGGGGGCATCTGCTGTGCTGGCAGATTCATTTGCACGGATTTTCTTCCGCAATTCCATCAACTTAGGGCTGCCCCTGATTATATGTAAGGGCATAGGCAAGGAGGTCCATGACGGGCAGACGTTGAAGCTGGATATAAGAAAAGGCGTGGTTACAGTGGAAGAAACAGGTAAGGTTTACGTCTGCGAGCAGCTGGGGGAACATGCACTTAACATCCTGGAGGCAGGGGGAATCAAGCCCTTGATGCGGGCAAGGTTTAAGAAGGATGAAAAAGAAGGATGAACACAAATCGATAAAATAGGGGGATTCAATTATGCCAATGGAAATTGTATTTATAATAGGTATGGCCGTGCTCTTGTTCCTGTGTCTTAAGGTAAAGGCCAATGCATTTATTTCACTGCTTGCAACCGCGCTGGTCATGGGACTGCTGTCCGGAATGACAGGAGCTGATACAATCGGGGCCATCACAGGCGGATTTTCCGGAACCGTTAAGAGTATCGGCATCATCATTATTTTCGGAATCATGCTGGGCAATTATCTGGATGCGGCAAAGGGAACCAACCGTATGGCGCTGGACGCGGTCAGGCTGGTAGGACAGAAACGTGCCGGACTGGCCATGGCAATCACGGGTTATATCGTATCCATACCCGTATTTTCAGATGCAGCCTTTGTCATCCTGACGCCGCTTGTAAAGGCAATCCACAAAAAGACCAGGATACCTCTGGCAATCCTGGCAGTCAGTCTTTCCGCAGGCCTGCTGGCAACCCATGTTTATGTCCCGCCAACACCAGGCCCTCTGGCAGCGGCAGGGCTTCTTGGGATTGATATCGGGCAGGCAATCCTGTACGGAGCATTTGCAGCGGTTTTCATGACCTTGTTTGGGTGGATTTTTGCAGAGATATATTTCCGCAACAAGCCTTCTGATTTTTATTCTTTCCAGGAATCTGGAAAAAAGGAGGAGGGTCTGGATATTGAGGATGAAACAGACCTTCCGGGAACCATGGCAAGCCTTCTTCCATTGGTTGTGCCGATTCTTCTGATTCTTGGAAAGACAACATGTGACATGCTGTGCCCGGAAGGCTCGCTGCTTCTTACGGTCACATCTTTTATTGGGGATTCCAATATTGCCCTGGCAGTCGGTGCGGTTCTTGCAATCGCAACCCTTGGAAAGAGGCTGGGCGGTAAAAAGGTGCTGGAAATCATGGACAAAACGTTAAAGGATGCCGGCCCAATTGTATTCATTACTGCCGCAGGCGGTGCATTGGGACAGGTGCTAAAGGTATCCGGCGCAGGTGACAGCCTTGCCACTATGGTAGTGAATACAGGGCTTCCGTTTATCCTCATACCTTTCGTGATTTCTGGTCTGTTAAAGATAGTCCAGGGTTCTGGTACCGTGGCCGTGACAACAGCAGCTACCTTGTGTGCCCCCATTGCAGCCAGCCTGGGCCTTAATCCAATCCTTATTTTCCTGGCATCCGGTGCAGGCGCAAGGGCCTGCTGCCATGTAAATGACAGTTATTTCTGGGTATATACCAACTGTATGGGATTTGATATGAAGACAGGGCTTAAGACCTTGTCCATCAGTAATGTGGTGATGTCCCTGGGCGGCCTGTGTGCAACCTTTATCTGCAGTCTGTGGTTGTAGGTAGTGCGGAGGATGCAGATAAGATGACAGATGGGGATGTCTTGATTCGTTTATAAGATAAGATATGGTTTTATGCAGGGCAGCAGGGGATGACATCCTTGCTGCCTTTTGGATGCCGGGGATGCTAATATGGGAGATTGCAGGTAAGGACAGTATCCACATTGGATTGTATTGGACCTAATCATATATGCGTTGAGTTATATCCTGATTTATACTATAATAGCTGGATAAGATGACTGGCCGGGGGTGCAACAGATTGGGCGACCACACAGTTTTTTAATGAGTTTTACATATCAAATGAACATGATATTAAATAAAATAATATAAATATACAAAAAATGCAAAAGGCAACCAGGAGGATTTTATGGGAAATATTTATATGATATCAGACACCCATTTTGGCGATGCAGGCGCAATACTGAAATATGAGGGAAGACCCTTTAAGGATGGCCATGAGATGAATGAGCAGATGATTGAAAACTGGAACCGTGTGGTTGGGGAGGAAGATACGGTCTATCATCTGGGCGATTTTGCCTGCGGTATGGACGCAGGGGAGATAACGGCCATACTGGGAAGGCTGAATGGACATAAGATCCTGATAGCAGGGAACCATGACAGGGATTTTGACAGCCGAAGGTGGATGGATATGGGATTCGGCGAGGTGAGTTTCCTTCCCGTTGTCTTAGATGAATTCTATATACTATCCCATCAACCCATGTATGTGAATATATACAGTCCCTATGCCAATATATTCGGTCATGTCCACAACAACCCCATGTATGCGGATGTGTCTGAACGGAGTTTCTGTGCCTGTGTGGAGCGGATTGGATATGCGCCCATTGCATTTGAGGCAATCAGGAGAGGGATACTGGAGGCGGATGGGAAAGGGAAAAAACAGGGGGGATGAAGCCGGATGAAAGGAAGCCGGATTACATGAAACAGGATTAATTGAAACAGGAAGCGGTCCGCTTATTCCCAGCGGGCCGCATATTTATCCAGCATAAATGCAGGATAGTAGGATTCCTTTGCCTTCCTCAGATTCTCCATCCCCATATCTTCCTCACGGTTAATATAGTGCAGTTCAGGATAGACCTTAAGCAGATGGCGGACAAATTCACGGTTAATCATCTGGTATGTGCCGTGGACCGTGATATCGGCTTTCTCGAACCTTACATCAAACCCATGTCCGCCTACCGGCTCACCAAAGGTAAAGGCCAGCAGCCGGTCCCCGGCATAGAGGACGCCGCCTGTAAGCCCCAGGGCATCATAATGCTTAAAGGCCGTAAGGATGGCCTCCTTTTCCGCTTCCGGCATACCGCTTTCAAGCCCTTCATGATTTTCTTCCCAGCTTTGCAGCAGGGCAAGACAGGAGTCTATATGTTCCTGTCCCAGCACTTCAAAATGCCAGTCCGGACATTCCTGCTCAAAGCGGTTGCAGTGGTTCCGTTTGTTATGCAGCTTTTTCCCCCCAAGACTGGCCAGGGTTCCTGCCTCGTAGATATAATCCGCGCTGTCCCGAAGTCCCTCAAACCGGAACTGTGTGGGGAATTCCGCCAGGAGGCATTGCTTCTGCGCCTCGGTCACGCCCTTGATTAAAAGGGGCTGTCCCAGCTGTTCCGCCAGCCGCTTCATCTGGGTGATGGCAGGTTTTAGTGTTCCGCTGCCGGCAGGATAGGAGAAGAACAGTCCATCCTCCGTTTGGTACCTGGCAATCATCCGGCTCCCCAGGTCTGCCGCAGTCATTCCATACGCCCTCCCCCAGAGAAAGAACGTCCCAAAGCATCCATCGGATGCCAGGCTGTCCTCGGCCGCCAGGATGGGGGCCATCCATGAACGGTCCGCGATGGACAGTTCCCTGAACTCAATAGGGGTGCTGCGGATGATGCTTGGGGCATTGCCGCCCCAATCCATGGATAGGGCCGTATTCCCCGAAACCTGATAGCTGCAGGTCTGTGCACAGCATGAGCCGGTACATGACCCGGTCTGTTTTTTATTGCATGTTTTATCCATTATATGATTACGCTCCGTGATTGACTTTTCTTTTTAGACATATTATAATTTTAACAGTATCATTATAAATTACAAGTACGAACATCAAGGTGCGGTACTAACATAGAAGTATGGTACTTACCTGAAGGAGAGTGTAAGATGGGAAAATGCTCCATATCACAGGCCAGCCTTGGGGAGACAGGATTCAGCTATACCCTGTCCCTTATAAACGGCAAATATAAGATGACAATCCTCTACACCCTTATGGAATTTGGGGTGGTGCGGTTCAATGAGATGAAAAAGTACATTGGGGAAATCTCATACAAGACGCTCAGCGTCACGCTGAAGGAACTGGAGGGCGACCAGCTGGTACACCGCGAAGAGTATCCACAGATACCGCCCAAGGTGGAATACAGCCTGACGGAACGGGGCAAATCACTGATTCCCATCCTGGACATGATGTGCGAGTGGGGGGAGAAGCACCGTCTGCCCTCCAGGCGGGAGCAGAATAAGGCTGAAATTTAAAGGCTGAAATTTAAAGCTTGACATTTAAAACAATACCGAATAAACTGATGATACGGATATAATAAGATTTTTATATGATACAACCACAACAGGGAGCTTGTGAAGCAGGCTGAGAGGAAGTAATCGAACTTCGACCTATTATACCTGATTTGGATAATGCCAACGTAGGGAAAATATGGAAGTACATTAACCGCGCATCTGATCTGCGCGGCAGATGCAGCGCATGAGTTCATTCATGGTCCATTCCTTGACGGAGTGGGCCATTTTTATTTACAACAAAAAGAAGAGGAGGAAAGACATGAACTACACAACACAGATGGATGCGGCCAGAAAGGGGATCCTGACAAAGGAACTTGGGAAGGTGGCTGCAAAGGAACAGTTTGAACCGGCAGAGCTGATGAGGCTGGTGGCAGAAGGGAAGGTGGCCATTCCTGCCAACAGGCGCCATGGGTGCCTTGAACCAAACGGAATCGGTTCCATGCTGAAGACAAAGATCAATGTTAACCTGGGAACCTCCAGGGACTGTAAGGACCTGGATATGGAACTTTTAAAGGTCAATGACGCAATCCGCATGGGAGTGGAATCCATCATGGATTTAAGCTCCTTCGGGGATACCCGCACCTTTAGGAGGATGCTGACCCGGGAATGCCCGGCCATCATAGGCACGGTGCCCATCTATGATGCCGTGGTGTATTATCACAAGCCCTTAAAGGATATCACCTCCCGCGAATGGATTGATATTGTGAAAATGCATGCGGAGGACGGAGTGGATTTCCAGACCATCCACGTGGGTATAAACAGGCGGACCGCAGAGCGTTTTAAACAGGCAGGACGCCTGACCAATCTTGTATCAAGAGGCGGTTCCATCATATTTGCATGGATGGAGATGACAGGGCAGGAGAACCCGTTTTATGAACACTTTGATGAGATACTGGACATCTGCCAGGAGTATGATGTGACACTGAGCCTGGGGGATGCCTGCCGCCCCGGATGCATTGAGGACGCCTCGGACATTTCCCAGATAGAGGAACTGGTGACGCTGGGGGAGCTTACCAGGAGGGCGTGGGATAAGAATGTCCAGGTCATCATCGAAGGACCGGGGCACATGCCTTTAAACCAGATTGAGGCCAATATGAAGATACAGCAGACCATCTGCAAGGGCGCGCCCTTTTATGTCCTGGGTCCGCTGGTCACGGATATCGCGCCGGGATATGACCATATAACTGCTGCCATCGGAGGGGCATTGGCTGCTGCCAGCGGCGCGTCCTTCCTCTGCTATGTGACCCCGGCGGAACATCTGCGGCTGCCGGATCTGGAGGATGTGAAGGAGGGAATCATGGCATCCAGGATTGCGGCCCATGCAGCGGACCTTGCAAAGGGCGTCAAAGGGGCCGCACAGTGGGATCATGAGATGAGCGCTGCACGCAGGGACCTGGACTGGGAGCGCATGTTCCAGCTTTCCATTGACCCAGAAAAGGCCAGGAGGTACAGGGCGTCCGCAAAGCCGGAGAAAGAGGACACCTGCTCCATGTGCGGCAATTTCTGCGCGGTTAAGAATATGAACCGGATACTGAAGGGGGAGATTGTCAGCATATTTGATGAATGACAGGCGGACTTGCCTAAGCCAGCTTTTCAGGTACTGTAAATATTCCATAAATTTAATTGAAAATAGGGCTTGACATTGTGAGAATTATTATATAGAATAAAAATCAGAGAAAAACTTAGAAAAGAAAACTTATGTGACTAGGGAGTCACGAAGTGAGTATGTTACTGGTACGCAGGCAGAACTCAGATTACACTGAAAATTTTTATTTTCCGTGTAGTTTGAGTTTTTTTTTCTGGAAAGGAGGATTTATTGTGAAGATAAGTCAGATTTTAAATAATAATGTTGCAGTGGTGAAAAAAGGGGGCAGTGAACTGATTGTTTACTCCAAAGGCATATCATTCAGAAAAAAGGCTGGCCAGTCCATAGGAGAAAATGAAATCGAGAAAACATATGTTTTAGACTCCAATGATATGCTGGAACACTTCAGCTACCTGCTCGCCAACACGGACGAGGAATATCTGAACATTGTCAATGATGTCATTGCACAGGGCGAGCTGCTGCTGGGGCAGAAGGCAAATGATTATTTATATCTGACCTTATTGGATCATATTGACTTTGCACTGAAACGTGCGGGGAAAGGGCAGTTTATCCGCAGCCCCCTGACCTGGGAGGTTAAGAAATTCTATCCCAGGCATTTCCAGATCGGCCTGCATGCGCTGGAGCTGTTAAACGAACGGTTCCATGTGGAATTTCCTGAGGATGAGGCGGTATCCATTGCACTTCATTTCGTCAACCTGCAGTCCGAGGGGAAGGACCTGAAGGAGACGATAGAGGCCATGCAGGTCCTTAAGGATATCCTGTCCATCATCCAGTATCACTATAATATACGTCTGGATGAGTCATCTGTGAACTATATGCGCCTTATTACCCATCTGCAGTATTTCATACAGCGGCTCCAGGCCGGACAGGTATTTGAGGATAATGACAAGGCGCTGAATTCCCAGGTCAGGATGCTGTATCCTGCCGCATATGGGTGCGCTGTAAAAATCCGGGCGTACATTAAAGAAAATTTTAAGATGGAACTGACCATCGATGAGGAAACATATCTTATCCTGCATATACACAGGGTTACGAACAGAAATGAAAAGAAGGAGGAAGATTGATGAAATATCAGACAATGAATGAAAACATCATCCGCCTGGTAGGCGGCAAGGATAATATCAGCGCGGTCGTGCACTGCATGACCAGGCTCCGTTTTACATTAAAGGACCGGAGCAAGGCAAAAACAGAAGAAATTAAGGCCATGGACGGGGTGATTGACGTGGTGTCCAACGACGTGGCATATCAGATCATCATCGGAACCCATGTTTCAGAGGTGCATGAGGAACTGATATCCATGCTGGGAATCAGCACAGAGGCATCAGGACCCCAGGTCAGGACCAGGAAGAATCCATTTAAGGCGGCCCTTGACCTGGTATCGGAATCCATGACACCGCTGCTGGAACCTATCATCGCGGCAGGTATGCTGGCAGGCCTTCTGTCCCTGGTATCCCTGATGGGACTGGTGTCGGCGGACAGCCCCACCTATATTGTCCTGGACTCCATCAGGGGGGCTGTGTTCTTCTTCCTCCCCGTATTCATGGCCATGGCATGTGCCAAACGCCTGAACGCCAGTCCCTACCTTGCGGTGGCATTGGCGGCAACCCTGCTCTCTGCTTCCATTAACGGGGTGGAAGGACTCAGCGTATTCGGGATTCCCCTTCCGGCCATAACCTACTCCAGCTCCTTTATCCCAATCCTGCTGGCAGTATGGTTCATGGGATATGTGCAGGCATTCCTTAAGAAGGTCATACCTAACCTTCTGCAGTATTTCCTGATTCCGGTATTTACCCTGGTGATAACCCTGCCCGTTACCCTGATGTTCTTTGGGCCCATCGGAACCTGGATCGGCGAGGGAATCAGTTTTGTATGTACCTTCCTGGCCAATACCCTGGGCAACTGGAGCGTGGTGGCTTTTTATGCGGCAATCCAGCCATTCTTGATCATGATGGGAGCCGGAAACTTCATTATGCCGGTGGTCATGGCCTTCTTGGCGGAAATGGGATACGACCCCCTGTTCCTGGCAGCCTGCACCATCTCCGACATTGCAGTGGGAGGCGCCATGTTTGGATATTTCCTCCGTGCAAAGGATGCGAAACAGAAAGAATTATTCGGCACGGTCAGCTTCTCGGCTATCTTAGGCTGTACGGAACCGGCTGTGTTCGGTGTGTTTGTGAAATACCGCCGTCCGTTCCTGGCTGTCATATTCGGCGGAGGGCTGGGAGGACTGTTTGCAGGACTGATGGGGGTTAAGACATATACCATGGCATGGGGGCTGGCAGGCCTTCCTTCCTATATCGGTGTCAATGATTTCAATAATTTCTATTATATGATAGCAGCGGTTGTCATTGGATTTGTGGCTGCAGCCATTGCTGGTTTTATCCTGTGCCAGCCGGAAGGGGAGGCGCAGAAAGAAGGAACCTCCTTGTTCCGGTTCGGAAAAGCCCGCAAAAAACAGCCGGACAGCCCGGCCCCGGCTGAATCAGCTGAGGACGTTCCTGAGGCAGGAAACGCGGACGGCAGGAATATCCACAGGGAACCATTAATGGCAGTGGCTGAAGGTGAGGTGGTTCAGCTGTCACAGGTGGAAGATAAGGCATTTTCCAGCGGGGCCATGGGAAAGGGGATAGCCATAAAACCTTCGGGCAACCAGGTCTATGCGCCTGTAAGCGGAGAGGTGGTATGCCTGTTCCCAACCAAACATGCCATTGGAATCAAAAGTGATTCCGGCGTGGAGCTTTTAATCCATATCGGTATCGATACGGTGCAGCTGGACGGAAAACATTTTACGGCCCATATAGAGCAGGGACAGCGGGTGGAGCGCGGACAGCTTCTGGTGGAAGCGGATATGAAAGCCATTGAAGGGGAAGGCTATGACACGACCATCATGGTCATTGTCACCAATACAACCCATTTCCTGGATGTGATTCCCGCTGTATGTGAGAACATCCGTCTGGATGAAGATTGCCTGAGTGTTGTATTTTAGAGTGTTTAAAGGAGCAGATAAGGATGAGAGATGACTTTTTATGGGGAGGCAGCATTGCGGCCCATCAGTGCGAGGGAGCATGGCAGGAGGGCGGAAAGGGAGTTGCAATCATGGATCTGGTGACCAGCGGCTCCCACGAAGTCCCAAGGGAAATCTGTAAGGAAATTGAGGACGGGAAATATTATCCATCCCACAGGGGAATTGATTTTTATCACCGTTACAGGGAGGATATCGGATTATTTTCGCAGATGGGATTTAAGGCCCTGCGCATCTCTGTGGACTGGTCCAGGATCTATCCCATGGGGGATGAGGAAGAGCCGAATCAGGAAGGTATCCGCTATTACGCGGATGTGGTGGACGAACTGCTTGCCAATGGGATTGAACCCATTGTGACGCTGTATCATTTTGAAATGCCGTATCATCTGGTGACGGGGTACGGTTCATGGACCAACAGGAAGCTGATCGGTTTTTATCTGAGATACTGTGAGACCATGTTCCGGGCGCTGAAGGGAAAGGTAAGGTACTGGGTCACATTCAATGAGATGAACCACATTGACCCTGCGACCGAAGCATCGGATATCTTTACCTATATGATAGCGGGGCTGAAGTTTTCAGAGATGGAGGATCCTGCCAGGACACTGGCGGCAGTAGGGTATAATATGACGGCGGCAGGCGTGAGGGCAGTGGAGCTTGGGCACCGTATAGACCCGGAAAACCAGATAGGATGCGTATTCGGGCTTCAGCCCGTCTATGCCTACAATTGTAAGCCTGAGAATGCGTTCCAGGCCTTCCGGGAGATGTATAGGGACTTCTATCAGGTGGACGCCATGTGCATGGGATGCTTTCCGCGCTACAAGCTGAAGGAATATGAGAAGATGGGCATTGTGCCGGAAGGCGTTGAGGAGGACGCGGAAAGCTTTAAGAATGGAACCATTGATTTCATCGGTGTAAACTACTACTCCTCAAGCGTGGGCCACCACGATGGGGAAAGCGGTGAGGAAACCCTGTTTGGCGGCGTACAGAACCCATACCTGGAGCAGAGCAGGTGGGGCTGGGCCATTGACCCCAAAGGACTGCGCTATCTCCTGAATGCAGTATACAGGAAATACGGAAAGCCGCTGATTGTCACTGAGAACGGGTTAGGCGCAGTGGATATCTTAAAGGAAGACAAGACCGTGGATGACAGCTACCGGATTGAGTATCTGAAGCTTCATCTGGAGCAGCTGCGGCTGGCGGTGGAGGAAGATGATGTGGAATGCTTCGGTTATCTGATGTGGGGGCCTGTTGACCTGGTTTCCGCCACCACAGGGGAGATGAAGAAGCGCTATGGTTTCATCTACGTGGACCAGGATGACGACGGAAGCGGGACAGGGGAACGCTATGCCAAGGAATCCTTTTACTGGTTCAAGGAAATCATCCGAACCAATGGAGCCGGGCTTTCCAAACAATAAAAAAGAGAAGGGATGACAGAAAACGGGTTCCGGCCGGTATTGGCCTGGAACCCGTTTTGCCGGTTTATCTTTCCGGCTGAATCTTATTTTCCCTGAGGGACGTGTCTTTCGTCCGTCTGTTTTTAAGGCCGTTCAGGAGGATTTAGAGTAATCCCCCAAACTGCAGGAACATTGGGGCAAATACAAGGGAGACAATGGTCATAAGCTTAATCAGTATGTTGATGGAAGGGCCTGAGGTATCCTTAAAGGGATCGCCAACCGTATCGCCAACCACGGCCGCCTTGTGGGCAGTGCTGCCTTTTCCTCCATGGTTGCCTTCCTCGATGTATTTCTTTGCATTATCCCAGGCCCCGCCTGAGTTGGACATGAAGATTGCCATCAGGACGCCGGTCACAAGGGCTCCGGTAAGCAGGCCGCCGAGGGCATCCGGGCCAAGAATCAGTCCGGTGGCCAGAGGCGCCAGCACTGCCATGAGTCCGGGCAGGAACATTTCCTTTAAGGCCGCGTTGGTGGAAATGGATACGCAGGAAGCGTAATCCGGTCTGGAAGTCCCTTTCAGGATTCCGGAGTCCTCCCTGAACTGGCGGCGTACTTCCTCAATCATCTGATGGGCTGCCTTGGATACGGACTCCATGGTCATGGCGGAGAAGAGGAAGGTGAGCATGCCGCCGATAAACAGGCCGATGATGACATGGGCGTTGAGGATATCTATGGTGGTAAGCTTCACTGCCTCTGCATAGGACACAAACAGGGCCAGGGCGGTCAGCGCCGCAGAACCGATGGCAAACCCCTTACCGATGGCAGCGGTGGTATTGCCCACGGAATCCAGCTTATCGGTGATTTCACGCACGGATCTGTCCAGTCCGGCCATCTCCGCGATTCCGCCTGCATTGTCCGCAATGGGTCCGTAGGCGTCAATGGCAACCGTGATTCCTGTGGTGGAAAGCATCCCCACAGCTGCCAGGGCAATTCCGTAAAGTCCCATAAGGCGGTTGGATATAAGGATGCCGATGCACACCAGAAGGATGGGGACAGCCGTTGACTGCATGCCCACTGCAAGGCCGCTGATGATGGTGGTGGCTGAACCGGTTTCGGACTGCGCGGCCACCTTCTTTACAAAACGGTAATCACCGGAGGTGTAGATTTCCGTGACAAACCCGATTAATACGCCTACGAACAGTCCTGTGATGATGGTCAGGGCCGCAAGGTAATTGCCGAAAAAGGTACGGCTGAGGACCAGTGCGCAGATGACCACCAGTGCGGTTGCGCTGTATTCCCCGGTTTTTAACGCCTTGTGCGGGTCTGAGTTGCCGATGGCCTTAACCAGCAGGGCGCCGATGATGGAGGCCACGATGCCGGATGCGGAAAGCAGCAGCGGGAACAGGATGCCGGATTCCTGATAGAATACAAGCCCAAGGGTCAGGGCAGAAATCAGGGAACCTACATAGGACTCAAACAGGTCAGCGCCCATTCCGGCCACATCACCTACGTTATCCCCCACGTTATCGGCAATGACGGCCGGGTTGCGGGGATCATCCTCGGGGATGCCTGCCTCTACCTTACCTACCAGGTCGGCGCCCACATCAGCGGCCTTGGTATAGATACCTCCGCCCACACGGGCAAACAGGGCGATGGATGATGCGCCCAGGCTGAAGCCGGACAGGACGGATACATCCTTTGTGATGATGTAAAGCGCGCCCACGCCCATAAGGCCAAGCCCCACAACCGCCATACCCATGACGCTGCCGCCGGAAAATGCAAGGGACAGGGCCTGGCGCATACCGGAGGTACGGGCCGCGTTGGCGGTACGGCAGTTGGCGCGGATGGCAGCGCTCATTCCCAGATAGCCTGCTATGGTGGAGAAAATACTTCCAACCAGGAAACATCCGGCGGTTACCCAGCTGCGGGTCCCAAGCCCGATTACAACAAATAAGATGGCAACAAAGACAACAAGTATGCGGTACTCGGATGTGAGGAAGGCTCTTGCGCCTTCTGCGATTGCATCTGCAATCTCCCTCATTTTGTCATTGCCCGGGTCCTGCCTGATTACATAGAGCCTTAGAAAAACAGCAAACAACAGGCCTGCAAGACCTATCAACGGGACTAAAAATAACATTTGTTTCATAATACCCTCCTGATTTTTGTAGATATTGTAGATTGCTTCTCCATGAATTGTAACAAATATAGTAGAATTTATCAACAAAAATTTTTAGAATATCTAAAAAATATTGCAAACAGAAATATATTACAAGATATTCTTTTTAAATTGGATATTGCTGTAAATGTAATTTGGGTATATGATAGAACATAAAAGGAACACAAAAGTGGGAAACGGCAGGTGGGGACAGTGAGGTGGAATATAGCTCCTGAGACAATATCATTAGTTATCCTGGGAATCATATGGGTATATTCGCGGAAAGGGAGTCATCTTCCAAGCCTCAAGAACAGGATGTTCCAGGGCTGTCTCACCGTGACCTTTGCAGCCATGACAAGCAACATCCTTTCTACCTTCATGCTCTATGATTATATCCGGGTGCCGGTCCTGCTCACCTGGGCTGTTACCACGGTTTATTTTATCCTGACCCCTTTGATGGGGCTGGTGTATTATCTTTATGTTGTCTCCATTATCTATGAGGAGAGGCCGCAGTTAAAAAACATGATCCTGGCCGGGGTCATACCGGCGGTGTTCTATGCCCTGCTGGTTCTGTCCAATCCCTTTACAGGGTGTATGTTCAGCATTACAGAAGGAAACTATACCCAGGGAAACTGCATCCTCCTTACCTATCTTGTTTTTTATGCTTACTGTGTGGGCTGTATCCTGGTGGCTGTCAGGAACAGGATTTACATTGACCGTCAGATTTACCGTATCCTGGCCGCCTTCCCGGTCCTGGCCGTGCTGGTAATCCTGTTTCAGCAGCTCTATCCTGAAATCATCCTTTCAGGCTCAGCCGCAACCTGCGCCCTGCTTATCATCTATCTCCATTTACAGAACCGTCAGATTTCCCTGGATTATCTGACCAATGTGCCCAACCGCCAGGAACTTCTCAATATGCTGGACCTGATGCTGAAAAAGCATCCTGAGAAAGACTTTGTGCTCATGGTTGTCTCCATCCGGGATTTCCGCCAGGTCAACAATGTATGCGGACAGCACGGCGGGGATGAATTCCTGAAGGAAGTGTGCGGCTTCCTGTGCGGGATTGGCCCCCAGGGCAATGTATACCGCTTCAGCGGCGATGAGTTCGCATTGCTGTTTACCGATGAGGAGGACAGGCTTGAGCGGCATGTGAGGAAATGTGTGGGGGATATACAGACGCGCATGGCGCAGCCCTGGCAGAACAGGGATTATCAATTCATCCTTCCTGCGGTCATAGGGATCATCCGCCGTTCCGAATATGTGAATACACTGGAATCAGCGGTCAGCGCCATTGAATATGCGGTGTACCAGGCAAAGACGGGGCGGTACGGACAGGTGCTCTACTGTGACCAGGAGATGCTTGGCAAGCTGGAGCGCAGGAAGCAGATCATCCAGGTATTAAAAGATCAGCTGTCAGAAAAAAAGGTAGAGCTGTACTATCAGCCCATCTACTCTGTGGATACCGGGGACTTCCGGTTTGCCGAGTCCCTGATGCGTATGAACCATACGCCCATTGGCCCTGTGTATCCGTCTGAATTCATTCCCATTGCAGAGGAGACCGGGCTTATTATCGACCTTACATATGTGATACTGGATACTGTGTGCAGATATATTAACCATCTGCTGGGAAAGGGGATTCCCATAGAGGCCATCCATGTCAACTTTTCCGCCATCCAGTTCTCACAGCCGGATCTGGCCAGGAAGGTGCTGGACATCATAAAGCGGAATGGGACACCCATGGGGGCTGTGAAGATTGAGTTTACGGAAAGTACCCTGGCGGAGAATCCCCAGGTGGTGACGGATTTTGCCATAGAGATGAAGAAACATGGAATCCGGATGGGGCTGGATGATTTCGGCACCGGTTATTCCAATATTGCAACGGTAATCCAGATTCCCTTTGGCACGGTTAAGCTGGACAAGAGTTTTGTCCAGGCATCCATGGACAACAGGAAATCCGAATTGACCATAAGACATCTGGTCCATGCTTTTAATGACCTGGGCATGTCCGTGGTGGCAGAGGGCGTGGAGACAGAAGAGCAGAAGCAGATGGTCATTGACCTGGGCGTGGAACAGATCCAGGGGTATTACTATTCAAAGCCGCTGCCTGGGGATGGGATGGAAGGATTCCTGGAAGCCAGGATGCAGCAGGCGGGAAGCATACCGGCACAGTGACATGATATGTAACATGGGTGTTCGTAAATCCATTTTTCGGGTTATCCGTTCAATCCATCTTAACACAAAAGCAGCCAGGGAAATCCTTCTGTAAGGATGTTCCTGGCTGCTTTTCTTAATATGCCTCGGATGCTTTACTTACCTTAGGCGTCACTCTTTAATGATTTCATACTTTGCAATATCCGGGTGGAAGGTATCCTTTTCCGCGTCCCACGCACCGTTAGGACCAAGCCAGTAATAGAAATCAAGTTCCGTTGACTTAATATAGCAGTTGGTCTGTACATAGCCGTCATAGTTGAAATAATACCACTCATTATTGATGCACCGCCATGTATTGGTGGGATATGCATTATTCTTATAGACATAGCGGCGTCCAAGCCGGTCCCTCTTCCATGTCCCGTTATCAAAATACCAGGCATCTTTCTTGGTGACGGTGTATGATTCAGATCTCTCAGACCAGGGGCTGGCCTGCGACTTATAGGTGCCGTATGCCCTGACGCAGAATGTATAATCACCTTCCAGATTGATATAGGAACGGAAATCAAAGCGGTCATGCTGGGCCTTGACGGTGGTCATCAGGCGGTTGTTCCGGTAAAGCTGGACTTCATAGCTCTTGGAACCCTCCACCTCGTCCCACACGGCATTGCTGTTGCTCCAGCTGACGGAAGTGGAAGCGGGAAGCATGCTGTCCAGGGTAGGAAACGTAACCTGAAGGACAAGTGAGTTGCCGTCTGGATCGATGGAAGCCTTCTTAAACTGTGCCCCGCAGCCAAAAAGGGAGAAATACTTCCTGCTGTTGCTGGTAAAGCGGTAATCACTCTTTGCGGATAACGCTACCTCCACAACCGGACGTTCTCCGAACACCCACGTATCATCTCTTTTATAATAGGAAGCCCCCTCCACGGTGAACTGCTTGCTGCTGGTATTGACATATACCTCTCCTACCAAATCTCCGGCCTTAGGTACCTTATCCCAGGAAAAGGATAAGGGAACAGAAGTAATGAGGGTTTCTTCGCCATAAGCCGGTATGAAGATGCCTAAGGACAGGATGGTTGTCAGAAAGACCAGTAAAAATGTCCTTTTTTTCATGGCATTTACCTCCTTCTTACGAGTTATTATTATTGTACTGTAAAATGGGGGAAATGTCCAAGATATTCATTGAAAATTAAGAATTAGGTCTGTGCTTTGGGGGATGCGCCCGCCCTACCCCCATCATTTTCAAATTCTTGTAACGAATGCTCCTGTTTTGTGATATAAGTGATATAAATAATGATTCATTCATAAAGCGGTTTCAATAAGTGATGATTTTCCGGATAGGAGGTGGGACAATGGGGAAATCCGGCGAAAGCATGGACATGGATTCTGTCTATAGGGATTATGAGAAATTGGTTTATCGGTTTCTGTATTCCCATACGCACGATGCAGAATGGTCCCAGGAACTGATGCAGGAAACATTTTTGCGGGCAGTATATTCTATTTCGCGGTATGACGGCACCTGCAAGTTATCTGTATGGCTATGTCAGATAGCAAAGCATATACTGTATCAGGAACTCCGTAAAAGAAAGCAGATGGAAACAGTAGGATTAGCAGATTACTTAATCGATGATTCAGCGCCAGATGGCGAAACCAGTATACTGAAACAGGAGCGTAAAATGGAACTTTACCGTGCAATCCATCTCCTGCCAGAACTGGAACGGGAGGTAGTACTTTACCGGATTACAGGTGAACTTTCTTTCCGTGAAATAGGGGAAATCTTAGGTAAGAGTGAGAATTGGGGCAGAACGGTTTTTTATCGTGCAAAACAAAAAATCAGAGAGGAGTTGAAAAAGTATGAATAAAAATCATTCTTGTGACATTATCCAGGACCTGCTTCCGGGATATATTGATGGGATATTAAGCGAAGCAGGAACAGACGTGGTGAGAGGGCATCTGGAGGAATGTGAGGAATGTAATCGGGTTTATTTGGAAATGAAAGAGGGATTGGGCCCAGAAGAGGAACAAAAAGAAACACTTGCGCTTGACGGCTTTAAGAAGGTGCAGCAGCATACAAAAAAATTAAAAAGAATGATCGGTATTTTTGCTGGTTTGTTAACACTTCTTCTGGTATCCATTTTTTTGAAGGTTTTTGTCATTGGTGAATGCTTACCGACGCATGAAGTGAATGCCACGGACATTTCATATGATGAGGAAACAGGATACCTTACCATACGCGGCATGATTGACCGGTCATCCTGCCGTGTCAGCCGTGTCGTATGGCAGGAAAGTGAAGATGAAGCGGATGTAGTCAATGTACTGGTTTATGGAGCAGAAACATTACCGTTCCAGCAGGATAAAACAGATTTCACCCTTTCAATCCCCGATATGAAAGGGAAAAAGGCGTATCTTGCGTGTCCGGATTATGACAGATTGGAACTATACAGCTGGGAACATGGCCACTACGAAAAGATGGCAGAATTAGAGAATGAGATATACAACCGTTTACCTGAATTAGATAGGGAGAAAAACGCTTTAAGCTATATCAGCGGGATTGAATATGTAAATGGAATTGAGGGCATATGGTATTATGTTGACACTGTGATTGGTGAAAATGCAACATACTGGCGGTTTAATGGCCAACTGGTCACGGACGGCGATTTTGAACCCCAGGATTTTGCCATTTGGATTTCTTTGGACAGGCCGTATCAGATTTTGATTTATGATTTCGGGACCGGGGAATATACGGAAGATTTTTCCCTGGTAAATCGTTGATTCCTGGAATAAAAACCGGTATTTCCTGAAAAAGGAGGATGAGGAAGGCGGATAAGAGTGTCTCGACGAACCCCTCCTCTTGTGATATACTTTATAAAGTATGCTGTCACGGGAGGAGATATTTTCATGGGCGGACAAGAACCAAAAAGAGTGAAAAAACATATATGTGCTGGTATGTTGGCCCACGTGGATGCCGGGAAGACCACGCTGTCCGAGGCGCTTTTATATCTTGCAGGAAGCATCCGCAGGCTTGGAAGGGTGGACAACCGGGATGCATTTCTGGACACCTATGCCCTGGAGCGGGCCAGGGGGATTACCATATTCTCCAAGCAGGCAGGATTGACGTGGGAAGGAATAGACGTTACATTGTTGGATACGCCGGGACATGTGGATTTTTCGGCTGAGATGGAACGGACCCTTCAGGTACTGGATTATGCCGTGCTGGTCATCAGCGGCAGCGACGGGGTGCAGGGACACACCGTGACCTTGTGGCGCCTGCTTGCAAAGTACAGGATCCCCACATTCCTGTTTATGAATAAGATGGACCTGGCCGGAACGGACCGTGACGCGCTGTTAAGTGAAATCAGGACCAGGCTGGATGATTCCTGCGTGGATTTTTCCCGGACTGGAACACAGGATTTCATGGAGCAGGCGGCCATGTGCGATGAGGAGGCGCTGGAACATTTCCTGGAGACAGGGGAGGTGGGGGAGGAGACAATCCGGCGCCTGGTATATGAGCGCAGGCTGTTTCCCTGCTATTTCGGTTCTGCCCTAAAGCTTGAGGGCGTGGAGGAACTGCTGGAAGGAATCATCCGGTATGGAACGGTCCCGGAATATCCGGAAGCGTTCGGGGCCAGGGTATTCAAGATATCCAGGGATGACCAGGGCAACCGCCTGACCCATATGAAGATAACCGGAGGATGCCTGAGGGTGAAGTCCGTGCTGACGGGTCCTGGGACGGAAGGGACCTGCTGGGAAGAAAAGGTGAATCAGATCCGTATCTATTCCGGGGAAAAGTATGAGGCTGTCCCTGAGGCCGGGCCGGGCAGCATCTGTGCGGTGACCGGCCTGACGCGGACCCTTCCGGGCCAGGGGCTTGGGGCGGAGGCAGCTTCCATGGAGCCTGTGCTGGAACCGGTCCTTACCTATGAGGTAAAGCTTCCGCCTGGCTGCGACCGGGCTGTGATGCTGCCAAAGCTTAAGGAACTGGAGGAGGAGGACCCGCAGCTGCATGTGGTGTGGGACGGACACCTGGGTGAGATACAGCTCCAGCTCATGGGTGAGGTTCAGATTGAGATATTAAAGAGCATGATTGCGGAGCGGTTTGGGGTCGAGGTGGAATTCGGGACAGGCAATATAGTCTATAAAGAGACTATCGCCGGGCCTGTGGAGGGCGTGGGACATTTTGAGCCCCTGCGTCATTATGCGGAGGTCCATCTGTTGCTGGAACCGGGGGAACGGGGGAGCGGGCTTCAGTTTGCCGCCCGGTGCAGCGAGGATGTGCTGGACCGGAACTGGCAGCGTCTGGTACTTACCCACCTGGAGGAAAAAGTCCATAAAGGTGTCCTGACCGGTTCGCCCATTACAGACATGCGGATTACGCTGGTGGCGGGCCGTGCCCATATTAAGCACACGGAGGGCGGGGATTTCCGCCAGGCAACCTACCGGGCGCTCAGGCAGGGACTGATGGAAGCAGGCAGCATCCTGTTAGAGCCATGGTATGAATTCCGGCTGGAGATTCCGGACACATCCATTGGACGGGCCATGACGGATATAGAAAAGCGGTCCGGCACATGTGCCATTGTCCACACGGAATCCGGGATGGCCGTGCTCACGGGAAGCGCTCCCGTGGCGTCCATGGGAGATTACCAGACCGAAGTAACCTCCTACACAAAAGGATGCGGAAAGCTTACATGTACCATGAAAGGATACGAACCCTGCCATAATACGGAAGAGGTCGTGGAACGCATTGGATATGATCCGGAACGGGATACGGATCATCCTGCCGGTTCCGTGTTCTGCGCCCACGGCGCGGGCTTTGTGGTTGGCTGGGACCATGTGAAGGAGTATATGCATGTGGACAGCGGCATTTTAAAGGAACTGCCGGAGGGGATGGATCAGCCGGACGGGGCATGGGGGGACGGGGCGCCCGGGAATCATGGCCTGGGGGATGTAAGCGCCGGGAACGGACCTGCCAAGACCATGCCGGAGGGGTCCGCCCGGGAGGAGATATGGCTGGGTACAGAAGAAATCGATGCCATATTAAACAGGACCTTTTATGCCAACAGCCGGGACAAGGCGCGCCAGAAAAGCGGGATACCGGGAAAGGGCGGCAGCCGCAGGAGCTTTAATCCCCCGGAGACACGCACCTACCGTCCGGCGGCGAAACAGGCGCCCCAGGAAGAATATCTCCTGGTGGACGGTTACAATATCATCTATGCGTGGGAGGAACTGAATGTCCTGGCAAAGGACAATATGGAGGGCGCCAGGGGACGTCTTATGGATCTGCTGTGCAATTACCAGGCCGTGAAAAAGTGCAACCTGATTGTGGTATTTGACGCGTACCGGGTGAAGGGACATGCGACTGAAATCCTGGATTACCATAACATCCATGTGGTATACACAAAAGAGGCGGAAACCGCCGACCAGTATATTGAGAAATTTGCACATGAAAATGCCCGCCGTCATGATGTTTCCGTGGCCACCTCCGACGGGCTGGAACAGGTCATCATCCGCGGCCAGGGATGCCGCCTGGTTTCCGCAAGGGAATTATGGGAAGACCTGGAGCGGGTGAAGGTGATGCTGCGGGAAGAATATCTGGACAAGCCCCAGCTGAAGCGGAACAGCCTGATTGACGTGCTGCCTGAGGAGGCGGCAAAGGAGCTTGGACGGCTGAAGGAGTGATACGGTATATGACAGCCTTACTGTTTGATGTGGACGACACTTTGTATGACCAGCTGGAACCCTTCCGGCTGGCCTGTGGGCAGGTCCTGGGAAATGATTTCAGGACGGATCATGAACGCCTGTTTGTACGCAGCAGGCATTACAGCGAGCTTGTTTTCAACCAGTCCGAATCCGGCCGGATGTCAATGGAGGATATGTATGTTTACCGGCTGGTCCATGCATTTGCCGACCTGGACATCTGTCTTAAGCCCCGGGATGCGCTCCGGCTCCAAGAGGCATACGGGATGTTTCAGCAAAGAATCGGACTTCTCCCAGGCATGGCAGGAATCCTTTCAGAGGCCCGTGCAAAGGGCGCCCTTCTGGGGCTTATAACCAATGGCCCTTCCGGACACCAGCGGGATAAAATCCGCGTGTTGGGATTGGAACAGTGGATAGAGGAGGACCATGTGTTCATCTCGGCTGAGATGGGGGTTGCGAAACCGGATATCCGCGTGTTTCGGAAGGTACAGGAAGCGCTGGGCCTGGATGTGGGGCATACATATTATATTGGGGATTCCTTTGCCAATGATGTCATTGGGGCTAAGAGGGCCGGATGGAAAGCGGTCTGGTTTAACCGCAGGCATCATGGGGTTCCTGGCTGTGAAGATGATCCGGACAGGCATCCTGGGGCGTGTGGTGGGATAGAACCTGATTATATGGCTGTGGGGGTGGAGGAGCTGGAGGGAATTGTGATGGGTATCCTTAAGGATTAGATACTGTCATAATAATCGAATACATAATACAATGGGACCGCTGCTTATGGATGGCAGCGGTCTTTTCATCGTACAACCCGGTATCCGTATCCCTGCCTGTCCCTTGACTGGTCAGCCGGCACATACACGGATATCACCCCATCTTCCCCTTCCCCGCCCCGGAAGCAATCTTATTCTCCGAACGCCATTCCCTTGGGGAGATGCCATATGTTTTCTTAAACGCCCTGGAAAAATGGAGCTGGCTGGGGTATCCCACGGCATTGCCTATGTCCTTTATGGTCAGCTCTGTCAGCTTCAGCAGCTCCGCGGCCTTGGTCATGCGGTAGCTGATTAAGAATTCCTGGGGGCTTTTGCCCACCGCGTCGCGGAATATCTTCCCGAAATAGCTTCTGTTCAGATTGCAGAAGGCGGCGATGTCCTCCACGGATATATCGTTCTGGAAATTCTGCTCTATAAAGGATGTGGCTTCGCGGATATAAAAATCCTGAAGCTTCCCGCCGCGCATCATCCTCCTGGACGAGGAGGAGCGGGTGAGATAATCCAGGAACAGGTACAGGTGTCCGATTAAGTGGAAGGGCGACTGGTCGGAATGGTTGGCGATATAGAGCATCTCGTTCTTCAGTTCCAGGCTCAGATCCCTTGCATTGGAGTGATAGACCGGATTGTCCATGGTAAGCCCGGCCAGTTCCAGGGCTTCCTTAACCCTTAGCCCGTCAAACTCCAGCCATGTGTATTCCCAGGGATGGTCCCTGTCCGCGCTGTAGGTGTTAACCTGCTTTGGATGGATAAGGAACCCCTCCCCGCTTTTGATATGATAGGTATTGGTCATGCCTTTGGAATCCGTGGACATCAGGGTTCCGGCGCCTGATATCACATAGTGGAACAGATAGTGGTTGCGTGCATAAGGGCCATAGGAATGCAGGGGTTCACACTGCTCCCAGCCATATTGGTATAAGCCCAGGTCCACAAAACGTTCATTGGGGAAAATGGAAAAAAGGACATTGCTCATGTAGCGCCTCCTTTGATATCATTGCCAGACTGGTTCACCCTTGTGCAAAGGTGTACTGTGCTCTATACTGCATATATCCCATTATATACCCAAATGCTACCCAATATCAACCTACAGATACAAAAATAGCATTTAGGTATATAACTGGTATTAACAGAACATTTACCAGGATAAAACAACGTGATATCATAAGGTTAACAGAAAGAAAGAAGAAAATAAAGGCAACAAAATGGTTTATTTAAACCGAAAAATGCAGGTATAAGAGGGGGAAGACTATGCACAAAACGTTAAAATGGTGTCTGGTATTCGGAACAGTCTTACTGCTCGCCGCGGCCATGGTCACAGGGTGTGCAGGAGCAGGAAAAACAGGGGACGGGAAAGTGAAGCTTTCCTTCCAGATATGGGATACGGCCCAGAGGAACGGCATGGAGTCCGTTGCCAGGGCCTACATGGAACAGAATCCGGATGTGGTGATTGACGTCCAGGTGACCAGCTGGGATGAGTACTGGACCAAGCTGGATGCGGCGGCTGAATCCAACCAGCTGCCGGATATATTCTGGATGCATACCAACCAGATCCTTAAATATGCGGACTATGGAAAACTGGCGGACGTGACAGACCTTTATGATGAGGAGGACCCGGATTACTACACAAAACATTTTTCGGAAATCTCCCTGAACAATGCAAAGGGGTCGGACGGACGCATCTACGGGGTGCCGAAGGACAAGGATACGGTCTGCCTTGTATATAACAGGGAAATGTTTGACAATGCTGGACTTACATATCCGGATGGATCCTGGACATGGGATGACCTGACAGCGGCGTCCGCAGCAATTCATGACAGGACAGGAAAATACGGCTTCATGGCATATGCGGATGAGCAGCTGGGGTACTGGAATTTTGTGTACCAGGCAGGCGGCCATATCCTGAACCAGGATAAGACAAAAGCAGGTTTCACGGACCCGGCCACAAGAAAAGGCATGGAATTTTACATTAATTTACAAAAAGAGCCATGGTGCCCGGACCAGAAATATTTTGCAGAAACCAATCCCGGAACCGCCTTCATATCCGAGCAGGGCGCCATGTACCTGGAAGGCAACTGGAACCTGATGTCCATGATGGAGAACAATAAGAACCTGGAAGGAAAGTGGGATGTGGCGGTGCTGCCCAAATGCCCGGATCCCTTAAACGGGGACGGCAGGGCAACCATTTCCAACGGCCTGTGTTATGCCACCGGGGCAAAGGGTAAGAAACTGGAATACGCGAAGGATTTCCTGAAATTCACCGGTTCTGAGGAAGGACAGAGGGTACAGGGGCTGTCAGGCGCAGCCATCCCGGCCTATGAGGGACTGGAGCACACCTGGGTACAGGCCTTCGACCAGTTTGATTATAAGCTGGATGTACAGAAATGCGTGGATATGTTCCCTTACGGGGTACAGAGTGTGAACAATGCATCAAGACCCAACTGGAAGACGCAGATTAATGATGCCCTGCTTAAGATATACAGCGGCGAGGTGAGCCTGGATGAGGGGCTTGCAGCCATGCAGAAGCTGGTAGACGAGGCAAAGGCACCGTAACGGAAAGGGCATGATGCCTGGCATCGTTTACGGAAACTGTCTAAAAATGGAGGAAGCTATGGGAAAGAAACGTATTTTAACAGATGACGCAAAATGGGGCTACCTGCTGGTTGCGCCCACCATCATAGGACTGATTGTATTAAATGTATATCCTTTCATCCAGACCCTGGTGCTGAGTTTTTCTACCACCCACCCCTTTGGGATTTATGAAGTCACGGGAATCCAGAATTATGAGCAGATGTTTGCAAGTAAGGAATTCTGGAAAGCAACATGGAACTCCATCTATTTCTGTATCCTGACCGTGCCTCTTGGCGTGTTCCTGTCCCTGCTTGCAGCCGTGCTGCTGAATGCAAAGATTAAGGGAAAATCCGCCTTCAGGGCCATCTACTTCCTTCCCATGGTAGTGGCCCCGGCAGCCATCGCAATGGTGTGGAAATGGATCTTCAACGCGGAATACGGCATCATCAACCAGATAATCGGAACAAAGGTGAGCTGGCTTACCACGCCCGGCCTGGTGCTGCCTGCCTGCGCCGTGGTGGCTATCTGGAGCGCCATCGGATATGACGCCATCCTGCTGCTGTCCGGGATCCAGAACATTTCCAAAAGCTATTATGAGGCGGCCAGCCTGGACGGGGCAACGAAGATACAGCAGTTTTTCAAGATTACCCTGCCCATGGTCAGCCCTACCTTGTTTGTGGTATTAATCATGCGTCTGATGGCCTCCATCAAGGTTTACGACCTGATTTACATGATGGTGGACCAGACCAATCCGGCCCTGACCAGCGCCCAGTCCCTTATGTACCTGTTCTACCGGGAATCCTTTGTGGCAGGGAACAGGGGTTATGCTTCGGCAATCGTGATCTGGACCGTGGCATTAATCGGCATCATCACGGCCCTGCAGTTCTGGGGACAGAAAAAATGGGTCAACTATGAGGTTTAGGGTGTGCAGATGGCGGGGATGGGTTTTCAAACACGCCCCAGGAGATAAATAAGGAGGAGATTCCATGAAATCATACCAAGAAAGCCGTAAGATTAATACCATACTCGTATATGCCGTGCTGGGGGCAGGGGCCGTGCTGATGATATTCCCTTTTTTGTGGATGCTTCTTACCAGCTTTAAATCAGCCGGTGAAAGCGTGCAGATACCGCCCACGATCCTTCCGAAGGAATGGCTTGCAGAAAACTATAACAGGGCATTGATTGCCCTCCCTTTCGTAAAACTGTATACCAACACCGTCCTGCTGATTCTTTTCAGGGTAATCTGCGCAGTGGCATTCTCATCCGCAGCCGGGTTTGCATTTGCCAAGCTTAAGTTCAGGGGAAAGAACCTGCTGTTCTCACTGGTCATCATGCAGATGATGCTGCCATCCCAGATATTCATCATCCCCCAGTATCAGATGCTGGCGAAAATGGGACTGACCAACACGATATTCGCACTGGTATTCCCGGGGCTGGTCAGCGCCTTCGGAACCTTCTTCCTGCGCCAGGCTTACATGGGTATCCCCGATGAGCTGGGTGAAGCCGCCTACCTGGACGGATGCACCAAATGGCAGACATTTACAAGGGTAATGATGCCCCTGACCAAGGCTTCCATGGCAGCCCTGACCATCTTCACCGCAGTGTTTGCCTATGCCGACCTGATGTGGCCGCTGATTGCCAACACGGATATCAACATGATGACGCTGTCGGCAGGCCTTTCCACACTGAGGGGGCAGTTCACCACCAACTATCCGGTCCTGATGGCAGGTTCCATGCTGGCCATGATACCCATGGTCATCCTGTACCTGGTGTTCCAGAAGCAGTTCATTGAGGGCATTGCCATGACAGGCGGAAAATAGAACATTTAAAAGGAGACAGACAATGGCAATCCGTTACCAGGAAGAACAACAGCTATTCACCATACACACAAGACAATCGACCTATCAGATGAAGGTGGACCGCTTTGGGTACCTGCTGCATCTTTATTACGGGGACCGCTCAGAAGGCTCCATGGAATACCTTCTCACCTATGCGGACAGGGGATTTTCAGGAAATCCCTATGAGTCCGGCGGGGACAGGACCTATTCCCTGGACGTACTCCCCCAGGAATATCCGGTCCTTGGTACCGGGGATTACAGGAGCACGGCCTTGCAGGTAAGGCAGGCGGACGGTTCCATGAGCTGTGACCTGCGCTACCGCAGCCATGCCATAAAGCAGGGGAAATACAGTCTGCCGGGACTTCCGGCCATGTATCAGGAGGAAACGGGCGGCGCGGATAAGGCGGCGGCCGGGCAGTCTGCAGACGGCGGCGCGGAAATGGATTGCGAAACATTGGAAATCGTCCTTGAGGACAGGGCCAGCGGGCTTATGGTGACATTATTATACGGGGTATTTCCAATCCACGATATCATAACCAGGGCTGTAAAGATTGAGAACATGGGAAATGGATCCCTGGCCCTTGAAAAGGTGCAGAGCGCGTGCCTGGATTTCCTTTACGGGGACTATGACTGGATACAGTTTTACGGCAGGCATGCCATGGAACGGAACTGGCAGAGGACAGAGGTATCCCATGGCGCCCATGTGATCGGAAGCAGGCGCGGGACCTCCAGCCACCAGTACAGCCCCTTTGTGATACTGGCTGAAAGGGATGCCACGGAGGATGCGGGGAAATGCTACGGCATGTCATTTGTCTACAGCGGAGCATTCAGGGCAGAGGTGGAAAAGGACCAGTTCGGCCAGACCAGGATGATGATGGGGCTTCAGGACGAGATGTTCTCCTATGGACTGGATCCGGGGGATACCTTCCTTGGGCCGGAGGTCATCATGAGTTACAGCGGAAGCGGGCTGTCCGCCCTGTCGCAGCATTTCCACAAAGCCATCCGCCGCAACCTGTGCAGGGGGAAATACAAGCTGGCCCCCAGACCGGTGCTGATTAACAGCTGGGAAGCGGCTTATTTTGACTTTACAGGGGAAACCATATATGAGACAGCCAGACAGGCCGGGGAACTGGGCGTGGAGCTGCTGGTGCTGGATGACGGCTGGTTTGGCAGACGGGACAGCGATACGTCGGGCCTTGGGGACTGGTCTGTCAATGAAGGCAAGCTGGGCGGCACCCTGGGCAGCCTGGTGGAGCGGGTGAACGGCCTGGGACTTAAGTTCGGGATATGGATTGAACCGGAAATGGTCTCCCTTGACAGCAATCTATACCGGGCCCATCCTGACTGGGCGTTTACCATTCCCGGAAGGAAGCCGGTGATGAGCCGGAGCCAGCTGGTACTGGATTTCTCCCGGGAGGAAGTGGTGGATTATGTGTTTGACAGCATCTGCCGGGTATTTGACAGCGCCAATATTGAATATGTGAAATGGGATATGAACCGCAGCATCACGGATGTATACTCTGCGGTGCAGGAACGGGACGGCGCTAACCTGCAAAATGGCGGGAATACACAGGATGGCGGGAACGTCCGGGCCGCCAGGACCGTGAACCCGGGAAAGGTCATGTACCACTACGTGCTGGGATTATACGATTTCCTGGAACGTCTTACAAAGCGGTATCCGGATATGCTGATTGAAGGATGCAGCGGCGGGGGCGGACGGTTTGACGCAGGTATGCTCTACTATACGCCCCAGATATGGTGCAGCGACAACACGGATGCCATTGACCGCATCCGTATCCAGTACGGCACATCCTTTGGTTTTCCCATATCATCCGTTGGCTCCCATGTATCCGCATGCCCCAACCACCAGACCGGAAGGCAGGTTTCCCTGGAAACCCGCGGCGTGGTGGCCATGGCGGGCAGCTTTGGGTACGAACTGGATCCGGGCGTACTGACGCCAGATGAGAAGGAATGCATCAGGACACAGATTGAGGATTATCACAGGTATCAGGATTTAATCCACAACGGCGATTACTACAGGCTTGGCAATCCATTTAAGGAAATGCAGGCAGGGGCATGGATGTTTGTCAGGGAAGATAAAAGCGAGGCACTGGTGAATGCAGTGACCCTTGAGACACATGGCAACCCGCTTCCTGTGTACATACGGCTGAAAGGACTGGAACCTGGGTGGAGCTACCGGGAAGGGTCCACAGGCCGCGTATATCCGGGGGCGGCCCTTATGTCCGCCGGGCTTCCGATACCTTATATGACCGATGAATACCAGTCATGGCAGGCGCATCTGGTAAAGGTGTGATTCCGGTATGGCGGGATAAGGCACGGCAGGAATGCGGGAACAGGAGAATTGAAGATGGCTGATAAATCTGATAAAAATGGAGCGTATAGGGCAGAAGCGGGTAAATGTGTGGCGAGTAAAAATACAGCAGGCCGTCATGCGGCGGATAAAAGCATAACAGGCCGGCATGCGGCAGATAAAAACATAACAG
>OLOS01000362.1_pt1 | contig 50509 bp, 43 predicted proteins | sample 1672631 | NCBI WGS metagenome assembly OLOS01 (sample SAMEA3136707, study PRJEB25190) | human gut metagenome | biome: human gut; feature: human-associated habitat; material: faeces | place: Austria | collected 2013 | reverse complement strand
GGAGGCCAGCGAGGCAAAGAGCAGTTTCCTGGCCCAGATGTCCCATGATATCCGCACCCCCATGAACGCAATCATAGGAATGACAGCCATTGCCATGTCCCACAGCCATGAGCCGGAGCGGGTGGAGGACTGCCTGGAGAAAATCAATATGTCCAGCAGCCATCTGCTGGCCCTGATTGATGATGTCCTTGATATGTCAAGGATTGAAAAAGGGAAGATGCAGCTTCTGGAGACGCCGTTCTGTCTGGATAAACTGGTGGATGAGGTGGTGACCATCATCCGTCCGTCGGCAGAAGAAAGAGGACATTCCCTGAAGGTGGACACGGCGGACCTGAAGCACCGCCGCCTTATAGGGGACAGCGGACGCCTGCGCCAGGTGCTTTTGAACCTCATGTCCAATTCTGTGAAATATACGCCTGATAATGGGACTGTGAAACTAACTGTAAAAGAAGTGACCCAAAGGGTTGCCGGTACCGGCAATTTTGTATTTATTGTGGAAGATAACGGAATCGGCATGACCGAAGAGTTCATAAAGTATATTTTCGTACCCTTCCTCCGGGAAGAAAAGGTGAGGGGAACCCATATACAGGGTACTGGCCTCGGTATGCCCATTGCCCAGGGAATCGTCAATGCCATGCAGGGCAGCATCCAGGTGGAGAGCGAGCCTGGCCGGGGCAGCCGCTTTACCGTGACATTAAGCCTGAAGCTGGATGAGGAAGCACAGACGCAGGAGGAGGCGTCCGGGAAAATCGTGGATGTGGGCAGGCGCAGGGATGCATTTTCCGGCAGGACCATCAGGGTGCTGGTGGCGGAGGACAATGAACTCAACATGGAGATTGTCAGGACCATCCTCGGGGAGGCGGGAATCAGTACGGAAGGCGCCTTCAACGGACAGGAGGCGTTAGACGCATTCCAGGCATCGGGGGACGGATATTACCAGGCCATCTTAATGGACCTGCAGATGCCTGTGATGGACGGGTATACGGCGGCCAGGAAAATCAGGGAAAGCGCCCACCCGCAGGCGGCGGACATCCCGGTGATTGCCCTGACGGCCAATGCGTTTGCAGAGGATATTGCCAAAGCGCTGGCCGCCGGAATGAATGACCATGTTGCCAAACCCATTGACTATGAACGGCTTTTTGACGTGCTGGAAAAGTGTCTGGCCTGATGTGTATTCCCCCGTAATTTGCATTTTTAGCTGATGTCATGTATAATAGTCAGGAACTTATAATGGATTCAGATTGACAGGTGACGCAGGTGGGGCAGGAATATGCCAATATTATCATAGATATTTCCCATGAAAGCGTGGACAGGACATTCCAGTACAGGATACCGGAACACCTGTCCGGGAGCATTCATGCGGGGCAGCAGGTCTATATCCCCTTCGGCCAGGGCAACCGGCAGCGCAAAGGTTATGTGGTGGGGCTGACTGACCAGGCGGAGATAGACGAGAATAAGATAAAAGATGTGGCTGGGATTGTGCAGGGAAGCGTGACTGCAGAGTCCCAGCTTATTTGGCTTGCATGGTGGATGAAGGAGCGGTATGGATCCACCATGAACCAGGCATTAAAGACAGTGCTTCCGGTGAAGCAGAAGGTAAAGGAGGCGCCAAAGCGGCAGTTGAAGTGTCTTCTGGACCAGGAGGGGCTGCTACGGGCCGTGGAGGAGGCCAGGAGGAAGAACCATAAGGCAAGGCTCCGGCTTCTGGAGGCATTTCTCCTGGCGCCGGTGATTCCGTATGAGGAAGCCATGAACCGTTTAAGCCTTTCGGCGGCAGTGGTTAAGCCGCTGGAGGAAGGCGGCGTCCTTAAGGTGGAGGTGGTGGAGCGGTACCGGAATCCGCTGCTGGAGATGCAGCGGCTGGCCGGCAGGCCCCGGGAAGGGAGCATGTCCGCTGAAGGCGGAACCGCCGGGAACCCGGGCACTTTCCCGGCACTGAACCAGGCCCAGCAGGAGATTACAGATTCCATTATCCGTGATTATGGGGAGGGGATCCGAAGGACCTATCTGATCCATGGAATCACGGGCAGCGGCAAGACGGAGGTCTACATGGAGCTGATTGCCCATGTGCTCCAGGCGGGGCGCCAGGTGATTGTCCTGATTCCTGAGATATCCCTTACATGGCAGACCGTGATGCGGTTTTACACACGTTTCGGCAACCGGGTGTCCGTGATGAATTCCAGGATGTCCGCCGGGGAACGCTATGACCAGTATGAAAGGGCCAGGACCGGGGATATTGATATCATGATCGGTCCCCGGTCCGCCCTCTTTGCCCCATTTTCAAACCTTGGCCTCATCATTATAGATGAGGAGCATGAAAATGCCTACAAAAGCGAGCTTTCCCCGCGGTATGACGCCAGGGAGGCTGCCGCCGTGCGGGCGGAGGCGAACCATGCGTCCCTGATCCTCGGTTCGGCCACCCCGTCCTTGGAGTCCTATACAAAGGCGCTGAGGGGGGAATACGGCCTGTTTACCATGAAGGAGAGGGCGAAGGCAGATGCCAGCCTTGCCAAGGTGGAAATCGTGGACCTGCGGGAGGAACTGAGGGCGGGCAACCGTTCCATCTTCAGCCGCCGCCTTCAGGAACTGATGGAGGACAGGCTTGCAAAAAAGGAACAGATCATGCTCTTCATCAACCGCAGGGGATATGCGAACTTTGTATCCTGCCGTTCCTGCGGGGAGGCCATCAAATGCCCCCACTGTGATGTGACACTGACCCTTCACAGGAACGGCCGCATGATGTGCCATTACTGCGGCTACTCCATGGAACAGCCAAAGGTATGCCCTTCCTGCGGCTCCCGGTATATCGCCCCCTTCGGGACAGGGACCCAGAAGATTGAAGCCATGGCGGCCGGGCTGTTCCCGGATGCAGGGATCCTGCGGATGGACCTGGACACCACGTCCAGGAAGGGAGGCCATCAGGAGATACTATCCGCCTTTGCAAGGGGGGAGGCGGATATCCTTATCGGGACCCAGATGATTGTGAAGGGGCATGATTTCCCCAAGGTCACCCTGGTGGGCGCCTTAGCGGCGGACCTTTCCCTTTTCGCATCGGACTACCGGTGCGGGGAGCAGACATTTGCCCTTCTGACCCAGGCCGCGGGCAGGGCCGGGAGAGGGGAGCTGGAGGGCAATGTGGTCATCCAGACCTACCAGCCGGACCACTACTGTATCCAGGCAGCCGCAAGGCAGGATTACGAGGCATTCTACAGCCAGGAGATGGCCTACAGGCGCCTCCTTGGCTATCCCCCGGCCGTTGGACTCTTAACCATCCAGATGGCATGTCCCAGGGAGGATGTGGTGGAACAGGCGGCAGGCCGCACCGCCGGATGGGTGGAAGGATGGAAGGCCGGACAGGACAGGAATGGACCCGGCAGGGACCTTAAGTTAATCGGTCCCGTGAATGCGCCTGTTTACAAAGTTAATGATATTTATAGAAAAATTTTATATATAAAGCATGAAAATTATGATATACTGATACAGATTAGGAAAATAGCAGAACTCCGCCTTAAGGAGGCCGAGGGCCGTTTTGGCCTGACAATACAGTATGATTTAACATGACAAAAGGAGATTGGTAGAAAATGGCAGTTCGACAGATAAGGATTATGGGAGATGATATTTTAACAAAGAAGTGCAAGCCTGTGAAGGAGATGACCGGGCGGACCATGGAATTGATTGAAGATATGTTTGAAACCATGTATGAGGCCAATGGCTGCGGCCTGGCCGCCCCGCAGGTTGGAGTGCTGAAGCAGATTGTGACCATTGATGTGGACGACGGCAACCAGTATGTGCTGATCAACCCAGAAATCATCGCTCAGGACGGCAGCCAGACCGGATATGAGGGGTGCTTAAGCCTTCCGGGCAAATCCGGTATCGTGACACGTCCTAACTACGTGAAGGTTAAGGCCCTGGATGAGAATATGGAGCCTTTTGAGCTGGAGGGCGAGGGACTTCTGGCAAGGGCCATCTGCCATGAGGTTGCCCATCTGGAAGGCCAGATGTATGTGGAACTGGTGGAAGGTGAGCTGGTGGACGCCGGCACTGAGCCTGAGGAAGAGATTGCTGAGTAGGAATGTATATTGCAGGGTTTTACAGATATGATTGAGGAACAGGAGTGTGGACATGCGTATTGTATTTATGGGAACACCGGATTTTTCCGTACCCACGCTTAAGGCGCTGGTGGAAGCAGGACATGATGTGGCTGCCGTGGTAACCCAGCCGGACAAACCAAAGGGCAGGGGCAAAGAGATGCAGATGACGCCTGTGAAGGTCCAGGCGCTGGAATATAAGATACCCGTATACCAGCCGGTGAAGGTAAGGGACCAGGCGTTCATAGAGGTGCTGCGGGAGCTGGAGGCGGATGCGTTTGTCGTGATTGCCTTTGGCCAGATCCTTCCCAAGGCCGTGCTGGAACTTCCCAGGTATGGCTGCGTCAACATCCATGCATCCCTGCTGCCAAAGTACAGGGGGGCGGCTCCCATCCAGTGGTGCGTCATTGACGGCGAGAAAGAGACAGGCATAACCACCATGATGATGGATGTGGGCCTGGATACCGGCGACATGCTGGAGAAGGTGGTCATACCCATCGATGAAAAAGAGACAGGGGGAAGCCTTCACGACAAGCTGAGCCTGGCAGGGGGAAGCCTGATTCTCTCCACCCTCAGGAAACTGGAGGAGGGGACGGCCGTGCGCACGCCCCAGACAGAGGAGGGGACCTGCTATGCGAAGATGCTGACCAAGTCCCTTGGGGACATTGACTGGAATCAGGACGCCGTATCCATCGAACGCCTGATACGGGGCCTTAATCCGTGGCCAAGCGCCTACACCATGTGGAACGGAAAGACCATCAAGATCTGGGCCGCGGATGTCATTAAGGATGAGTCCCCTGCAAACGGCCTGCCCTGCGGAGGGGTGGCTCTGTCTGACAGGCATTGCCTGGCAGTCAGGACAGGAGACGGCCTTCTTTCCATCAAAGAACTCCAGATGGAAGGAAAGAAGCGCATGGATATAGAGGCATTCCTGCGCGGATATCCCATACCGGCCGGGGATGTGTTTGTGAACAGGACACAACAGTAACTTTGCATAATGAAAGAGAGTGATGAATAACCATGTTTTATCCATTTTATGATTCAACCTATATACTGGTACTGATTGGCGTCATCGTATCCATGATGGCGTCCGCCAAACTGAATGCCACATACCAGCGCTATTCGGCTGTCAGGAGCATGTGCGGCATGACGGGGGCCGAGGCGGCCAAGCGGCTGCTGAATTCCCAGGGCATCTATGATGTGACCATACGACGCGTGCCGGGGAACCTGACCGACCATTATGACCCCAGGTCCAAGACAGTCAACCTGTCAGATGCGGTATATGGCTCCACGTCCATTGCCGCCATCGGTGTGGCTGCCCATGAGTGCGGTCACGCCATGCAGGACGCAACGGACTATTCACCCTTAAGGATCCGCGCAGCCCTGGTGCCTGCCGCCAATCTTGGTTCCCAGCTGGCATGGCCCCTGATCCTCATAGGCCTGCTCCTTGGAAGCGGCGGTTCCGGCCTTGCCATGGCGGGTATCGTACTGTTTTCACTGGCGGTCCTGTTCCAGCTGGTGACCCTGCCTGTGGAATATAACGCAAGCCACAGGGCGGTTACCCTTCTTGATTCCACGGGAATCCTGGCAGGACAGGAAGTGGGCCAGACCAGAAGCGTGCTGAATGCAGCGGCCCTTACCTATGTGGCGGCGGCGGCAGCCTCCATCCTCCAGCTTCTGCGCCTGCTGATGATTTTCAACAGAAGGAGGGACTGATGGCTGGGAATCCGGACAGGGGAATGGAAAACCGTGGGATTGTGCTGGATATACTGTCGGAAGTGCTGGATAAGGGCAGTTTTGTCCATCTGGTACTGAACCAGGCCCTTCAGAAGTACCAGTACCTGGACAAGTCGGACAGGGCGTTCATTACCCGGGTGACAGAAGGAACCCTGGAATATCTCCTGCAGATTGATCATATCATCAACAAGTATTCAAAGACAAAGACAGACAAGATGAAACCGCTTATCCGCAACCTTCTGCGGATGAGCGTGTATCAGATTTTATACATGGACAGGGTGCCGGATTCCGCGGTCTGCAACGAAGCCGTGAAGCTGGCGGTGAAACGCCGTTTCACCGGGCTTAAGGGTTTTGTGAACGGGGTGTTAAGGACCATATCCAGGGAAAAGGCTTCCCTGGTGTTTGATTCCCCCTCCCTGGCCTACAGCATTCCCCAGTGGATGTACGATATGTGGGAAAAAGAATATGGCAGCGCAAAGGCGGAGATGATTGCCGCCTCTTTTCTTGAAGACAGGCCCACGTGGGTGCGCTGCAACCTCAGCAAGGCTTTAAGGGAGGCAATCCTTAAGTCCCTGGATTCCCAGGGGGTAATGGTGAAGGAACTTGACTGTCTGCCCTCCGTGCTGGCAATTTCAGGCTATGATTATATGGAAGGACTGGAATGCTTCCAAAACGGATGGATCCAGGTGCAGGATGCCACCTCCGCCTTTGTGGGGGAACTGGCAGACCCGAAGGAGGGGGATTACATCATCGATGTATGCGCTGCCCCCGGAGGCAAAAGCCTGCACCTGGCAGATAAGATGAAGGGAACGGGAATGGTGGAGGCGAGGGATTTAAGTTACCAGAAGACAGCCCTGATTGAGGAAAACGCGGCCCGTTCCGGCGCTGCCAATATCAAGGCGGTGGTCTGGGATGCCCTTGTGCCTGATGAGGATGCCAGGGAAAAGGCGGACATCGTGATTGCGGACCTGCCCTGTTCCGGACTTGGGATCATCGGCAAAAAGCCGGACATCAAGTACAATATGACCATGGATAAGATGAGGGAGCTTTCCAGGCTTCAGCGGGATATCCTCTCAGTGGTATGGCAGTATGTGAAGCCCGGAGGAACCCTGGTGTACAGCACCTGCACCATCGACCCTATGGAAAATGAAGGGAATGCCATGTGGCTGTCAGAAAATTTCCCCCTTGAGCCAGTGGACTTATCCGGCAGGCTGGGGGCGGATTTTGATGAACCATCCCTTAAGGATGGACGGATACAGTTCCTTCCTGGAATCCACCCCTTTGACGGCTTTTTCATCAGTGTGTTCAGGCGCGTCTGAGAACCGTGGTTCCTGCGGGCTGAACCGTGTATGGGTCCGGGACAGATGGATGATAATGAAAGAAACAGGAGTTATGCTATGTTGGATTTGACGGATAACAAAGGCCGTAAGGATATAAAATCCATGACACTGGAAGAAGTGACAGAGGAGATGGCGGCCCTGGGGGAGAAACCCTTCAGGGCAAAACAGATTTACGACTGGATACATGTGAAGCTGGCTGGAAGCTTTGACGGCATGTCAAGCCTGTCCAAGGAACTGAGGCAGAAACTGAAGGACAATTACAGCCTTACATGCCTTTCCATCACGGAGGAACGTATATCCCAGGTTGACGGGACCAGGAAGTATCTCTTTTGCCTGGAGGACGGCAATATCATAGAAAGTGTGTGGATGCAGTATCATCATGGGAATTCCGTATGCATCTCTTCCCAGGTGGGGTGCAGGATGGGCTGCCGTTTCTGCGCATCCACCCTGGATGGTCTGGAGCGGAATCTGAGGCCTTCGGAAATGCTGGACCAGATTTACCGGATACAGGCCCACACAGGCCAGCGGGTTTCCAATGTGGTGGTGATGGGTTCAGGAGAACCCTTTGACAACTACGACAATGTAATCCGTTTCCTGCGCCTGATTTCCCACGAAAAAGGGCTTAATATCAGCCAGAGGAACCTGACTGTCTCCACCTGCGGCATTGTGCCGGGCATACGGCAGTTCGCCCAGGAAGGTCTGGCCGTCACCCTTGCACTGTCCCTCCACGCCCCCAATGATGAGGTGCGCAAGACGCTGATGCCCATTGCCAACCGTTATAAGTTAAAGGATGTGCTGGAGGCCTGCCATTACTATTATGAGAAGACAGGGCGCAGGCTTACCTTTGAATACAGCCTGGTCCAGGGGGTCAATGACAATCTGGATGAGGCCAGGGCGCTGAGCCGCCTGATCAAGGACCAGCATGGCCATGTGAACCTGATCCCGGTGAATCCCATCAAGGAACGGGATTACGTGCAGTCAGGCAGGAAGGCCATTGCAGATTTTAAGGACCTGCTTGAAAAAAACGGTATAAATGTTACAATCAGAAGAGAAATGGGCCGGGATATAGGCGGAGCCTGCGGCCAGCTGCGAAAGAGCTATATGGAAAAGGGGGCGGAGTAAGCATGGAAGCATATGCGTTGACAGACATAGGCCAGGTCAGATCCATGAATCAGGATTATATCTACTCGTCGCCGGAGAGGGTTGGCTCCCTGCCCAACCTGTTTTTGGTGGCGGACGGTATGGGAGGCCACCAGGCCGGGGACTATGCTTCCCGGTTTGCGGTTGAGAACCTGGTAATCTATATTAACAGGGAAGGAAAAGGCTCCCCTGTGATGCAGCTGAAGACAGGGATAGGAATCGTGAATGAACAGCTGTATGAGGAATCCCTCCTCAGGGAAGAACTGAAAGGCATGGGCTGCACCCTGGTGGCAGGGGTGGTGGAGGATAACCTGCTCTATGTTGCCAATGTGGGGGACAGCCGCCTGTACCTGATACATAACAAAACCATCCGACAGGTCACGAAGGACCACTCCTATGTGGAGGAAATGGTTGCCATGGGGCAGATGCGCCGGGGCAGCGCGGATTACAACAGCCGCAAGAACATCATTACAAGGGCCATGGGCATCGGCAGGGATGTGGAGCCGGATTTCTTTGAGGTGGACCTGGAAGAGGGGGATTATATCCTTCTCTGTTCGGACGGACTGAGCAACATGGTGGATGACGAGTCCATACGCAGGATCATAACAGGAGAGGGCAGCCTTAAGGAAAAGGCATCGCGCCTGATTCAGGAGGCCAACCGCCAGGGCGGCATTGATAATATTGCGGTGGTGCTTGTGAATCCGCTGGGAAGGGAGGATGGCTTATGCTGAACCCCGGAACATACCTGCAGAACAGGTACGAGATATTGGAGCGCATCGGCTCAGGCGGGATGTCTGTTGTGTATAAGGCCCAGTGCCATACATTAAACCGTCTGGTTGCCATCAAGGTCTTAAAGGAAGAATTTGCCTTTGACGAGAATTTTGTCAGCAAGTTTAAGATGGAGGCCCAGGCAGCGGCGCGCCTGTCCCATCCTAATATTGTCAGTGTTTATGACGTTGTGGATGAGGATGTGCTGCACTATATTGTCATGGAGCTGATTGAGGGCATTACCCTTAAGAATTACATTGAGAAGAAGGGACATCTGGAGAGTAAGGAAGCCATCGGCATTGCCATCCAGGTTGCCCAGGGAATCGGGGCTGCCCATGAGCAGCATATCATACACCGGGATATCAAGCCCCAGAATATGATCATATCCAGGGACGGCAAGGTTAAGGTGGCGGATTTCGGGATTGCCAGGGCCGTTTCCACCCAGACCATGAACGCCACTGCCGTCGGATCGGTCCATTATATATCCCCGGAACAGGCCAAGGGCGGCTACTGCGATGAGCGCAGTGATATTTACTCCTTTGGCATTACCATGTATGAGATGGTGACGGGAAAGGTCCCGTTTGAAGGCGACAACACGATTACCGTGGCATTGGCCCATCTGGAGGAACCGGTGACGCCCCCAAGGGTATATGTGCCCGAGGTGTCCCATGCCCTGGAACAGATCATCCTCAAATGCACCCAGAAGCGACCGGAGCGCCGCTATTCAAATGTAACGGATGTCATAGCCGACTTAAGGAAGGCGCTGATGGAGCCTGACTGCGATATCTACGCACAGGAAGAGGAGGAGGATGAGTTTGGCAGGACCAGGTCCATATCCAGGGAAGAACTGCTTAACCTTCAGGAAAGCAGGAAACCGGCCAGGGGAAGCCTTGGCGAGGAGGAACTGAGGGATGACCACACCGATCCTTCATCCAGAAACCGCAGGGAACGCAAAGGCCCTTCCCACCTGACATCCAGACAGAAGGACAAGGACGTCAGCACGCAGTTTGAGCGCATTGTCACTGCCATCGGCATTGTGGCGGCCATCATCATCGTGGCCGTGGTCCTGTTCGTGTTTTCAAGGCTCACAGGCCTGTTCCGGGCGGGAACCAGTGAAAAACCCACGGTGGCTGTAAGCACGGAAGCGGAGACTGCCAGCCTGGAGGTCAACATTACGGATAACCAGACCTATGTGCCCTATATCCTCAGCATGACGGAACAGCAGGCCAGGGAAGAGCTGGCACAGGTGGATCTGAAGCTGGAAGTGACGGGCAGTGATTATTCGGATAATTATGCGGAAGGCCAGGTCATGGCCCAGACCATTGTCCAGGATACGGTTGTGGATAAAGGAAGCACGGTGGGGGTCACCTTAAGCAAGGGGAGCGATAAAGTAAACCTTGGCACACTGAACCTTACGGTGCTGACTGTCCTGGATGCATCCAGGCTTCTGGAGGAAAAGGGGCTTGTGGTGGATGTAAAGGAAGAATTCAGCAATACGGCGGCAGCGGGAACCATCCTGCGCTTCAGCCCGGAGACTGCCAAGATAGGGGAGCGTGTGACCCTTTTTGTCAGCAAGGGAGTGGAGAATGAGCAGGGCAGGGTGCCCAACCTTATAGGACAGGACCGGGTTTCGGCGGACGCCCTCCTGGCTGGTTCAGGGCTTGTGACCGGCAATGTGACAACGGAGCGCAGCGATACGGTGGCGGAAGGACTGGTCATCAACCAGGTGCCGCTGCCGGATACCATGCTGGCCCCGGGCACTCCTGTGGATTATGTGATAAGCGGGGAACCGGACGCATCGGAGACAGAGGCGTCCCAGTACTATCTCAGCTCCATCGACACCACCTGTTCCCTGAGCAATTATATAGGCCCGGCATCCCAGACCAGCAGCGTCCGGGTGATGATCCGGCTGAAACAGACGGTGAACGGGGATGTGGTATACACACCGCTCATGAAGGAAAGGCTTGTAGTAGGGGCGCAGACCATACCTGTGGTGATTCCCAGGATTAAGGGCGCCTACGGCGTGGACAGCGGTACCGTGGAAGTGGTGGACGCAGGAAGTGCGGACCTGACTGTAATAGCATCCTATCCGGTAACATTTTTCCCGGTGGGATAAGAGGAGTTTATGACTGGTAAGATAATTAAGGGAATTGCAGGTTTTTATTATGTGCATGATGGTAAGGACCGGATTTATGAGTGTAAGGCAAAAGGAATTTTCAGGAATAAAAAGATAAAGCCCCTGGTAGGGGATAATGTGGAGTTCTCGGTATTGGACGAGGCTGAGGGGGAGGGCAATATTGACGCCATCCTTCCCAGGGCCAATGCCCTGGTGCGCCCGGCAGTGGCCAATATAGACCAGGCCCTGGTGGTCTTCTCCCTGACCCACCCGTCCCCCAACCTGAACCTGCTGGACCGTTTCCTGGTCATGATGGAAATCCAGCAGGTTCCGGTCATCATCTGTTTCAACAAGATGGATTTAGGGGATGATGAGCTGATGGGGACCTACAGAAGCATCTATGAGGCAGCTGGATATGAGGTGAAATTCATCAGCGCCATTGACGAGACAGGTGTGGAAGAAGTGAGGAAAATCCTCAGAGGAAAAACCTCAGTCCTGGCGGGTCCTTCGGGTGTGGGAAAATCCTCACTGACCAACTGCATCCAGCCCCGGGCAGCCATGGAGACAGGGGATATCAGCCACAAGATTGAGCGGGGAAAGCATACCACCCGCCACTCCCAGCTGTTCTATGTGGAGGAAAATACGTATATGATGGACACCCCGGGATTCAGTTCCATGTTCACCCCGGATCTGGAAGAAGGGGAACTGAAGGATTATTTTCCCGAGTTTGCCCAGTATGAGGAAGACTGCAGGTTCCTTGGGTGCGTCCATGTGGGCGAGAAGGTGTGCGGGGTAAAGGAAGCGCTAAAGGACGGCAGGCTGAGCCGGAGCCGCTATGGGAATTATCTTCTGATGTATGATGAGCTTAAGAAAAAGAGGAGGTATTAACAATGTACTATAAATTGGCGCCGTCAATCCTGGCGGCTGATTTTGGCAACCTGGGCGCCCAGGTCAGGACCGTGGCCCAGGCAGGGGCTGAATACATCCATCTGGATGTGATGGACGGGGCCTTTGTGCCCAGCATTTCCTTTGGGATGCCGGTCATCAAGAGCCTGCGTTCCTGCACGGACGCTGTTTTTGACGTCCATATGATGGTTGAGGAGCCGGGACGGTATGTGGAGGATATGAAGGCCTGCGGGGCGGATATCATAACAGTCCATGCCGAGGCCTGTACCCATCTGGACCGTGTGGTGAACCAGATTAAGGATCTGGGCTTAAAGGCAGGCGTTGCCCTGAACCCTGCCACGCCCATCCAGGCGCTGGACTGTATCCTTGACCAGCTGGAAATGGTGCTTATCATGACCGTGAACCCGGGCTTTGGCGGCCAGAAATTCATTCCCTACACCCTTGACAAGGTAAGGGGGCTCAGGGCAAGGATTGACCAGCTGGGACTTCCTGTGGATATCCAGGTGGACGGAGGCGTCAGCGCCCACAATGTGAAGGAAATCATGGATGCGGGCGCCAATGTGTTTGTGGCTGGTTCCGCTGTGTTTGGCGGTGATGCGGCTGCAAGGACAAAGGAGTTCCTGGAGATATTCAGCTCCATGGAATGAGCCTTTGCAGGAACCCGGACAATGGATGAATCAAGTATGATTGACCAAGTAAGGAATAAGTGATATGAAACGATGTCTGATCATTACCGGCGGAAAACTGGACCTGGCTTTCGCCGGCTCTTTTTTGGAACAGGAACATTTTGATAAAATAATCGCGGTGGACGCCGGGCTGGAGGCCGTAAAGGCCCTGGGGCTGGAACCGGACATGATTGTCGGGGACTTTGACACGGTGAAGCCCGGTATACTTGAATATTACAGACAGAAGGAACACATTATCTGGGATACCCACCAGCCGGAAAAGGACGAGACCGACACCGAACTGGCGCTTTTGAAGGCCCAGGCCACGGGCTGTACCCAGATAGTGATACTGGGGGCCACAGGCGGGCGCATGGACCACATGCTGGGCAATATCCACCTGCTGTTCCCCTGCCTCCAGAAAGGGATAGAGGCCTATATCCTGGACAGCCAGAACCGGATATACCTGATTGATGGTTATCATACCTTCAGGAGCAGCGGGCTGTGGGGCAGATACGTTTCCTTCCTTCCATTGACCGAACATGTGGACGGCATCACGCTGACCGGATTCAAATATCCTCTTTCCGACAAGGATATTGAAATCGGTACCAGCCTGTGCATCAGCAATGAGCTGACCGGGGAGGAAGGCACCATCAGCTTTACGGACGGCGTGCTGATTGTGGTGGAATCCCATGACTGAGACGGGATTCATGCCCTGACAGAACTGGACTGGTTAAAAAGCATAAAACTGGATATTTATAACACTCCACTCCGGTGATAAGATATGGACCATGAAGTCCATGGATTGAATCATCATAAAAATAAACCGCAGTGCGGTCCAAGGAGTGAAAGAGTATGAAAGTGAACCAGATAACAGCCAGGGGATATGCGGGGGCGGAGGATAAGCATCTATATAAGCTGGCGCTGACAGGGCTGTTTGCAGCCATGTCCTATGTTGTATTTACCTTTTTGCAGATTAAGATTACCCTTCCGGGCGGGGACGCCACGTCCATTCATCTGGGCAATGCGGTGTGTGTGCTGGGCGCCCTTGTGTTAGGCGGTTTTTACGGCGGCCTGGGCGGAGCCATCGGCATGACCATCGGTGACCTGTTTGACCCGGTCTATGTGGTATATGCGCCCAAGACATTCATCCTCAAGCTGTGCATCGGCCTGATAACCGGCCTGGTGGCCCACAAGCTTGGCAGGATTAACGAAATCAGTGATAAGAAGAAGGTATTCCGCTATGTACTGGCTGCGGCTGTGTGCGGACTGCTGTTCAACGTGGTATTTGACCCCATGGTGGGATATTTTTACAAGCTGCTGATACTGGGGAAGCCCGCGGCCCAGCTGGTACTGGCGTGGAACATTACCAGCACCTCCATCAATGCCGTGACCTCCACCCTTGTTTCCGTGGCAATCTACATGCCTCTTCGCAGCGCCCTCATACGGGCCGGACTGTTTGACAGGCTACGATAGTTAGGAGATATATATGAGTGGATACCGTCAAAAGAAGATTGCAATGATAAACGATTTATCCGGATATGGCCGCTGTTCCCTGACAGTGGCTATCCCCATCATATCCGCCATGAAGGTGCAGTGCTGTCCCATCCCCACCTCCATCCTTTCCAACCACACCGGTTTCCCGGTCTATTTCTTTGACGATTATACCGGGAAGATGCCGGCTTATATTGAAAAATGGAAAGAACTGGATCTGTCCTTTGACGGGATTGTCAGCGGGTTCCTGGGCTCGGAGGACCAGATTGGGATAGTGATGGATATGATCCGTGATTTTGGCCATGAGGACACAAAAATCATCATCGACCCCATCATGGGCGATCACGGGGAGACCTATGCCACCTATACCCAGGCCATGTGCAGGCGCATGAAGGCCCTGGTATCCATGGGGAGCATCGTCACCCCCAACCTGACCGAAGCCTGTATCCTGACGGACAGGCCCTTCCGCAAAAAGGGCTGGACAAGGGAGGAGCTAAAGGAGATGGCAAGGGATATCCAGGCCATGGGACCAGGCTCCGTGGTCATAACCGGCGTGAACCAGGGCGGCTATCTTGTGAATGTGGTGGCGGAAGGGGAACGGGAAATCTCATTCCCAAAGACAATCCGGGTGGGCCAGGAAAGGCCGGGAACCGGGGACGTGTTTTCCTCCGTGGTGGCAGCGGCAGCCGTCAGGGGATGGAAGCTTGAGGAAGGGGTACGTCTGGCAGCCTCTTTTGTCAAGCAGTGCATCAGGCGTTCCGAGGAATTAAACATTCCCACGGCCAACGGGGTGTGCTTTGAGGAAGTGATGGATGTGCTGATACATGCGGTCAGCAGCAGACATGAAAGCGAAAAATGTTGACAGTTACGGCTTCTGATAGTATGATGTTAATGAATCGTTAATAAAATAGGATGCGATAGAGGCGCGGTAAACATCAGTACCTGTACACGACATAAGTCAGGAGCGTATGCATACGTTCCACGGCCGGCAGGCCGGGCGTACGGGAAAAGGGTTTTCCGCCGAAACAGGTTCCGTCTGCCGGCGGGATGTGTTGGGATACAGTCTAACAGGCTGTGTACTCTCACTTAATCAAAGTGGTGGCGCTATTGGTTGGTTCCGACAGAGGATACCGGATATGGAAGCAATGGCCTTGGCTGTTGCTTTTTCTTTGCCGAAAATCCACATCAGCATCCAGACTAAAGACAAGGGGGATTCAACAAATGACAGATTTTTTAAACTGGCTCAACGGTGAGATCATATGGGGGCCGCCATTAATCGCACTGATCATCATTACCGGTGTTTACGTCACGGTGCGGTCCAGGTTTTTCCAGGTGTGCCATCTGGGTTACATCTTTAAGCGCACCCTGGGCTGCATCCTGCGCAAGGACCATGTGCAGGATGAAAACGATAAGGGACTTTTAAGCCCTTATGAGGCCATTGCCACCGCGGTAGGCGGTTCCGTGGGCTTTGGCAACATTGCAGGCGTGGCAACCGCTGTCACCACCGGCGGACCGGGCGCCGTGCTGTGGATGTGGCTTACCGCCTTCATGGGCATGCTGATTAAGCAGGTTGAGGTTACCCTGGCTGTTTATTACCGCCGCACCGACGAGGAGGGCAACCCTTACGGCGGACCCACCTACTATATGGAGTACGGGCTTGGGGAGGAGCGCCATTGGGGAAAGAAATGGCTGCCCCTGGCATTTATATTCGGCCTTGGCATCTTTTCCACCTTTTTCATCAGCGCATCTAATTTTACCACCTCCGAGGTGCTGGCACAGTCCTTCGGGGTAAAGCAGGAGCTGGCCTCCCTTATGCTGGTCATCTTCATCTATGCCCTGATCTGGAGGGGGGTTAAGAACCTGAGCAAGATCTTCGTCAAGCTGGTGCCTGTGATGAGCCTTGGCTACATGCTGTTCGGTATCTTAATCATCATCCTTAACATAGGGAACCTGGTTCCCACCATTGCCTCCATTTTCACCAATGCCTTTACAGGAACCGCTGCCATGGGCGGATTTGCAGGCGTTACCGTGTCAAAGGCCATTGCCACAGGCATGCAGAGAAGCGTATACTCCAACGAAGCCGGCTGGGGTACCAGCCCCATGGTACACGCTTCCAGCAAGACCAGGCATCCGGTGGAGCAGGGGCTTTGGGGTTCCTTTGAGGTTTTTGTGGATACCTTCATCGTATGTACCATCACGGCCCTCAGCGTACTGATCACAGGGGAATGGACCTCCGGCGCAACCAATGCGACCCTGGCCCTCAATGTGTTCCAGCACAGCCTGGGAACATTCGGGACCGTGTTCATGACAGCCACCATGGTCATTTTCTCCGTTACCACTTCCGGGGGCTGGTATGTGTACTATGAGGTTACCCTGCGCCACCTGGCCAAGGACCATCCGGTGCTGAAGAAATGGCTGCTTATGCTGTTCAAGTATTTTTACGCCCTGCCGCCGTTCCTCCTTACCCTGTACCTGATTAACGTCGGGGACCTGAGCATCTGGACCCTGGTGGACATCACAAGCGGCATCCCTACCTTTATCAACGTGTTTGTCGTGCTGATTCTGTCCGGCACCTACTTCAAGCTGTTAAAGGATTATAAGGCCCGCTACATGGGCATCGGCACCCTGGATGAGGATATCCCCCTGTTCTATGAGGATAAAAAGAAACTGGAAAAGACAGAATAAGGAGACACATCATGAGGATAATATACCGGAACGGGGCCGTGTACACAGGGGAACTTCCCCTGTGTGAGGCCTTTGTGACAGAAGGGAACCGGTTCGTATACGCCGGGACCAATGAAGGCGCCATGGCCTTTAAGGAGGAAGGGGATGAGGTAAGGGAGCTGGACGGCCGTTTTGTCTGCGCCGGATTCAATGATTCCCACATGCATCTCCTGAACTACGGCAATGCGCTGCGCATGGCGGATCTGTCTGCCCACACTTCATCCATGGGCGCCATGAAGGAATATATGAAGGATTTCATCCTTGAAAATAACATCAGGCCGGGAACCTGGGTCAAGGGCCGGGGATGGAACCATGATTACTTTGAGGACGGCAGGCGTTTCCCAGACCGTCATGACCTGGATGAAATATCAGAGGACCACCCCATCTGCCTGACCAGGACCTGCGGCCATGCATGCGTGGTCAATACCAAGGCCCTGGAACTTACCGGAATCACAAAGGACACGCCCCAGGTGGATGGCGGACGGTTCGAGGTGGATGCGGATGGAGGACCAAACGGCATTTTCCGTGAGAACGCAATGGATCTGATATACAGCCGCCTGCCGGAGCCGGACAAGGAGGATATCAAGGAAATGATCCTTGCCGCATCCCGCGCCCTGAACCGCTACGGGGTCACTTCTTCCCAGACCGATGACCTGCTGGCCTTTAACAATGTGCCCTATGAGCGGGTATTGGAAGCATACAGGGAACTGGAGGCAGAAGGCCGCATGACGGTCAGGGTATATGAGCAGTCCCAGTTCACAACCTTAAAAGACCTGAAAGGATTTCTGGAAAAAGGGTATAATACCGGATGGGGAACCCCGTGGTTTAAGATCGGACCATTAAAAATGCTGGGGGACGGCTCATTGGGCGCCAGGAGCGCATACTTAAGCAGCCCCTATGCCGATGACCCGTCTACCTGCGGTATCCCTATATTTACCAGGGAACAGTTTGAGGAGATGGCCGGGTATGCCAACTCCCATGGGATGCAGGTGGCCATCCATGCTATCGGCGACGGGATACTGGATGACATACTGGCTGCATACGAAAAAGCCCTTTCAGAGTGCCCAAGGCCGGACCACCGCCACGGTATCGTCCACTGTCAGATAACAAGGCCGGACCAGTTAAGGAAATTTGAGGAGCTGTCCCTGCACGCCTATATCCAGTCCATTTTCCTGGATTACGATATCCATATCGTGGAAGAGCGCATCGGGAAGGAGCGGGCCGCATCCAGCTATAACTTTAGGACACTGTATGAGACAACCCATGCATCCAATGGCTCCGACTGTCCGGTGGAACTGCCGGATGTGATGAAGGGCATCCAGTGTGCGGTGACCAGGACAACGGTAAAGGACCATGTGGGACCGTATCTCATGGAACAGGCCATGAGCGTTAAGCAGGCCCTTGATTCTTTTACAATCGAAGGCGCCCATGCTTCCTTTGAGGAAAATGAAAAAGGCCGGATTGCGCCGGGCTTGGCCGCGGACTTCGTGGTACTGGACGCTAACCCCTTTGATGTGCCTGCCAATGAACTGGCCCGGATTCAGGTGGAGGCCACCTATGTGGACGGCGTATGCTGTTATGCGAAACAGGGCTGATGTCATGGGATGCACTAAAAATCAGTAAAAAGGGGCTTTTATTTCCCTGGAAAATGTTATATACTTTGTAACAGTACAGGAATGCCTGTCTTTTAATGGAAGGCAATAAGAGGCATTACATCAAGGAAACCCAGGAGGAATACCATGTTAGATTTGAAGTTTGTAAGAGAAAACCCGGACATCGTCAAACAGAACATTAAAAATAAATTCCAGGAGGGCAAATTGGCGCTGGTGGACGAAGTGATTGCATTGGATGCAGAAAACCGCGTCACCCAGAAGGAAGCAGACGACCTGCGCGCCAGCCGTAACAAACTGTCCAAGGAGATTGGGAAGCTGATGGCACAGGGTAAGAAGGAGGAGGCTGAGTCCGTCAAGGCCCAGGTAAGCGCCAACTCCACCCGTCTGGCCGAACTGGAGGCAAAGGAAGGGGAGCTGTCTGAGAAAATCATGAAGATCATGATGACCATCCCCAACATTATCGACCCCAGCGTCCCCATTGGAAAGGATGACAGCGAGAACGTGGAGGTGGAGCGTTTTGGGGAACCGGCGGTTCCTGATTTTGAGATCCCATACCACACCGAGATCATGGAGCGCTTTGAGGGCATTGACCTGGACGCTGCAAGAAGGGTTGCAGGCAACGGCTTCTACTATCTGATGGGCGATATTGCACGGCTTCATTCCTCTGTCATTTCCTATGCAAGGGATTTCATGATTAACCGTGGCTTCACCTACTGTGTGCCGCCTTTCATGATCCGCAGCAACGTTGTGACCGGCGTCATGAGCTTTGCGGAGATGGACGCCATGATGTACAAGATTGAGGGGGAGGACCTGTATCTGATTGGTACCAGCGAACACTCCATGATTGGTAAATTCATCGATACAATCACGCCGGAAGCCCAGCTTCCCCAGACCCTGACCAGCTACTCCCCATGCTTCCGCAAGGAGAAGGGTGCCCATGGCATTGAGGAGAGGGGCGTTTACCGTATCCATCAGTTTGAGAAGCAGGAGATGATTGTTGTCTGCAAGCCGGAGGAAAGCCCCATGTGGTACGACAGGCTGTGGCAGAACACCGTTGACCTGTTCCGGACCCTGGATATCCCGGTACGTACCCTGGAGTGCTGTTCCGGCGACCTGGCCGACCTTAAGGTTAAGTCCGTGGACGTGGAGGCATGGTCCCCGAGACAGAAGAAGTACTTTGAGGTGGGAAGCTGTTCCAACCTTGGGGATGCCCAGGCCCGCCGCCTGAAGATCCGTGTACAGGGAGAGGATGGAAGCAAGTACCTGGCCCACACCCTGAACAATACCGTGGTTGCACCGCCGCGTATGCTGATTGCCTTCCTGGAGAACAACCTGCAGGCTGACGGAAGCGTGAAGATTCCGGAGGCGCTGCGTCCCTACATGGGCGGAATGGAAGTCATGGTCCCGAAGAAGTGATGGGTGGTTTCCGCCTGACGGATTTCATATGAACCAGCCTGACCGGCCCATATATGTGGAGCCGGTCTGCTTTTTTCCTGCATATGGTAATTCAGGTAACCATGTGCTATAATAACAACGTGTCAATGCGGATTTACTATTTCACGATAAGGAGGGAATTCTATGATAACATTTAACCATTTTAATTTTAATGTACTGAACCTGGATAAGAGCCTTGCTTTTTATAAGGAAGCCCTGGGACTGGTGCCGGTAAGGGAAAAAGAAGCTTCTGACGGATCCTTTAAGCTGGTGTACCTGGGTGACGGTAAAACTGACTTCACCCTTGAACTGACCTGGTTAAGGGACAGGACCGAAGCCTACAACCTGGGGGAATGTGAATTCCATCTTGCGTTCCACGTGGATGACTTTGATGATATCCACAAGCATCATGAAGAGATGGGATGCATCTGCTATGAGAACCCTGGCATGGGTATTTATTTCATCACGGATCCAGACGGCTACTGGCTTGAGATTGTCCCGGCCAGAGGATAGGAGGAGACACAATGGAAGAACTTGTCATGCTGCTTCTGGGTTTTGGGGTTTTACTGTTCTTTATAGGTGTGGTCCTGCTCATCATCTATATCCTTGCCTACTGGATGATATTCAACAAGGCAGGGGAGCCGGGCTGGAAAGCCTTGATTCCCATCTACAGCACCTATACCGAATATAAGCTGGTCTGGAATACGAAGATGTTTGCCGTGTTCATGGCTTTTGCCGTTGCCACGGCCATCCTTGAGAATATGGACGGGATGCTGTTCCTGTATTATGCCGCATCCATCGGGACGATTGTGATGAACATCATTGCCTGTGTTAAGATGTCCATGTCCTTTGGCCACGGAACGGGATTCGCAATCGGCCTTATCCTGCTGAATCCCATCTTCCTGCTGATCCTGGCCTTTGACGGCTCCACCTACATCGGGCCGGAGGGAAAGCGCCCGCAGTCAGTGGGACAGGGATGGGATTAGGGAACATGACATGGAGATAAGAATATGTACGGAGCGTAGCCCGGAGATGATCAGCGGACTGATGCGTATCTGGAGGGATTCCGTTTCAGCCACCCACACATTCCTGACGCCGGCAGACATCGACATGATTGCAGCCTATGTTCCCGATGCAATCAGAAGCATCCCGGTGCTCTTGGTGGCGGAGGATCAGGGTGTCATCACCGGGTTTGCAGGTGTTGACAAGGAGCAGCTGGAAATGCTGTTTATCTCGCCTGACTTCAGGAATCAGGGGATTGGCAAGGCAATGGTCCAATCCATGTTCAGGGATTTTTCCGTGACAGAGGTCTGCGTGAATGAGCAGAATCCCGGCGCCAGGGGATTCTATGAACATATGGGATTCCAGGTCTATAAAAGGGATGGACTGGACGGGCAGGGGAACCCGTTCCCCATCCTCCATATGAGGAGAAGGGCGTGATTGTCCTATATCTGCCTGCCGTGGTACCGCGTAATAGAAAAGCCCATCGGAATACATATCCATGTATCCCGGCGGGCTTTCTTCTTATCTTTTTTTAAGCCTTATACTTTTAAAGCCTTATATTTGCTGAAGCCGTATCCTTCTAAATCCCGTATCCTACTTAAATTCGCTGTACTTTTCCTCGCAGTACTGGCACCTGTATGTCTCGGTCTTTTCGTCAGCCAGATAGAATATATGGGGAAGCTCCTGTTCGATGGAAGTAATGCAGCGCGGGTTCTTGCACTGGATTACATTGGTAATCTTTTTAGGAAGCTTTAATAAGCGCTTTTCAACAATCTTGTCATTCTTAATGATGTTGACCGTGATGGTGTGGTCGATGTAGCCAAGGACCTTAAGGTCCAGGGTATCCAGCCCGCCTTCAATCTTGATGATATCCTTGCGGCCCATCTTGTTGCTGCGCGCATTCTTGATGATGGCCACCTGGCATTCCAGCTTGTCCAGGCCCAGGTGATAATAGATATCCAGGCTTTTTCCTGCCTCGATGTGGTCTAAAACAATGCCTTCCTTTAATCCGCTGATATTTAACATGGCTTTTCCACCTCCAGTAATCTCATGATTAAGGCCATACGCACATATACCCCATACTGTGCCTGCTTAAAGTAAGCGGCCCTTGGGTCGTCGTCCACTTCCACGGAAATCTCATTTACCCTTGGGAGGGGATGGAGTACATACATGTCTTCCTTGGCCAGTTTCATCTTTTTCTTGTCCAGGATATAGCAGTCTTTTAAACGGATATAATCTTCCTCGTTGAAGAAACGCTCCTTCTGCACACGTGTCATGTAAAGGATGTCCAGCTTGCCGATGGCTTCGTCCAGGTTGCCTACTTCCTCGAATTCCACGTTGTTGGCAGTGAGCACGTCCTCGCGGATATTATCCGGGATACGAAGCTCAGGCGGGGATATAAGGATGAATTTGATGTTGGGGTATCGGACCATGGCGTTGATGAGGGAGTGTACGGTGCGTCCGAATTTCAGGTCGCCGCAAAGGCCGATGGTCAGGTTGTCAAGGCGTCCCTTCATGGAACGAATTGTCATAAGATCGGTTAAGGTCTGGGTAGGATGCTGATGGCCGCCGTCGCCTGCGTTGATGACAGGGATCTGGGCCTTCTGTGCTGCCACGAATGCAGCGCCTTCCTTTGGATGACGCATGGCACAGATATCGGAATAGCAGGAAATCATGCGGATGGTATCGGCAACGCTTTCGCCCTTGGCAGCAGAACTGGAATTGGCGGATGAAAAGCCTAATACATTGCCGCCCAGATTCAGCATGGCAGCCTCAAAGCTTAAACGTGTCCTTGTGCTTGGCTCATAAAAAAGGGTGGCCAGTTTCTTGCCGTCACACACATGGGCGTACTGGGGAAGATTCTGCTCAATGTCCCTTGCAAGAGCCAGAAGGTCATCGATTTCTTCCACAGAGAAGTCTAAGGGATTCAATAAATGTCTCATGGGATTCTCCTTTGCCTTTATGAATTTATTAAAATCTTGATTTTGGGAAATACTTCGCACCCTACCAGTGCGATAGCCGGAACCTGCCAGATATGGCACTGATTTGTGCCTCGTCATATTCTTACATAGAATGCAATATAAGTCAAGTAATTTTTCGTGGCTTTTTTAAAATTTTATGATATACTGTCACAGCAGGGAATTCCATGGAAATGTGACCGGGAGGCATGGGGACATGGGCCCGTGTAAGGAATTATTAAGGAACTTTAAGGAAAATACAGAAGAACAGGAACTTGAGCCTGTGCTATACTGTACAAAAATAGGGAAATGTACACTATAGCACAGGAATATGCAGGAAAGGAGCATTGCTTTGGCAGGACAGACAGGTACGTCAGAAGCGGATAAAAGGGAACTGCCGGTGACGGGAAAGCAGGAGGCGGCAGAGGCATTGACGGCAGCGGACAGCAGGAAAGTGGCCATAAGCGTGAAGAACCTGTACAAGATTTACCGTGTGGGTGAGATGAAGGTCCGTGCCCTTGACGGTGTGGATTTTGAGATATATAAGGGGGAGTTCGTGGCGATTGTGGGAACCTCCGGATCCGGCAAGTCGACACTTTTAAACATGCTGGCCGGTCTTGAGAAGCCCACCAGGGGCGAGATAGAGATAGGCAGCACTCATATAGAAAAGATGACGGAAAAGCAGCTGGTGACCTTCCGCCGTGAAAGGGTAGGATTCATTTTCCAGTCCTACAATCTGCTGAACACCATGAATGCAGTTGAGAATGTGGCCCTTCCCCTTTCGTTTAGGGGTGTGTCAAAACGGAACAGGCTGAAGCAGGCCAGGAAGTTCATGGACCTGGTAGGCGTGGGGGACCAGGCAAGGCATATGCCAAACCAGATGTCAGGCGGACAGCAGCAGAGGGTGGGTATAGCAAGGGCCCTGGTGGTGAACCCACAGATCATATTTGCGGACGAGCCAACGGGAAACCTGGATTCCAGGACCACCATGGAGGTGCTGCGGCTGATGCAGAAGATTGTCAGGGAGCAGGGGCAGACGCTGGTCATGGTTACACATGACAACAACCTGGCTTCCTATGCGGACCGGAGGATCCGGATCGTGGATGGGAAAATCGTGGGCATAGAGACCGGCGGCAGGCTGGCTGAGGAGACCCATATAGAAAAGGGAGTATGTGAGAATGAAACCAATGAAAATTCGTAAAGGTCTTATACTGGTATCAATGGTATTCCTGATGGCCGGGGCACGTCCGGCCGGCGTGATGGCCAGCAGCTATCAGCTGGGCTATAACACCAACGCCAGTGACAATGATTATATTTCCACAACCAAGGCGCCAAGGGGAAGGATTGGCAAGTCCATGTCCATTTCCTTCCGGGTAAGGGCCACGGATGAGGATATGGACAACCTGAAGATAAGCCTTCTTCAGACCAATGACTTCCAGCAGATTGAAGAGCGTGGCAACGGGGATTATACGGTTGACTACTATCCCTTTGAAATCATGGAAACCACGTTCCTGGCTAAGAATGTGGGCAATATCAAGAAGGGCAATATTAAGAGCGTATCCCTGTCGGCCAATGTGCGCAGGGACGCACAGCAGGGTTATTACAGCATCCCCATACTTCTGGAGTGGGACGGCGGTACGGATATCGACTATATCAATATCTGGATTTCAACGGACACATCATCCGGGACAGACGATGAGGAGGATAAAAAAGAAGGCAATTACTTTGTCATCGGAGAGAATCAGGCAACCCCCCGGGGCGTGTATCCCAATGTGATGGACTATACGGTTAATTTCCGCAACAAGCGCAATACCACGGCCCAGGATGTAACCATCAGCATGCAATTGTCAGAAGATGACACCAAGTTCCCATTTGAAATCAATGACGGCAACTATGACAGGACCTTTGAGCGGGTGCAGTCAGGTGAAACCGTTTCGGCCCCGTACAGCATGGCCATACGCAAGGACTCCTACACCGGCTATTATCCCATAAAGTATACCATTACCTTCCGCCTGAGTTCGGAAGGCGACCTGCACACGGAAGAGGGGACCTTTTACGTACATATCGTGTCCAAGGACAAAGAGGACAATCTGGGCGATTTTGACGCTAATGACAGGACCAGGGCAAGACTCATCGTGGACAGCTATTATACGGTTCCTGAGCAGGTCTATGCCGGCAATGAATTCGAACTGGTGCTGAACATGAAGAATGCGTCCACCTCGGTTCCTGCCAGCAATATCCTGTTTAACCTGGAATCTGAAAAGGTATCGGACAGCGCGGTATTCACAACCAAGTCAGGGTCCTCCTCCATGGTGGTCAATGACCTGGGTTCGGGACAGAGCACGGAGGTGCGGGTCAGGTTCACGGCCCGGGCAGGCGTGGACCAGCGCTCCTATGCAATCACCATCAAGGAAAAATATGACAGCCCTGAGTTTAAGAACGCGGAAGAAAGTATCGTGGTGGACATACCGGTGAAGCAGTATGCCAAGCTGAGCACCAGTACCATAGACGTGATGCCGGACAGCATGACGGTTGGCTCTGAGTCCAATGTGATGTTTGGCATCAATAACACGGGAAAAGTCATCCTTTATAATGTGACGGCTGCATTTGAAGGGGATTCCATTAAAACCACGGACGCCTATGTGGGCAATATCAAACCGGGCGACACGGGCAATGTGGACATCATGCTAACGGGCGTGGCACCCACCATGGATGACGGGACCATAAAGATAACGATTACCTATGAAGATGAAAACGGCGTGGCCGCAGAGCCTGTGGAAAAGGAACTGACCCTCTTTGTGACAGAGGAGATGGAAGATCCCTTTGGCATGGATGCCGGTATGGAGGCGGGCGCCATGGACGTGGAGGCAGAGCCGCCTTCCTTCTGGGGTAAGTATAAAGTTCTGGTGATTGCCGGAGCAGTGGCGGCAGTGGCTGTTATTGCAGCTGTTGCCATGGTTATTAAGAAGAAACGCAAGGCAGCCAGGGAAGAGGATGTGGACGATGAGATTTCCTGATCTTCTGATTATGAGCATTAACAATTTAAGACGGAGGAAACTCAGGACGGTCCTTACCGTGCTGGGGGTCATCATCGGCACTGCCTCCATCGTGGTAATGGTATCCCTGGGAATCGGCCTGGACCAGATGTTCATGGAGCAGCTGTCCTCCTGGGGAAGCCTGACCACCATTGATGTGTATGGCGGTTCCGGCGGTTCATATTACGGCGGCGGGGCCGTCATGGTGGGAGGCGGCGGCAGCGGCAAGTCATCCGACCCAACCTATATTACGGATGAGGTGATGGAGAAATTCGGCCGCCTGAACCATGTGTCCGGTGTCTCGCCCATCCTGGACATGAATGTGGTCATCCGCCAGGGCGCCTATGAGGCGCAGTACATGACCCTGAGGGGAGTGGGACAGAAGTTCCTGGAACAGATTCCTCTGGGAGAAGGACGCCTGCCGGGACCGGGGGAGACAGGGCTGGTTTTTGGCAATACGGTACAGCAGGATTTTTATAACTCCAAGACCGGAAGGGGATACTGGGATACCGGTGAACTTCCAGACGTGGACTTCCTTAACAAGCCCCTTTTCATAATCTTTGATATGGATGCATACTTCCAGTCCAGGAACAATTCGGGCAGTTTTGGGGATTCAGATGACAGCCAGACCCGGGTCAAGCCTCCCAAGAAGTATATGATGGACGGAATCGGGCTGGTGGAGGGTGGCCCACAGGATTACGGCACGTATTCCTATGGTGTGTTTACCGATATAGACGGACTGAAGGCACAGCTCCGCAAGGCCTTCAAGAAGGGAACCGTCATCCCGGGACAGCCCACCAACAAAAAGGGAAAAGCGCTGCCCTACCTGGTATACAGCCGGGCGCAGATTTATGTGGACGATATGGAATATGTAAAGGATGTCCAGGCCCAGGTGGCTGATATGGGCTTTCAGGTGAGCAGCAGGATGGACTGGATGGAAAGTTCCAAGCAGCAGTCCCAGATGATACAGGCAGTACTTGGCGGAATCGGCGCCGTGTCCCTGTTTGTGGCGGCCATCGGCATCGCCAACACCATGATGATGTCCATCTATGAACGGACAAAGGAAATCGGCGTCATGAAGGTCCTGGGCTGTGACATGGGCAACATCCGCAACATGTTCCTTATTGAGTCCGGTTTTATCGGATTCATGGGAGGCGTGATTGGCATCGGCCTGAGTTACGGGATTTCAGGCATCATCAATAAGTTTGTCAGTCTGGAAGAAACCAATGGGCTGGTGGGCAACCTTTCCAGGATTCCGCCCTGGCTTTCCATATCCGCCATTGGGTTTGCCATCTTTGTGGGCATGGCGGCAGGATTCATGCCGGCCATGAGGGCCATGAAGCTGAGCCCGCTGGCAGCCATCCGCAATGACTGATTGGATAATTCAGTAGTAAAACTTCTAATAAACTATTGCAATATTAGAATAAATGATATATAGTAATAACAGGGCGTGTGACTGGCGGATAGTGGATGAACCACAGGGAGCACGCGGACCGTATTACGGAGATTTGGCCGACCGCCTGGGCACGTGTGTTTTTAGCGTGCCCGGCGGGCCGGCTCTTTTTATATTTACAGAGGAATAAACAATCACAGCAAATGGAGGAAACACTATGAAGCAGATGTCACTGGAACAGGAATTGAGAAGCAATGCATATCCCGGACGTGGAATTGTCATAGGACGTTCTGAGGACGGGACCAAGGCAGTGACCGCCTATTTCATCATGGGAAGGAGCGCCAACAGCCGCAACCGCGTGTTCGTGGAGGACGGACAGGGCATCCGCACCCAGGCATTTGACCCGGCAAAGCTGGAGGACCCCAGCCTTATTATTTATGCTCCTGTGAGGGTTCTTGGCAATAAGACAATTGTGACCAACGGCGACCAGACCGATACGGTCTACGAAGGGATGGACCATCAGATGACCTTTGAGCAGTCCTTAAGGTCCAGGGAGTTTGAACCGGATGCCCCCAATTACACACCGCGTATTTCCGGTATCATGCACATTGAAAACAGCGGCTATAATTATGCCATGTCCATTTTAAAGAGCAATCATGGAAATCCTGACTCATGCCTGCGTTTTACATACGCCTATGAGAACCCGGCTCCGGGGGAAGGACGTTTCATCCATACCTATATGCATGACGGGAACCCCCTTCCAAGTTTTGAGGGCGAACCAAAGCCGGTGGGCATATCCGGCACCATTGACGGATTTACGGACATGGTATGGAACAGCCTGAATGAGGACAACAAGGTATCCCTGTTTGTCCGCTTCATTGATATAGCATCAGGAACCTATGAGACAAGGATTGTTAATAAGAACAAATAAAAAGAGAGAGGGATTTGTTATGAAAGAACTGGAACTGAAGTATGGCTGTAACCCCAATCAGAAACCATCCAGAATCTTTATGGAAGGGGATAAGGAGCTTCCCATCACTGTCCTCAGCGGCAGGCCGGGCTATATCAACTTCATGGACGCGTTAAACGGCTGGCAGCTGGTGAAGGAACTTAAGAAGGCAACCGGGCTTCCTGCGGCTGCTTCCTTTAAACATGTCTCACCGGCAGGGGCCGCAGTGGGCCTGCCATTGGATGATGTACTGAAGAAAATATACTGGGTGGATGACATGGGGGAACTGTCACCCCTGGCCAGCGCCTATGCAAGGGCAAGGGGCGCTGACAGGATGTCTTCTTTTGGCGATTTCATTTCCCTGTCCGATGTGTGTGACACGGCTACGGCCAGAATCATCAAGAGGGAGGTGTCAGACGGCGTCATTGCTCCTGGATATGAGCCGGAAGCCCTGGAAATCCTCAGGTCCAAGAAGAACGGCAATTATAATGTCATCCAGATTGACCCGGATTATGAACCGGCTGCCATTGAGCGCAAGCAGATATTCGGCGTTACCTTTGAGCAGGGCCACAATAACCTGGAGATTAACAAGGAGCTCCTTCAGGATATCGTGACAGAGAACCGGGAGCTGACGGAACAGGCCAAGGTTGACCTTATGATTTCATTGATTACCCTCAAATACACCCAGTCCAACTCTGTCTGCTACGTAAAAGACGGACAGGCCATTGGCATTGGCGCCGGACAGCAGTCCAGGGTACACTGTACCCGCCTGGCCGGCAGCAAGGCCGACAACTGGTATCTGCGCCAGGCCCCACAGGTCCTTAACCTTCCCTTTGTGGACAGCATCAGACGCGCGGACAGGGACAATGCAATCGATGTTTATATCGGTGAGGATTACATGGATGTGCTGGCTGACGGCAGATGGGAAAAGACCTTTAAGGTAAAACCGCCCGTGTTCACCAGGGAGGAGAAGAGGGCCTGGCTGGATACCATGTCCGGCGTGTCCCTTGGCTCGGACGCTTTCTTCCCATTTGGCGATAACATTGACAGGGCTTATAAAAGCGGCGTGAAGTACGTGGCCCAGCCAGGAGGTTCCGTGCGGGATGACCAGGTAATTGAAACCTGCAACCAGTACGGCATGGTCATGGCATTCACAGGAATCAGATTGTTCCACCACTAATCGTTTACAGACATTTTCTGGTATACAGGGAAAAGGCGGGAAGGCTTAAGTTTCAGGACTTCCGGCCTTTTTCCATGCCTTTTCCCTTGTATAAAAACAGTTGCCTTCATCCATGCACAGGGGTATAATGAAGCAAGTGTCTTGAATGAGGAGATGTGTTGTATGATAACGGACTTAACAGTGGGACATCCTAAAAATACATTGTGGCGGTTTGTGCTGCCCATGTTTGTAAGCGTCATGTTCCAGCAGCTTTACAACATTGCGGACAGCAGCATTGCCGGACGGTTTGCCGGGGAGGACGCGCTGGCGGCCGTGGGGGCTTCCTATCCCATCACGGTGATTTTCATGGCATTTGCAGTGGGCAGCAACCTGGGCGCGTCCGTGGTGGTATCCCGGCTTTTTGGCGCAAGGGACATTGGGAAAATGAAATCCGCTGTCTACACCGCATTCATTGCCTGCGGCGTCATGAGTCTGATCCTTACCGCGCTGGGATATGTGTACTGCGGCAGCATGATGCGTCTGATACATACGCCGTCCAATATATTCGGGGACGGGGAACTATACCTGAAGATTTATGTGTTCGGCCTTACCTTTCTGTTCCTTTACAATGTATGTACCGGGATTTTCACTGCTTTAGGGGACTCCAGGACGCCCCTGTACTTCCTGATCGGCTCGTCCATCGGCAATATCCTGCTGGACTATTGGTTCGTTGCAAAGTTCCACTGGGGCGTGGCAGGCGTTGCATGGGCCACCTTCATTGCCCAGGGCATATCGGCCGGACTGGCCCTTGTCACCCTGGCCCTGAGGCTTAAGGGGATAAAGACCAGCCGGAAGGTGGTGCTTTTTGACCTTCTGCTGCTGTCCCAGATTGCTGCCATCGCTGTCCCCAGCATCATGCAGCAGAGCGTGCTTTCCGTTGGGAACATGTTTGTCCAGGAAATCGTGAACCGTTACGGCTCCGCCGTCATAGCGGGCTATTCCGGCGCAATCAAACTGAATACATTTGCAATCAACGCCTTCATGTCCTTAGGCGGCTGCCTGTCCAGCTACACGGCCCAGAACCTGGGAGCCGGTAAAAAGGAGCGGCTTTCCCTTGGCTTTAAGACAGGCGTCAGGCTGTCCATCCTTGCGACCATTCCCTTCTTTGTCCTGTACTTTGGCTTCAGCAGACAGATGATGGGACTGTTCCTGGGGGACGGGAGTGAGGAGGCAATCCGCTCCGGCGTGGGCTTCCTGCGCATTGTAAGCCCCATGTACTTCATGATATCCATCAAGCTTATGACGGATGGGATCATCAGGGGTTCCGGGGCAATGGCATACTTTGTGCTGGCCACGGTGCCGGATTTGATCCTGCGCATCATCGTGGCCAATATCCTCACCGGATACTTTGGCAGCATGGGAATCTGGATGGCCTGGCCTTTTGGATGGATTGCGGCTACTGTGCTGACGGTTGTGTTTTACAGGAGGATTGTTACCGGGAAGTATTGTATCCGGTTGTAGTTGGAATCATCTGTTTTTGTCCTGTTATTTTCAGCCGGGCATCTACGGCGTATCAAGACCGTTCTGGAAATGTGAAGCTTTTGTGAATTCGCCCCAATGGAAGCATTTGTCTCTTGAACCTGAAAAATGTTTGTGCTAGGATATGTTTGTTAATGAAGACGTGCGGGGAAGGGATGCATTTGGAAGGGATGTATTTGGAAGGGATGCATTTGGAAGGGATGCATTTGGAAGGGATGTGTTTGGAAGAGATGTATTTGGAAGAGATGCATTTGGAAGAGATGTGCTTGGAAGACATGTGTTTGGAAGAGATGCGTTCGGAAGAAACGCATTGGAAAGAGGCATGTTGGAAAGAGATGCCTCCGAAAGAGCCGCACTGAAAAAGACTCAGTCAGAGAGGAATGCAGCGAGTGGGACATGCCCTGAAAATCGGGCAAACGCTGCAGAGGGACGGGATTGGTGACAAAGGAAAAGCTGCAACAATATATAAAAACCATATGGAATGTGTTTGGAACCGTGTGCCTCATACTGGTACCCTGTGTATCGTATGTCCTGTTTGAATATGTGACAGGTAATCTGGCCACGGTTCCTGGTGATATGGCGGTGTGGAATATCGCATGGATGTATGTGCTTTATCTTGCCGCTTTTGCTGTCAGCGGGACCAGCCGGATTGCTGTTCCTGTTATTTCCGCGGCACTGCTTATCATATCCATGGCAGAGGCGTTTGTGGTGGAGTTCAGGGGAAGGCCCATCATGCTTTGGGATGTGATGGCTTTCAAGACCGCGGCCACGGTGGCGGGGAATTATGCCTTCGTGGTTTCGCATGAAATGAAGCTTGCGTGCATGGCAGTTGTGCTGATGAACGCAGGCCTGTGGTTTGCCCCGCGGCGGGTCAGGGGATGGAGACAGCGTCTGGCGGCTGGAGGTGCGGTTGCTGCCCTCACAGGCGGTTTTGCTGCGTGGTTTTTTATTTCCCTGGTGCCGGGGCGTGGATGGGGCATCAATATGTGGGAGGTCAATGACTCCTATAAGGAATATGGATATGTGCTGTCCACTGCGGTTTCCATGCAGTATGTGGTTAAAAAGCCGCCCCATGGCTACAGCACCGCGCGGCTTAAGGAGATTCATGGCCGTCTGGAGGAAGAAGGGCAGGTGCAGCTTGCATCCCTGGACAATGTACAGACTGACAATAGCGGGGATATCACGCCTGTGAACCTGATATGTATCATGAATGAAAGTCTGTCAGACCTTAGGACGGCAGGGGATTTTACCACGAATGTGGAGTATTTCCCATTCATTAACAGCCTTAAGGAGAATACGGTGAAGGGCAGCCTGACCGTGCCTGTGTTCGGTTCCATGACAAGCAATTCGGAGTACGAGTTCCTTACAGGGGATTCCATGGCCCTTCTGCCTGCCAATTCCATTGCATACCAATTTAATGTAAAGCCTGATACCTATTCCCTGGTAAGCACATTAAAGTCCCAGGGCTACTCTGCGGTGGCCATGCATCCTTATCCTGGGGAGAACTGGAACCGTGTGGAGTGTTACCAGAATATGGGATTTGATGAATTCCTGGATGAGGAATTTTATGAGGAAAGTGAACAGCTGCGCAATTATGTCAGCGATAAGGCGGATTATGACAGGCTGATTGATGTGGTGGAGGGCAAGGAATCACCAGATGACAGGCTGTTCATCTTCAATGTCACCATGCAGAACCATGGGGGCTATGAAGGCGAATATGATAATTTCCAACAGGAGGTATGGCTTACCGGTAAATATGAGGGCCAATACCCCAAGACGGACCAGTATCTGTCCCTGATGAAAAAATCAGACGAGGCATTCCAGTACCTGCTGGAATATTTTTCCCAGGTGGATGAACCAACCATGATTGTCATGTTTGGTGACCATCAGCCCAGCGTGGAGGATGAGTTCTATGACGCCATCGCGGGCATGCCCAGCAGCCAGGTGCCGGTCCAGGACCGTCTGATGTGGTATGAGACGCCTTTCATTATCTGGACCAATTATGACATGCCTTCTGAGGACATGGGGAAACTGGGCGCCGTCTACCTTTCCACGGAGGTATTGAAAAGAGCAAACCTGGACATGACGCCATATAACCGTTTCCTTCTCCAGCTGGAGGAAGTCCTGCCAGTGGTGCATTTCCTTGGCTGTTATGACAGGGAAGGCAATTATTATTACTGGCCCAAGGCTGAGTCGGAGCGCTGCCCGTACCAGGACATGGTCCTGGACTATGAAGCGCTGGTGTACAACCACAGTCTGGACCGGAAAAAGTATAAAGACATGTTTGTCGTAAAATAGTATAAGCCCCGAAAAAATTGTAAAAGCACTTGGCAAGCTGCCCTCGCATAGAATGAAATTAAGAATGTGCAGGGTGGCTTTCTTTGAAGACTTTTCCAAAACCATTATCAGCAGGAGAGGAAAAAGAGTATCTGGAGCGCTGCAAAGAGGGCGACCAGTCAGCAAGGGATATGCTGATTGAGCATAATATGCGTCTGGTAGCCCATGTGGTAAAGAAGTACCAGGGCTCTGATTATGATATGGAGGACCTGCTGTCTGTTGGGACCATCGGCCTTATCAAGGCCGTGAATACGTTTAATGCCGATAAAGGATCGCGACTGGCCACTTATGCAGCCAGATGCGTGGAAAATGAAATACTGATGCTCCTTCGTGCCAGCAAGAAATTTTCCAAAGAAGTATCGCTTTTTGAGCCCATCGGGGTAGACAAGGACGGCGAGACCGTGAGCCTGGTAGATGTCATCGAGATGGACAATAAAGAAACTTTGGATACCATGATACTGAAGCAGGATGTGAAAGAACTGTATGAGGCCTTTGAATCCTGTCTGACGGAGACAGAAAAAACCGTATTGGGAATGCGTTACGGGCTGTACAGGGGCAAGGAACATACCCAGCGGGAGATTGCAGGCAATCTGGGCATTTCCCGCTCCTATGTGAGCCGGATTGAGAAGAAGGCGATTGAGAAGATACGGGCGGAGTTTTCAAGACATGGATAAGCAATGAAGGTTGGAAAATACGGAGCATCGGGACTGATTATGGTTCCGATGCTGTTTTATGCTGTCTTTTGTCGTGAATTCCCCCTTTACCCTGAGGGGCTGAATCATTTATACTATATAAAATAAAGCCGGCATCTTGATTAAGAAGGCAAAAGGAGACAAGCAGTTCATGGGAAAAGGGCGTTCTGGAAGAAAAGACAGCAAAAAAGTGTGGAAAAACCGTCTGGCCGGGGTGGCTGCGGTTACATTGTTACTTGTGGCGGCCCTTTACTCCGCAGACCGGCTTCCAGTCAGGGCAAATGGGGGCCGTGGACCGCAAGCAGGGATAAATGGGGTGGAAACCAGGCGTGATGAGGCAAAAGGCAGGAGTGATGAGGCAAAAGATGGGAACGATAAGGAGAAAGACCGGAAATATGGGGCAAAAGACAGGAACGATAAGGAGAAAGACAGGGAATATGGGATGGGAGACGGGGATGATGGGGGAGGCATAAGAATAGGCGGAATAAGCAGCCAGGAGGAATGGGCAAGGAAACAGCTGGAGGGTATGTCCCTGGAGGAAAAGGCGGCGCAGCTATTCATCATCACGCCGGAACAGCTTACAGGCTGCGGCCAGGTTACCCAGGCCGGGGAGGTTACCAGGGAAGCGCTGAGACAGTATCCGGTTGGAGGCCTTATCTATTTTTCCAATAATCTGGAGGATGCCGGACAGTTAAAGACAATGACCGGAGATACCCAGAAGATGGCTATGGAGGAGATCGGGATACCGCTGTTCCTCTCCATTGATGAAGAGGGAGGGGATATTGCCAGGATTGGGAAGCATGATGGCTTCCGGGTAGCGCAGGTGCCGTCCATGGATGTAATCGGTGCGTCCGGGGACCGTGTTCAGGCATATGGGGCGGGCAGTACCATTGGTGCATATCTTCATGAATATGGATTGAATCTGGATTTTGCACCGGACGCGGATGTTCTGACCAACCCGGACAATACAGTGGTAAAGACGCGCTCCTTTGGCCGGGATCCCCAGCTGGTTACAGAGATGTCCCTGGCATACCTTGAGGGGCTTTGGGAACAGGGGGTTTATGGGGCGCCAAAACATTTTCCTGGACATGGAGCCACAAAGGGGGACAGCCATGAAGGGTTTGCATATGCGGATAAAACATGGGAAGAGCTTGAGGAGGCTGAGTTGAAACCATTTTATGCCATGGTGGGGAACCAGGTGCCTTTTATCATGGCAGGTCATATCTCGCTGCCTGCAATCACAGGCGGGGACCTTCCCTGTTCCCTTTCGGGCCAGGTAATCCAGGGATATCTCAGGGACAGGATGGGATATGAAGGCATCATCATCACGGACGCATTGAACATGGGGGCCATTGAAGACCACTACCCCTCCGGTCAGGCGGCGGTGATGGCGTTGCAGGCTGGTGTGGACATGCTTCTGATGCCGGCGGACTTTCCGTCTGCCTACGAAGCTGTGGTGGAAGGGGCCGGGAATGGGGAAATACCGCTGGATCGTCTGGATGCATCGGTCCTGCGCATTTTACGCCTGAAAGCTGAAATTCGAAAAATATTATAAAAAGATAGAAGAATTGTGCATTGTTTTATCGAAGCAATGCCCTTATACTATTCATAGCAGGCAGAACCGGCGGTTCAGCACCTGTTCTGCCTTTCTTGCTGCAACCAAGTGTTCATGAAGGAGGAAAAACAATGGCGATTTTAGTGACTGGAGGCGCCGGTTATATCGGAAGCCACACCTGTGTGGAGCTTTTAAATGCAGGTTATGATGTAGTAGTAGTAGACAACCTTTACAATTCCAGTGAGAAGGCGCTTCAGAGGGTGGAGCAGATTACAGGTAAGAAGGTTAAGTTCTATGAGGTGGACCTGTTAGACCAGCCTGCGCTAAAGGACGTGTTTGATAAGGAAACAATAGAGTCCGTCATTCATTTTGCAGGACTTAAGGCAGTGGGGGAGTCCGTGCATAAGCCTCTTGAATACTATCATAATAATATAACAGGAACCCTGATCCTCTGTGATGAGATGAGGAAGCATGGGGTAAAGGATATCGTGTTCAGTTCCTCCGCAACCGTATACGGCGACCCTGCTGAGATACCCATTACCGAGAACTGCCCCAAGGGTGAGATTACCAATCCATACGGACGTACAAAAGGCATGCTGGAGCAGATCCTTACGGACTTACATACAGCGGATGCCGGGTGGAATGTGGTGCTTCTGCGCTATTTCAATCCCATCGGCGCCCATGAAAGCGGCCTGATTGGGGAAGACCCCAAGGGAATCCCCAACAACCTGGTTCCCTATATTGCGCAGGTTGCTGTTGGGAAACTTGAATACCTGAATGTATTCGGTAACGACTATGATACCCCCGATGGCACTGGTGTGCGTGATTACATCCATGTGGTTGACCTGGCAAAGGGCCATGTAAAGGCTGTGAAGAAGCTTACTGACAGGGAGGGCGTCAGCATCTACAACCTGGGAACAGGCGTTGGATACAGTGTGCTGGATGTGCTTCATGCATATGAGAAAGCCTGCGGTAAGACACTGAAGTATGAAATCAAGCCGCGCAGGGACGGGGATGTGGCCGTATGTTACTCTGATTGCGCCAAGGCAAAGAAGGAACTGGGCTGGGTTGCTGAAAAGGGAATCGAGGAAATGTGTGCTGATTCCTGGAAATGGCAGTCCATGAACCCGGACGGATACAGGGATTAATTAAATACAGATAACAGGATGGCCTGCGGCTGGAACATGATTCCGGCCGCAGGCTTTCTGTTCAAAAAGATTTTGTGCAAAAAGAACAAATGTTCTGATTTCTCCTTGATTTAAGTGTCCGGATATGATAAACTGTATGAACAAACATATGTTCGAAAGAGGCGGTGCCATGTTAATACAGGAGAATCTGTCCATACAGGAAAAACTGAAGATACTTACAGATGCAGCCAAGTACGATGTGGCCTGTACTTCCAGCGGCGTGAAGCGGAAGGGAAAGGCGGGAAGCATTGGGAATACATCGGAGGCCGGAATCTGCCACAGCTTTGCCGCGGATGGGAGATGTATATCCCTTCTGAAGATACTTTTTACCAATCAGTGTATCTATGACTGCAAGTATTGTGTCAACCGATGTTCCAATGATGTGGTCAGGACGGCATTCACGCCGGACGAGGTGTGTAAACTGACCATTGAGTTTTACAGGAGGAATTATATTGAGGGACTGTTCTTAAGTTCCGGAATCCTCTATAATGCCAATCACACCATGGAACTGATATACGAGACTTTATATAAACTACGGAACCAATGGAACTTTAACGGTTACATCCATGTAAAGGCCATACCGGGAGCGGATGCAGAACTGGTGGAGCGCACCGGATTCCTGGCAGACAGGATGAGTATCAATCTGGAACTTCCAACCGCACAGGGGCTTAAGGACCTGGCTCCGGGCAAGACCCGGGATAAGATACTTGCACCCATGCGGCAGATTCAGCAGGGGATTTCCGTGTCCAGCCATTTACTGGGATATGACAGGGGATATAAGAAGCCTTACAGCACGGAGCGCGCCGGCTTTGCAGGAGGCGCTGCCCTGATACGCCCGGAACTGGCTGAGGCGCCGGGTGCTGCACTGGACAGGAAGATATCCGCGAAGGTTACTGGGCAGGGAGAGTCCCAAGGACTGGCAGGAACGGACCAGGGCGTGCCGGGGGGAGATTCACATAACGATATGTATACCACCCAACCGGATGCCCGCCCCGGATGCATTAAAAGCCGTCTTGTGCTTCCTGCTTCCCAATATAAGAAGTCAGCATTCGTACCGGCTGGGCAGAGTACCCAGATGATTGTGGGAGCCACGCCGGAGAATGATTATCAGATGATGTCGGTTACCCAGGCATTGTACCAGAACTTTGGACTGAAGCGGGTGTTCTATTCTGCCTATATTCCTGTGAATGAGGACAGCTGTCTGCCAAGCCTTCCAGGAGGCCCGCCCCTTCTCAGGGAACACAGGCTGTATCAGGCGGACTGGCTTCTGCGTTTTTACGGCTTCAGGGCTGAGGAACTGCTGTCGGAGGACAGGCCGAATTTCAACGTATTTCTGGATCCTAAGTGTGACTGGGCCCTGCGCCATCTGGAAGGCTTTCCGGTGGAAGTGAACCTGGCACCTTATGATGAACTTCTCAGGGTACCGGGGATGGGGGTCAAGTCAGCTTCCAGGATTGTTGCTGCCAGAAGAAGCGGAAGACTTGGGTTTGAGGATTTGAAGAAGATGGGTGTGGTCTTGAAGAGGGCCAGATATTTCATTACCTGTTCCGGGCGCATGATGGAGGGGGCAAGGCTGGACCAGGATTATATTACCAATTGCCTTGTGGGCGATGAGCAGCGGGCCAGATGGGATATAGAACACAGGGACAGTTTCAGGCAGCTTTCCCTGTTTGACGATATGCATATGGAGATGCCTGTAACCAGAGATGACCACTATGCCGCGGCAGCCGGGCATTTTTAGGATAAGGGAGGGATAGGGAATGACCATATATTTATGCGTGCCGGATTTTGAGGGAATCCTTTGCGGCATATATGATGCATGGATGAGCCGGAAAGGCCACGACAATGTACGCCTGGAGTTAAAGGGGACGTACCATGAGCTGGAACTGTTCAGCGAGTATGTGGAGCCGGAATCCACCCATGAGAAGGCCCATAAGGTAATTAAGTCTGTGTGCAGTAAGCTTTCCCAGGAAGTATATAAGAAGATATATGTTGCATCCTTAAGCCAGGATACGGAGAGGGCGGACAAGATATACCGTTTCCTTGTACAGGCATTCGGCATTGGACCGGGGATACTGGACCAGCTTCAGATTCCTGAGAACTGTGATATATTTGAACTGTGCCGCAATGTTTATAATGAGAACCATCTTCTGGTGGAATTCCTGCGGTTTTCCCAGGCAGCGGGCGGTGTGCTGGTGTCAAGGATTGGACCGAAAAATGATGTGATGACCCTTCTTGCGCCTCATTTTGCAGACCGGCTGCCGGAAGAAAATTGGATTATTTATGACGTGAACCGGGAGAAGGCAGCTGTCCACCCCAAGGGAAAACCGTGGATTCTGGTTAATCATCCATTGGAACAGCCGGATGGGGACAATATATGGCAGCTGTGCCTGGAGCAGGAAACGGATGAGCGGGAATACGAGGATTTGTGGATTTCCTTTTTCCATACCATTGCAATTAAAGAAAGGACAAATCCAATCTGCCAGAGAAACCACCTGCCCCTGCGTTACAGGGCCTATATGACAGAGTTCCAAAGAGAACGTTAAAATGAATCCAATTATGCCCCTTGTCTTTTTGTTGTTCTTTTAGTATAGTAATACTATCTGTATTTCATTGGAACAGGTATCTTCCTGTTCTGTCAAGAAGTCATCCGGCGGGTATTTACGCCACATTCCAAACTGTTTGTATGTAAGTATGTAAGACCAATCAAAGAGAAGGGGGCATATGGATGTTTACACAAATCAACAGCGGAGGCATACGGGCTGTCCGGGGCTATGTTGTCTCCGTGGAAGCGGACGTTTCCAACGGTCTGCCGGGATTTTCCATTTCAGGCCAGCTGGCTTCCGAGGTAAGGGAATCCCAGGAAAGGGTGCGCACGGCGCTGCGCAATTCCGGGTTCCGGTTTCAGGCAAAGAAAATAACGGTTAACCTGTCACCGGCAGGCATACACAAAGGAGGGACTGCTTATGACCTGCCCATAGCAATTGCAGTACTGGGCGCTTTTGAACAGGCTGACACCCGGGAACTTAAGGACAGCCTGGTCATCGGGGAACTGGGATTGGACGGCTGCGTGAAACCTATAAGCGGCGTACTGCCTCTGGTGGATGCAGCCAGGGAATATGGGCTGAAACGCTGCTTCCTGCCCGCGGCTAATGTCAGGGAAGGAATGATGATTGAGGGCATGTCAATCATCGGGGTGGAATCATTGGGCCAGATGGCCGCCATGCTCAGACAGCCGTCATCCATAGGGCAATGCACACCATCGATGGAAGAAGGAGTATTGGAAGAGACTTATGATGTGGATTTCAGGGATATACGAGGCCAGCTGGTACTGAGGCGGGCCGCTGAAATTGCCGCCGCCGGTATGCATGGGCTTCTTATGAACGGAAGCGCCGGAACCGGTAAGACCATGGTTGCCAAAAGACTTCCCACCATCATGCCCTCCCTGACCAGGGAGGAAGATATCGAGATATCAAAGATATATAGTATCTGCGGCCTTCTTCCTCCTGACCGGCCGCTTTTATCCCGCCGTCCTTTCAGGAGTCCCCATCATACCATCACACCGCTGGCGTTGACTGGCGGCGGAGCCCAGGCGCGTCCAGGGGAGCTTTCCCTTGCATCCGGCGGAATCCTGTTCCTGGATGAACTTCCGCATTTCAGCAGGGGTGCAATTGATATTCTGAGACAGCCCCTGGAAGAACATAAGGTTACGGTTACCAGGGTCCATGGCAGTTATGAGTTCCCGGCCGACTTTATGCTGGTGGCTGCTACTAATCCGTGTCCATGCGGTTTTTACCCCGACAGGTCAAGATGCAGCTGCTCAGAACTGCAGATCCAGAGATATCTGGACCATATACCAAGGCCTGTCCTGGAGCGGTTTGATATATGTGTGGATGCCTCGCCTGTGACATATGAGGAGTTGAATGGAGCAGGAGGAACCGGGGAAGACTCCGCATCCATCAGGCGCAGGGTAGAGAGGGCCAGGAATATCCAGGCAGAGAGGTTCAGCGGCACAAGGATACGGTTTAACAGCAGGATGGGGATGAAAGAAACGCAGGAATACTGTACATTGGGTCAGGAAGAAGGTTCTTTCCTGAAAACGGTTTATGAGACAAAGCAGCTCAGCGCCAGGCGGTACCACAAGATATTAAAGGTAGCAAGGACCATAGCGGACCTGGATGGATGCGGTTTGATCAGCAGGAAACATTTATCAGAAGCATTGGGCTATGGAATGCTGGAGGAACGGTTATGGGGATAGCACAGCGATGGGATGGGATGGAGTATACCGCAGCCAGGACAGAGAGGGAAAGGGAGTTCCTTTACTGGCTGAACAGGTGCCCTGGTTTTGGCGCGGTTACGGTACAAAAGATATGGAAGCAGGCAGAAAGCTTTGAGTCCGTATATTATATAGAAGGAATGGAATTATACCGTATGGGAATCCTTTACAGTGCAAAACAATGCCCGGAATTTGATGCCTGGAAGAAACAGCTGGAGCCAATGCGGCAAGAGTATCATACTCTTGGTGAAAAGGGAATCCGGTATATTACACCCCTGGACACGGAATATCCGGAGCGGCTCCGGCATATCTATGACTATCCCATGGGACTCTATGTAAAAGGGGAACTGCCCGGGGACGGATATCCGTCGGCCGCTGTCATAGGAGCAAGGAACTGTACGTCATATGGAAAGCAATCCGCCGAATACATGGGCAGGGAACTGGCCGCACAAGGCGTACAGATTATCAGCGGGCTGGCACTGGGGATAGACGGGGCTGGCCACGAAGGCGCTGTAAAAGGCAGGGGAAAGACATTTGCAGTATTGGGCTGCGGCGTCAATATCTGTTATCCAAGAACCAATTACAGATTATTTGAGCTGATACTGGAAAATGGAGGTATCCTGTCTGAATACCCACCGGATGAAGAACCGCGGGCGCGTAATTTTCCTGCAAGGAACCGGATCATTAGCGGATTGTCGGACGTCATCCTTGTGATGGAAGCCAGGCAGAAGAGCGGTTCACTGATAACAGCCCAGCTGGGGCTGGAGCAGGGAAAAGAGATATTTGCCCTTCCGGGACGGATAACCGATGCCCTGAGCGAAGGCTGCAATTATCTGATAAGGGCCGGTGCAGGGATACTCACATCACCAGTTGATGTGCTGGAATCTATGGGCATTTTTTACGAAAAACCAATGTTTTCTTACGAAAAAGCAGATAAGGGACTTGCCAAGTTTGAAAAAATGGTGTATAGTTGCCTAGATTCCGAACCCAGACACCTGGAACAGATTGCCATGCAGACAGGGATTCCTGTAAGCCAGTGCATGAGCACGCTTTGTGAACTGGAACTGGGTGGATTTGCACTGCGGACCAACGGTCAGTGTTATATCCGGCGGATGACACAACCATAAGCATTATTACGTATTTATCAATATATGAAGAGGGAATAAGGAGTTTTACAATGGCAAATTATCTGGTAATTGTGGAGTCACCAGCAAAAGTAAAGACCATCAAGAAGTTTCTGGGCAATAACTATGAGGTGGATGCCTCCGGAGGCCACGTAAGGGACCTTCCCAAAAGCCAGCTTGGATTTGATGCGGAACATGACTATGAACCCAAGTATATCACCATCAGGGGAAAAGGGGATGTGCTTGCCAAGCTGCGCAAGGAAGTGAAAAAGGCTGATAAGATTTATCTGGCCACTGACCCTGACCGTGAAGGAGAGGCCATTTCCTGGCATCTCATGAAAGCGCTGAAGCTGGATGAGCAGAAGGGAAAAGATGTTTACCGTATCAGTTTTAACGAAATCACCAAGAATGCGGTGAAGGCTTCCTTTAAAACCCCCAGAACCCTGGATATGAACCTGGTGAACGCACAGCAGACCAGAAGGATGCTGGACCGCATGGTTGGTTACAGAATCAGTCCCCTGCTTTGGGCAAAGGTAAAAAGAGGCTTAAGTGCGGGACGCGTACAGTCTGTTGCCCTCAGGATGATTTGTGACCGGGAAGATGAGATTAACGCATTCATCCCGGAGGAGTACTGGAACCTGGAGGCCGACCTTCTGATGAAGGGAAGCAAGAAGCCTCTGGCAGCCAAGTATTATGGTTCTAGGGATACAAAAGGAGGAAAGGCCACTATCCGCAATAAGGAGGAGCTGGACCATATCCTGAAAGAACTGGAAGGCTGCACCTATCAGGTAGAGGAAGTGAAAAAGGGAGAGCGTATCAAGAAGGCACCAATCCCCTTCACAACCAGTACCCTGCAGCAGGAAGCATCCAAGGCGCTGAACTTTTCCACACAGAAGACCATGCGTCTTGCCCAGCAGCTTTATGAAGGCGTTGAGGTAAAGGGACATGGGACACTGGGTCTTATCACATACCTGCGAACGGATTCCACCCGTATTGCGGATGAGGCAGATGCGGCCGCAAGGGAATTTGTCAAGGGACATTATGGGGCGGACTACGTGGCCCAGGGTAACCAGGTGAAGAAGGAAAATGGTAAGATACAGGATGCCCATGAGGCAATCCGTCCAACTGACATTACGTTGACACCTACCATTGTTAAGGAATCCCTTCAGCGTGACCTGTTCCGCCTGTACCAGTTGATTTGGAAACGTTTCACCGCAAGCAGGATGGCTTCTGCTGTATATGAGACCACTTCCGTGAAAATTGAGGCAGGCAGCCACATATTCACAACATCTGCTTCCAGACTGACTTTTGAAGGATTCATGTCAGTGTATGTGGAAGCTGACGATGAAGAGGAAAAGAACCAGGTCCTTGGGAACCTGGAAAAAGGAATCATGCTTAAGCTGGAAGAACTTAAGCCAAGCCAGCATTTTACCCAGCCCCCTGCCCACTATACGGAGGCTTCCCTGGTAAAGGCACTGGAAGAGCAGGGAATCGGCCGTCCAAGTACGTACGCCCCGACCATCACCACCATCATTGCCAGGCGGTATGTTGTAAAAGAAAGCAAAAACCTTTATGTCACGGAACTTGGTGATGTGGTGAACCGCATCATGAAACGTTCCTTCCCAAGCATTGTGGATCCGAATTTCACGGCCAATATGGAATCCCTGTTAGACAAGGTGGCAGACGGGACCGTTGCATGGAAAACAGTGGTCAGCAATTTTTATCCGGACCTGGATGAGGCTGTCAAGATTGCAGAACAGGAACTGGAATCCGTCAAGATTGCAGATGAGGTGTCGGATGAGGTCTGCGACCTCTGCGGCCGCCAGATGGTCATAAAGTATGGCCCCCATGGAAAGTTCCTTGCCTGCCCCGGTTTCCCGGACTGTAAGAATACAAAGCCCTATTTCGAGAAGATTGGGGTACCCTGTCCCAAGTGCGGTAAGGAAGTGGTCCTTAAGAAGACCAAGAAGGGCCGCCTGTATTATGGATGTGAGGATAATCCGGAATGTGATTTCATGTCCTGGCAAAAGCCGTCCACCCAGAAGTGTCCCAACTGTGGTGCCTACATGGTGGAAAAGGGAAATAAACTGCTCTGTTCCAGCGAGACCTGCGGATACCGCACGGATAAGAAGAATCAGCCGGATAGCACGGATAAATAGAAAAAATTGTAAAACAGAACCGAAAATTATTAAAATCTTAAAATAATCGAAAACTTCAAAAAACTCTTGTTATTGCTTAAAAATTGTGTTAAAATTCAATTATTAGTAGAGTATTTTGGGGCGTTATACAAATTGGATAAGGAGGTTTTCGATTATGAGTGTTCAATTGTTGGACAAAACCAGAAAAATCAACAAGCTATTGCATAACAACAATTCTCATAAAGTGGTATTTAACGATATATGTAAGGTTTTAAGTGAGATATTGTTATCCAATATACTTGTTATCAGTAAGAAGGGAAAGGTTCTGGGTGTAAGTATCAACTCCGATGTGGATGAGATAGAGGAACTGATAGAAGACCAGGTTGGAGGGTACGTGGATAAGATGCTGAATGAACGCCTCCTCAGCGTGTTATCGACAAAGGAGAATGTGAATCTGGCTACCCTGGGCTTTGCAGAAGAGAATGTAAGGAAGTATCAGGCCATCATCACCCCTATTGATATTGCAGGAGAACGCCTGGGCACCCTGTTTATTTACAAGTCAGACTCCCAGTATGATATTGATGATATCATCTTAAGCGAATACGGAACCACGGTTGTGGGGCTGGAGATGATGCGATCCGTGAATGAAGAGAATGCGGAAGAGACAAGGAAGGTGCAGATTGTTAAATCAGCCATCAGTACCCTGTCATTCTCTGAACTGGAAGCAATCATCCATATTTTTGAGGAACTGGATGGAAACGAGGGTATCCTGGTAGCCAGCAAGATTGCTGACCGGGTGGGAATCACCCGTTCCGTCATTGTGAATGCCCTTCGCAAGTTCGAAAGTGCCGGTGTGATTGAGTCACGTTCTTCCGGAATGAAGGGAACATATATCAAGGTTCTGAATGATGTGGTATTTGACGAATTGAAGGCAATTAAGGCCTCCAACACAAATCTGAAATAACACCCCCATGATACAGTAATGTCAGGTCAGACCACATTATATAACATAAAAAGCCAAAACAGAACGGCAGTTTGCAAAAAACACGTAAAAGTGCTTGCAAGCTGCTGTTTTTTGTGATATATTGGTAAGGCTGACAAAAAACACGTCTGTGGATTCTACGGGACGGTGCCTTGAAGTATATTGGAAACCATCATTTAACTGGGAATCAATATCCGGACAGGTCTTCCGGGAAACATGAGAAGCGGACGGAAGTGCCTGAACTTACGTGAAACGTAGCAGGCTAAAACCAAATGGAGGTAAAGAACATGAGCGTTATTTCAATGAAGCAGTTACTGGAAGCTGGTGTACATTTCGGTCACCAGACAAGAAGATGGAACCCTAAGATGGCTCCATACATCTATACCGAGAGAAACGGTATCTACATCATCGACTTACAGAAGTCCGTGGGCAAAGTAGACGAGGCTTACAAGGCAGTATCCGATATCGCTGCTGAGGGAGGCACCATCCTGTTTGTTGGTACCAAGAAGCAGGCCCAGGAAGCAATCAAGGCTGAGGCTGAGCGTTGCGGTATGTACTATGTTAATGAGAGATGGCTGGGCGGCATGCTGACCAACTTCAAGACCATCCAGAGCCGTATTGCAAGACTGAAACAGATTGAGACCATGTCAGAGGACGGAACCTTTGATGTCCTTCCGAAGAAGGAAGTCATTGAGTTAAGAAAAGAGTGGGATAAGTTAGAGAGAAACCTTGGCGGAATCAAGGATATGAAGAAACTGCCAGATGCTATCTTCGTTGTAGATCCTAAGAAAGAGCATATCTGCGTACAGGAAGCACACACCCTGGGTATTCCGTTAATCGGTATCGTTGATACCAACTGTGATCCGGAAGAACTGGATTACGTCATCCCTGGCAATGATGATGCCATCAGGGCTGTTAAGCTGATTGTTTCCAAGATGGCTGACGCTGTAATCGAGGCGAAGCAGGGCGAAGTTTTAGAAGGTGCAATGGAGATTGAGATTTCTGCAGAGGCATTTGAGGCAGCAGAAGCTTAATTAAAAAACTAAAACTTATAATTGGAGGAAAATGAAATGGCAGCAGTAACCGCAGCAATGGTAAAAGATTTAAGGGAAATGACCGGTGCCGGAATGATGGACTGCAAGAAGGCACTTGCAGCTACTGACGGCGATATGGATAAGGCCGTTGAGTTCCTGAGGGAAAAAGGACTTGCCGGAGCAGCTAAGAAGGCTGGTCGTATTGCGGCTGAAGGTATCGTGGCTACCGCATTAACCGATGACCATAAGAAAGCAGTTGTAGTTGAAGTTAACGCTGAGACTGATTTCGTTGCTAAGAATGAGAAGTTCCAGACCTATGTTGCTGATGTGGCAGCACAGGCACTTGTTACAAGCGCTAAGGACCTGGATGCGTTCCTGGAAGAGAAGTGGGCTAAGGATGAGACACTGACTGTGAAGGAAGCCCTGGCATCCCAGATTGCAATTATCGGCGAGAACATGAACATCCGCCGCTTTGAGCAGGTTGAAGAGGCAAATGGTTTTGTTGCTTCCTACATCCATGCAGGCGGTAAGATTGGTGTTCTGATTGATGTTGAGACAGACGTTATCAATGACGAAATCAAAGATATGTCTAAGAACGTAGCTATGCAGGCAGCTGCATTAAAGCCAATGTTCACCAGCAGGGATGAAGTTAGCGATGAATATATTGCAAAAGAGACTGATATCCTTACAGCAGCAGCTAAGAACGAGAAGCCGGATGCCAATGACAAGATTATCGAAGGCATGGTTAAGGGCCGTATCAACAAAGAGCTGAAAGAGACCTGTCTGCTGGATCAGGTTTATGTTAAGGCAGAAGACGGCAAGCAGAGCGTATCCCAGTATGTTGCTTCTGTAGCTAAGGCTAACAGCGCTAACATCAAGGTTAAGAAGTTCATCCGTTTCGAGACCGGAGAAGGCCTGGAGAAAAAGAATGAGGACTTTGCAGCAGAAGTAGCGAAGCAGATGGGGATGTAATTGATTGTCATCCTGCCACCTAAAATAGGCACTTTCTGCCACAAAATGGACCGTTTTTGAGGCAAAAAAAGGATAAAATAAGGACCTAAGGTATGTAAAACCATACTTTGGGTCCTTTTTTCGTGTGCAAAACCACCCCCGGGGCCCCTGTTTCCGGCACCCACCGGGCCATGGGCCGTCAAGCCTGGCACCGGGTCATATGCCGTTTAAAATGGGGAGAAAAAGAGGGAGGCAAAGGCCGCAAACCCGCATAAACAAAGGCTTTCTGGCAGTTACAGGACTGCCTGGGGCCGGAGGCGGGGGAGGGAAAAAGGAACCAAAGAAAGAGGGAATATGTTGGATATGAGGCAGGGGCCCTGGGCCGGGAGATGGGCAGCAGGGGGCCGGGAGGCTGAAATTCTGTCATATATGTCCATTTTGTGGCAGAAAGTGCCTGTTTTACTTGGCAGAACAACATAGACCCTCTAATTAAATAGAATTAATCCGAGTTTTTGTAGTTGGAAATAGAATTAATCCGAGTTTTTGTATGGAAAAAGGGCCTTTTTGACAAAAACTCGGATTAATAGGTACAGAAACTCGGATTAAATCGACAAAAACTCGGATTAATTACAGAAACTCGGATTAATTCATGCAAAAACTCGGATTAATTCCGGAAAGGAGGAATTCAAGGATGGACAGACGGCAAATTAATGCGCTTACGGATATCGACATCCCTTCCCTTAGGCTGGAGGATATCCGGTTCCTGTTCGGGACCGGGATGGGAATGACCAAAGGCAGAGGAAGGGACAAGGAAAAATTTTTCCGTAAGGGGGTGCAGACAGAAATCGGTGATATCAGGGAGGACGTCTGGTATCAGCTGGCGGAGCAGGTGATTGGGCTGCATGGTGAGACCTGGTTGCTTGAGGCATTGGAGACGTGGTACCGGGAGATGAAGCATTACCCAAGGCATGGTTTTGATGTGCACAAGATGGCCCTGGAACTGCACAGCAACCGGATATTTGACAGCGAGGGCTGGATTGATTATCTCCGCTTCAACAGGCGCTTCCGGCCGGAGGTTCTGGAGGGGAGACGGTTCCCCAAAGTCAGGGTGGATTGCTGTCAGAAGGAGATATGCGAGGTGACAGAGGAGATGATTCAGAGGGGGAGCGCCCCTTGCCCGAGGTGCGGCGCCTTCCGCAGCTATGAGGTCATTGAATGGCCAGGACAGGAGTAGGAGAGGACAAATGGATAAGACGGAGTCAAAATGTAGGGATATACAGTTTTACAGTGAGAAGAACAAGAAGTTGATGTCGGTACATACCCGTGAAGAAAAAATATATGCTGATATCCTGGAAAACAGTCCTAATGTGGCGGGTTATCAATGCCTCCAGCCATTGGACCCAGCACTCTTAGGGGAAATCTCCAGGCTGGAAATACGTCCGGATTACTTTGAGGCAGCCTGGGCATCTGACTTTAGGATAGAAAATGCAGATGGCAGCATTAGTATAAGGGAAGTGGTTCCAGCGGAACATCTGACCAGAAGGGCATCCGTTGAGAAGCTGGAGCTTTCAAGGCGGTACTGGAAACGTCTTGATGCAGATGATTGGAAGGTCGTGATAATGGCCAGGGGAGGGGATGACCATGTTCTATAGGATAAACGGGGAGGTATTCAGACGGCTGCTTGTCTTGGACCATGGGGCCTGGGTCATTTCCTATGATGAACCGGGGCCACCGCGTTACATTGAAAACAGCCTCCTGGAGTCCTGTGAGAAAGCGGATATGCCGGAGGATTACAGGATTGCCCTGGAGCAGGCAAAGTATCTGACAAGGGCCGGGATAAAGCGCCTTGCCCTGATTGAACCACTTTTGGAGGATTCCAGCTGTATTACGGACAAAAAGTTCCGGCTGGACATGGCCAAGAGGATAGCAAAAGAGAATGGGACAACGAAAAAGAGGGTGCTCCGCATATTTTATAGATATCTGGCAAGGAATGTCCTCCTTGAAAAAGGAAATACGGATAAACAGCAGGGGAAGGATGAGAGAAACTTTGCCTGGGCCATCCGGAAGTTCTACTTCAGCGCCAAACGGATGTCCCTGCGGGACACCTATGACCATATGCTGGCAAGCCGGTATATGACGCCGGAGGGGAAATTGATGGACACAGCACCCTCCTGGTACAGCTTTGAGCACTATTACTACCAGCATGGGTATAACCGCTCCATCAAATGCTCTGTATCGCGGGGCGGCCTGTCAAACTACCAGAGGAATGAGCGGCCCCTGTATGGCGCCACTATGCAGTGGAAGGACAGGATAGGGGCCTTCCAGATGGATGCGACGGAGGCGGATATCTACCTGGTGTCCCGCTTTGACCGCACGGTCGTGGTGGGGCGCCCTAACATCTACATGGCAGTGGACACGGCCACCCAGCTGATTGCCGGCATCTACATAGGGCTTGATGCCGGGGAGACCGCAGTCATGGCCTGCCTGGCAAACGCTGCCTCCGACAAGGTGCAGTATTGCAGGCGCTTTGGGATTGAAATAACCCCGGAGCAGTGGCCCAATACGGGGCTGCCCGGGGAAATCATAACAGACCAGGGGAAGGAGTTCCTCACCTCAAGGGTGGGGGAGCTGTGTACCATATACGGCATGGAGCGGGAGGCCCTGCCGCCGTTCCGGTCGGACGAGAAGGGGCTAGTGGAAAAGACGTTCGATGTGCTGCAGCAGAAGTACAAGCCCCTCCTGCGCGGCAAGGGGGTCATTGAGGGGGATGCCCAGGAGCGCTGGGCTACGGACTACCGGTCGCAGGCCCTTCTGAACCTGACGGAGTTTACCAGGGTCATCCTGCACTGTGTCATCTATATCAATTCGCGTAGGATACTGAAGAATTTCATACCTACGCCGGAGATGTGCGCAGACCGGGTGGAGCCGATACCCGCCGCCCTTTGGCAGTGGCATGAGAGGCAGGGGGCTCTACGTAGGAGGGTAGGTTTGCATTGGTGGAGGAAAGGAAGGAGTATATCAGTGCAAAGAGGACTGCCAGCACAACACAGAGTGCCATCCAGTTTTTTGGGTTTCGTATAAGATTACGCATAAAAAATCACCGCCTTTCATCCAGTATGTCAGGATGAGGGCGGTGAACCATTTGGAATTATAAAAGATTGCCGCAATACGGCAAC
>OLOS01000359.1_pt1 | contig 51087 bp, 49 predicted proteins | sample 1672631 | NCBI WGS metagenome assembly OLOS01 (sample SAMEA3136707, study PRJEB25190) | human gut metagenome | biome: human gut; feature: human-associated habitat; material: faeces | place: Austria | collected 2013 | reverse complement strand
TCTCTTGGGGGATCTAAAGGGGGCCATTCTCTCACGTGAGAGAATGGCCCCCTTTGTCCGCACCCTGCGGGTACGCAGGGAATAGGAAAACGGCGCTTGCGCCGCATTGCAAAATGCGTGTTGACAAAATATGACGTTATCCATATAATGTCATAAGTTGAAAAAAGGAGGACGTCTGCTATGCTGCTGAAAAAACGCAACAAATGTCATTTCGCTTCCCTTTTTGCTTTTCATATTTAGTATATGGACCATCTGTCGATTCCTCGACAGGTGGTCTTTTTTTAGGAGGAGAGAGCGATGATCGAAAATTGGAAGGACGTTCAGATCGTGCCGGAGTTCTGCGATCAGGGCGTGGACTGCTACCGTTTGGAGGGAGGGCACTTCCTCAACGAGTATTACATTGTCTCGGAGGCCGAGACGCGAAAGCTGATGAACCATCCGGAGGTGGTGGGCTACGAGGTGTACGCCTCGCTCGTGACGGCGACCTCGCAGATGATGTACTACCTGAAGGAGAAAAAGAAGATCACGTCGGCGAATATCCTCTCGATCCTGCGGGGAGCCTTGAACTACCCGCTGGAGGAGAGCTGCTACAAAGAGCACATCCGCGTCCACGACATCAGCTTTATGTCGAGCGAGCGCGTTTTTGAAAACGGCGAGATGACGGGCCTTGAGATCAAATACTGCAAGCTTGCCACCGTGCCGAACAGCACGCTGCTGATCGGCGACATCATCGCCTCCGGCGAGACGCTTGTGAACTGCCTGCGCTATGTGATCGACTATTACCGCAAGCAGGGGACCAAGCTGCGCAATATCGTCCTCTTCACGATCGGCGGCACGCAGGGCGTTGAGATCCTGGAAAAGCTGACGCAGGAGATCCGTGTGTACTGGCCGGGCTTTGAGGGATTTGTCACGGTGTATTACGAGGGCATTTTCAGCTGCTATGAAGAGGGAAACAAGGGCGTTTCCGGCATCAACCGCGCGCTGATCGACTTCTACTGGAAAGGCGGCATCATTGCCCCTGCCTTCCGTCGCGAGACGCTCTCGATGCAGAATCCCCTTTTTGAAAAGTGCACGATCTACGACGGCGGCGCCCGCCGCTACGAGATCCACGAGCATATTGAAGAGGTGCTCGAATTCTGGAACGGCATCTTAGAGCGCGCCGACAGCATCGACAAGCAAGCGCTGCTCGAGGAAAAGCTCGGGCATCCGCTGCCGATCTCCTATGAGGACTGGCTGAAGGACTGTCACTATGAAAAACTGGACAAAAAGACGACGCGCTGGCTCTATCAGCAGGAGCGCGGCTTTGTGGAGGGCATGCGCGATGTTTCGCTGAAGGAGATCGCGCGCCAGCGGATCGACGAGTTCACCACGACCCTGAGAAAGTATATCCTTTAAAAAATTTATAGATCAGAGAGGACAGAACGCATGAAGAATGAAAAGACGGTAGTGGATATTGACTACGCAGAGGCGATCGTGCCGAAAAGCGCTCGACGCGGCATCGTGACCATGTTTATGATCATGCTGGGCTTCACCTTTTTCTCCGCGAGCATGTGGGTGGGCCAGCAGTTGGCGGACGGCCTGGATTTTCAGGGCTTCGTCGTGTCGATGATCGTCGGCGGCGTGATCTTGAGCCTGTACACGGGACTTTTGGGCTACGTGGGCGCAGAGACGGGCATGAGCCTCGACCTTTTGGCCCGCAAGGCGTTTGGCGTCAAGGGTTCGTATCTGCCCTCGGCCATGATCTCGTTCACGCAGATCGGCTGGTTCGGCGTGGGCATCGCCATGTTTGCCATCCCGGTCGCGAATGAGCTGCTGGGCGGCAGCAAGACGGCGGAGTGGGCGCTGGTGATCGTTGCCGGTATCTGCATGACGGCCTCGGCCTACTTCGGCATCAAGTCGCTCACGATCGTCAGCTATATCGCCGTCCCGATGGTGGCGGTGCTGGGTACGGTCGCGATGGTGCTCGCCGTCATGCGCGGCGACGGCACGATCGTCGATCAGTTTGCCAAGTCCAGCGGCACGCTGACGGTGATCGGCGGCGCGGGACTGGTCGTTGGCTCGTTCGTCTCCGGCGGCACGGCGACGCCGAACTTCTCCCGCTTTGCCAAAAGCGGCAAGGTGGGCGCCATCACAACGGTGATCGCGTTCTTCATCGGCAACTCTCTGATGTTCTTCTTCGGCGGTGTCTCGTCGGTCTATGTGGGCGGCAACGACATCTTCGAGGTGATGATCAACCTTGGCCTGTTCTACCTCGCCATCCTGGTCCTCGGCCTGAACATCTGGACGACGAACGACAACGCGCTCTATTCCGCGGGCCTCGGCCTTGCCAACATCTTCGGCCAGAAAAAGAAGCCCATGGTGCTTGTCTCCGGCATCATCGGCACGGTGCTCGCCGTCTGGCTGTACTGGAACTTCTGCGGCTGGCTGAACATCCTGAACTGCACGCTGCCGCCAGTGGGTATCATTCTGGTGCTCGGCTACTTCCTGAACAAGGAGAAATATCAGGACGTGGAGGTCAGCGAGACGGTCAACTGGTTCGCGGTGATCGGCGTGGTGCTCGGCGCGGTGGTAGCGAATCTGGTGCATTGGGGCATCGCCTCGATCAATGGCATGGTGGTCGCCGCGGTGTGCTACCTGATCGGCCGCGCGGTGGAGAAGAAGTAAAAAGGTGTAACTTCCGCCAAGAAAATTGCAGAACAAAAGCCCATCAGCTCGTCGAGCTGATGGGCTTTTTCCTTTGCATGAAGTGCAGAAGATCACTTCGTGCTCGCCGCGTAGAGCATGATCACCGTCAGCACGATATAGACCGCGCAGGCCGCGGCGATCACGGCGCAGAGCGCAATGCAGGCGACGCGAAGCGTTCTCTTTTGCCGGAGCTTTCGCGCCGATAGCACGACGCCCGCGATGGACAGAAAAAACAGCAGTGCTGCGACCCAAAGCTGCATACGACCGCTCCTTTCTTCACTCCGCCGCAGGGCGGAAGACGTCGATCATGTCGGTGCACCACTTGAGCTCGCGGGTGAAGCGGCGGCGCAGCGCGTCGGGCGGCTCCTTGCCCTTGCCGACATCGAAAAAGCCGCGGCCGCTGTGTACGGCGATGTATAGCGTCCCATCGGCGTGCAGGCTGACGGAAAAATCGCCGAAGGCGGTGTTGGTGAGCGCAAGAATGCGCTCCATGCGGCTGGGACTCAAAAAGCGCAGCGCCCAGTCGGCATCATCGCAGCTCAGGTTGAAGTGCTTGTTGAAGTCCTCGTAATCCGTCTTGATGGTTTTTGCGCGGAAGAGCTTGTCGAGCTTGCCGCGCGGCCAGAACATGAGGTCTGCGGGGTACGTTTTGCCAAGCTCGCAGGCCATCCACTGACCTTTGTAGACCACGCGCTCGGCGGACTCCATCATGTCGTTGTTCTCGTTGCGGTATTCGTCCACATCCGTCAGCGTGACGGTGCAGAGCTCGGACGTAAGGCCGCGGTAGGTGAAGTCGATGCGGCCGCTGGCGCTGTCGTAGACGTATGACGGCAGCGGAATGTTTGAACCCTTGATATCCACAAGGTTTTGCTTTCCGATGGGCTGCACGTCTTCAAAATTCGCGTTCATGATCTCCGGCACGAGGGATTCAAAGACTGCTTTTCCGGCGGCCTTCTGGTGCTTGTTCAGAACGCCCTGCCCCAGCAGCGCGACGACGATGCCGATGACCGTCAGCGCCGTGACCGAGGTGAAAATACCGATCGCCGTCGCGGCGCAGCCAATCACCGTGAGGAGCTTGCCGCGGCCACCGCCGCGCTTGCCGTTTTGCAGCTCGCGCGCGAGCTGTTCGTCTGTCATTGTTTGATTTTTTTCCATTGTGTCACCCTTTCTCATTCCTGCGGGGACAAAAGCTCGCTGCTGTCAAGCAGCACATCGAGCAGCCCCTCCATTTCGTGCAGCGACCTCACATAGCTGCGGCGCACGGCGTCAAGGTCGCGCAGGTCTACATTACTGGCAACGGCGGCAAAGCCATAGTCTGTTTCCACCGCCAGCGAGAGCACCCGGCCTTCCCAGCGGAAGCCCAAAAGCTGTCCTTCGACGCGCTGCCTGAACTCGTTCATCAGCTCCATAAACTGCGGGGCAAGAAGGGAGAGGGCATCCTGCTCCGGCTCTGCTGTGACGCAGAAGCATCGGTCAAACAGCGCATCGCCCGTCGCTGCGCCGCGCGGACTGTCCTCCGTCCTTGCGTTGACGAGGACGGGGGAGGGGGCGGGCGTCCGCGTTTCGCAGCGCAGCACGAGGCCTTTGAAGACCATCTCGTGGCAGGTCTCATAGCCTTCGTGACCGCACCCTCGCTCATACACATGGTCCAGCCGCACGTTGGCGGCGGAAAAATGCACGCCGCGATAATCGCCCTCATGGAAATTCTCAACCGTACATTCCTCCCACTGACCGTCCAGCAGGTGGAACGTCCGGAGAAACGGCTCGTCAACGCACATTTCCGGTGTGTGCATATCCGGGCCGAAGGCCTTTTCCCATTCCGCACGGAAAAAGTCTCCAAACTGCTCCTGTATCAGGGCCTGGAGCTTCTTTTGCGCGCTGCCGCCCAAAAAGACCGCGCAGCAGACGCCGCCGAAGAACAGCACCCCCGTCAGGATGGCCTTGAGCGCGGTGTCCTGCACGGCAAAGTACGAGACCGTGCCGCTCAACGCGCCAAAAAGGCCCACCAGGATCCAGATGCGCGACATTTTCTGATAGTGCCCGAGCTTTTTCGAAAGCTCGGCGTCGCTGAGTTTTCCTCTTCCTGTCATTTCACATCCATCCTTTATCATGGCGTTTTCAAATATCCCAGTTGTCCATCCAGTTTTCACCCCAGTCGTCGGCGGGGTCATACGGCTCTTCGGGGATCCAGCCCGCGGGATAGACGAGGCCGTCTTCATAGTGGTAGGCAAGGCCGTCGTCGCCGATGGTATAATCGTTGCCCAGAAGGTAACGGTTCACACCGTCGTAGTACCAGATATAGAAGGTGGAGTATTCGTCTTCGTAAAACTCCGCGTTTTCCATGTCCGTGTAGGTGTAGAAGTCGGCGTTGCGGTAGAAGACACCGTCAAAGTGCTGATCGTCCCCGTAGCGGCCAAAGCGTTCGGCGGAGAGGGTGAAGCTATTGCCGTCGTCGCTGGGGCAGAGGTAGGCGCGCGTTCCGTTGTCGTAGAGGTAGAGGCCCATGCCCTCGCCCTCGTCGTTCATCGTGCCGCTCATGGAATAGTCCGGTGAGCAGGCGATGTACTGCATGAGGGACGAGTCGATAACGATGGTCTCGCCCAGGGCGTTCTGCCACATACCGTCCCAGTTGCTTTTATCCCACTCGACGATCTCCGCCTCGTCGTCGCGGAGGAAGGTGTGGCGGTGGATGGTGAGCCCGCTGCCCTCGCCGTTCTGGTTCGGTAGCAGCACGCCGTCGTCGCGCAGGAGAAAATTGTAGAGAAAGCCGTTGAAAAAGATCATCGGCCGGCCGCTCGCCTCGGACAATTCAAATTCTCCGCGCCCGCCGAGACCCCAGCCGGTGCGGTAGGCATAGAAGCCCTCCTCACTGTCAAAGTACAGCCTCGAGGTGCCGTCGATGCTCCACATCCCGTCGAGAAATTCCATGTTCATGACGGTCTCATAGCCGCTTTGTGGATCATCAGAGCTGCTGTCGCCGCAGGCGGTCAGGCTCAGCAGGAGCAGCAGCGCGAGCACGAGCGGAAGAAGATACGTTCGGTGCGTCATGCTGTTCACCGCCTTTTTAGTAGCAAATGCTGAAAAACAGCGTGTTGTAGGGGTCGACAAGGTCAATGTCCATGATGCTCGCCTCGGGCGCGATGCTATCGAGCTGCATCCGTCTGGCGCAGTCCTTATAGTTGTCGAGCTGTGGCATGGCGGCGAAGACCAGCCCGTCGTAATCGTCGGGAAGGTAGACCATGTAGCTCTTGGTCAGCACCATCGCCCAATCGCTGACGTTGTACTGCCAGTCGGTCGAGTAGGCGAATTCGATGAGGTATTCGTTGCTGTTATAATTGACGGTATGAACATAGTAGTTGTCGCCGCGCTGGCTGTTGCCGTAGGCGGTGGCGGCGGTGAACCACATGCCGGTGTAGTAGTCGTAGAGCTCGCTGTCGGTGTTGGTGATGTACTGCTCGGTGAAGTACGGGATGGAGCTCTCGGGAATGTAGCAGATGGCGTCGAACTGAATCTCGCGGATGCCGTCGTGCGACTGGTCGCTGTGCTTGATGACCTCCCAGTAGCAGTCGTTTCTCTCATAGCCGTCGCCAAGGCCAGAGTAGCAGGCAACACCGTTTTCCAGAAGATAAGTGCCCGTGTTGACCGCAGCGTTGATCTGTAAGCCGTTGTCAGAGAAATAGGGCGTGTCGGTCAGGTCGGTCTGCACGCCGTTTTCGTGGAAGTAGGAGTAATCCGGCTCGAAGACATAGCGCTCGTCGGCATCCCAGAACCAGACCATCTGCGTCGTGCTCATGTCGGCGTGCTGGAACGTCACGACGACGTCGCTCTCGCCATCGCCGGTGATGTCGTCGAACGAAATGTCAAAGCCCGTGCCGTCGTCGTTCGCGTCCTCGACCGTCACGGGGAAGGACACGCTGTCGAAGAGCTCCTGCTCTGGCTCGTCGCGGTAGAAGGCTGCACTCTCAGGTCCTACGGTGACGAGGACCTTGACGCTGCCCTCGCCCTCGTGTGTGATGGTGCCCTCGGCGGCGACCACGCCGCTCGTGCGCCAGTCGTCGCCCGTGACGTCATCGCTGTTGTCGCCGCAGGCGGTCAGGCTCAGGCAGAGCAGAACCGCAAGCAGCACCGCAAGGAAATGATGGGAAGTTTTCATCTTCTTTTCTCCCTTCTTCACGTTTCAAAACGGCTTACTCAAGACGCTCGTAGTAGTCGTTCTCGCCGCCCCACACGATGGAATCGGTGTCAAAAAGCGTGAATTCATAGGTGACGTCCTGATACGTCGTGGAAACGGCATAGTACACGTCGTCCACATCGGTCGGGGCCGAGATAAAGCCGCCGTCGACCTCGGTCGCCTCCGCGCCGGACGCGCGCTCGTAGAGACCCCAGAGACCGCCGCTGCTGTCGATGTAGATGTAGCTGTCGGCGTCGAGATCACCGTCCAGATACCAGATGCCCGCAAGGTAAGAGAGATCGACCGAACTGTCGCTGCTGTTGTAGTCTTCGGCCTGCGCGTCGAACTCGTCGAGGCTCATTTCATAGGTGAACGAGCCGAGCGAATAGATGTTCACGCTGCTGCCGTCGGCGGAGAACTGATAGGCGACGCCGTCGTGCTCGTTGTAGGCGTAGATGCAGTCATAGTCCGCGTCGTACTGCAAATAGCCGCTGGCGGCGAGGTCGTCGTTGCTGCCGATGCGCCAGCGCGAACCGTTGGTGTCGATGATGAGATAGTCGAAGTCCGTGCCGCTGTCGGGCAGATAGTAACCTTCGAAAGCGCTGTAATCATAGCTGTCGTAGCTTTCCTTGACAAAGCCGTCGATCGTCGACGGCACAGTGGAGTCGTTGCCGTAGTCCGCGGAGTCGCCGGAGTTGTCGCTGCCGCAGGCGGCGAGGGCAAGGCAAAGGATCAGTGTCAGAGTGCAAAGGGCAAAGTGTTTACAAGCGTTTTTCATGTTGTTCTCCTCTCAATTTTCAAAAATCGGCGCTCAGTGCGCCCGTTCCGCCATGGACAGAATTTCGTCATGGCTCAGCTCCACATTGTCGAAGCGGACAAAGATGCCGTTCGTCATGGCGCTGTTCCACACCGCGGGATCGGCAAGCGGGCGGAAGCGGAGCTTGTCGAGATACGGCTTCATATCGAGCAGCAGGCGGCTGCCGGAGACAAAGTCCACCCGAAGAATGTAGTCCGGGAGCGGTGTGACGGCTGAGATGTATTTTCGGTACAAAGGCATTCCTCCCCTCCGGAAAATAAAAGATCCACCGTACAGCCATTGTACGGTGGTTCGGAAAAAGTTGGTATTAACCAAAGGTTAGATAATTTCTTAGGAATATCAATGCAAAATAGGCGTGCTGCGTCCTTGCCGTGCCTTAGCTCTTCGGCGCGGCGAGCTCGGCGAGCCGCTTGCGCTTGGTGCGCACGTCGCCTGTGATGAGAAGCTTAGAATAGATCTGATTGATGTACTGCTTCACGCTTCCCTCGGACAAAAAGAGCTGCTCGGCGATCTCGCGGTTGCTCAGGCGCTTGGCGACGAGCGCGGCGATGGCGCTTTCGCGCTCGGTGAGGCCCGCGAGGGCGGCGGGACGGGAGCCTTCCGCACACTTTTCGCCGCAGCGGCGCACAAAGTCCTCGCCAAGCGGTGTGACCGTCCGGACAAACGCGGCAAATTTCGCACCCGCGCCGCGCGTGAGCGCCGTCTTGAGATAGCGGTAATTTTCGACAAACGGCAGATAGAGCGCGTCCGGCTCCGCCGCGGCGAGGGCAGAGATCAAAAGTTCGTCTGCCGTCTCGCGCTTGCCGAGCATTTCGTAGGCCGCGGCGGTCTGAAGGCGGATGTGCAGCGCGACGAGCGCATAGTGCATCGCCTCGCACATACCGAGCAGCGCTTCGCTGTGGCCAATGACCTTGGCATATTCGCCCTGGGCGAGGTAGACCTGATTTTCGATAAGCTCCATCATCGGCTTTCCGGGCGCGAGGAAGTGGATGGAGGCGAGCTGATGCTCGCGGAAGACCGCGGGAATTTTTTCGGGCAGTCCCAGCAGCGCATAGTAATAGGCGCAGGAGCTTTGCAGAATGTTGAGCCATGCAACGTTGTGCTGCTGCAGCAGCGCCTCGCGCCGCTGCTCAAAGGACTCGCGCGGCGTGAAAGAAGTGCAGAGCGAGAGCCGCCAGGCGAGAAAGTCGCAGCACAAGGCCATGTTTTCCTGCCCGTTGCCGTCAATCTGCGCATAGGCGCGCTCGAGCATGATCTGCGCGTCGGCAAAGCAGGCGCGCATGAAGTCGGCCTCCGCGCGCATGATGGTCTCAGCGCCCTGCCCGTGGCCGTTTGTGATCTTATAGTAGTGCGGCATGCACTCGTCCATCTCTTGGAGCTCGCTTTGCAGCTCGCCAGGCGCGCGGTAAAACATCATCAGCACCGACGGCGAGCCGAACGTCCAGCCCCCGCTTTTCTGGATGCTGATGGCGGGGCGCGACATCTGCGCGCTCGCGCTGCGGTGCAGGCGGCTCATCGCGGAGATGTCGTTGTACATCAAAAAGCTCATGATGAGGTCGCACTCGCCGAGAAGGTCGCCGCGCTCACTCTCCGGCCAGTCGGGGTGTTCGGTGATCGCGGCGAGCAGCAGCTCCTTGAGCTCGAGCATCTTTGGGATCTGCCGCCAGGTGAACATGCTGCGCATCAGAACGAGGAGCGAAAGCGGGTGCTCCTTGAGCGTTTCGACCGGGCAGTGGGCGATGAAGTCGAGCACCTGCTGCGCGCCAAGCGACGTGAGCAGGATGCCCGCGTCGCGCTGGATGACGCGCAGCGCCGCGTCGTAGTTTTTGGCAAGACAGTAGAATTTGAGCGCATGCAGATATTGCCCATGCGTTTTGTACCACTCGCCATATCTATTATGGTAAACTGCCTGCCGCCGCGGCTCCATCGTGTGGAACGTGCGCTCGGCGCAGTCCTTCATCATGTGGTGGAAGCGGAACGTCACGCCGTCCGGCAGGCGATTGACAAAGGCGTTCTGCTCGGTCAACGTCTGTAAGATCGCAGCGGTGTTTTTGCTGCCGGTGACGGTTTCGGCCATCTCGACGGTGAATTCGTCCGCAAGACCCATGACGGCCAAAAATTCGCGCCGCTTTGACGGCAGCGGGTCGATCATCGCGGCGGAGAACATCGCGTAGATATCCGAGCTGCGGCTCGGCAGCTCGCCGCGCTCGTGCAGCGTGCGGAGATTTAAGTAAATGGCCGAGAACCACCCCTCGCTCGAATAGAGCAGCGATTCGATCTGCGCGTCCGAGAGCTCCGTGCCGCAGCGGTGGGCGTAGATCGAGAGCTCCGTGTGGTTGAGGCGCAGCTGCTCGGCGCCCACGGTGTAGAGCCTGCCGCCAAGGCGCAGGTGCTCCTCCGCGGGCAGGAAGCGGTCGCGGCTTGCGACGATCAGGTGAACGTTTTCGGGCAGGCGGTTCGTCAGCGTGCAGAGAAAGGCGGGCACGCGGTTGTCGGTCAAGAGGTGAAAGTCGTCGATGAAAATATAGCAGGGCCGCTTGCCCGCGAGCGCGTGGCAGAGATCGTCCGTCAGGAGGCTTCCGCCCGCGGCGTCGTCGGGGCAGGGGTAGGCGCGCAGAAAGTCGAGCCCCGCGTGGGAAAAGGCCTCCTGCACGCTCTTCCAGAAGATGGCCAGATTGTCCGAATACACGCTGATACGCACAACGGCGGCTTCGTCGAGCTTGGCGCGCTCTAAAAGATACCAGTTCACCGCCGTCGTCTTGCCGTAGCCCATCGGCGCGACCACGGTGGTGAGCGCGCAGCGCGAGATCGGGCGCAGGCACTCCTGCAGGCGCTCGGATATGTAGACGGTGTTCAAATTCCAGCTTCGCTTCGGCATGGCGTACCTCCAAGACAGTTTTGACCGGGGGCTTTTCTTTCAAGATATCATACGCCGCGTTTTTTGGCAACTATGAGAAAAAAGCGGCTGAATGAATGCGGCATCTGATAAAAAAGTGCCCTGAACGAACCGTTCAGGGCACTTTTATTGAAATAAGCTCTTATTTTCCGACGCAGAAGCGCTCGAAGATGCGCGCGACCATGTCCTCGCGCGCGGTGTGGCCCGTGAGCTCGCCGAGGGCGTTTTCCGCCTGCTCTACTTCCGTGAGTACAACGTCGGGCGTCATGCCGCTTTGGAGCGCGTCCTTTGCCGCACGGACGCTATCAAGCGCGCGGCGGATGGCGTCGGCCTGACGGGCGTTTGTCACGAGGGACGTATCGCCTTTCGGCGCGGGGTAAAGCGAGCGGATCGCCGCTTCCAGCGCTTCGAACCCCTCGTGCGTCACGCTTGAGAGCGAAATAATCGCCTCCGGCGCGCGCCAGTCCTCATCGGGGGCAACGCCCGTCCCACGGCCAAGGTCGGATTTTGTCAGCAGCAGCAGCCACGGCTTGCCGCTTTTTGCGGCAAGCGCAAGCGGTGCGAGCATTTCCTCTGCACGTCCTTCGGATGCCGGCAGTCCCGTGCTGCCGTCCAACAGCGCGAGGATCAGATCAGCGTCCTCGACTGCTTTTTTCGATCGCTCGACGCCGAGCTGTTCGACGAGATCGTCCGTCTCGTGTAGGCCCGCCGTGTCGATGAGACGCAGCGGCACGCCGCCGACCGTCGCCTTTTCCTCCACCGTGTCGCGCGTCGTGCCCGCGATGTCTGTGACGATGGCACGGTCAAAGCCGACGAGCGCGTTCAAAAGTGAGCTCTTGCCTGCGTTCGGCGCGCCGATGATGGCGGTCGCGACGCCGTTTTTGAGCACTTTCCCGCGTGCGAACGTGCCGAGAAGATCAGAAAGCGTCTCTTCACAGCATAAAAGCGTGCGCTCGGTCTCCTCGCGCGAGAGGTCTTCAATGTCCTCGTCGGGGTAGTCGACGACGGCGTAGAAACGGCTCGAAACGTCGAGCAGCTTGTCATAAACACTTTCGATCGGGCGGCGCAGCGCGCCGGAGAGCTGGGCCGCGGCATTGCGCGCGCTCTCCGCCGTCTCGGCGTCGATGAGGTCGATGACTGCCTCAGCCTCGGTGAGGTCGAGCTTTCCGTTCAGGAACGCCCGCTGCGTGAATTCACCGGGCCGCGCCTGCCGTGCGCCCGCGGCAAATGCCGCTTGCAGCACCTCGCTCAGTACGACCGGCGAGCCATGGCAGTGGAGCTCGGCGCTCTCCTCGCCCGTGTAGCTGTGGGCGGCGGAAAAACAGACCGCCATGCCGCGGTCGAGCAGCGTGCCGTCCGCCGAGCGGATGTCGCCATAGGTCATGCGGCGGTACGGAAGCGCTTCGACCGCCATGCCGCTTGCGGGCGTGAACAGCGCGGCGAGCACGCGCCGCGTCTCCTCTCCGCTCAAGCGCACGATGCCGATGGCCGACGGGCTTTGCGCCGTGGCGATGGCTGCAATGGTTTCCATGACCGTTTCCTCGCTTTTTCCTTGATTTTGCCCAAAGTATACCACAAAGACGAAAAAATGAAAAGGGGCGCGGCTGCGCCCCCTCACTGATTTGAAAATTACATCAAGTCAAAAGAAAATAAAGCTGGCTGAGCAGCACGACACTCTCGCATACGCAGATGATCTTAAAATTGCGCGTGCTCATGCTGCCCTTTTTATACTCATCAAGGCTGAAATATATCGTAAGTGCGGCCACTATCATCGTTATGACATAAATGTACGTCGTTTGTCCCTCCTCAAAATCAAGATCTGATTTCCTCAAAGCCGAGCTTCGCCAAAACCTTGGCGACCCTGCGCGCAAAATCCTGATTGGCGCCCAGACTGATGTTCATAAGGCCCTCGCCGCCTCCAGTGCCGATGATCGTCGCCTGCTGGACTTCTCCGGAGTCGATGATCTGCACTGTGCTGACGGCCATGCTGCCATTTCTCATATAGTACCGCTCCAGAATGAGCAGCAGCACTTTGACGCCGTTCACCTCCGACATCTGCTCCAGAGACAGCTCGGCAACATCGCCCTTGAAATCATCGAGAATGCTTTTGGATACCTCCGCCAAGTCGGTCTCCGACCCGCGCTTCATTTTGATGATCGCAGAACTCATGCTGTTTCCTCGCTTTCTCATTTTATCTCTCGTTTGGTTTTCGCCGCCCGCGTCCGCGATGCGCTCAACAGCGCCGCAGCCTGCCGGCGCAAAAAAGAGACCATCACAAACAGAACGATCAGGAATTTCTTCATCATTTTCTTCGTTTCACCGATCTGCTGCCGTTTCCTCCACCGTCCACGGCAGGAAGATCGGCTCAATCTCGATCACAAAGTGCGGCTCCTGAATGTTGTCGCCCGGGTGGGACTGCGCAAGGCGGATCTCGACGTCATTGGCATCCTTGACCGTCGCGGCGGCAAAGCCCTCTTCCTCGCCGAAAACGAGGTACTGCGGCCCAATGTACGGCATCTGGCCGGCTTCGTCCGGCTCGAGAGGCATCGTCTCAAACGGCTTCGCGATGTCGACGCCAAGCGTTTGAAGATACGCCGTCACAGCGGGATAGGCCTTCGCGACCTCATTTACATAATTGCGGCAATAGGCACAGCTGCACAGGTCAGACTGCTTAAGCTCGCGATAAAATTGTTTCGTTCGCTCGATATCCATCGGTGCCCCGCCTTTCGATAGTTTGTTTTCTTATTATACCATACGGAGATTTTGAACCGCAAGCGCAAAAAAGCAGCGCCGAAAGGCGCTGCTTTTCTGATGCGGGGGGGATGGACTTACAGTGGGAGGGATTCAGTTGACCGTCAGCAATTTGTGCCGGTCCAGCAGGCGGTTCCCATAGCGGAAGACCAACTTGCCGATGACGACACCGAGCACCGCCGCGGCGAGGACATCGCTCGGGAAGTGGACGTACATGGTCTCACCTCGCTTACGTCCACCAGCCGATGTTGGCGGCAATTAGAACGGCATTGAAGAAGTCAATGAACATGCCGCCGACCATCGGGATGGCAAAGTACGCCACCGGCGAAGGACCGTATTTCTTCGTCACGACCTGCATATTGGCCATGGCGTTCGAGGTTGCGCCCATGGCGAAGCCGATGAAGCCCGCGATCATGACCGCCGCGTCGTAATTGCGGCCCATGACGTTGAAGACCACGAAGTAGGAGAAGAGAGAATGCAGTTGAGGATGGAAAAGCAGAGTCCGCCGACCAGCGGAGCGGGGATGCAGTAGCGGCTCAGCAGCGAGACCTTGTCGGTGATGACGCCGCCCAGCCAGAACAGGAAAGCGCCCAGAGCAACAGCGTGGTACATGTTGAGTTCGATCGTCAGCATAATGATTCCTCCTTTTATGTGTCCGGTTCGGCACGCGGCAGCCACATACCACTCTGCCGCGTACCCTTTCAATCAGCAGTCTAATCCGGAATCGCGAAAAGGAGTTGTTAAATTCAGTCAAATGAGATAATTTCTACATTTCAACCGATAAAAATGTTATGAAAATTGATGATTTGACCGTGTAAAATACATAAATATCAATAAAAAGTTTAGAAAACGCTCAAAATGTGTGAAAGAGGAAATAAAACCAAACGGGAAATTGATGCACTGTACCGGCATGAAACGCATCTGCGTTTATACGAATGAGGTTCACGGCAACAAAAAAGGAAATAAGGAGCACGGCTGCATAGCCGTTGGAAGCGGCTCGGGCGGAATTGAGCGCCGTTTTCGAGATTCGATAGAATTTGCACGTGCCGTTTTCGAATCTTTATACAGTCCGCCATGAAATCCCGCTTGCAGAACCGCGGGGAACGCTGTAAAATAATAGACAATATCGGTCAATTATCGACAAGGAGTATTCATTATGCAGCAAAATGCAAAATTCATCCGTAAACTCCCCATCCCGATGGACATTAAAAAAGAGTTCCCCGTCACGGAAGAGGTCGCCAAGGTGCGTGAGGCGCGCGTGGAAGAGATGCGCGCGATCCTCGACGGGCGTGACAGCCGCCTGATGCTCATCATCGGCCCCTGCTCTGCCGACCGCGAGGACAGCGTGATGGACTATGTCTGCCGCCTCGTCCCCCTGCAGGAAAAGGTCAAGGATAAGATCCTGATCGTCCCGCGCATCTACACGAACAAGCCGCGCACCAACGGCTCGGGCTACAAGGGCATGCTCCACCAGCCCGACCCGAGCAAAAAGCCCGACATGCTCGAGGGCATCATCGCCATCCGCCGCCTCCACACCCGCGCGGTGCAGGAGACCGGCTTTGCCTGCGCCGACGAGATGCTCTATCCCGAAAACTACCGCTATCTCTCCGACATTCTGGGCTATGTCGCCGTCGGCGCGCGCTCGGTCGAGAATCAGCAGCACCGCCTCGTCGCGAGCGGTATTGATGTGCCCGTCGGCATGAAGAACCCCACGGGCGGCGACTTGAGCGTGATGATGAACTCCATCTATGCGGCGATGGGCGACCACACGTTCCTCTACCGCGGCTGGGAGGTCGAGACCGCGGGCAATCCCTATGCCCACGCCATCATGCGCGGCTATGTGAACGAAAAGGGCGACAGCCGCCCCAACTACCACTATGAAGACCTGGTGCAGCTGCACGAGCTGTACGCGGAAAAGAGCATCAAGAACCCCGCCTGCATCGTCGACTGCAACCACGCCAACTCCGGCAAGCAGTATTTGGAGCAGATCCGCATCGCGAAGGAGGTCCTGCACTCCAAGCGCCACTCGAATGACATCAACGCGCTCGTCAAGGGCCTGATGATCGAGAGCTACATCGAGGACGGCAACCAGAAGATCGGCGAGGGCACCTACGGCAAGAGCATCACCGACGCCTGCCTCGGCTGGGAAAAGAGCGAAAAGCTCGTGCTGGAGCTGGCTGATTTGCTGTAAATCAGCGTACGATAAAATGGAAAAACTCCCACGGTTCCGATATTACCGGAACCGTGGGAGTTTTTATGTCAACTGCAAGGCGAAACTTATTTCGCCTGCTTCATGGAGAGGCTGATGCGCTTTTTCTTCTCGTCGACTTCCAGCACGACGACCTTGACAACGTCGCCGACGGACACGACCTCGGAGGGGTGCTTGATGAATTTGTCCGCCACCTGCGAGATGTGCACAAGGCCGTCCTGATGCACACCGATGTCCACGAACACGCCGAAGTCGATGACGTTGCGCACCGTGCCGGTCAACACCATGCCGGACTTCAGGTCCTTCATCTCAAGCACGTCCGTGCGCAGGATGGGCTTTGGCAGCTCGTCGCGCACGTCGCGGCCGGGCTTTAAGAGCTCCGAGACGATATCGCGCAGCGTGGGAACGCCGACGCCGATCTCACCCGCGGCCTTGTCCTCGCCGTAGGCCTTGACGCGATCGGGCAGATCGGCGAGCCTGCCGCCCTTCACGTCGGCGAGCGTGTGGCCGGTCAGGTCGAGCAGCGCCTTCGCGGCGTCATAGCTCTCGGGGTGGACGGCGGTGTTGTCGAGAACGCTCCTGCTCTCCGGCACGCGCAGGAAGCCTGCGCACTGCTGGAAGGCCTTGGGGCCGAGCTTTGGCACTTTCTTGATCTGCGCGCGTGAGGTGAACGCGCCGTTCTCCTCGCGGTACGAGACGACATTTTTCGCCGTTGTGCCGTTCAGGCCCGCGACGCGCTGCAAAAGTGACGGCGACGCCGTGTTGATATCCACGCCGACGGCGTTGACGCAGTCCTCGACCACGCCGTTCAGCGCCTCGTCGAGCTGCTTTTGCGGCATGTCGTGCTGATACTGCCCCACGCCGATGGCCTTGGGGTCGATCTTCACGAGCTCGGCAAGCGGGTCCTGTAATCTCCGCGCGATGGACACGGCGGAGCGGAGGTTCACGTCGTACTGCGGGAATTCCTCGGCGGCGAGCTTGCTCGCCGAGTACACGGACGCGCCCGCCTCAGAGACGATCATGTAGCTCACGTGCGCACTGCCCTCGTTCACTTGACGGATGAGCTCAACGGCCATCTGCTCGGTCTCGCGGCTGGCCGTGCCGTTGCCGATGGCGATGTGCTCCACACCGTGCTTTTTGATGAGCGTTGCCAGCGCGGCGATGGCTTCATTTTTCTGCCGCTCGCCGTAGGTCGGGTAGACCACGGCGGTATCGAGCACCTTGCCTGTGCCGTCCACGACGGCGACCTTGCAGCCCATGCGGTAACCGGGATCAAGGCCCATCGTGACCTTGCCCTTGACCGGCGGCTGCATCAAAAGCGGCTTTAAGTTGAGCGCAAACTGGCCGATGGCACCCTCGTCTGCCTGCTCAGTGAGCTGATTTCGCACCTCGCGTTCGAGCGAGGGGAAGATGAGGCGGTCGTAGGCGTCCTCGGCGGCGGACTTGACGAATTCCATGGCGGCGGAGCCGGGCTTCACGACTGCACGGCGCAGCAGCGGGAGCGCCTGCTCGCGGTCGAGCGTGATGGAGACCTTCAAAATGCCTTCTTTTTCACCGCGGTTGATGGCGAGCACCTGATGTCCCTGCAAGCGGGCGACGGACTGCGTAAAATCGTAGTATAGGCGATAGACGCTGTCGTCCTCGGTCGCGGCCCTGCTCACAAGCTGGCCCTGACGGGAAATGAGCGCGCGAAGGCTCTTGCGGATGGCGGCGTCGTCAGAGATCTGCTCAGCGATGATGTCGCTCGCGCCCTGCAGGGCGTCCTCGACCGTCTCGACGCCCTTTTCGGGGTCGACAAAGTCGCGCGCGGCCTCCTCGGGCCGCGGGCAGTCTCGCTCCTGCGCGAAGAGCAGCGCGGCGAGTGGTTCAAGGCCCTTTTCCTTCGCCATCGTGGCGCGGGTGCGGCGCTTTTGCTTGTAGGGGCGGTAGAGGTCTTCGACCTCGGCGAGCGTTTTGGCGCTGTCGATGGCGGCGGCGAGCTCGTCTGTAAGCTTGCCCTGCTCGTCGATGGACTTTTTCACCGCTTCGCGGCGCTCTTCAAGACCGCGGAGGTATTGGAGCCGCTCTTCGAGCGTGCGCAGAGAGGTATCGTCCATTGCACCGTGGAGCTCCTTGCGGTAGCGGGCGATAAAGGGGATGGTGTTGCCCTCGTCGAGCAGATGCACGACGTTTTCAACGTGCCGGGGGTCTTTGCCGAGCTCGGCAGCAAGGGTCTGAATGAGATCCATAAAATGTTCCTTTCGTATATCGGGCGCCGAAGCGGCGCGGTCAAGTGAATCAGCAATGTCCGCCCGAAAGCGGGCGGAACGCAAAATTTATTATACCGCATCGCGCGGCGATGCGCAAAGCCTTTTGCGCAGAAAAAAGGCGGAGGATCGGCGCGACGGCTGGGGCTTTACATTTTGCCGCTCAAAGGCGGCGTTTTTCAGCAAGAGAAGGAGAAAGCAAAATGCAGAAGAAAAACAACAAAGGCGTCATCGCCCTCATCATCGTGCTTGTGCTGGCGGCTGCCGCGCTCGTCATTTGGCAGACAAACAAGCGGGAGACGCAGCAGGGCGGTAAGGAGATCACCATCAACGTCGACCACCTGAACGGCGATGACACGACCTTCACCATCCACACCGACGAAGAGTACCTGCGCGGCGCGCTCGAGCAGGAAGACCTCATCGAGGGCACAGAGAGCGAGTACGGCCTCTATGTGCTGACTGTGGACGGCGAGACCGCCGACGAGAGCGAGCAGCAGTGGTGGGGCTACAGCGTGAACGGCACGTTTGCCGAGCTCGGCGTGGACAGCCAGCCCGTCGCGGACGGCGATGTGTACGACTTTGTGCTGAATGTCGGCTGGTAAGTCCGCAAGACTCAGCATCCGCGAGATCGCGGAGCTGTCGCTTTTCTGCGCGCTGATGGTCGCGGGCAAGGAGTGCCTGCGCCTTATCCCGAACGTGCATCCCGTCACGCTGCTGCTGCTTTTGGCCACGGCGGTGTACGGGGCGAAGGCGCTCTATCCGGCGTTCGGCTTTGCCCTGCTCGAGATCGCGCTTTACGGCGCGGGGCTTTGGAACCTGATGTATCTCTACGTCTGGCCGATCGTCGTGCTCGCTGCGCTGCCGTTTCGCAGAAGCGAGAGCCGCGCATTCTGGGCGGCCATCGCGGGGCTGCACGGGCTGTGCTTCGGCGCGCTGTGCGCCATTCCGTATTTTTTCATCGGCGGATGGCAGATGGCGTTTTCGTGGTGGGTCTCGGGCATCCCGTATGACGTCATCCACTGCGTGTCAAATACGGTCCTCGTCTTCGTGCTCTTCCCGCCGCTGCGGCGCGCACTGGAGCGCGCGAAGAAAACGTCGGGCGGAAGAGAATAGCAAAAAGCACCTGCCTTCGGCTGTGTGCTCGTAAGACAGTAATTCTAATTGAATGGTAACCCAGAGGCGTATCTCAAATCTGTTACTGAGTACAAGCCTTTGGACTAAAGCTCGGTATACCAAACACCGGATTAAGAATGGACTTTGAGAGAAAGTGAGGTATAACAATATAAAACAGATTATTACTATTCAGCACACGCAATCAATTCACCACACAAATGGTATGGTGGGTTCTTGGACAGATTGGGATCTTTCTGAATTAGGCATTGAACAGGCTGAAAGAATAGGGCAGAAATTAGCGAAGCAGTTATCCGGTCACAAAATTGTTATGTATGCTTCCGATCTTCTGCGAGCAAAGCACACCGCTGAAATTGTCGCAAAGCATATGGGAATCACACCTAACATTAGAACGGAACTTCGAGAGCGCAATTTAGGTAAATGCGTTGGCAAATCTGTTCAGTGGCTTCGTGAGAACATTGAGGTTCAAGAGAAAACCATCATCGAACATCACGAACGTCCGCTTTGTGGGCGACGGTACGGGCATCGGCCTTTCCGCGAGCGAAGGAGCGTTCCTGCACCGCTGCACGTTTGAAAACTGGAAGATCGGCGCTTACGGCGGCCTCGGCAGTTGGGTCAACGCCACGGGCTGCACATTTCGCGGCAACGACGTGGGGCTGTGGCTCGATAACCGCGGCGACGCAACGTGCTCGGGCAGCTACTATGGCGACAGCGTGTACGAAGACAACGGCACCGCCGTGCGCATCGCCGCGATGCCGGGCACGGAGACGCTGGATTTCAATAACTGCGTGTTCCGAGGCAACGGGGTAAACGTCGAAAACACGGCGGGGTATGCCGCCGACCTCTCGCAGATCGTAACGGTGGAGAATTAAAGAAAAAAGGAGGAAACGCGACGTTTCCTCCTTTTTTGTGTTCATTCAGAGGTTCAGCACGAAGTGCTCTTTATGATAGTCCAGCAGGCCTTCCTTTTTCATTTTTCCGAGCTCGAGCGACAATCCGCTGCGCTCAACGGCGAGAAAGTCCGCGAGCTGCTGGCGGGAGAACGGGATGTCAAACTCGACTGCGCCGCGCCGCTGCGCCTCGGCGGAGAGATAGGACATGAGCTTGGCGCGCGTCGTGCGCTGGGCGATGTGCGTGAGCTTTTCATTGAGCAGCAGGTTTTTTCCCGCAAGGTCGCTCAGAAGGTTTCGGATGATGCGGCTGTGGTGCTCGCAGGCGGAGGGACAGACCGTCAAAAGGCGCTTGACGTTCAAAAACAGCACCGCCGTCGGCGTTTCGGTCACGACGCTCACGTTGGAGACACTGCTCGGCGCGCAGGCGAAGGCCGCGGCGTAGGTCTGCCCCGGCACGGTGCGGGAGAGAATGTTGCGGTTGCCCCAGATATCCTCCTGCACGACGAGCGCGCAGCCGGAGAGCACCATGCCGATCTCCTTGACCGCGTCGCCGGGGTGGAGGAGAAAGACGTCCTTGGGGAATTGCTCGGTCTTCGCCGCAAGGCAGGTGAGCATCGCGTCAAGTTCGTCCTCCGTGACGCCGGAAAAGAGCGGCGAGGCGGCGAGAATGGGAAAAAAATCTTTCATAAAAAACGCCTTTCGTTGAAAATTCAACCGACTTGCTGGCCGCATTCTACTATAATACGCTTGAAAACGCAAGGAGGTATTGCAATGAAACGGAGAATCATTGAGATCGATCAAAATAAATGCAACGGCTGCGGCGCCTGCGCCGCGGCGTGTCACGAGGGCGCTATCGCCATGGTAAACGGCAAGGCGCAGCTGATGCGCGACGACTACTGCGACGGCCTGGGCGACTGTCTGCCGACCTGCCCGACCGGCGCGATTTCCTTTGTCGAGCGCGAGGCCGCGGCCTACGACGAGCAGGCGGTGCTTGAAAACAAGCAGAAGAGAATGCAGAAGGAGGGGATGACACTGCACCACAGCTGCGCCGGCATGCAGCTCAAGACCTTTGCGCACAAGGCGGCATCTGAAACGGCGGCTCCTGCTGCGCAGGAGAGCCAGCTCTCCCAGTGGCCGGTGCAGATCAAGCTCGTGCCCGTGAACGCGCCGTATTTCTCCGGCGCAAAGCTGCTCATCGCGGCGGACTGCACGGCGTACGCCTACGCGGCCTTCCACGAGAAATTCATCAAGGGCCACATTACGCTCGTCGGCTGCCCGAAGCTCGACAGCGTGGATTACAGCGAGAAGCTGACCGAGATCATCGCAAAAAATGACATCAAGAGCGTGACGGTCGTGCGAATGGAGGTCCCGTGCTGCGGCGGGCTCGAGCACGCGGCAAAGACCGCGCTGCAAAATAGCGGTAAATTCATCCCCTGGCAGGTCGTGACGATCTCGACGGACGGGAGAATACTGGATACGATTTGAGTCATCCTATGATCGATAAGACCACAGAATGAGGAGGATTTTTTCGGTGGACAACAAGATGTTTTGTTTTCAGTGCGAGCAGGCGGCGCACTGCACGGGCTGCACCGGCAGCGCGGGTGTGTGCGGAAAGAGCGCCGAGACGGCAAATTTGCAGGACGAGCTGACCGGCGCGCTCATCGGCCTTGCCCGCGCTGCGGACGGCAGCCCCGGCGTGAACGAGGGCACATGGAGCCTCATCATCGAGGCGCTTTTCACTACGCTCACGAATGTGAACTTTGACGCGGCGGCCATCCGGGATGTGACTGCACGCGTGAGGGCGGAGAAGAGCCGTCTTGTGCCGGACTGCGCGTCCTGCATGTCGCCCTGCGGGCACAACAATGACTACGATGTCTCGCGGCTCTGGACGGCGGACGAGGACATCCGCAGCCTCAAGTCGCTCATCCTGTTCGGTATCCGCGGCATGGCGGCGTACGCCTACCACGCGATGATGCTGGGCTACACGGACGACGGGGTCGATCATTTCTTCGCCAAAGCGCTGTTCGCCATCGGCGAGGACTGGGACATGGATGACCTGCTCCCCCTTGTGCTGGAGGTCGGCGAGAAAAACTACCGCTGCATGGCGCTGCTCGACAAGGCCAACACGGAGACCTACGGCACGCCGGAGCCGACCACCGTGCCGCTGACGGTGGAAAAGGGACCGTTCATCGTGGTTTCCGGCCACGACCTGCACGACTTGAAGCGCCTGCTCGAGCAGACGGAGGGCAAGGGCATCAACATCTATACGCACAGCGAGATGCTGCCCGCGCACGGCTACCCGGGCCTTAAAAAGTATGCCCATCTCAAGGGAAATTTCGGCACGGCGTGGCAGAACCAGCAAAAGGAATTTGCCGACATCCCCGCGCCCGTACTGTTCACCACGAATTGCCTGATGCCGCCGAAAGCGAGCTATGCCGACCGCGTGTTCACTACGGCGGTGGTCTCATATCCGGAACTCGAGCATATCGGCGCGGACAAGGACTTCACGCCGGTCATCGAAAAGGCGCTGGAACTGGGCGGCTATGCCGAGGACAAGGCGTTCACCGGCATCAACGGTGGCAGCACGGTCACGACGGGCTTTGCCCGCGGCGCGGTGCTGGGTGTGGCCGACAAGGTGGTCGAGGCCGTCAAGTCCGGCCGGATCCGTCACTTTTTCTTAGTCGGCGGCTGCGACGGCGCGCGCCCCGGCAGGAACTACTACACGGAATTCGTCAAGCAGACGCCGCCCGACACCATGGTGCTGACGCTGGCCTGCGGCAAGTTCCGCTTCAATGACTTAGATCTTGGCACGGTGGCGGGGCTGCCGCGCATCCTGGACATCGGCCAGTGCAACGACGCTTACAGCGCCATCCAGATCGCGCTGGCGCTCGCCGACGCCTTTGGCTGCGGTGTGAACGAGCTGCCGCTTTCGATGGTGCTCTCGTGGTACGAGCAGAAGGCGGTGTGCATCCTGCTGACGCTGCTGTATCTCGGCATCAAGGACATCCGCCTCGGTCCGACGCTGCCGGCGTTCCTCTCGCCGAACGTGCTCGACTACCTTGTCAAGAACTTTGGCATCGCGCCCATTACGACGCCAGAGGAGGACCTGAAGGCCATTCTGGGGTAAAACTGAAACGTACCGGCGGGCATTTTGCCCGCCGGTATTTTTTGCAGAGAAAGAAACGCAAAAATTAAGCGTGACTTTTGACGCGAGATCTGATAAAATAAAATAACTTTGCGCAACAGCGGGGGAAAGAGAGAAATCAACAGGAGAGATCAATGAAAAAACAGTTTGACCTCAGCGCCGCGGCGCTGCACATTTTAGCGATGGCCTTCATGCTGCTCGACCACCTGTGGGCGACGCTTTTTCTTTCGCAGGAGTGGATGACCTGCGTGGGACGTCTCGCGTTCCCCATTTTTGCCTTCATGGCGGTGGAGGGCTACTTCCACACGCACAGTTTCAAAAAATACGCGCAGCGGATGCTGATTTTTGCGTTGCTGTCGGAAATTCCCTTTGACCTGATGTACGGCGGCACGTGGTTCTACCCTGTGCACCAGAATGTCATCTGGACGCTGCTCATCGGCCTTCTCGGCATTCGGGCGATGGAGGCCGTGCGGGAAAAGGGGAAGACATGGCTCTATCTTCTGACTTGCGTTGCGGTCACGGTGCTGGGCTTTGCGCTCGGCACGCTCGGCATGGTAGATTATTACGGCATGGGCGTTTTGACGGTGTTTGTGTTCTATTTCCTCCACGGCAGAGAGTGGTGGAAGCTGCTCGGGCAGATCGCGGCGCTCTATTGGATCAATGTGTCGCTCATCGGAGGACAGATTTTCCCGATCGAGCTTTTCGGACTGGAGTTTGAGGTCTGCGAGCAGGGGCTTGCACTGCTCTCGCTCGTGCCCATCTGGCTCTACCGCGGGCGGCAGGGACACCACAGCAAGGCGTTTCAGTATGCCTGCTACGCGTTTTATCCGGTACACATGCTCATCCTCGGCCTCATCCAGCTGTCTCTGTAACAGAATACGAAAAAAGCGCTGCCGAAAGGCGGCGCTTTTTCGCGCCCTTTTTTTGGAACGTTCACAATTTGTTTATTGACATTGGAATGGAAACAACTATAATGATGACGTTCTAAAATTAGAAGATTATCATTCGATGACGAGCGAGCGCGGCGCGTGACCGAATGAGGTCGGAAAGGAACCGATATGATGCCGAAGGAACCGATGCGCGGGGCAACGCTTTTCAGCCACGCCAACAAGATGACAAAGGCTTATCACGTTATGTTAACTCCACTGTGCAAGGAGACCGGCCTGCCGCCGCTGGCGCTGGACATTCTGCTCTTTCTCGCCAACAATCCCGAGCACAACACGGCGAAGGACATCTGCCGCATGCGCGGGCACAAACCGGGTATCGTCTCCGTGCATGTGGAAAGACTGGTGAATGACGGCCTTCTCGAGCGGCGGGAGATGCCGGGCGATCGGCGGCAGACGCGGCTTATCTGCACCGAACAGGCGCAAGCGCTCATTGAGCGCGGACGGCAGGTGCAGTGGCAGTTCGGAAGACGTCTGCTCGAGGGCATCCCGGAGGAGGATCTGGCGACGATGCGCCGCTGCCTTGAAAGAATGGATGGCAATCTGAACGGCATCTGCAAGGAAAAGCGCTGAGGGCCCAAAGAAGAAATCAGGAGAACAACAATGCTGAAATTACTCAAAAACATGCGCCGTAAAGAGGTGCTCATGGTGCTGCTGTGCACCGTGCTTGTGGCGGTGCAGGTCTACTTTGACCTGCGGCTGCCGGATTACATGACCGATCTGACGACGCTCATCAAAACGTCGGGGGCGACGGCGGATATCCTGTCCGTCGGCGCGAAAATGCTTGGCTGCACGCTCGCAAGCGCCGTGCTGGCCGTGGGCTGCGGGTATCTCGCGGCCAAGGCGGCGTCGGGCTTCAGCTTCACGGTGCGCGAAAAGCTCTTCCGCCACGTGATGGACATCGGCAGCGAGGAGATGCAGGACTTTTCCGTCGCCAGCCTCATCACGAGAACGACGAACGACATCACGCAAATTCAGATGATCGTGGCGATGGGCCTGCAGATGATGATCAAATCGCCGATCATGGCCGTGTGGGCCATCATCAAAATTCTCGGCAAGAGCTGGGAGCTCTCCGCCGTGACAGCGGCATTCGTCGTGGTCATCTGCGTGACGGTGATAACGGTGATGAGCATCTGCATCCCGCGTTTCCGCATCGTGCAGAAGCTGACCGACCAGATCAACCGTGTGGCGCGCGAAAACCTGACGGGCATCAACGTGGTGCACGCGTTCAACGCCGAGCAGTACCAGAACGACAAGTTCAACAAGCCGAGCCTTGACATGATGAATGTGCAGGTAAAGAACCAGAAGCTCTTCGCCCTCGTCCAGCCGACGATGACGCTCGGTATGAACGGCCTGGCGCTCACGATCTACTGGCTGGGTGCGGCGCTCGTCAACAACATCGCGCTGACCGATTCCGCAGCGCGCCTCACGATGTTCAGCGACGTGCTGGTGTTCAGCACGTATGCAACCTACGTGGTGATGTCTTTTATGATGCTCGTGATGATCTTCATGCTGCTGCCGCAGGCGCAGGTCTCGGCCGAGCGTATCAACGAGGTGCTCGAGCGCAAGGCGAATATCCGCGAGGGCAGCGTGAGCGAATGCAAAGAGCACGGCACAGTGGAGTTCAAAAACGTTTCGTTCCGCTATCCGCACGCTTCGGAGGATGAGCTTTCGAACATCAGCTTCCGTGTGAACAGGGGCGAGACGCTTGCCGTCATCGGCGCGACGGGCAGCGGCAAGACGACACTTGTGAGCCTGATCCCGCGCTTTTACGATGCGACGGAGGGCGAGGTGCTTGTCGATGGCGTGAACGTCAGGGACTACACGTTCGACACACTCTACAACAAGCTCGGCTACGTGACGCAGAAGGCGGTGCTCTTCGCCGGCAGCATCCGCGACAATGTCTACTTTGGCGAGAGCGAAGCGCCGGCGGACGATGAGTGCCTTGCGCAGGCCGTCGAGCTTTCGCAGGCGAAGGAGTTTGTCGACAAGCTCCCCGACGGCACGCAGCACCATGTGGCGCAGATGGGCCGCAACATGTCCGGCGGCCAGAAGCAGCGCCTTTCCATCGCCCGCGCGCTGGCGAGAAAACCGGAGATCCTCGTCTTCGACGATTCGTTCTCCGCTCTGGACTACCGCACGGATGCGAAGCTGCGCGAGGGGCTATCCAAGCAGCTGCACGACACGACGAAGATCATCGTCGCGCAGCGCATCAGCACCATCCGCCACGCAGACAAGATCATCGTGCTCGACCGCGGCGAGACCGTGGGCATCGGCACGCATGAAGAGCTGATGAAAAACTGTGACGTTTACCGCGAGATCGCGACCTCCCAGCTCAGCGCTGCGGAGCTCGCGTAAAGGGGGCGAGAGAAGATGAAAAAGAAAAACAGCAATCCCGTCGGCGCGCTCAAGCGCACGGGCGCGTATATGAAATCGAGCCTTGGCGTTATCGCTCTTGCGCTCGTGCTGGCGGCACTGAGCGCCGTGATGACGATCATCGGCCCCGACAAGATCGGCAAAATGGCGACCATCATGTCCGACGGCCTGTTCACCGGCATTGACCTCGCCGCCATTGCGAAGATCGGCGTGTTCCTTGCCATTATTTACTGCCTGAGCGCGCTGTTTGGCTTCATCCAACACTATATCATGGCGGTCGTGACGCTGAAAATGTCCTACCGCATGAGAGGTGAGCTCTCGGAAAAGATCAACCGCGTGCCGCAGAAGTATTTCAACACCACCTCGCAGGGCGACATTTTGAGCCGCATCACAAACGATGTGTCAACGCTCCAGCAGGGACTTACCAACAGCCTGCCGACCATCATCAGCGCCGCGACACAGTTTGTCGGCTGCCTTATTATGATGTTCGTGACCGAATGGCGCATGGCGCTCGTCGCACTGTGCATCACGCTCCTTGGCATGGTGCTGATCGTCGCCATCATGTCGAAGTCGCAGCGCTACTTCACCGCGCGGCAGAAGAGCCTCGGCGAACTCAACGGCTATGTCGAGGAGATGTATTCCGGCCATGAGGTCGTGCGCATCAGCCGCGCAGTCGATAAGGTCCTCGACCACTTCGACGGCCTGAACGCGGCGGTCTATGACGCAAACTGGCGCTCGCAGTTCCTCTCCGGTGTGATGCAGCCGCTCATGAACGTGATCGGCAACCTCGCGTATGTTGCCGTGTGCGTGTTCGGCTCGGTGCTGTCCATCAATGGCACGATCGAATTCGGCGTCATCGTCTCGTTCATCCTGTATGTGCGCCTCTTCACCACGCCTCTGACGCAGATCGCACAGGGCATGACGAATTTGCAGACGGCCTCCGCCTCCGCGCATCGTATTTTCGACTTCCTCGAAAGTGAAGAGCTCGGCGACGAGAGCGACAAGACCGAGAAGCTCGACGCCGTGCGCGGCGCGGTAACGTTCGACCACGTGCGCTTCAGCTACCCCGATTCGCCCGACAAGATCATCATCAAGGATTTCTCCGCTGAGGTCCATCCGGGCCAGAAGGTCGCCATCGTCGGCCCCACCGGCGCGGGCAAGACCACGATGGTGAACCTCCTGATGCGATTTTTCGAGGTCAACAGCGGCCGCATCACGATCGACGGCGTGGCGACGACCGACCTGCGCCGCGAGGATGTGCACGAGCTCTTTGGTATGGTCCTGCAGGACACGTGGCTCTTTGAGGGCACGATCCGCGAGAACCTGGTCTATAACATGGAGGGTATCACGGACGAGCAGCTCGAAACGGTCTGCAAGGCCTGCGGCCTCGACAAATTTGTCCACTCGCTGCCACAGGGCTTTGACACCGTGCTTAGTGAGAGTACGACGATCTCGGCGGGACAGAAGCAGCTTTTGACCATCGCCCGCGCGATGCTCCAGAATGCGCCGATGCTGATCCTCGACGAAGCAACGTCCTCGGTCGATACGCGCACGGAACTTCTCATTCAGCGTGCGATGGACGAGCTGACGAAGGGCCGGACGAGCTTTGTCATCGCCCACCGCCTGTCGACCATCAAGAACGCCGACCTCATCCTCGTGATGCGCGACGGCGACGTCATCGAGAGCGGCACGCACGAGCAGCTGATGGAGCAAAACGGCTTCTACGCCGAGCTCTACAACAGCCAGTTCGCGCAGGCGTCGTAAAGAAAAACCAGCGCAGGTGAGCCTGCGCTGATTTATATTTTCTGCGGAAGAAGTTAAAAGAAAGTTTATTGCCGAACTGGGAAACGGTGGTATAATAAGGAACATTCAAGGGCTGACAAAGCCCGCACCGCGAAAGGAAGCGGAAACATATGAATTGGTTTCAGGAATTGCTGTCGAATCCCTTTTTGCTCATCGGTCTCTCGTCGTGGTTCTGGGCGCAGCTCATCAAGACGATCATTCATGCCATTGTGACGAAGAGCATCGACTTTACGCGCCTGATCGGCGACGGCGGGATGCCGAGCGGCCATTCGGCCACGGTCTCGTCGCTCGCGACCGCGGCGGCGCTCGTCTACGGGCTCGGTTCGTTTGAATTCGCGATGGCGTTCATCTTCGCCATCGTCGTCTGCAAGGACGCGATGGGCGTCCGGCTCGAAACGGGGCGTCAGGCCGTCATCATCAACGACATCGTCGAGGCCTTCAACTCGCTCGCGTCGGAAAAGCTGCCGGAGGCGAAGCTCAAGGAGTTCGTCGGCCACACGCCGCTGCAAGTCATCGCCGGTATTCTGCTCGGCGTGGCGAACACATTTATCATGTACTACTGCGTACTGTGAGGGAAAGTACATGACGCTTTTTATCAACTGCTGCCCGCGCGGAGAATCGCGCACGGAAAGACTGGCCCGCGCGCTGCTTAAAGCGCTCGGCGAATACGAGGAGCTGCGCCTTTATGACGAGCCGCTGCACCCGCTGGGGCGCGCGGACATCGCAAAGCGCGACGCGCTGCTCGCGGAAAAGAAGTATGACGATGAAATGTTCCGTTACGCCCGTCAGTTCGCCGCGGCGGACAGAATTGTCATCGCTGCGCCGCTGTGGGATCTGTCGTTTCCCGCGCAGCTCAAGGTGTATTTGGAGAATATCTATGTCACGGGCATCGTGACGAAGTACAGCGAGGCGGGCGAGCCCGTCGGCCTGTGCCGCGCAAGCGAGCTCTACTATGTCACGACCAGCGGCGGACCGTTCGACGGCCGCTTTGGCTACGACTACTGGAAGACCATCGCGCAGGACTGCTTCGGCATTCCGACCGTCAAGCTCTTGGAAGCCGAAAACCTCGACATCATGGGCGCAGACGCGGAAAAGATCGTCGACGATGCCATCAAGGCCTACGGCCCTGCGTAAAATCAAACTTGTATAGCAAAAAAGCTCCGTGCCTTGGCACGGAGCTTTTTTATCGGGAAAAATCAGTTGGCGCTGTTCTGCTCGCTTTCGGGCAGGAGGTTCGTCATGCTCTTGAGGCCGATGGCGAGTGTGGACATGTTGTGCAGCAGCGCCGAGGTCGTCGGCGGCAGGATGCCAAGCACGCCAAGCACGATGAGCGAGAAGTTGAAGCTCACGATAAAGCGGTAGTTGCGGTGGATGCGGGCCATGAGCTCTTGACTGAGAGAGCGCAGCGTGACGAGCGCGAACAGATCCTCGGACGAGATGGTAATATCCGCGATCTCGCGCGCGATGGCGGCGCCGGTCGAAATGGCAATGCCGGCATCGGCCTCGGACAGGGCGGGGGAGTCGTTCACGCCGTCGCCGATCATGATGACCTTGCGGCCCGCGGCCTTTTCGCTGCGGACGAACGCGGCCTTGTCCTCGGGCAGCACTTCGGCGTAGACATCGTCGACGCCGACCTCAGCGGCGACGGCTTCGGCAGTCTTGCGGCTGTCGCCGGTCATCATCACGACCTTGTCGATACCGAGCTCGTGCAGCGCGCGCACGGCGGCTTTCGCCTCCTTGCGCAGCGGGTCATGAATGCAGATGACCGCGGCGAGCTCGCCCGCGATACAAAGGTACAGGTGCGAATACTCGGGTGGGAGCGATTCAAACTTGTCCTCTTCGCCCTCCGGCACGCGGCAGCCCTCGTCCTCGAAGACGAAGTGTGCGCTGCCGATGAGCACTGTTTTCTCGTCCACCATGCTCGAAATGCCGTGCGCCACGACGTACTGGACCTGAGAGTGATACTCCTCGTGCGTCAATCCGCGGTCCCTGGCCTCGGCCACGACGGCGTTGGCGATGGAATGGGGATAGTGCTCTTCGAGGCACGCGGCGAGGCGGAGCATCTCGCTTTCCTCATTGCCGCCGAAGGTGACGATTCTTGCGACCTTGGGCGTGGCGTAGGTGAGCGTGCCGGTCTTGTCAAAGACGATGGTGTTCGCCTGGGCGACGGCTTCGAGGAAGCGCCCGCCCTTGACGGAGATGTGATGGCTGCTGCTCTCGCGCATGGCAGAGAGCACCGCGATAGGCATGGAGAGCTTGAGCGCACAGGAGAAGTCGACCATCAGCACGGCCAGCATCTTTGTGACGTTGCGCGTGATGAGATAGGTCAGGATCGTGCCGCCGAGCGTATAGGGTACGAGCCTGTCGGCAAGGCGCGAGGCCTTGTCCTCAGCCGTGGATTTGAGCTTTTCCGACTCTTCGATCATGCGCACGATGCGGTCATAGCGGCCGCCGCCGAGCGCCTTTTCCACGCGCACGACACACTCGCCCTCTTCGGCGACGGTGCCTGCGTAGACATAGCTGCCCTCGCGCTTGGGGACGGGCATGGACTCGCCCGTCATGGACGCCTGATTGACCATCGCCTCGCCGGAGACGACCTTGCCGTCGAGCGGGATGAGGCTGCCGGTGCGGACAACGACGCAGTCGCCCGCCTGAATATCGCCGATGGGAACGAGTGTTTCCGTCTCGCCCGTCTTGAGCCAGACGTGGTCAACGTTGAGCGACATCGCGCCCGCGAGGTCCGCGACGGACTTCTTGTGCGTCCAGTCCTCAAGAATTTCGCCAAGGCGGAGCATGAACATCACGGAGCTTGCCGTCGAGAAGTCGCCGCGCACCATCGACACGGTGACGGCGGTGGCGTCGAGCACGGCGACGGAGAGCTTGCCGTGCAGCAGTGCGGAAAGACCCTCGCGGATGTACTTGATCGAGTGATAGATGGCGAGCGCCGTGATGACGGGGAGCGGGAAGAAGAGCTTCGTGATCACGCGGCGGATCACCGTCCACGAGAGTTTGTCTTCAAATTCACGGTTGAGCTTGCGTGTCGTATGGTCGGGGACAAGGTCCATTGTTTCGGCCTTGTCGAACGAGAACGCCGCGAGCGCGTGCACGAGCGCGGCGCGGTCCGCGCAGTAAACGATCACGGCGTCCTGCGTGCGGTCAAAGACCGAGACCTCTCGCACGCCGTCCACATTGCGCAGATAATATTCCAGAACGTCCGCCTGATGCAGCGTCATGCGGCGGCAATTCAGATGCACGCGTATGCGCCCGGCGGATTCGTGCAGAATTTTGCATTTCATAGTGTATCAATTCCTCCGAAAGTGAAAGAGAGCCGCGCGTCGCGGCTCTCCTGCGATTTATTCCTCGTCCGCTTTTTCCTCGGACGCGTCCGCAATGACTTCGGCGTCCTCTTCCGCTGCGCGGCGCTCGTTGATGTCCTTGGCGTCGGCGTAGACGTCCTCAGCATCCTCACGGACGTTCGTGACGGCCTGCATCACGCAGTCCTTGGCACGCAGCACCGCGGCGGTGGTGTGAGAGTAGACCTTTTTGGCATCCTTGCTGGAAAGGATCTTGAGGCCGGCGGTGCCGAACAGCACGCCTGCTGCAAATAAACCGAGATGTTTCATTGAAAAAACCTCCTGTTAGTATGAATTAGAGCTCTTTAACATAGTGGGAATATAACATAACACCGTTTCAAATGCAAGTAGCGAAATGTTAAAATTTGACGGAGAATGGAAACCGCGGATTTGTTATGTTTTTTCAGATGTTCGCGCGCTCGTCCCAGAGCGTCAGCGTACCTGATTGCAGCGTTTTCGGAACGTCGATGATGCGCTGGTTCGACGAGCCGCGAAAGCGCAGCGAGATATCGTGCAGCGCGTCCACATAGCGCCCGTCGACGAGCACATCGAGCAGTGACAGCAGTTCGTCCGTCACCTCGCAGCGCGGGTATGCGGCGGGGTCGTGCAGTTCCTCCCACGTAAAGCCCGTGAACGACCAGATCGTCTTTTGCGGCAGCTCACGCCTCACGCGGCGGAGAAACGGCAGCAGCGCGCGCTGATTTTTAGGCTCGAACGGCTCGCCGCCGAGCAGCGTGAGACCGTTGATATAGTCGGGGGAGAGCAGGCGGATGAGCTCGTCCTCCGTTTCACTCGTGAAAGGCTTGCCGTAGCAGAAGTCCCACGTCTGCGGCTGAAAGCAGTTTTCGCAGTGGTTCGTGCAGCCGGAGACGAACAGCGTCACGCGCACGCCAAGGCCGTTGGCGATGTCGCAGTTTTTGATCTCGCCATAGTGCATGGGAAATGACCTCCTTATCAGAAAAAGGTGGGAGCGCGGTGCGCTCCCACCTAAACAGCAATTTTATGGCGCAGCCTTACAGATGCAGCACGCGCTCTTTGATCTCCTGCGTGCGGCCCTGGTTCCAGAACTGGGTGCCGATGTAGCCGCAGGTGCGCCGCGCCACGTTCATCTTGTCCTGATCGGTGTTGCCGCACTGGGGGCATTTCCAGATCAGCTTGCCGTCCTGCTCCACGATCTCGATCTCACCGTCCCAGCCGCACACCTGGCAGTAATCGCTCTTGGTGTTCAGCTCAGCGTAAATGATGTGGTCGTAGATAAACTTCATGACCTCCAGCACCGCGTCCAGATTGTTCTGCATATCCGGCACCTCCACGTAGCTGATGGCTCCGCCGGGGGACAGGTGCTGGAACTGCGCCTCGAACTCCAGCTTCTTGAACGCGTCGATCGGCTCGGTGACGTGCACATGATAGCTGTTGGTGATGTACCCCTTGTCCGTGATGCCCTCGATGACGCCAAAGCGCTTCTGCAGACACTTGGCGAACTTATAGGTGGTGGACTCCAGCGGTGTGCCGTACAGGGAGAAATCGATGTTGTGCTGCGCCTTCCAGGTCTTGCAGGCGGCGTTCAGCTTGTGCATGATCTCCAGTGCGAAGGGCGTGGCGCTGGGGTCGGTGTGGCTCTTGCCGGTCATGTACTTCACGCACTCATACAGTCCCGCGTAGCCCAGGGAGATGGTGGAGTACCCGCCGTACAGCAGCTTGTCGATGGGTTCGCCCTTCTTCAGCCGCGCGCAGGCGCCGTACTGCCACAGGATGGGCGCCGCGTCGGACAGCGTGCCCTTCAGGCGCTCGTGGCGACACAGCAGCGCCCGGTGACACAGCTCCATGCGCTCGTCAAAGATGCGCCAGAACTTCTCGATATTCCCGCCGGAGCTCAGGGCGATGTCCGGCAGGTTCACGGTCACGACGCCCTGATTGAACCGCCCGTAGTACTTGGGGTTCCCATTCTCGTCCACATAGGGGGTCAGGAAGCTGCGGCAGCCCATACAGGGATAGCAGTGGCCGTTGCCGTTCTTGTCTACCTTCAGCTCCAGCATCTTCTTCTCACTGATATAGTCCGGGACCATCCGCTTGGCGGTGCACTTGGCGGCCAGCTTTGTCAGCTCCCAGTATTTGCTGCCTTCGCGGATGTTGTCCTCCTCCAGCACATAGATGAGCTTGGGGAACGCAGGCGTGACCCACACGCCCTTTTCATTCTTCACGCCCTGGTACCGCTGCAGCAGCGTCTCCTCAATGATCAGGGCCAGGTCATCCTTTTCCTGCTGATTCTTGGCCTCGCCCAGATACATGAACACCGTCACGAAGGGGGCCTGTCCGTTGGTGGTCAGCAGCGTGACCACCTGATACTGTATGGTCTGCACGCCGCGGCGGATCTCCTCCCGCAGCCGCTTTTCCGCGATGGAGTTGATCTTGTCCTCGGTGACAGCTACGCCCACGGCGTCGAACTCGTCCCGCACGCTGGCGCGGATCTTTTCCCGGCTGATCTGCACGAAGGGGGCCAGATGAGTCAGAGAGATGGACTGTCCGCCGTACTGGTTGCTGGCTACCTGCGCCACGATCTGGGTGGCGATGTTGCAGGCGGTGGCGAAGCTGTGGGGCTTCTCGATCAGCGTTCCGGTGATGACGGTGCCGTTCTGCAGCATATCCTCCAGATTGACCAGGTCGCAGTTGTGCATATGCTGGGCGTAATAATCCGTGTCATGGAAGTGGATGATGCCCTCATTGTGGGCCTCCACGATGTCCTTGGGCAGCAGAATGCGGTTGGTGATGTCCCGGCTGACTTCGCCGGCCATATAGTCCCGCTGGGTGGAGTTCACCACCGGGTTCTTGTTGGAGTTCTCCTGCTTGGCTTCCTCGTTGTTGCACTCGATGAGGCTGAGGATCTTGTCGTCGGTGGTATTGGACTTACGCACCAGAGAACGGGTGTAGCGGTAGGTGATATAGTGCTTGGCCACCTCGAAAGCGCCGTGGGCCATGATATAGTGCTCCACCATATCCTGTATCTCCTCCACGGTAGGTGCGCGGTTCATCTTCTGGCACTGCAGGTCCACGGACTCCGCGATGCGCTGGATCTGCACCGGCGTCATCCGATCCACTTCCTCTACGGACTCGTTGGCCTTGGTGATGGCAATAATGATCTTGGTGATGTCGAAGCCCACCTCGGCGCCGTTTCTCTTGATGATCTTCATGGTACGTCCTCCTATCTCATCTATCTCTCCCTGCCGTCCCGGCGGCACACAGCTTTAAGCCTGCACCCGCAGCGATGCGTGTGTTGATATAATACACTACATCTTGTGCTGTTTCAAGAGCAAAAAACAAAATATAGGAAAATAACCTGCCAAAAAGTACACCCTATTTTTGTGCACTTTGTCAAAGTTACACAAGATATAGTGATTTGTCCACCGCGCAAACACACTAAATATAGTGCCGGTATGCCGCGCAGTTGTCAGAAGCACCATCTCTGGCCGTTAAAGCACGGCACAGTATGAAATATCCCATTGCGTGGATATGCATAATATGGTATACTGACTCAAATATGTTATTCTGTCGAAAGGAGGGCCGGCTATGCGTGGCGATACCCGTTCCCTGATCCACGGCATCATCAACCTGATCGTTCCGTTCTTTATCTACGACCTGGCCTCGCTGTTGGTGGGCGCCATCACTGCGGCCAACTATAATCCCTGGCTGGCCTTCTGGCCCATGACCATTCTGCTGTGGCTGCCCTTTTTGTCTGACGCGGTCTGCGTCGTGGTGGCTGCCGTGCGCTTCCAGCGTCGGGGCCGTACCCGCGCGCTGCTGGGACTGATCTTCTCCGTGGGCGCAGCGGCGCTATACTATATGCTGCGCTTCCAGCTGCATTTCACGCTGTCCCAGCTGAAAGATATGTTCTGACAGGGAGGAGGACCCCCATGCGTCCCGATTTCATTCCCGTCGGCGCTGTTGTCAACGCCCACGGTATCCGCGGCGAGGTCAAGGTGAACCCCGCCGGCTTCGACCCGGAGTTCATCGCCTCGTTCAAGACCCTCTATATCGGCGGTCAGCCCGTGAAGGTCATCTCCGCCCGGGTCCATAAATCCACCGTCCTGCTGGCCTTGCCCGGCGTCGCCACTATGGACGATGCCCTGGCGCTGAAGGGCAAAACGGTCTCCATCCGCCGCACCGACGCCAAGCTGCCCAAGGGCCAGTACTTCGATGCCGAGCTGGAGGGCTGTACCGTTCTGGACGATGCCACCGGCGAAGAACTGGGCAAGCTGGACAAGGTGCTCCACTATCCCGCCCACAAGGTCTACCAGGTCCGTGGCAGTGCCCACGAGTACCTGATCCCCGCCGTGCCGGAGGTCTTTATCGCTTCCGCGGACCCAGATGCCGGAATCATTCGCGTACACATGATGAAAGGACTGGCCACCGATGAGAATTGACATCATGACCCTGTTCCCCGACGCGGTGGAAGCGATGATGGGTTCGTCCATCATCGGTCGTGCCCGGGAACGGGGCTTTGTCACCATACAGACCCACCAGATACGGGACTACACCACCAACAAGCAGATGCAGGTGGATGACTATCCCTACGGCGGCGGCCGCGGCGCGGTCATGCAGGCAGATCCTCTGTACCGCTGCTGGCAGCATATCTGCGATGAAGCGGGGGAGAGGGTCCACACCATCTATATGTCCCCCTGCGGCCGGGTGCTGACCCAGCAGGTGGCCCGTGAACTGAAGGCACAGTATGACCATCTTATCCTGGTCTGCGGCCACTACGAGGGCGTGGATCAGCGCTTCCTGGACGAGTGCGTGGACGAGGAGATATCCACAGGCGACTTTGTCCTCACCGGCGGCGAGATACCCGCCATGGCTCTGGCGGACTGCCTGTGCCGCATGGTCCCCGGCGTCCTGCCGGAGGAGAGCTGCTACACCGACGAGAGCCACTGGAACGGCCTTTTGGAGTATCCCCAGTACTCCCGCCCGGAGGAATGGCACGGCCGCAGGGTGCCCGAGGTCCTGCTCAGCGGCCATCACGGCAATGTGGCTGACTGGCGCACGAAGGAGAGCTACAAGCGCACCATGGCCCGCCGCCCGGATATGTGGGCGCGGTTCGACCTGACCCAGGTCCACAGCCGCCACGACAAGAAGGTCCTGGCCCAGGCCCTGGAGGAATACGCCCGGGAGCAGGGCGGTGCCCCTGAAACCGAATAAGCCGAAAGCGGCAGGGAGGTCCCTGCCGCTTTTTCCCGGTTATTTCCACGGATTTGCCAGAAAAACGACACTTATTCCAATTTCGCTGTTGTACTTCGCCCAAAAATCCGCTATAATAAAGAAGCAAAATCCGGCAGTATGCTGAAAATATGAGGAGGAACACCGAATGAACGAGAAATACAGCGCTCTGTTTACCCCCTGGAAGATCGGCAACGTGGAGATCAAGAACCGTATCGTGCAGCCCTCTATGGGCGGTACGTCCCTGTTCGGCTGGCTGGAGCCCTGTCACTTCGACAAGGAAGCGGCCTACCACATCCTGAACCGCGCCCAGAACAACGTGGGCCTGGTGCTGCCGGGTATGCAGTGTGTCCGCGACACCATGGGCGGCCGCTGGCTGTACCAGAACAAAAAGATGTTCAAGGACCTGGCCGAGTGGCTGCCGGAGTTCCACAAGACTGGCTCCAAGCTGTTTGTTCAGCTGTCCGCCGGTATGGGCCGTTCCATGGCCATCAACGAGATCATGGTCAAGATGCTCCAGAACAAGGCCTTCGGCGCCGTGGGCAAGCCCTTCCTGAACGTGGACTACATCACCGCCTCCGCCTCCGCCACCCCCAACCGCTGGTATCCCGAGTGCAAGTCCCGCCCTCTGACCGTGGAGGAGATCCACGAGATGGTGGACGCCTTTGCCAAGACCGCCAAGCTCCTGCAGGATGCCGGCGTTGACGGTGTCGAGATCCACGCGGTGCATGAGGGCTATCTGCTGGACCAGTTCACCATTGCCAACATGAACTACCGTACCGACGAGTACGGCGGTTCCTTCGAAAACCGCTACCGCTTCGCTGTGGAGATCGTCCAGGCCATCAAGGCCGTCTGCGGCAAGGACTTCCCCGTGGCCCTGCGTTACTCCGTGGTGTCCAAGACCAAGGGCTTCGGCCAGGGCGCCGTTCCCGGCGAGGAGTTCGTGGAGTTCGGCCGCGATATGGCCGAGTCCGAGAAGGCCATCAAGTACCTGGAGGATGCCGGCTACGATATGTTCGACTGCGACAACGGCACCTACGATGCCTGGTACTGGGCCCATCCCCCGGTCTATATGCCCGAGAACTGCAACCTCTCCGAGGTGGAACACATCAAGAACTTCACCTCCAAGCCCGTGGTCTGCGCCGGTAAGATGGACCCCGCCAAGGCCGCCGAGGAGATCGCCGCCGGACGTCTGGACGCCGTGGGCATCGCCCGCCAGAACCTGGTGGACCCCGAGTGGGTCAACAAGATCCTGGAGGACCGCGTAGAGGACATCAAGCCCTGCATCAACTGTCACAACGCCTGCTTCAGCTTCAACAAGTCCAAGAGCACACCCAATATGCAGCCCATGGACGACTCTCTGCACCTGGCCCGCTGCGCCCTGACGCCCAGTACCATGCAGCACAACAAGTACAAGATCGTCCCTACCCGCAAGCCCAAGAAGGTCGCCATCATCGGCGGCGGTATCGGCGGCATGGAGTGCGCCCTGGTGCTCAAGCAGCGCGGCCACACCCCTGTTATCTTCGAAAAGACCAATGAGCTGGGCGGCCTGTACATCACCGCCTCCGCCATGAGCTTCAAGGAGGCCGACAAGGCCCTGCTGCGCTGGTACGAGCGTGAGCTGAAGAAGAACGACATCGAGGTCCGCTTCAACATGGAGATCAACGCCCCCGCCACCCTGCGCCGCGAGTTCGACGAGATCATCGTCTGCACCGGCTCCCACCCCAAGACCCTGCCGGTCAAGGGCTTCAACAAGACCATCAACTTCACCCAGCTGCTGTTGAACCAGGTGGACGCCGGCGACCGCATCGTCTTCTTCGGCGGCGGCCAGTCCTCCTGCGAGGCCGCCTATGAGATGGTCCTTCAGGGCAAGCACCCCATCATCGTCGAGTACGCCGACGACCTGATCGCCACCCCCGGCACCTGCCTGGCCAACGCCTCCTTCCTCCGCGAGATGCTGGCGTTCAAGAAGGTCCCCGTCTACCTGAACGCCACCATCACCGAGATCGGCGACGGCTTCGTCATGGTCAAGCAGCAGGACGGCACCGAGATCCGCATCGAGTGTGACAGCGTGGTCAACGGCATCGGCTTCGTGCCCGCGCCCATCGCCGCCGACGACCACAAGGTCTACCGTGTCGGCACCTGCGAGAAGTGGGGCAACCTCCGCAACGTCATCTGGGGCGCCTGGGACGTCTGTATGCACATCTGAGAATACGCAAAAAAAGAAAGCCCGCAAGGGCTTTCTTTTTTTGCTCAATGCCGTTTCCGGCCGATCCATGCCGTTCCCGTCAGCGACAGCGCCGCGCTCACGGCGTAGATGCCCGCGCCCGGGTCGAAGGTCTTGGGGGAGCCCTTCTTGTCCTCGTCGGCATTGTCGGTATCGGTGGTGGTGCCGCTGTTGTAGTAGTACCGGGGCGCCGCCTCCCACTTGGCGTACAGGGTGACGCTGTCCGTCACGGGCTGGGTAAAGTCGTAGGCCGCGGTGCACGCCTCGTCTGTGTACCAGCCTACAAGGGTATACCCGGCTCTGCTGACAGTGGGTGCGGTGACAGGCGTGTTGGCGTATTTCTGATTTGGTACAGCCGTGCCGCCGTTGCTCACAAAAGCCACGGTGTAGAATGTGCCATACACACTTCCGTTATAGGTCCCGCCGCTGATCCTTCCGGCGGCTTCATTCGTCACGGTGCCGTTGAACGTTCCGCCGCTGATGGTGCCGATATGGAAAGGTGTCCCCAAATCGCACTCACCGCTATTTTTGACGCTGCCATAGAACGTTCCGCCCTTGATAGTCCCTTCGTAATTATTGACCGCCCCGTTGAACTGCCCGTTCTCGATCACGCCGCTGTTCTGCACCTCACCGCTGAAGGTACCGCCGGTGATGGTGGTACTCTTGTTGTTTACTACATTTCCGTCGAAGGTGCCGCCCGCGATGACGGCGGTGTATGTTGAATCCGGTGAAATAAGCATCGCGCCCGAGGAAACATAGCTGCCCCCGGCTTTGCAGTCCGTGACGACGGCGCTGCCGCTGATGCTCATCTGGCGGACGCTGCAGATGCCGCCGCCATGTCCGGCGGTGGCGGTGCAGCTACGAATGGTGCCGCCGGTCATGGTGAAGTCTCCGTGGTTGGCCACACCGCCGCCGCTGTAGGACTCATCGGTAGCCACGCACCCTACGATGCTGCCGCCCTTCATAGTGAAGCGGCCAAGTGTTTTGGCCTCATTTTTGTCGGCCACATACACACCGCCGCCTTGCTTGGCCTTGCAGCCTACGATGCTGCCGCCCCGCATCACGAGTCCCGCGCCGGGACAGACGTACACACCGCCGCCGTCATTATAACCGGCATTTCCGCCGGTGATGACCCCGCCCTTAACGATCTCGGTGCCCGCGTTTTCGTTCAGCGTCCAAAGGCCGGTGGCCTCCTTGACGAATTTGTGTATGGCGGCGGGGTGGCTGTCCACCAGCGTCAGCGAGCCGCTCTCTATCTTAATAACGCTGCCGCTGCCGGTTATCTTCAGCACAAAGCCGTTCAGGTCCAGCGTCACGTTACCCCGAATGACCAGCGTCTGCGTCAGGTTCACATTATTGCACAGAAAATATGTGCCTTCGGTCAATACCTTTTCTTCGGTTATATTGACCCATTCTTTTGAGGGCTCTGCAGCGGTCAGCGGCGTTCCGCTGGGTGTGCCTTTTGCTTCGGAAGCCACCAGCAGGGTGCTCTCTTTTTGGATGTTATAGTCCGCCAGCGTGCGGCCATTATTTAAAAATTTCCCGCCGTAGTACAGGTACTGCTCCGTCACAGAGACCCCGGCGGCATTTTGTACCTTTTGCTTTACGTTGTCGATGCTGTCCCCAGACTCCGCATCAAGCGCGATCGTCTCGCCGCTTGGCAGCTCCACATTAAGATAAAAGCCCGTGGGCAACGTCGCCCACGCTGCGGTGCTGAGCACCGCAGCCAGACAGCCTGCCAGTACCAGCGCCAGAAATCGTCTCTTCATCCGTTTGCTCCTTTCTCTCCCGTGCGCGCCGAAGCGCGCGCCTCGTATCCTCTCTCCCTCAGTATACCGGATTTTCCAGTTTCCACAACCCGTATCTGCAAATAGGATAACGGTAAAAAATATCCCCCGGCCAAAAGCCGGGGGATGCGTATCTATTTCTCTTCTTCGTGGTACACGGACGGGAACATGGCCTTCAGCAGGTTGTACGTTCGGTTGTGGCTGTCGGTCCACTCGCCGTGCTCCGCCGTCAGCTTTGCCTTGTCGCCGTACACCTCCAGCGCGTGGCAGGTGTCCACATAGGCCTTCTGCATCTGCCGCATCCGCGCGCTCATGTGCTGCAAAAGGCTCATGATCTTCGCCGGCTTCTCCCGGAAGTACGCGCTGAAGTTGTCATAGGTGATCTCGCTGACGATGGTGTTCTCCAGCGCCACCGCCGTGGTGTTCCGGGGCCGCGACTCCAAAAAGCTGATGACGTTGAAGAAGTCGCCCTCCCGCAAGGTCACTACCTCCACCTGCTCCGGCGTCCCATAGTCGAAGTACACCCCCACGCTGCCGTAGAGGATGTTGTACATACTCATCACCATCTCCTTGGGCCGGCAGATGATCTCGCCCTTCTTATAGCGTTTTTCCGTATGCGGCATAAAAAACCTCCTGAAATGCGCCTGTTGACGCAGCTTTGTGTGCGCCTTGCGCAGAAAATGTGATAAGGTATCAACAAAGTACAAAAAAGGGAACATAAAAGTAAAGCATCGCTGCCTAAATTGTATCATATACGTGCCCCCTTGTCGACACTTTTTCTTGCCAAAACAAACCAAATGTGTCATACTGAGGGGGTAAAGGAAGTGGAACATTTTGAACTATTTTGCCCCAAAACTATCCCCTGATGAGCTGCGTAAAATGAGCGCCATCGCCCTGGCCCATATGGGTGATGCGGTCTATGAAACGCTGGTCCGCACCTGGCTTTGTGTCCACGGTACAGCGACAGGTAAGGACCTGCACCGCGCCACCATCGCCCTGGTCTGCGCCCCCGCCCAGGCGGAAAAAATGCAGAAGGTGCTCCCGCTGCTCACGGAGGAGGAGCAGGCGGTCTACAAGCGCGGCCGCAACGCCAACGTCCACACCATGTCCCGCAGCGCCACCCCGGCCCAGTACCATTCCGCCACCGGTTTGGAGTGTTTAATGGGCTATTTATACTTAAAAGGTGATAAAAACCGCGCGGAGGAGCTGTTCTGCGCCATGATGGAGGAGACCTGATATGCCCCTGGATGCCGTATGCCTGCAAGCTGTGGTGGCGGAGCTTTCTCCCCTTGTCGCCGGCAGCCGTATCGAGAAGATACAGCAGCCTGCCCGCGATCAGGTGGTGCTGCTGCTCCGCGGCAGCCGCCGCCTCCTGCTGTCCGCCGGAGGGGGGCAGCCTCGCCTGCACCTGACGGAGCAGCTCCGGGACAATCCCGCCCAGCCCCCCATGTTTTGTATGCTTTTGCGAAAGTATCTGTCAGGCGGAATTATTGAAAAAATTGAACAAATACCGCTGGAACGTGTGGTAAACATACACATTTCCGCCGCCGACGAGTTGGGCGAGCGCCGCCGTTTTTCCCTCATTTTAGAGGCGTTTCCCCGCCGCGCCAACCTCATTTTAGCCGATAAGGACGGCCGTATCCTGGACTGCCTGCGCCGCATCGACTTCGAGATGAACCCGGACCGTCAGGTGCTTCCAGGCCTGTTTTATCGTTTCCCCGCAGCGCCTGACAAGGTTGACCCCTTCACAGTGGAGAGGGAGATGTTTTCCCGCCTTGCCGCTGTGGCAGGGGAGGATATGCCTGCGGATAAGTGGTTGGTGGACACCTTCAACGGTATCTCACCGCTGGTGGCCCGTGAGATCGCGTTTCGTGCCTGCGGTGCCGTGGATGCCCCTGCGCTGCGGACAGCCGAGACACTTTGGGCCGCGTTCTCCGTATGGCGCGACACTGTGAATGCTAACAACTTTACACCCGTTATGCTGAAACGCTCCGGCGCGCCTATGGACTTCACCTACCTGCCTGTTTGTCAGTACGGCAGCGCGGCAGCGGCAGAGGAGTACGGCAGCTTTTCCACCCTGTTGGATAACTTCTACGCCAAGCGCGAGCAGGCGGACCGTGTCAAGCAGAAGGGGCAGGACCTGCTGAAAACGGCCAATAACGCCGCCGCCCGTCTGCGCCGCAAGATCACCATGCAGGAAAAGGAGCTTTTGGACAGCAAAGACCGGGATAAGTGGCGCATTTACGGCGAGTTGATCACGGCAAATCTGTATCGGATGGAGCGCGGCATGAGCCGCCTCACGGCGCAAAACTACTATGATCCGGCGTGCAAAGACATAGATATTCCGTTGGATATCCGCCTTTCACCCCAGGAAAATGCCGCTAAATACTTCAAAAAATATACAAAAGCCAAGACCGCGGAAAAATACCTCACGGAGCAGCTGACCAGAGCCGGTGCTGAACTGGAGTACCTGGAGAGTGTTCTGCAGGAGCTGGCGCAGGCCGAGTCCGAGCAGGATTTCAATGACATCCGCGCCGAACTGACCGACGGCGGCTATCTCCGCGCCAAGGGTGGGAAAAAGCAGCCCTTCCAGCGCCCCAGCAAGCCACGGGAGTTCCGTTCCTCCGCCGGATTGCCGATTTTTGTGGGCCGCAGCAACCGGCAGAACGACCGCCTGACCACCAGGACGGCGGAGAAGTGGGACCTGTGGTTCCACACCCAGAAGATCCACGGCTCCCATGTCATACTGTCCACTAGTGGCGAACAACCCGATGCACAGAGCATCGCGGAGGCCGCCTCTCTGGCCGCCTATTTTTCCCAGGCGCAAAGCAGCACAAAAGTACCCGTTGACTTCACCCAGGTAAAGTTCGTAAAGAAGCCCGCCGCCGCTAAGCCCGGAATGGTAGTTTATACCAATTATCAGACCGTTTTAGCTGACCCGAACGAGGAATTAGTAAAACATTTATTGGTAAAATAGAGCACAAAATATGTAGAAGTTATGCAACAAATTGTGGAGGATACGTCTATGATTGCCTATGCTGTTCTTATGTGGGCCATCGCAGCCCTTTTTCTGCTGCTCGGACTCCTGATCTACCACGGAAAAACGGGGTTGATCCATGAATATCACAGGGAGAGAGTCAGATCGGAGGATATGGCAGCCTATGGCCGGGCCTTTTCCACCGGACTTTTCGCCCTTGCGGGAACACTGGTACTTAGTGGGATTGTCCCTCTGCTGTGGACACTTCCCGGCGCGGTCACCGCTTCGCTGGTGGTGCTGTTCGTCGGTCTTGCGGCGTCATTCGCCATTCTTTGGCGCGTCCAGCGCCGCTATAACGGCGGTATGCTTTGACTGTCAGCAAAAAGGCTTTATCAGGTTGATGGAAAGGCGGCACCATGAAACGCAAGGCGGAAAAAGCGGATATTGTAAAGCGAAAAGTGTTTCACGAGCACATCATCCTACTGACCGAGGGGCGTTTTCTCATGTTGGCGGTACTGGCTGTTATGGTGTGGCTCCCGTATCTCTTTGTGCGGGACAGAATGGCCGGAATGACGCTGGCATGGTGGGAGATACCCTTTCTCCTGCTGGTAGAGGTGTCGTTGTACTACGCACTGCTTTGTCAGTTCTGGTACAGATGCTTTGGGTGCCTTGTGGTCACGGAGGACGAGATCATTTGGAAATGCCCTTTTATGCGGACAGTGCGGCTGAGAAAGACGGAGATTCGATATACTGGCATCGACTACCGCTGGCCGGGTTCGGCGCGAAAAGCGGTTACGCCTGTAGATATGGCGTATTTTTCCACAAAGTCTTATCCGCAGGAGTGCCGGAACAAGAGCTATCTGCTGCGCAACAAAAAGGGATTTATTAAATTCCCGGCCGGTGAGAAGCTTTGCCGCTATATGAGTGAGTGGCTGCCGGAGCCGTATGAGAGGGTGTTTGCCGCAGCCAGCGATGGCTATGAAGCGCGGCGCAGAAAGAAGGAACGCAAGCGCATAGAAAAGAAAATGAAAATGATGAAATAATCCGGGAGATATGGAAAGACCGCCTTTCGGCGGTCTTTTCGTTATTCTCACGCCTCGGCGGGTGCATCGCGGAACAGAATGGTGATGCACCACAGGCCGGCAAGCCCCACCAGTGCGTAGATAACACGGCTGATGGCCACGGCCTGGCCGCCGAAAATGGCTGCCACGCAGTCGAAGCGGAACAGCCCCACGGCGCCCCAGTTCAAAGCGCCGATGATGACCAGTACCAGAGCGATACGGTCAAGAACCTTCATATGACAAAGACCTCCATTCTGAAAAGACTACTGCTTTGTATAGCATTTCCCTGGCAACATCGTATATACACAAAAAAATTTTCAGTTTGCCTGAATAAATTTGGAAAAGCGATTGCAAAAGCAGCGTTAATTTGGTATTATTAATATAGAACAATCTGTACACGACCATGTACATATACAAAAGGAGGAGACCATGAACAAGAAGTTTGACAAGCTGGGCTTTTATCCTGCGGATATCCTGCTGCCCAAGGGCCAGGACATGAACAAGTGGGCAGTCGTCGCCTGCGACCAGTTCACCTCTGAGCCGGAGTACTGGCAGGCAGTGGAGAAAAAAGTGGGCGATGCGCCCTCCACCCTGCGCCTGATCCTGCCGGAAGCCAATCTGAAGGCACCCAACGTGGACGAGTACATCGAGAATATCAATAACGCCATGAAGAAGTACCTGACCGACGGCGTGTTCGAGACGCTGCCCGATTCCCTGATCTACATCGAGCGCCAGCAGTCCGACGGCAAGATCCGCCACGGCCTGATCGGTATGGTGGATCTGGATGCCTATGATTTCACCCCCGGCTCCGGCGCACTGATCCGTGCCACCGAGGGCACCGTGCTGGATCGCATTCCGCCCCGGGCCAAGGTGCGCCGCAACGCGCCCATCGAGCTGCCCCATGTGATGCTGCTGATCGACGATCCTGACAAGACCGTTATTGAGCCCCTGACTGCCGCTGCCGAGGGGATGGAGAAGGTGTATGATTTCGACCTGATGCAGGACGGCGGCCACATCCGCGGCTTTAAGCTGTCCGATAAGCAGATCGATGCTGTGGCCAATGCTCTGGAGGGCCTGACCACCGATGAAGCCATGCAGAAAAAGTACAACGTCTCCGGCGTGGCGCCCCTGCTGTTCGCCGTGGGCGACGGCAACCACTCTCTGGCTACTGCCAAGGCCTGCTATGAGGAGCAGAAGAAGGGCAAGACCCCCGAGGAGTATCTGGCGCTTCCCGCCCGCTACGCACTGGTGGAGGTGGTCAATAACCACGACGATGCCCTGCAGTTCGAGCCCATCCACCGGGTGCTGTTCGGCGTGGATCACCAGAAGTTCATGGACGCCTTCCGCGCCGCCTATCCCAACGCCTATGAGGGCAAGGGCGACGGCCACACCATCGAGTTCGTGTGGAACGGCGAGAGCCACTTTATCACTGTGCCTGACCCCAAGGTGCAGCTGGCGGTGGGTACGCTACAGGGCGTTATCGACCAGTACCTGAAAGACAACGGCGGCGAGGTGGACTATATCCACGGCGACGATGTGACCCGCGAGCTGGGCAGCAAGCCCGGCAATATGGGATTCCTGCTGCCTGCCATGGGCAAGGAGCAGCTGTTCAAGACCGTCATGGCCGACGGCGTGCTGCCCCGTAAGACCTTCTCTATGGGTCATGCTCAGGATAAGCGCTACTACATCGAGGCCCGCAAGATCGTTAAGTAAGGCTGGCGCGGTCGCGTACAGTGTGCTATAATAGTGCTGCGGCAATGCCGCAGCACTATTTTTTGCGAGGAACCGCTATGAAGTGTATGGAAAAAGCATATGCCAAGGTGAACCTGACGCTTCAGGTGGGCAGCCGACGTCCGGATGGCTATCATGCTGTAATGTCTGTTATGCAGCGCATCAGTCTGTGGGACACCGTAACAGTGGAGCGCGGTACAGGGCGCGACACACTGCTTTGCAGTGTGCCGGTGACGGAGAACGTCGACGACAATCTGTGCATGAAGGCAGCGCGAGCGTTTTTTGCCGAAACGGGGACGAAAAGCGACGGCGTGACGATCACGTTGGAGAAACACATTCCCGTGCAGGCGGGACTGGGCGGCGGCAGCAGCGACGCGGCGGCGGTGCTGCGGGCGCTGCGGACACTGTACGCGCCGGATATAAGCGACGGCAGGCTGGAAACGCTGGCGGCAAGGCTGGGCAGCGATGTGCCGTTTTTTATCCGGGGCGGTACGCAGTTGGCCACGGGCAGGGGAGAGGTCGTTTCGCCGCTGTCGCCGCTGACGGCGGGTTGGTTCGTGGTGGTGAAGCCCGATGAGGGCTATTCCACGGCAGAGATGTATCGACGGCTGGATGAGCCAGGTTCGGTGCTGGTACGGAACAGCCGCTATATGCAGGACGCGGTGGCGGCGAACAATGTCCATGCGGTGGCGGTGGAGCTGCACAACAGCTTTGAGCGGGTGGTGCCGAAGGACAGCAGCCTGAGGACCATCAAGGACGCGCTTCGGGCGCAGGGCGCGCTGGGTACGCTGCTCAGCGGCAGCGGCAGCGCAGTGTTTGGCCTGTTCGACGATCAGAGTGCGGCTGCTGCGGCAGCGGAGGCGCTGAAAAAAACATGGCCGTGGGTATTTGTGGCTCGACCGGTATAAAAATACGAAGCACCGTCCAAAATGTAGGCAAATCTACAAAGGACGGTGTTTTTTATGCATACATATATAAATAAATGGAGACCTATCGAAATCGCGGTGCTGTTAGCGTTGGCGGTAACGCTGTTGGTGGGCGCGGCATCGCTGCACCGGCAGGACGGCTTGCAGGAAAAGATGATCCGCCTGCACGTTATTGCCAATTCGGACAGCGAGGGTGACCAGGCCATGAAGCTGCTGGCGCGGGATGCGGTGTTGACACGCGCCGAGGCAATCCTGCGTCAGGCATCGAACAGGGAGGAGGCGATGGAGGATCTAAACGCGGCACTGCCGGAGCTGGAGAGGACGGCCTATGATGCCTGCGGCGGGGCGTACCCTGTGCATGCGGCGCTGGAGATGGCGGAGTTCCCACGGAAGGAGTACGAGGGCTTTGCTCTGCCGGCGGGAGAGTACATGGCGCTGCGCGTCATCATCGGCGAGGGTGCCGGCCGGAACTGGTGGTGTGTGGTGTACCCACCGCTGTGCATGGCCTCCTGCACAGAGTTGGAGGATACGGCGCTGCGCGCCGGGCTGGACGGCGACGATGTGCAGCTTATCACCGAAGCGGACAGCGGATATGTGTTGAAATTCCGCGCTGTGGAGCTGTGGGAACGCCTGCGGCAGTGGTTGGGAAAATAGATGTGAAAATAAATGGGAGGAGTGCGCGAAAAAACTGTTGACAAACAAGAGAAAACCTGTATAATAGTTTTTGTTCGTCGGAACACAGCGGGATTGTGTAAAGGTAGCACAGCGGACTCTGACTCCGTATGTGAGGGTTCGAATCCTTCTCCCGCTGCCATAAGAACCACCGTAATTCTGATAGGATTACGGTGGTTTTCAGTTTGTCAAAATGCCTTTTTGACAAACTGAACAGCCCCGCAGAATCACTTCTGCGAGGCTGTTTTCATTTGTACATTTCTCTCTGTCTCTGTGGTGCACCCTCGGAGTAAATTGGCGTAAGTTGTGGCGTAAGCACCGACAATTTTAGGTCAATCAATAGAGCTTTGCGCCTGCCGGAATGTGAGGATCCACCATCAGCAAATGGAGCTTTTCCTCGCCGTTTTCGTGATGCACGGCGGAGATGAGCATACCGCAGGAATCAATGCCCATCATGGGGCGGGGCGGGAGGTTCGTGATGGCGATGCAGGTCTTTCCAACCAGTTCTTCCGGCTCATAATACTCGTGAATACCACTCAAAATGACCCTATCTGTGCCGGTTCCGTCGTCCAAAACGAACTTTAAGAGCTTTTTGGACTTCTTCACGGCTTCGCATTCCTTAACCTTCACGGCACGGAAATCGCTCTTGGAGAAGGTGTCAAAATCCACCTGATCCTGGAACAGCGGCTCGATCTGAACATTGGAAAAATCAATTTTTTCCTCCACGACCGGAGCCGCCTGAGCAGCCTCCGCAGGAGCCGAAACTTCCTTGGAAACCTTCTTGTCGGAGTCCAAAGGTTTCATTGTCGGGAACAGGATCACATCCCGGATGGAGTCGGTGCCGCAGAGCATCATGGCGCAGCGGTCGATACCGAAGCCCAGGCCGCCGGTAGGCGGCATGCCGTATTCCAGGGCCAGGACAAAGTCCTCATCCATCATGTCGGCCTCGTCATCGCCGTTGGCGCGCTTCTCAGCCTGGGCCTTGAAGCGCTGATACTGGTCGATGGGGTCGTTGAGCTCAGAGAAGGCGTTGCCCATCTCGCAGCCGCAGATGAACATCTCATATCGCTCGGTAAGCTCCGGCTGGCTGGGGCTGCGCTTGGCCAGGGGACTCACCTCCACCGGGTACATGGTGATAAAGGTAGGCTGGATCAGGGTCTCCTCCACCTTCTGGTCGAAGGTCTCATACAGGGCGTTGCCCCAGGTGTGGGGCACGCCGTCCATATCCACGCCCACGCTCCTGGCCAGCTCCACGCCCCGGTCGGCGTTGCCGATGCAGGCCATAAAGTCCGCACCGGTAACGTTCTTCACGGCGTCGGCCATGGTCACGCGCTTCCAACTGGGGGTCAGGTCCACCTGATGGCCCATCCAGGTGACCTGATAGGTGCCCAGGATCTCCTTGGCGGCTCCCGTGAGGATGCCCTCCAGAATGTCCATCATGCCGTCCAGGTTGGTAAACGCCTGATACAGCTCGCAGGTGGTGAACTCGGGGTTGTGCTTGGTGTCCATGCCCTCGTTGCGGAAGATGCGGCCCACCTCATACACCCGCTCCATGCCGCCCACGATCAGCCGCTTCAGGTGCAGCTCCGTGGCAATGCGCATATACATGTCGATATCCAGGGTGTTGTGGTGGGTGATGAAGGGCCGGGCGTTGGCGCCGCCGGCGATGGGGCTGAGCACGGGGGTCTCCACCTCCATAAAGCCCAGGTTGTCCAGATAACGGCGCAGGAAGGCCACAAACTTGCTGCGGATCTCAAAATTCCGCTTGGACTCGGGGTTCATGATCAGGTCCACGTACCGGCGGCGATAGCGCAGCTCCTTGTCGGTGATGCCGTGGAACTTCTCCGGCAGGGGCTGGAGGGACTTGGACAGCAGGGTGATCTCGTGGGCGCGGATGCTCATCTCGCCCTTCTGGGTGCGGAACACCTGGCCCTTTACGCCCACAATGTCGCCGATGTCGTACTTCTTGAAGCGGTTATAGGCCTCCTCGTCCATCTCGTCCTTCCGGGCGTAGATCTGGATGCGGCCGGACTTATCCTGCAAATCGCAGAAGGACACCTTACCCATGCCGCGCTTGGACATCAGGCGGCCGCCCAGAGACACGGTCTGCCCCTCCAGCGCGTCAAAATGGTCCTTGACCTCCTGGGCATGGTGGGTCACGTCATAGCGGGTGATCTCAAAGGGGTTCATTCCCTCGTCCTGCAATGCCTTGAGCTTGTCCCGGCGAATCTGAAGGATTTCCCGCAGGTCCTGCTGCTGATGATTCTGTTCTGCCATGGTGCAGTTCTCCTCTCTGGTTATCGTTCGATGGTATCCACACGATAGTGGATAACGCCCCGGGGGGCCTCCACGGTGATCTGGTCACCGGCCTTGCTGCCCATCAGCGCCTTGCCGAAGGGGGAATCCTCAGACACCTTGCGCTCCATGACGTTGGCCTCCTGGGAGCCCACAATGGTGTATTCCGGCAGCTGCTTGCCGTTATCCAGGTTCGTCACGGTGACGCGGCAGCCAATGGAGATCCGATCGGAGTCCACATCGCTCTCGTCCACGATAACGGCGTGGAGCAGGATCTCCTCCAGCTCGGCGATGCGGGAATACAGCTTGCCCTGCTCGTTTTTGGCCTCGTCGTACTCGCTGTTTTCGGACAGGTCGCCGAAGCCCCGGGCCTCCTTGATCAGCTCGGCGATCTCGTCGGCGCGGGTGGTCTTGCTGTACTCCAGCTCGTGCTTGAGCTCGTCATAGCGCTCCTGGCTCATGCGGAATTCTTTAACAGTTGCCATTTGATCCATTCCTTTCGGGTGTCCGCCGGAAGGCGGCCACGATATACCTATAATATGTCACGTTGCATTATAGTAATTTTATGGGCCGATGTCAAGCGTTTCCGCGGATTTGACACCCACATCCGGCAGCCGCCCCGCCCGATGCAGAGCCGCCAGCAGCGGCTCCTCCGGAGCAGGGCTCTCCCCGTCCCGCCAGATATAGTCCACCCGCTGCCGCCGGGCGCAGTCCGGGGTCAGGTAGACGGCGCAGCCCTCCCGGGCCTGGGGCCCGAAGGTCACGGTAACGGCGGCGGCTCCC